>Ga0182030_10013506_pt1 | contig 16237 bp, 18 predicted proteins | sample 812S3MmetaG_FD_121299 | JGI IMG/M metagenome (GOLD analysis project Ga0182030, IMG submission 121299) | Permafrost microbial communities from Stordalen Mire, Sweden - 812S3M metaG (Illumina Assembly) | ecosystem: Environmental > Terrestrial > Soil > Wetlands > Permafrost | place: Sweden...
CGCGACGCGCTCGTGCTGGCCCTGGCGTCTTTGTTCTCTGGGCGTGCGTGGGCGCGCCACTTCGTATCCAACGAAATGGTCGAGAAGGCATCCGACGGTACCTTGACCATCAGCTGCTACTTCCGTTTCGTGCCGGCCGAGACGACCGGACGAGTAGCGGGGTTAGGCGATTACGAAGCTCGCCTCGACGCCGGGGGGGGGGTGCCTCGGAGCGAACATCGCAGGGGCAGAGTGAGGCTATAGCCATGCTCAGCGTGCTCGTGCGCCAGGCGCCTCGGATGCGATTGGCGAGCGAGATCACGTTCGAGAAATCCTACATGGTCATGGGGCCAGAACATATGCCGGCGAGACTCAGTTGAAATGGCTTCCGAACCAATCAGAGGTGGTGTTCGTCCTGTTCGCGCATCCAGACGCGAAGACGATGTGGGCCGTCCATACCTTTTAGCGTCTGGCCGCCATCGATGACAAACGTTCCCCCGGTGGCGTAGGCGCCCCCAGGTCCGCTGAGCCAGACTGCGCAGGCGGCGATCTCGTCCGGAGTGCCCGGCCTACCCAGAGGAGTCTGGCCAACGCCCTGTGCCCGAGCCTCCTCACTGGACCATTGGCCCTGATCGGTGCCTCGCGACGCGACAATTCCCGGGGCTAACGCGTTTACCCTGATGTTGTAGGGCCCGAGTTGCACTGCAAGCATTCGGGTCAGGTGGAGCAGCGCCGCTTTTGACGCACCGTAGCCGAGTTGGTCCTCCATGGTCACAACGCCCGCGGTCGAGGCCGTGAAGAGGATCGATCCTCCGCCTTGGGCCCGCATAATGGGGGAGACAAGTTGGGCGAGATAGGCGTTGTTGGTGACGTTGCCTTCAAACCAGGTCGTGAAGTCATCGATATCCAATTTTTCGATCCACGCCTGGGTGGCGCCGGTCGCCTTGGCATTGCCAATGGCGCAGTCAATGCGCCCGAAGGCATGCATCGTAGCTTCCACAAGGTGGGCGATCTGTGGTCGTTGGCTGATATCGCATGCAACGGCTATCGCCCGGCCTGGTCCATATCGATCATTGACTGCGTCAGCTCGAGCCTGGCAGGCATCCTGGCGCCGGCTTGAAAATGCAACTTGGGCGCCGTGCTCGGCCATGCGCTCGCCGATAGCCTTGCCGATCCCTTCGCTCGAGCCGGTGATCACGACGACCTGGCCACTCAGATCAAAGAGTTCCACGTATTCTCCAATGGGCGATGCCCATACCGCCGTTGACGTACGGAACGCTGCCCGTGGTGAAGCTCGAGGCGTCGCTCGGCAAATAGATTACGGCTTCCACAACCTCAGCCGGCTGACCCACCCGACCCAGGGGGTAGGAGCGTGGCCGGTGACCAACTACGTCGGTGTCCCAGTGGGCAGCCACATCGGTCTGAAATGGCCGGGCCCTGATGGTGTGAACCCGGACGCTCGGGCGCCTGTATCTCGGTGCGGTGATCAGCCTCGAAGGGCTCCTTGCTTCAGAAGCCGTGGTAGAGGGCGTCGGCCGCATACACGTGGAAACCGGCGTTGGCCATGTTGTGACCACACGGGACTGGGTGCCGAGCAACTCCACCGCTACCCTCCTTCCACTGGTCCAGCGGTTTGGCTTCGATGGCCTTCGATAACTTCATTTGGGTGGCCACTGGAGTGCTCCCTTGTGGTCGGCGCCGGGATTCGGCTAGATCGCTTCGTACTGGCTGGGGTCGACGTTCCTCGTCAGCCGCCAGTACTCAAGCAAGGCGAAGGGCCAGTTCTGAGTCGAACGGCCCTGCGAGTTCTTGTACCAGCTGTTGACTCTAGACACCGCCCATACCATCCGCTCGTTGGCCTCGTCGATCCTCCGGTTGAACTCCGAGTGGATCTCCGGGCGCAGGTCGAGGGCCCTGACCCCTGCACCGAGCACCTTGTGGACGTAGTCGGCCACGTAGTTAGCCGCGCACTCCGAGAAGAGGGTGATGCTGCCTGACACCACCAGGTTGGTATTCGGGCCGTAGATCATCAAGAAGTTGGGGAAGCCCGGGACGGTCAGCCCGAGGTAGGCCCGTGCGTCGTCGTCGTGCCAGATTTCGTGCAGATCGACGCCGTCGCGCCCTATCACGCGCACCGGGGTGAGGAACCGGGATGCCTGGAAACCGGTCCCGTAAATGATCACGTCGACGGGGTGGACCACCCCATCGCTGGTCACGACCCCTTCAGGGACTATTCGTGAGATGGTCTCGGTCACCAGGTCTACGTCGTCCTGCTTGAGCATGGCGCCCCAGTGGCCACCATCCACGATGAGCCGCTTCGAGATGGGAGGATAGCCCGGAAGCACCTTGTCGAGCAGGTCTGGCCGGTCCTCGTACTGGGCTGCCATTGCCTCTGTGAGCATCTGGCGGACCGCCTCGTTCGCCGGTCCGACCGAGCCGGGGCGGTCCCAGCCCGGTTCGACGTCCGCCGCTGGGCGGAAGGTCTCAGCCGTGCTCCAGAACAGGTAGAAGCGGTACCACTGCCGGTAGTGGGGGACGTGGCGAAGGAGCCACTGGAAGCCCTCAGGTACGTCACCGTGGTAGTTGGGGTCCGGCCGCATCCAGTTGGGGGTGCGCTGGAATACCGTCAGGTGGGCCGCCTGGGCGGCAACGATGGGTGCGAACTGGACCGCGCTGCAACCGGTGCCGATCACGGCGACCCGCTTGCTTTCCAGATTCACATCGTGGTTCCACCGGGCCGAATGGAAGGCCGTCCCGGAGAATGACGACTGACCCTCTATGTCGGGCACGAACGGCTGGTTGAGCTGCCCAAGGGCGGATACGACGGCCTGGAACTCCTGCGTCTCCTCTTTTCCGTCGGGACGCCGGACGGTGACCGTCCAGTTCGCCGTCTGGTCGTCGAAGACGGCGGAGAGGACCTCCGTCGAGAACTGGATGTCCGGACGGATACCGAACTCTTCGACGCACTCGGAGAAGTAGCGTTCCAGCTCAACCTGGGTGGAGTGCCACTGCGGCCAGTCGCGCTGGGCAAACGAGTAGCTGTAGTAGTGGTTAGCGATGTCCACCCGGCAGCCGGGGTAGGTGTTCTCGTACCAGGTGCCGCCTATATCGCGGTTCTTCTCGAACACCACGATCGCGACGCCAGCCTGCCTGAGCCGGTAGGCGGTGACGATACCGGACATCCCGGCCCCGATGAGCGCCACCTTGAACTCGCGCTCGGGAGCGACTTCGACCTTGCGCCACGCCGGGGCGCGCCGGTCGTCGCCGGTGAGGGCCAATTCCTCATCCATCATCGGCATGTAGTCGTCGATGGACGGGCCGCCCGCCATGTACTGCACGATCTGGCGCAGGGCCGCGCGGCTCGGGTACGGGGCGACTTTGCAGCCGCCGTCGCGGAAGTGCCCCAGCACCTCTAGGGCGAGGATTTTGGCTTCTTCGATCTGCTGTGGGCCGAGACCGCCCTGCGGCTGCATGAGCGAGGCGAACTGGGCTCGCAGATCCTCCCGCAATAGCGAGAGATCCCCGGTGATGTGGGCGAGGGTCGGCAGCAGGGATGGGATGTGCGCGTCCTCCAGGTGCCGGCGGAGCGTGTAGTCATCGACGTCGATGGGATCGACAGGACGGGCAAGGGTCATCGTCTTCCCCTCATTCGTGGTTCGGCTCCTTGGACGGCTCCGGCGGTGTGACGCCGAAGCCGTCCAACCGCAACTTCGTGTCAGGTAATCAGCCCACCGAGGCAGCCATGGCCTTGGCCCCGGCCGTCACAAGGGCGTTGGGTGCACAACTTGTGTTGCTCCCGACAGGGGCCGTGAATTTTCCGCCCGATATTCCGAGCTGGAAGTAGCAATTCTGCAGGTTGACCTGGCCGGGAAGAAACGTTAGCGGGGGGGCCAGTCCGCCGAGGGTGTCGTTCTTGAGCGTGTACAGGCCGTTCTTGATGGACTGGGCGGTAACCGGCCCGCTGCCGCCGGCGAGGACGGCCGCCTTGAGCAGCTCCATCGACACCCAGGGCTGCGCTAGACCAGGACCCCAGCTGGTGAGGGTGCCGGCCGGCGCGTACTTGTCGATCGCGCTGTCGAATGCCTGCTCCGCCGGCGTAGAATTGGCGACGAAGGGGAAGTCGACGGCAACAGAGAGCATACCGTTCGCTCCGGGCGCCGTGAGCAACGAAGGCTCGATGGCGGACGACGCCTCGACGATGTGGGCGGTGACGCCCTGCTGAACACAGGCGTCACCGACGCGGGCGACGACGCCCGCGGCGTCGATCATGACATACGACTGCGCTCCCGACGCCTTGATGCCCTGGCACACGGCTGTGTAGTCGGGCTCCGAAGCTGAGATCGTCTGGGTGTAAGGGATAGACATACCGAGGGCCGGGGCGAACTGCTTGTAGAACACCTCCGACGCGGCACATGCCGCCACTTCGGAACAGGCGAGGATCGCCTGCTTGGGCCCGAACGTCTTACCGAGGGACATGACTCCCCACACCGCAGCGATGGCGTTGGTTGACGAGGCGAAGAAGTCGGGATTGGTCATAAACGGGATGTCGATGGCGTCGCCCCCGACGACCGGGATGGCTGCCTTCTCGACCTGGGCCGCCCAGTCCTCGTCCACGGTGCTCTCGTCGGCGGCGATGGCCACCACGTGGTCCTCCTGGATCAACGCTTGGAGGTCGGCGACCGCAGTGGTGGCCAATCCGCCGTCGTCTTTGACGATCAGCTTGACCGGATGGCCGTTGATGCCCCCGTTGGCGTTGGTGTACGACACCCAGGCGTTGAGTGTCGCTTCGACCCCGCCGAACGATGACGCCAGCGGCCCGGAATAGGTACCGATGGACCCCAGGACGATGGGGCTCTCCGTCGCTTGGCTGCTGGTGGTGCCCTGGCTGGCAGTGTTGGCCGTTGTGGGTTGGGTACTCGACGACTTGCTGCTCGAGGAGCAGCCGGCGGCGGCAATGACGACGGCGGCTGACGCCGCTAGCTTCTTGGCGTGTTTCAAAGACACGATTCCGAGTTTCCTTCTATCGTTGGTGCGGCAGTTGTCAGATGATGGCGGTCGGCGGAAGCGGCCGACCGAAGACGTGCGAACTGTAGGCCTCGTAGACCTGGTCAGCCCCGTTGCAGGCGTGGTTCATGGCGGCGTGAGCGTCTCGCCAGTACCTCTGAAATGGCTGGTCCAACCTGAGGGCGCCACCCCCGGTCCTGGTGAAGATGCTGTCTATGGCATTGACCGCTCGTTGCGCCGCCGTGACCTGGTTGCGCCGGACCCTGACCCGCAGGTCCGTGCGCGCTGAAACCCCGCTGGCCGCCACGGCGTACATCTCAGCTATGCCATTCAAAAGATGGACGCGCGACGCGTCGATCTCCGCCCCGGCCATGGCTAGGCCTGCTGAGGTGTGGGGGTCCTCGGCGCTGCGAATCCCGAATCCGGAGATCCTGTCCCGCTGGTAGGCAGTCGCCGCCGCCAGAGCCCCCTCGCAAATACCGATGGTCGCAGCAGACACGGCGCTGCAGAACATAGAGGCGAAGGGCATGTGGTAGAGCGGCTCGTCCCGACCCATCTCCGCAGCCAGATGGCCGTCTCGCAGCTTAGCGAAGTCGACCGTACGGTAGGCCGGGACGAAGGCGTCTTTGACTTCTACGTCCTTGCTGCCGGTGCCTTTCAGGCCCATGACCTCCCAGGTGCCGTCCCGGATCTCGTAGTCCCGCCGGGGGAGCAGGAAGTGGAGCGATACCGGCGGTTGCGGGACATCACCCTGCGCGTCAGTCACGAAGCCGCCCAGAAATGCCCAGTCGCAATGGTCCGTCCCCGAGGAGAAGGGCCACCTCCCACTGAACACGTAGCCGCCGTCCACCGGTCGGGCTCTTCCGAACGGCGCGTAAGGGGAGGCCACCCAGGTATCGGGGTCGTGACCCCAGATCTCCTCTTGTACCTTCGGGTCAGCGAGCGCCAACTCCCAGGGATGGACACCTACAATTCCGCACACCCAGCCGGTGGCCGCGCAGGCCGCCGACACAGCCATCACGGCCTGGTAGAACTCCACCGGGTGGGACTCGAACCCGCCGAACTCCGCCGGCTGCAGCATGCGGATGATCCCGACGCGCTTGAGGTGTTGGACCGTCTCGTCTTGGAGACGCCCCAACTTCTCCGTCTCTGAGGAATGCTCACTGAGGTAGTCGGCGAGGTTCTCGATCGAACTCAGAACGTCTGTCAACGATTTTCCCCCGTTTTGGCATTCCCCGCGAGAGATCATCACCTCCTCAGTGGATGGTCCACAACGACCCTGTTCCACATGACAGCACGAAGAGAACTGGACTTCAGGGCGACGGACGCCGATCAGGATGAAAGAGCCAGATCAGCGACGCCGGAGAGGTTTAGGCCGCCGGCCGGGTTGCCGAAAAATCGACGTGCGAGATACTGAGTTCGAGGAGTTTTACCTCGGGTTTTCCAACGCCACACTTTGGTCGCTTTATCACGACGCGGTCCGGACCCCGACGTTCCACCGGGAGTGGTGGTACGCCTACGTGTCGGTCAACGACCGCTACGCGCGAGCCGTGGCGGAAGCCGCCGCGCCGGGAGCGATGGTCTGGGTGCTCAAGAGCTGCTTCTCCAGCTGCCGTGGCGGCGACCGATACTCGAGGGGCTTTTGGGCGCCGATCTGGTCGGGTTCCAGGTGCAGGGGCCGGCATCGAACTTCTCGCGCGTCGCGCGTCGCTCGTCGCTCGACGGGTAGTCGGAGCGTCGGGCACCGACACAGCGTTGGACTACGACGGGCGCCGGGTCCGGGTCGGAGCGCTCCCTATATCGGTCGACCGCCTCGATTACACCAAGGGCATCGACCGGCGGTTCATCGCCATCGGCGAGTTGTTCGCTGATGGTTCCCTGGTCGGGTCCCGGTCGGTGGTGGTCCAGATTGGGGTAGCGAGCCGTGAGGAAGATCCCCAGTACCGTCGCGAGCGCGAGCACCTCGAGCAGCTTGTCGGCGAGATCAACGGGGCAAACTCGAGTGTCGGTCGACCCGCGATCCCCTCATCGGTTCGGAAAGGAGATCGTCGATCTGATCTGGATCGAGTTGTCTCAGATAAGCGGCGTAGCCGAGCAGCTGTGTAAGGGCTTGGCGTCGGTCCACGTTTGATGAGAGCTTGATCTCGATGACAACTTGCCGACCCGTCTCGATTTCCACGGCCACCAGGTCCGCTCGTTCTCGGCCACAATGGACTTCGCCGCCCAGAATCGCAAGCTGAGTGGCTCCCGCAAGAGGAAGCATCCCCGGAGCAGCCTGGACCAACTGATGAAGCGCCGCCTCGGTCGCATATCCCGCTGGCTCCAAGGCTCGACATTTGCCGTTGTCGTCCTTGGCCCATATCCCCGCCATGACTACCTAGGCCGGTGTTCCGTACATGGTGGGGTGTGAGTTATCGGTGGATTCGGGGATCCGATCCCTCCCGTAGGCGCGTTCTCGATCTCCTGGTGAGCCATGACGACGTCAGCGCGAGCTGGTTGGCCGGTCGCGTGCCGTTCTCGCGCCAAGCGATCTCCAAGCATCTGGGCGTGCTTGAACAGGCCGGCTTGGTTAGCCGGCATAAGCGGGGCCGAGAAGTCCTCTATCAAGTGGACGATGACCGCCTCGACCAGGCGATTAGGACAATGGCCAACATCGCGGCGCAGTGGGACCGTCGGCTTGCGACGATCAAAAGCCTCGCTGAGAGAGCGCACGCGGAAGCAAGCAAAGACCGACGCTAACGGAACGAAGCAGGCAGGAGGCAGGATCATGGCAATGACCCGGTTGCGATATTTGCCGGCGGAGGCAAAGCACGGCGGGCGTACAGCTATAACCGCTGGTGCGCTGACAGTAACCTTGGGGGTGGCGGCGGCGTGCTGGGCTATCAGTATCAATCAGATGCAGGGCATGAACATGGGAGTCGCCACCAGGCTCGGTTCGTTCGCCTTCTTCAGCGCATCGTGGATCTCGATGATGGCGGCGATGATGCTCCCGGGCGCTACCCCGGCGATCCTGCGGCGCACCAGTGCCAGCCGTCGTGTGTTTGCGGCGCCGGTGTTCGCTCTCGCGTACGTCGCAATCTGGGCGATGGTGGGCATCGTGGTGTACGCGTTCTATCGGCCTCATGGCACGGTTGCCGCTGGCGTCGTTGTGATCACCGCAGGCATTTATGAACTGACGCCTATCAAGCGACACTTTCGCCGGCGTTGCGGTGAGAACACGCGCTCTGGATTTGGTGTTCGGGCTCGACTGCGTCGGCTCGAGCATCGGAATCATGGCGATCCTGGTCGTGGTGGGCGTCATGAGCGTCCCCTGGATGGCCGTGCTCGCGGTGGTTGTGGTTGCCCAGAAGGTCTTGCCCGTCAGGGCCACCATCGAGGTTGCGGTCGCTGTGGCGATCGTCGGGCTCGGCATCGTGATCCTGGCTGCCCCCTCGTTAGTCCCGGGACTCATACCACCGAGCAGTCTTGCGCCAATCATGTGAGAAAGGAGACAACTGATGAACGTGCACAAGGTCGGTACACGTGACGAGTGGCTCGCCGCCCGCCTGCAGTTGCTGGAAGCCGAGAAGGCATATACGCGGCGTGGCGACGAGCTGACCAAGATGCGGCAGGAGCTGCCGTGGGTCAGGATCGACAAGGAGTACCGTTTCGAGACCGACGAAGGACCGGCGTCACTCCCAGACCTTTTCAAAGGACGCTCGCAGCTGCTCGTTTACCACTTCATGCATGGCCGACGGTTTCAATGGCTTCGTGGTCCACCTGGCCAACCACGACGTCAGCCTGTGCGCGGTGTCGCTTGCCCCGCTGGCCAAGTTGCAGGGATACAAGCAGCGCATGGGCTGGATCTTCCCGTGGGCGTCCTCGTACGACAGCGACTTCAACTACGACTTCCATGCGGCTATCACCGAGGAGGAGCAACAGTCGGGTGAGGTCGAGTATAACTTCCGCGCTTCGGATTGGCGTCCCGACCCGAACGCCGACGACGGCGCCGACGCCTCACCGGTGGGCACAGATTTGGCCACGTACTCCCGCCAGATGCCGGGCATGACCTCCTTTGTCCGCCACGGCGAGCCGTCTACCACGTCTACTCGACCTACGCCAGGGGCCTCGACGTACTGTGGGGCGCCTATCAGTGGCTCGACCGGGCACCACTGGGTCGAAACGAGACTGATTTCTGGTGGCGCCGCCACGACGAATACGAGTCCGAATGACGACCCGCCGATCTCGCGGGCGTGCATCTCGGTGACGGCCCCAACCCGCGGCTCACGCCGCTTGGCAGCTACACCTATCCCCTGGAAGGCGATGGGATGGTTGCACGGGCTCTGGCCCGAGGAGCGCCGTGCCCGTTACGCCAACCGGTGGGTTCGCACCCGGGTATGTGCGCTCTTGCAAGATCGACCCGGTAACCGGAGACATGGTGCTGTTCCCCTACGACGTCAAGGAACCTTTTCTTACCTGGTCGGTCCTGGGTGCCCACGGCAAAACCGAAGCCTTCTCGGTATGACACTTCGCCAACGTCTACGAGATCGGCGGCCCCGACGACCTGCGAACGGTCGTGGACTTCTCGTGGTGGAGCGGCCACCGAGTTCCCTCGGATCGACGACCGTCTGACTGGACGCGCACACCGCTACGTCGCCGCAGTTGGGAGCTCGGGGCAAGGTGGGCTGGTCAGCGGGGAGAACGACGAGCTTGTCCGCTTCGACATGACTACGGGCCGCTCACAAACCTTTGACTGCGACGGTGTTGTTGGTGAGGTGGGCTTGGCCCTGCGCCTCGAGGCCACCGACGAGCTTGCGGGTTCCCGGAGCCCCCCGGCCAAGGTGGCCGTCCCGCAGCGGGTGCCGCACCGGCTCCACGGCGACTGGTTCAGCGCCGAGTGACCTGACCTTTCGACATGATTTGCGGCAGCCCGACGTATTGCTGTCTAGGCTCGGGCGCCGCCAAACGTGAATCGAAGGGATGATGATGACTGTCACCGCATGGGACGACTACCCCGTCCATCAGTCAGCCGACTGGATTGCCCACGTCGCGACCAGCGACCGCAATTTCTACGATCGGTACTACTTCAACGCATTCGACGTGAACGGGGAGTTCATCGCCGTCATGGGGTTGGGGCAGTACCCCAACCTCGGCGTGACCGACGCGTTTGTCACGGTCCGAGTCGGCGGGGAGCAGCACGTCGTCCGCTCATCCAAGCCGCTCGGCGATCGCTCCGATGTGTCGGTCGGACCGATCAGGGTCGAAGTGCTCGAGCCGCTCAAGCGCCTGCGAGTAGTCGCCGAGCCGACGAACCACACCGTCGCGCTTGACCTTGTCTGGGAGGCTTTCGGGCCAGCCGTCCCCGAGCCCAATCAGTTCATCCGCCAAGGGGCCCGCGTGACTTTTGATACTCAGCGCCTGGCTCAGCTCGGTTCGTGGAGCGGGACGATCAACGTGGCAGGTCGTGAGCTGGCGGTCGATCCGGGAACCACCGTGGGGTCGCGTGACCGATCCTGGGGCGTGCGCCCGGTGGGCGAGAAGGAGCCGGAGGGCATCGGGAGGGATACGATCCGGGCGGGTGGTATGTGGTCGTATTTTCCCATCCGGTTCGACGATCACTGCATCTTCTATATCTGCTCCGAGGGTGCGGATGGGTCTCGAAGCCTCGAGCAGGCGGAGCGTGTGTGGCTCGACGGACGGGTAGAGCAGCTCGGCCGTACGGAGCACGCTCACGAGTTCGTGCCGGGTACCCGGCTGCTCAAGCAGTCCACGATTTCGTTTCTCGATGCCGGATTCGACCTCCATTGCGAGGCGTTGCTTGCCAACTTTCTGGCCGTTGGTACCGGCTATGGGTTCGAAGCAGACTGGCGTCACGGCATGTATCAGGGACCAGACCTGGTCGTCCAGGGAGTCGTTTATCAAGTGGAGGACATTGCGGAACTCGGCGCTCGGGCGGTCGTCGACCACGCGGCACGTTTCGAATATGAAGGACACGTCGGCCATGGGCTCTACGAACACTCCTTTTCTGGCGTCATGCCGAAATACGGCTTCGAATAGCCGTAGCGGTCCGCGCCCGGGCCCTTTTCCTCAACATGGGACCTCGACACGGCCCCGTGGGGACGTTGGTGAAGACGACGTCTTCTCACTTCCCCGCGGGCGCCGGATCCTTCCATGACAGGATCGCGATCGATTCAGACTGGGTAGGATTTTGTTGGTGCTCGACGTCCCTGCGTCTCCGTCCTTCCCGACGGTCCCTTGACCTGGCTTCGCGAGGGCAGCCCGGCGACGGCGCCGGGGGCAGCGCCACTGCCGTTGCGGTCGGTGGTGGGACAGGACCGGTTCGCGCTGCAGCGGCTGGTAGGCAACCGGGCGGTCGCGGCCCTGTTGGCGCCTGGCCCATCCGCCCTGCCCGCGAGGAGCGCCCACGTTGGCGACAAAGTCACCGACGAGGAGCTTCAAGACGATACAGACGACGGCGAGGTCGTCGCGCAAGACAAGGACGGTGGTGCGGCGGGTGTGATAGCTGACGACGCGGGTTCCGCCGCTCCGGGGGCGAAGTCGGCCGGAGTGGATGCATTCTCGGTCAAGTGGGCCAGCACCGGTAGTGAGAAGAAGGCCACGTTGCACGTCGACTACGCGGCGAAGTTCACCAGCGACGGCACCCACGACCCGGCGCTCGCCAACTTTCGTCAGAACGCTTTTCACAAGTACGAGATCACCGCCGGCCCGCACAAGGGTACGAAGTCGGACAACAGCCCCCTGCACGACGACAGCTACACGCGGGCGGATGACCACCAGCACTCCCTGAGCGACCAGGACTTCGTCTCGACAGACAACCCGGGCGTGCGGCACCTCAGCGCCGACGACGTGATCGACTACACCTTCTCGGCCGAGGAAATGATCATCGACACATCCGCGGGAAACAAGGTCATCGCCAAACGGGGACCTCACACGGCCACGATCAAAGGCAAGCACCCTCGGACGGTCGATGGGGTGCCGGCGACACTCGCGTAGGCCAGCGACGCGCTGGGACATCTGTCCCGGCCGCGCAGCGGGCGTGGCCTCCCAACGGCACGGCCCCTAAGATTGGACTCGTTGGTCCATTTTTTTCGTCGTACGTTCGGTGTCCCGTCGACACCCGAGGAGAGAATTCCGGGCGTGATGCCGGTTACCCATCACCGCGGCTCGTGCATACACAGCGCGTCCCTTTTTGATCGCCGAACCCAAGACTAAAGAATCTACTTGACTGTCGTGCCCGGCTTCGTATACTGAAAAATGTGCTTAACCAAGTGATCGACCTGGATCGGACCTTCCAGGCGCTGGCTGACAAGAGCAGGCGCACGATGGTCGAACGTCTGACCTTGGGGCCTGCCTCGGTTAGTGAACTTGCGGAGCCCCTGGCCATGTCGCTTGCTGCAGTCGTGCAGCACGTGCACGTCCTCGAGGCGTGCGGGGTTGTCAAGACCGAGAAGGTCGGGAGGACACGCATGTGCCGTATCGAAGCAGCCGCGATGACGGCCGCCGAAGAGTGGATTGCTGATCGACGCCGCGGCTGGGAAGCCCGTCTCGACCGACTGGGCGAAGTCTTGAACGAAATAGCCAACACAGAGGAGACACCATGACCCTTTCCACCGTTGCCCATTACACGTCTGTTATTGAGCGAACCTACGACGTTGGAGTCAGCGAAGTTTTCAAGGCGTGGGCTGATCCCCTCCTCAAGGCCCGCTGGTTCGCCGGTTCTGCCGACGCACTGGGATCGGGTTACGAACTCGACTTCCGGGTCGGGGGCCTTGAGATCAATCGGGGCGGCCCTCCGGGCGGCCCCGTCTACACCTACGCGTCGCAGTTCCGCGACATCATGCCCGAGCAGCGGATTGTCTACACCTACGAAATGTTCGCCGACGAGATCAGGATCTCTGTGTCGGTCGCCACGGTCGAGTTCCGCCAACAGCAAGCAGCGACGCAACTGGTTCTCACTGAGCAGGGTGTGTTCCTTGACGGACACGACACGGCGGCCCAGAGAGAGGAGGGAACCCGTTCCTTTCTCGAGTCATTAGCCACGGTCTTGACGGCGACTTTGCGCTAGCCGTCGGATCGCGCGATAGCTCAGCTGGCGTAGTTGGTGGGACTCGTCGGACGTTCGACCTCAGGGTCGCCGACATCGGTGGCGAGTCCTTCGGCTCCGGTCGTGCGGTAGTCGCCGAACTTGCTGTCGCGGCGATCGAGCGCCCCGGTGAGCCCGTTGGCCTGAATCGAGGCGACAAACTGGGCCATCGACTGAGTGTGCGTACCCAGAGCACAAAGCTCGGTCCCCGCGCGAAGGCCGTTGCGGAGCCCCATCGCCTCCATCTGGCGGTGAATCGCCCGCTTGTTGAGCCGCAGCACGTCGAGAGGAAGCTTGCTGATCTGCTCAGCGACGCGCAGGACCTCACCTTCAAGTTGCTCGACGGGAAACGAGGCGTTGGCCCACCCGTACCGCGCCGCTTCGATCCCATTGACCGAGTTGCCGGTCATGAACATCTCCATGGCCTTGCGCATTCCGAGGAACCACGGATGAAAGTGCATGTCGGGCACGCCGAAACGGACTGCGGGATAGCCCATTTGGGCGTCATCAGCCATATACACCAGGTCGCAGCCGGTAGCGAGTTCGCTACCCCCAGCCAGGCAGTAGCCATGAACTTGTGCGATAACCGGCTTGGACATATCCCAGATGCTCATCCAGGTTTCGGTGACATGACGAGGCCACTGGCCTTCGCCGGGCGCCGTGTAGTGCGGATATTCGAGACCTTCGTTGCCGCCACCGAGGTCATAGCCGGCAGAAAACGACGGTCCGTTGCCCCGCACAATCATTACCTTGATGTCGTCATCGAGGTCGCCTTCTTGCAAAGCGTCGATGATCGCGCCGCGCAGCGGATGAAATAGGGCGTTGCGCTTCTCGGGTCGGTTCATCGTCACCCGCTTGACGTGAGGCAGCGGATTATCAACCAGCACCAGATGTTCGCTCACGATATTTCCTCCCACACGGTCACCACAGACTGAGATTGGAATCTAACATCAGCGCGGGGACGCTGCACTGTGCGACGTCGAGGACTACGCAGCGTCCAGGTCGAGCAGCCTTCCGAGCGCCCGCCTGAGATGACCGGGATCGACCGCGGCCGGGTCGTATCGGATGGTCACCACCCGCTCGAGGCTGACCTCCTGGGCGGCCTCGGCGCCGAGGGTCAACCTTGTCTCGCCGGGGTCCACCTCGAAGACCAGCACCCCGCCGTAGTGAGGGTTGTTGACGATCACGCAGTAGCCATCGGAGTCGGAGAGGTCACGGATGATGAGCAGGTGGGGGCCGTCGTAGCCGTTCTCACTCCAGCCGACGTGCTCTATGCCCTCACCGAGTGGCCCGAAGGTGACGGTGGCAGCATCGAGAATCGAAGGCACTCCCTTATCTTTACGCCTTAGTTCGGTCAGTGCGGTTCCGGCGGAGCCGATTTGGGAAGTAGCCATACGAGTCCGAGGCACAACAATGCGATGGCACCCACCACGGCGACACTGACCACCATGGCGTGGGCGGACCCGTGCCGGCTCCGTTGGGTGAAGTAGATGGTAGTGACGACGGCGGAGCCGACACCGCTCGCCAGCTGCTGGACTGCGGACAGGGCGCCGCTCGCACTGCCCGCCTTGTCGGGAGCCACGTCGCCGATGGCAACGTCGTAGATACTGCTGAAGCATGCGCCCATGCCCACGCCGAACACCAACAGGGAAAGAGCCAGGGCCGGGCCCACCGGCTCACTCCGCGCCAATCCTCCGGCCGCCGCCGAGGGCTGGAGGCCGAACGCAGTCTGGAAGAACAGCGACACCACATAGGCCAGCCCGTTGACCGCGGAGAAGAAAGCCAGACCGAGCAACAGCCCCGCTGTGAAACCGCGATTGGCCAAGAGCGAAGGGAGGATCAGGGGGTCTGCGGCCAGCCGCTGGCGCGCAGCGAATCCGGCGAACAACACGACGCCGGCCACCAGACTCAACACCGGAAGTGCCGTCCAGCCTGTCGTCGAGCCTTCAATAAGGCCATAGAGCAGAGCAAACATGGTGGCGCCCAACAGCTCGGCGCTGATTCCATCGATGCGATGAATCCGATCGTGCCGAGGATGATGTTGATCAGAAAGATCGGCCGCCATGACAGGCCTGCGATGTTGGCGTCGATGATAAATCCGGCCGCGATCGGACCGAGCACCGCTGACCCGCCGAGCACCGGCCGAAGGCACTCACTGCCCGAGGTATCTGTTCGCGTGACAATGTGGCCAGCAAGATGCCGATGCCTTGGGGGATCAACAGTGCTCCGAAGCCGCCTTGGTAATCGTCGAGTCCAAAAGGTCCAAGACATCCGCGATCAGCACGACGGCCAGAATCAGGCGGAGGCGGGCAGGTAGCCGGGGCGGATCTGCCGGCACGCTCACGCATCGACGGTGGTCATGACGATTCCGGTCGAGGTGTTTCGAGGACACCGTTGATAAGGACATGGAATCCCCAGGTCAGCCGCTCCGCACCCTCCACGGAGAGGAGCACGGCGTTGAGCGCAACAATGTGGGGGAAGGTTTCGGGGGACAAGCCGAGCAGCGCCGCTGCCGCTCGGTCCTCCTCGTCGTCGGCGTCGATGGCCCGGCTACGGATGCCCTGCTCGGTGGCGGTCGATGTGGCGAAATGTAGAAGCAGGTCAACCGCCCACGCAGCGCGACCAGGGGCCACCCCACCCTCGCTGAGCAGGGCTAGCACTCCCTCGACCAAGTGCAGATAGCCCGGTCCCGAAGGTCGGGTGACCAATGCCGACTGCGCCAGACCGGAGTGATCCACCAGCACCGCTGTGTACGACCACAAGACGGCGACCAGCCGCTCCCGCCACTCTCCGGCCGCCGAGACCGGGGCGAGATCGACGTCGCCCAGCAACTCGTCGAGGATCAGGGCGTGCAACTCCGCGGTGTTGCGCACATACACGTACAAGGACGCAGCACCCGTATCGAGCTCTTGGGCCAGGCGCCGCATCGTCACGCGCTCGAGGCCCTCTGCGCGCAGGAGGCTCAGGGCAGCCTCCACGATGCCCTGGCGGGTCAGCGCCGGTTTGGTCGGCCGGTCTCGGCGGCTGATCGGTGGTCGCTTTCCAGGAGGCATGCCCTCAGCGTAACGAACATGTTCGTAACGAACATGGCGATTCCAGGGTCGGTGTCGAGGGTCCTCCCGTTCTTGCTGGTCTTCGGTGCGACCTACTTCTGTCGACATACGCAAAGGC
>Ga0182030_10013507_pt1 | contig 16237 bp, 16 predicted proteins | sample 812S3MmetaG_FD_121299 | JGI IMG/M metagenome (GOLD analysis project Ga0182030, IMG submission 121299) | Permafrost microbial communities from Stordalen Mire, Sweden - 812S3M metaG (Illumina Assembly) | ecosystem: Environmental > Terrestrial > Soil > Wetlands > Permafrost | place: Sweden...
GACGGTAGCGCGGAGCCATTCGGCAAGCGTTTTTCCGTCCCGTTTGGCCGCCGATTCGACCTCCTCCAGCTCCTCGATGGAGAGCCGGGTCGCTACCGTTTTGGCGCGTAGGATCGTCCGCGCGTCGGCGCTTGGAAGCGGCTGCGAGTCGAGATTCTGGCCGGTGCGAATGCTGCTCATGGGGAAGCCGCCTTACCGCTACCCTAGACTCTGAGCGCGGCGGCGTGAAGGCAGGCAAACCATACTTTAATAGTCAAAGCCTTTTGAATCAAAGTGTTTACGCCAATGATGGAAACTTGCTTACACAGGTAAGCAGCCGTTTACAGGTGTAAACAAAAATCATCTAAGTCTATGAATATATGAATGTTAACATTTGCATACATTTTGTTCTCACACAGTTCCCGTTTGGGGGTAATGTGTCACCACTTCTTCCGATGCGTAGCAGCGCGGGTACTCCTGGGGGGGGGCGCATAACTGGGTAGGGAGTCGGCCCCTTAAGCCGGTTCCCTGTTCCATTGCTCCCGAAAGCCTTAACTGGATTTTACGTCCGATTGTTCCCAATGCCGCTGAGAGCGCCCACCGAAAACACGCGAAATTTTCTGGGGTTTGGGCTTACTCCGTGTGCGGCGTCTTTGAGCGTAGAGGAGTCAAGGCTGGCCCGCAGGCCACCGCGATAGCGGCGCGAAGCGGCCTTTACGCCTCGTAGCGAAACCACCATTGGAACTGGTTTGAATTCGAGCGGACGCGATGACATTCAAACCATGTACAGGCACGTTTTTCGGGTTGTTGTTCTGCGGCGCAATGGAACGGAAAACCGGGTTAAGCAATTGGCCCATTTTGTACCGAATCGTTGCCGCTCAATTTCGCGGGTTTGGGCGCGCAACACTAGCGTATTATTTTTTCGTTTCGTGTGCTGTCCCCTACCCTTAAGTCGGTTCACTGTTCTTATGGATAGTCCGTCATGATGGTCTTGGAAAATTTCCCTCAAAGCCGGCATTGACGGTTGCCACCACTTGCTCGAATACTGCCTTTCTCTTTTTCGCCGTCGCGGATTCCGGCTTGTCCTGTCCTTGATATAGCTCGGCCTGCATCAACATTTTCTGTTCACGAACCTGGATCAACACGATCCGGCCGAGCTCCCCCAATTGCTTGTGCTCGAACAGATAACAATGCCCGCGATGGTCATAGCCGCTTGCAGCGGTGACATCCGGAGGTAAATCCTCGGACCGCAACGGCCGCAACCCGGGCCGTAATGGCCGACCCTCGGCAAGCCATTGCAATTGGGCCTCGTGGTGTTTGGCTTTTCCGAGTTTCTTAAGCCCTTGTTTAATCTTCCGGGGATCTGGCGGGTGCGCTATCGGCGGTGGGAACGGTTGCTTGCCTTGCTTCAGCTCTTGGGTTCTTCGGTCCATCACCGTCGCCAATAAATCGGCAATGTGCTTGGCATCCTGAAATAACCGCGCCTTTTCATCCTCTGCAAAGTGGCGTCCCAGCCCCTTGCTCAGCATGACTTCGAATCCTCCTGACTTCAGAAAATTGCCATCCATGATGGTGTTGCTCACGCTCAGGTGCTGGTACCGCAAGAGTGTTTCGCAACAGGCGTGGACAAGCGGTTTGAGTTCCTCATCTACCTCCGGGTACATGTCGGCGGCAATTGCCTCATTCAAAACAAAGTCGATGCCCCTGCCGCGCAGTTCAAAGCGGAACAAGAAAATGGAGATCTCATTGCCCGCGATATTTTTCAATGTCACCCCATTCATTCCGGGTCCTGATTGCAGGCGCTGCCTTGCCTGGCGGTCGACGTCTGGACCGGTGCCACCGGTGGACTGGCGGGCGCTCACACGCTTGATGGCATTCGCGCTTACTTCTTCGTAGATGCCCGCTTCGCGAAGCCAGCTATCGAACGTGGAGCCTATGTTCTTTTTCATTCGCGATCCCCTTTCATTCGGTTACCCGCGTTCTAGCTTTTGGTCTCGTCTTCCGGCCAAAGCGGCGGCTGAATGGCGCGCGTTCTCTCGTGCTTCAGGTCGGCCAGGATCCTGGACCAGTACAGAATGCTGCGCTCGGTCCGCGCCAGTTGCCGCTACGCTTCTTGGAGCTCGCGTTCGGCAAGGCGCATACGCCTGCGCTTGATTGGATCGAGCTTTCGGTCGATGGGCATACGAACGTTCATGGCTTCCCGCTCAGTTTATTACGGGCTGTGCTGCTTTCTTCAGGCTGCTGAGGAGCCCGGAGTATCGCTTGCGTGACTGATCATTCCTGACGGCCAGGCCCAGAGCCTTCTTCTGCCCAATCACCACGAGAAACTTCCTGGCGCGAGTGATTCCCGTGTAAATCAAATTCCGTTCAAGCAGCATGAAGTGCTGCATCGCCACCGGGATCACCACCGCCGGAAACTCCGAGCCCTGGGACTTGTGAATGGTGATCGCGTAGGCCAGCGATACCTCGTCCAGCTCGCCGTAGTCGTAAGCCACCAGCCGGTCATCGTAACGGATGAAGACCTCTTGTTCAACGGGATCGATCTTCTCAATAGCTCCGATGTCGCCGTTGAAGACTTCCTTTTTATAGTTGTTCTCCGTCTGAATGACCTTGTCGCGGATCTGGAACCGCCATCCGAACCGCTCCGCGGCCGGCTCAGCCTGCCGGGGCGGGTTCAGGGCTCGCTGGAGCACCGTGTTCAGTTCCCTCACCCCGATCGATCCGCGGTTCATCGGGTAGAGCACCTGAATGTCCTTGATGGGATCGAGTCCATGCCCCTTCGGGATTCTGTCCTGGACCAGTTTCACCAGGGTGGCGGCGATGTCTTCCGGAGTGTCGCGCTCCACGAAATGAAAGTCCGAGCCTGGCTCCGCAGTGCGCAGTTCCGGCATTCTCCCCTGCCGGATGAGGTGCGCGCTGGTAATGATCCTGCTCGCGGCAGCCTGGCGGAAGACCTCGGTCAGACGAACGACCGGCACCAGGCCGCTCTCGATCAGATCGCGCAAGGCATTTCCCGGGCCTACCGAGGGAAGCTGATCCACGTCGCCGACCAGGATCAGAGCCGAGTTCCTTGCAAGTGCGCGGAGGAGCGCGTGCATCAGTAGAACGTCCACCATCGAGGTCTCGTCCACAATCAGCAGGTCGCATTCCAGAGGATTGTCCTCATTGCGCGAGAACCTTCCCGTGGCCGGATCAACCTCCAGAAGCCGGTGAATGGTCTTGGCTTCGAGACCGGTGGTTTCCGTGAGGCGCTTCGCTGCCCTGCCGGTCGGAGCGCACAGAAGGCATTTCACCTTTTTGGCGCGCAGGATCTGGAGAATTGAGTTCACCAGCGTGGTCTTGCCCACGCCGGGGCCACCGGTAATAATGGCGGAGCGGCTGGTCAGAACGGTTTTCAGCGCCTCCCGCTGGCTTGGCGCCAGCGTCTTGCCGGTGCGAGCCTCGCACCAATGAACTGCCTTTTCGAAATCAATCGCCGGATAGGCTGGGCTGGCAGCCGCCAGCCGTCGGATCTTCGCCGCAATGCCGTCTTCCGCCTTTCTCAGGTGGGGCAGGAAGACCAGAGGCTCGCCGTCAATCTCTTCCAGAACAAGAAAGCCGCCGGTCAGCATCTGCGAGAGCGCCCGCTCGATGACCTCCGACGGCACTTCCAGAAGCTTCACGGCCGCTGCCTTCAGCTTTTCCAGCGGCAATGCGCAATGTCCCTCCGAAGTCGCCCCTAACAAAACGTGATCAATGCCGGCGCGCGCCCGATTCCCGGAGTCTTTCGGGATCCCTACACTTTGAGCGATCTGATCCGCCGTGGCGAATCCTATGCCGTGAATCTCCTTCGCCAGGGTGTACGGGTTCTCCTGCACTGTCTGGATGGCAAGATTCCCGTACGTTTTGAAGATGCGGACAGCCCGTCCGGTACTGACTCCGTGGCTGTGCAGGAAAAGCATGATCTCGCGAATCTGCATTCCCTCCTGCCAAGCGTTCGCGATCCGCTCCCGGCGCTTTGGTCCGATGCCGTCGACGGACTCCAGGCCGGCTGGATTATCGGCGATCACTTTCAGAACTTCGGCGCCGAAGTGGCCGACCAGCTTTTTGGCCAAGACAGGCCCGACTCCCTTGACGAAGCCTCCGCCCAGGTATCGCTCAACACCCTCACTGGTAGTCGGCGGCGTAGCCTTCAATATCTGTGCTTTGAATTGAAGCCCGTGTTCTTTGTCCCGGACCCACCAACCCCTGCCGGTCAGCCACTCTCCAGCACTGATGGAGGGCACGGAACCAAGCACCGTCACCAGCTCCCGGTGCCCGCGGACCTTCACGCGAAGCACTGCGAACCCGCTCTCCTCGTTGAAATAGGTGACCCGCTCGACAAGTCCCGCAATTTCTTCGCTTGCGTTATTGAGCCCTGGAGAAGAAGCGTTCATTCTGACTGGAGTTTATCGGCTCATGGCTCGCTTCGGCAGCCGAATTGTCTGGTTAGAGCGCCTGCCTTACAGGCAGGCGCTCTAACGTGGTAGATGGTCGAGTAGCCGAAAAAAACAAATCGAACCTCTGTTTCATCGTTCCATTTCACGATCCCGATTTTTGCTGCGCTCAGCCTGACGCTCTTTGCTCTTCGCTGCATCGTGCTCTTTGCCTTGCGCCAGAAGCCGATCGGCAAATTTCTTCATTTCATTCCAGCGTGCCTGGGCCTGCTGAATTGCCGCGCGCTCCTGGCCGGCGCGCGCCTCGTACGCGGGCCGATGCACCGCTGCCCATCGCTTTTCAATTTTCTCTACTCTGTCGGCTATATTCTGCCGGACCTGCTCGGTCTGCTTCCATTCGCTCTCGAAGCCCTTCAACTCTTTGCCCACGAACGGAGCCTGGCTCAGGGCGCTCTGGAGGGGATGCTTGATGCGGTACTCCTTGATCGTCCATTCAAGCTGTTTCGCGCGGCCCTGGTTGCGCTGCTCGAGCTGTCGCAGATCCGCGAGCTGCACGGCGTCTTTGTTCGTGCCGTCGCTCTCGAAAATCTGCCGCACCCCGCGCGGCCTGGCGCCGGCCTCCGACTCCATCTGCTGAAGCTGGGACATGGTTGCATACGCGCCCATGCCTTTGAACTGCTCCGCGATCTCCGCGAAGCGAGTCTCCTCTCGGCTCGGTGACGGCCTAACCACCTTGGCCCAGAGGCTCTGGAGCGATTCTTTCAGTGTGTGCAACCGCTCAAGGATGCCCCGGCGCTCGCCGTTCTCCCGCTTCACTTCGCGAAGCTGCTGGCCGCGTTCGGTCTCGACGCCGCGGCGCTCCATCGCTGAAGCCTTCCAGCCGAGTTTGGTCTCGGGCGCCCGGTCCAGCTCCGCCGAGCGGATGATGTCTCCGGCCGCCAGCGCCTGTTGTCTTTGCTCTGCTAGGCTGCGATGGTCGATTCGTTCCGTTTCTCCGGCTCGTTCCAGCCTGCGGTTGGAAGTCTCGGCCCACAGCGCGCGAACCTGCTCGATCTCCCGCCTGCCCGATTCCATTCCTCGCTGGGCGCGGATTTTGTCGTCCAGCTCGATAGCCACTTTCTCCCCCAGCGCGCCGTCCCGCACGGCGCGCGTCGTGGCCATCAGGTGAGCATGGAAGTTGCGCTCGTCGCCTTTGGCGCTGGGCGCATGAACGGCCACGTCCACGGCGCAGCCATAGCGCACGCTGAGCGCCTGGGCGAACTCGACCGCCAACCCGCGCCGCTCCTCCGGCGTCAGCTCCGAGGGCAGCGCCACCTCCCACTCGCGCGCCGTCCGCGCGTCCTTCCGTTTCTCGGCCATCTCCGCCGCGTTCCAAAGATTCTCGCGCGTCCACTGGCCCGCGCCCTCGGGCAGTACCAGCTCTGTGTACTCCACACCGGAGCGGCGCGTGTAGTCGTGCGTCAGCCCCTGGCGCTCGTCGCGTATCAGCACGCCGGATCGGTAGGCTATGGCGGCCACGGCGCTGCGCCCGCTGCTGCGGGACAGTGGCTTCGTCTGACAGTGGAAGATCGCCATAGCCTCATCCGTTCCGCGTCGAACGCGGGAAAAAACTGCATCATCCTGTCGCCGCGCGCCAATTTGGCAACGGCCCGTTGCCAAATTGGTCCCGCACTGCCTTTGTGCAGCAGCCGCTGCACAATTCCCCGAGCCGCCAGAATTCATGACGCGCCGCGTCGTGAATTCCCTTTCTGCGCCAGCGGGCGGCGCGGATCGAATTGTCGCCACACTGTGGCGACAATTGCGAAGGGCTGCAAAGCCGCTTCGCAACGCACGCTCTCGACTTCGGAGAGAGCGTGCATATGCCTGGACGGCCAGTCCCGCTGCCCGCGCAGGGATGGGGTGGAGGGGCAAAGCCCTTCCCACCGTCCGTGAAGGACCGCACATGTTGTTCAGGGTTGCTTGCAACCCGTATGTGCGCACTTGTTGTGCTTTGGGCTTCGCCCGCCGCACCAACAGTGCTATTATGTGACTATCGAGGCCTTGGAGGCAAGCGCCAAATGACGATCACCGTCGAGCAGAAAATCGCCCAGGCCGAAGCCGAACTCGCCCGCCTGCGGCAAAAGAAACGCTCCCTCGAAAACGGCCAGAAGATCATCCTCGGCGGAATGCTCCTGGCCGCTGCCCGGCACCATCCCGACATGGCTAAATGGGTCATCGATGAGGCCGCAAGAGCGCCGCTGCGCGAGATCGACCGCAAACGCCTGGCGCCGCTCCTCATAGAGCTGGGTGGAAAAATGGCGATGGAGACCAGGTAAGGATTTCTGATTCATTTCTGGTTCAGGTCGGATTGGGCCAAAAACAGGGCGAACCTTTCTGAACTGTTTCCGATCGCTTTCTGAATCAGGTATGGAAGCCCACATCGTAGCCAACGCGCTCCAGGCACGAATGAGTGGTGTCTGAACCGGGTATGAATCGTGTCTTATGTGAGTCTCCACGGGTTAAAAACAAAGAAAAATGTCTGATTCATATCTTAACTACATCTCAAATATGTCTCCTGGGCCAAGGAGGACCCGCATGACGCAATGGACCGAGAACAACAGAAAAGCTTTCTCCGAAAGCGGGTTGCTGGAGCCGAAAACGAAAGCGGCGAAGCTCCGCGCACGGCTCGCCGAGTTTGAGCTGTCCCGAAGCTATGGGCACACCCTGGCCGGAATTCGGGCTTTTCTGGAGGAGCAGGGGCTCGCGTTTCCGAGCTATAAGGCCTTTCAAAAGGCGTATTGGCGCGCCAGGAAAGCCGGACCGCTGGCGGCCGGCGCCGCATTCGTAGCAGCTTCCGCGGCCGAAAGCGGTAAGGTCGCCTCGCGCGGCAGCCCTGCTTCCCTTCCCCCGGTGGAGAGATTGCCGGGAAAACCAGTCTGGCTATTTTTGCCCAACGCCTCGAAAAGGTAAAATTGGCGACCGCCGCCGCGCGGGGTGGCAGGTGAGGGTTGGCCGATGCCTTCTCGCAAACGCAGGTTTTCAAGAACGCTCGGCTCACATCGACAAAACGCCCGAATGTTGTGGTTTTTGATTCTCGTAAATAGTTCTCAAATGTAATTCTCAGTGACCTGGCTCTTTCATGAGTTTCAATAAGAGTACGTGCGGCAGAAGAGGCATTAGAGCATGTTGATCGGCTACGCCCGCGTCTCCACACAGGACCAGAACCTCGAACTCCAAACCGAGGCCTTGGCCAAAGCTGGCTGCAAGAAAGTCTTCGAGGACAAGATCAGCGGCAGCCGAGCCGAACGTCCGGGTCTCGCCAAAGCACAAGAATCCTTGCGCGAAGGCGACACCCTGGTTGTCTGGAAGCTGGATCGGCTCGGCCGCAGCGTAAAAAATCTTGTCGATCTAGTAGGAGAGCTTCGCCGGCAGGGAGTTCAGTTCAAGAGTCTGACCGACGCGATCGATACTGGTACTGCATCCGGACGTTTCTTCTTCCATGTCATGGCCAGCTTGGCGGAGATGGAACGGGAACTCACCATCGAGCGGACTCGCGCAGGCCTCGAAGTGGCTCGCCAGCTTGGCCGCAAAGGCGGTCGCAGGCGACAAATGACCGACAGCAAGATCATGTCTGCCAAGAAGCTACTCGCCAACAGAGTGCCTCCTCGGGACGTAGCAACTAACCTGGGCGTCTCGGTGCCTACTCTTTATCGGTGGATACCTGCCTCCACGCTCTCTTAGCGCTTGCTTGTCCCCTTCTAAACTAGGATTGCGTGGCGAAAGCGCATCGGATACGTGCCCGAGGAGCCGCACCTGTACACGCACTTGAGCGGACTCGAATATTTGATCATGGTCGCACAGCTACGAAGCATTCCGCAGCAGCGTTCTTCGGAAACAATCGACGGCCCTTGCTGAAAACGAGGATATCCAATGGACGCATCGGCAATTGACAAGAGTTCCGTCGCCACTGGCAGACGCCGCAAGTCAGTCGCCTCCGCGCTCGCCAACAACGCTTTCGAGGGGCAATCGTTCGGCGAGGTCGAGATGGGGATTGTTCGCCGCTACATCGACGGGGAGATCGGCAACGACACAATGCGTAAAGAGCTTCTAGCTCTGCCGTTGGATGACCGGGAACCTGGAATAGCGCCACAGCCGGCTCCGCCGCCGCCCGTGGTGCGGCCACGTAAGCCTGGCGAACCGGACCCACAGATCGAAAAGATGCTGGCAACGCTCAACAACTTCTTTCGCGAGGAGAGTGGTTAGAGCGTAGAGGGGTCAAGGCTGGCCGCAGGCCACCGCGAGAGCGGCGCGCAGCGGCCTTTACGCCTCGTAGCGGCCCCATGCTTGGAACGGGTCCGAATCTCGGCACTCTGAGATTCGGACCTTGGATGGCAATTTTCGTTTTCGGCGTGAAGTAGGCCCCCCGGTAAGGATTCATGTTGGATTGTCACACTCGCGTTTTGAGGTGTTGTTGCCGATCCGCTCTATCGCCGGCGGAATAAACGCGACCGGAAACGAAATGGAATGCTGGATTCATAGCCCGTAGTCCGGATCTGGAACCACGGTTTCGTAATGACGAGGTCATGGGTAGTGCGCGGTCGGAACGTTTTGGGTGATGCAGGGCCAGGCCGGAGGCCTGCGGGCTCGTCCTGGGGGCTTTCTGCTTGAACCAGCACGGTTCTACTTTCAGGTTCAAAAGCTGGACCAACCCAACCCTAGGTAGGCAGTTTTTGTTTTTGTACTTGCGCGGGGAGGGTGTGGGAGGGGCGCTAGCGCCCTCCCACTGTAAGCGAGCGTAAGCTCGCCGGCTCGCCTCGTAGAGGCGCACCTTTTAGCTGGGAGGTTTGGAGGGGCGCAGCGCCCTCCAATGTGTGTGCAGCTAGCTCGCCCGTAGGGCGCTCCTTCTTGCGTAGCGAAGGCTGCCTCGGACTTTTACACAGCTGAGGGTTGGCCTACTACGAAGAGAACTATTTATTTAACTATTTAGAAGGGGGGGCGTTTCACCGTACTAAATCAGCTCAAAAGGGGGGCGTTTCACCGTCTCTAGGGGGGCGTTTCACCGTGGAAAACTTCAGGAATCCAAAGGCTTTTCAACAAAGGGGGGCGTTTCACCGTGCCATTTGGTCCTGCTGCTCACCGAGTCTTCTGAGGTACGGCCAGGCGGCCGGCATGGATGGTAAAGCCACCCTTGGCCTTCGTGATGATAAGACCGGGATACACCACTGCAATCTTGCGGAGCGCGGCGTTCGCTTCCTTCTTGAAGTCCTTGAGGTCGCTGTAGTCAGTGCCAAGCTGAGAGCGCAACTGTTCCCAGGAAATGAATTGCGGGGGTAGGTTCTTTTGGACGATAACAAAGGCGCGATAAGAAATCAGTGCGTAAAGGTCGAGTGCCAGGGGCGAACGCTTCAAGGCCCGGAGTGCCCGCATATCTACGGGGACCGGCGAAGCAATCACCGCGCTAAAAAACTTCTCGCCTAGCTGAACCCAGCTTTCCCAAAGTGCTGTTTGATCAGGGTGAGGATGCCACCACAATTCACCCTCGGGCGCCACCGCCATATCGCGCCACGCTTCGCCCGGTGCGCCTGACGGGTCAGTTCCCGTTGCCTGAAAACTGATATGGCATCTGAACAAGCGACGCATTTGCTCTTTCAGGCGTTTGCTATCGCTGCGCTTCCCTCCCCCGGTATTTGGGTTGAGGCCAACGGCGCGGATAAATTCATTGAGGCTACGGCCCAAAATTAGACGGCGGCTTTGCGTGCGTACTGCTTCGGTGATGGCCCAAAACAAAAGCAGCCGGGGGATGGTTCCATACGGATATCCGATGGACTGATCTTTATCGCCATCCCAGCCAGGTTGAATGACAAGGGAGCTGTTGCCGGTGCGCCGGAGCCATCGTGGGGCGCTGTCTCCGGGGTCGCTGTGGGGTAGGGTGCAAAGAACAAGCTGGCGGGCGATAAAGGCGCGCTCCACTGCGTCCGGCTCTGCTTGAATGGCTAACGCAGCGTCAACAAGTTCAAGCTGTGCGCGACTGGAGGGCTTCAATTTCTTTGCAAGGGTTTTCACAAGGGGGATTTCTCCCGCTTGAACCAGGCCGCCCTCGCCGCGCTTCCCTGCCCTGCCTTGTGCCATGCGACCAAACCTCTGCGATATATCCCTATAGAAATATATCGCTATATCGCTACGCCTCTCCGCTGTAAGGCTGCGGCTTGCCATACTTCGCGCACAGATCGTTGATCGCCTCGCCTAACAGCTGCTTGAGGTTTCTGCCGGTGTTCTTCGGCTCGGCCTGAACGAGCAAAAGGGCGCGGCGAACCTCCGGAGAAAAATGGCCACCGATAAGCACGGTTGTCGGTGGAGCCTTGCGTCCTCTGGCGGCGGGTGCAGGCGTGGAAACAACTGCGGGGGCTGTATGCCCTGCTGCGGCATTAAGCCCTGCGGCTAATGTGCTTTTCTTCACGGCGTGCCTCCTTCATGGCTATAGCAATATAGGAATATAGCCCGGCCATTTCCTGCGCGGCCTTCCCTTTCGCGTCTAACTCAGCGGCGCTTTGGCCGATGTTCCCGGCATCACCATGTGCGGCGCGGGCAAAGATCACGACAGGGCAAACCTGGAAACCTTGAGAGGTCGCGGCCTCTTGGGTTTCAATATGACGCCTTCCCTGTACCGGCGCGCGATTGACCAATACGGCGGCGGGGGGATTGCCGGCCAGGGTCAACACATCCTTTAGACTTCCCAGCGTCTCAATGTCGTATAGCTGGGGCTGGATGGGCATTAAAACGAAGTCAGCGGCCTTTGCAGCAGCTATCAGTGCATCCGTACTTTTACCGGGAGTGTCGATAATAGCCAGGTCAGCACCTCCCTTGGCCGCGGCTTCGAGCACCTGGCCCAATCTGGAGACCTGACAGGAGACAACGGTCGGGGCTTCAAGTTCGCGCCGATCGCTCCAATTCGCAGCGGTCGTCTGCGGGTCCAAGTCGATCACAGCAACGGACCGGCCAGCCAAAAATGCTTCTACGGCTATCCCTAGGGCTGTGGTTGTCTTCCCGTTCCCTCCCTTTTGTCCGATGATCGCTAGAACGTGCATTGGGCGACTCCTCTAGGGCTACAGGGCTATATGAATATAACCCGATACGAATATACACAACGTCGCGCCAATCTTGCAAACAAGATGCAGGGTTGTTCCTGGGCCAGAACCTGAGAAGACACGGGGCAGGAAAGTGACCGCCGTCAGAATTTCTCACCTTACTCTGCGACAATATCCCTTGCCATGGACATGGACTTCGCAACGATCCGCCGCACGACAATCATCGCGCTATTCGCCGATGACGAGTTGGCAGGGATGCTGGCACTCAAGGGCGGTAACGCTTTGAGCCTGGTCCACGGGATTACCAGTCGCACCTCGGTGGATCTCGATTTCTCGATTGCACAGGATTTTCCGAACTTTCCGCGCGCCAAGGAGAGCATCTTTCGTGTGCTGAAGGACCGCTTCGACTCTGCCGGCTACGTCGTCTTTGATGAAAAGATGAACCCCGTGCCGCGGATTGATGGGGAGGACTTGATGCCATGGTGGGGCGGCTACGAGTTGAGCTTCAAGATTCTGCCTAAGGATCGCTATGAGGAACTGCGCCTCGGCCCTGCGTCCAAGCTGTCGAGCCTAGCGACGGTGACCGGCCCTGGCAGTAAGCGCGTCTTCAAGGTTGACCTCAGCAAGTACGAGTACATCGCCGGCAGAGAAGAGCATGAACTGGACCACTACTCAATCTACGTCTACACACCAGAGATGATTGTGATTGAAAAGCTGCGCGCCATCTGCCAGCAGATGGCGGAGTACACAGAGCCGCGTCTCGCCTCCGCCCGCGCCAGGGACTTCTTCGACATTCATGAAGCCATCACCAAACGGGCTATCGATCTGACGATGCCGGCCAACCTGGACCTACTGCGTCTAATTTTCGAGATCAAAAAGGTTCCGCTCTCGCTGCTCTCACTGATTCGCAACACGCGCGAGTTTCATCGGCCGGACTGGTACTCGGTCGATGCCGGGCAGGTCGAAAGCTTTGATTTCTATTTCGATTTCGCGCTTGAGCAGATTGAAAGACTAAAAACCCTTGGGGTAGTGTAGGCGCCATTCGGGATAATACGCGAGGTCGCGCAGATCGTGGGCCAAGTAAAAATCGTAGTTCAGGCCCATGCTCTTAAGGCGTTCGTATTGCTGTGGCGTGTAACCAGCTCGTTGCATGTAGAAACCAATTGCCTGATGGTAAGGATAGGTATATTCAAGCTTCTTGAGTGTAGCGAGAAGAGTGCCCATAGAGATGTTCGGCTGCGCCCGGCGATATGCTTCTAGCACTTGGTAGACGCCTCCGGCATAGGCTGGCCGGATAGTGATGTCGATTAAGGTCCTCTCCAGTTTCGTTACAGGCAGCCTTTCTTGATTCCAGTCAATAGTCCCTACCTCAAGCCGACCCGTGCTCTTGCCTTGCAGCAAGACGAACTGGAAATTGTCATACGCAAACAGAGCGTTCGAGAGCCGCTCTGGTTTGCGAAACGCTTCATCGATGGCCTCTTGCTCCAGCGCATCTGGCTTGTAGTACTGCGTGCTCTTTTCACGACTGACACAAATAGTGTGGGGAAGTTGATCTGAAAGACCGTGCAACAAAACAGCCGTGCCATGAGACAAATATCCCTTCGGCTCCAAAATTGCGGCTACAGCATATGGAGTCGCGTTTGCCCAGGCATATCGGGTAACCGTCCGAATCTCAGTCTGGCCTACGGGCGTAATTGAGACTTCACGCATCGATGTGGCTTCAAGTAGAAACCTGACAAATTTTCCTCCTGTGGTGCTTGCCGGTAAGCGCCATTCATCTTGCTTGCTCCAAAGAATATTTTCCAACTCGTTGTATGTAAACGCCTTACGCGAGAGACTACCGAAATACGCGGCTATCTCTTTCTGTGCGGCTGGAAGCCGTGGTGGTCGTCCCCTCTGAGCCATATATCGTTACCCTGTCGATGTATATATCGACAGGGTACCATAATAACCTAGACAAATCTAGCCAAGCCCTTTGATCACAGGTGGATATTGACAAATATAGATCAAATACGGTAGATATATATATCTACCGTGTTGGATAATTGTCATGTAAATGGAGGCGCTCAAAGGGCGAGCGCGCGGGCGAAAGCCTCCACCTGGGAATGTAAGCAAATTTGCTCCTGCCTTAAATCAGAATCCGCTCGACCTCGTCGAGGCTCATTTCGTCGCACCGGCGGTCGTAGAGCTGGGTGGTGCGGGTGCTGGCATGGTTGGCCATAGATGCGGCCTTCTCCAGCGTGCCGCCGTTCTTGAGATAGGCCGTGATGCCCGTCGCCCGGAAACTGTGGTTGCCGATCTTGGTCTTGATGCCGGCCGTCGCGGCTCGCCGGCGGATCATCGCATGGGCGTTGGCCTGGGGCAGGGAAGTGCGGGTGACCACCGCCGCCACCACCCAGTACGATTCTCTCGGCCGTGTGGTTAGCATCAGCTACAACGACGGCGTGACGCCGGCCAAGACCTTCGCCTACGATCAGAGCGCGGGATCTCTGCGGATTTGCTGATCGATGCCACACCAACCAAAGCAAGACGAAGAGTGTAACGTCAGCCCCGCCGCAAGGCGGGGCTTTTGCTGTCATTGGGCCAATAGCTGGCCCCTGACGCTGCTGGCGTACCATTCGCGGCCCCTGGCCGGGCGGATATTGAGCCGGTTGAGGTCGCGGGCAATAGCCCGCAATGTCTTCCCCTGGCTCCGCCACTCGACCATGAGCGTCAATACCTCCGGCTCTGGCCGGTGGGCATGATGCGCGGCCAGCGCCAACGTCCGCGCGGCCTCAATGCGCGGATTGCCTAGCCTGGTCCCTCGGCGCTTGGCCTCGGCCAGCGCCACCTTCGTCCGCTGGGAAATCATCTCGCGCTCGTGCTCGGCGACGGCGGCCAGAATGTGGATGGTGAGCCGGTTGGCCTGGGGCATATCGCAGGCAATGAAATCCGCGCCGCTCTCCATCAGGTTGGCAATGAAAGCGACGTTGCGGGCCAGCCGGTCAAGACGGGCAATCAGCAGGGTAGCGCGGCGCTTCCGGCACTCCTCAAGGGCGGCAAGCAGTTGAGGCCGGTTCGTGTGCCGACGTCCGCTCTCGATCTCGGTGAACTCGGCCACGAGCTGGCCACCGTTGACCTGACAGGCGACGGCCTGGCGCTGCGCGTCAAGGCCCAGCCCACTTGCGCCCTGGCGGTCGGTCGAAACACGGTAATAGGCAACGAAATCGGCCACGGCAGCGCCTCAATTGTCGCGCCAGTGGCGCGACAATTGCCCTTTGTACAAATTCTAAATGTTGGTTTAGATTTGTACGCTTGGCAAATGACGTTATCACAGTCCAGGCTCCATAAATAAGGCACGGAACTCCGGAGCACGAACTGGCGCAAAAATAAAAACTCGGTTTTTTCAAATTCAGTGATGCACTTTTCTGCTGGATGGCGCGATCCATACAGGAGATACCCGATGCGCTTTCGAGCGCACTCCGCATTGCTGCAACTGTCTGTAGCGATGCCGCGACAGAGCCGCCGGAGTTCGAAACCGGCGCTCTGCTAGTGGTTCCAATCAGCTTGCCGCTGCAATGATGGCTGTCCGATCTCGAGCATTGGGCCAAGTGCTTCTTAACGAAGATTTAACCCTTGGAGGGGACCTATGAGCTTTCTCTGTTTTAGGCATTCTCGTACCGTCAAGACCCTTTCTGCTATCGCGGTATTCTCCGGAGTGCTTGGGCTTGCGCTTCCCGCCTGCGCCGACGCCTTCAGTGTGCAATATTTTGAAGTTCCGGCAGGCAGCCCGGACTTTTATTATGGGGGAGTCCGCAGCCTGGGAGTGTCCAACAACTACGTGCTTTCGACCCTGGGGCCAGATGGTCTCCCGGTCTACAATCCGAGCTACGCGACGGCCAGCGGAACCGTCTATCCGGTCAGTTCCAGCGGCCTCAATGCGTCGAACGAAATTAATTGGTGGACGGTCGGAGGAGACGGGGGGAAGGTGGTCGCGGACGGATCGGGAACTTTGAATGTGACTTCGGCAGGCGTAAATATGTACCCGCCGGGACAAGATGGAACCGACTCACCCGATGAGCAAACGGCCATACTCACGGGTTCCTTCTCACTCTCCGCTCTTACCGCCGTGACGTTCCAGGTTGGCGCGGACGACGATGCCTTTGTCTATGTGGATGGGCAACTGGTGGACTCGCTGGGCGGCATTCATGGCGATACCCTGGCGAATGCCAATACGGTCGATCTGGGCGCCGGAAATCACACGCTGCAGATATTCTATGCAGACCAGATGCAGACCGGCGCGAGCCTGAGCTTTTATGACGCGGGCGTTCCGGTTACACCACCGCCGACATCGGCAACCCCCGAACCTTCAAGCCTCCTGCTGCTCGGCACTGGGCTGGCAGGATTCGCCGGCATGGCGCGCCGCAAGATCGCGCTGCGCATCTTGAAACTGACACACTAGACACATCATGCCCCAGCGCCGCGCCCAGCTTCTCGCGGTCGTTGGTGAAGATTTGCGCGTCGTATGCGCCGCGCGAAACGGCAACGTAGGCCATGCGGTTACGCGGGCGGGGTGCCGGGGCCGTCGGCGGCGGCGCGGGGCGAGAGTTTGACGGGTATTTTGCTCCCCTTGTCGCCGGTTGCCGAGACCACATCGGCCTCTGAAACCAGCTCCGGTTTCCGCCCTGGCGCGGTCTTGTACAGCCACTCAATTTTGGTTGTCGCGGCGGGCTGGCTCCGCCGTTCGGTGCTGTCGAGGTAGGAAATCAGGTAGTAATTCTGGAGCGGCGGCGTCACTAA
>Ga0182030_10013508_pt1 | contig 16236 bp, 16 predicted proteins | sample 812S3MmetaG_FD_121299 | JGI IMG/M metagenome (GOLD analysis project Ga0182030, IMG submission 121299) | Permafrost microbial communities from Stordalen Mire, Sweden - 812S3M metaG (Illumina Assembly) | ecosystem: Environmental > Terrestrial > Soil > Wetlands > Permafrost | place: Sweden...
CGGCGATGGCTTTGCTGATGGCCGTGATCGGTCTATACGGGGTGATCGCTTACGCGGTGACGCAACGCACGCAAGAACTGGGGGTGCGCATGGCTCTGGGCGCGCAGCCCGCGGAAATCCTGTGGCTGGTGGTGGGGCAGGGGATGAAATTAGCCGGGCTGGGTGCTGCAGCCGGCCTGGTGGCGGCCGTGGCGATCGCGCGATTGCTGCGAAACCAGCTCTTCCACGTGAGCGCTTTTGACCCGCCGACCTTTGTGCTCATGGCGGCGGCCTTGATCGGCGCCGCCATGCTGGCCAGTTACATCCCCGCGCGCCGCGCCACCCGCGTGGATCCCATGGTGGCGCTGCGGTACGAGTGACTCGGGAGAGTGCCTGCATCGCCATCCGGCACTTTTCCGCTGGCTCGTGTAAGTGGGGCAGATCCAGGTTCTTCCCAGGCGAAGTTGCTCGGATTTCGCATAACCGGCACGATTGGCCTCTTGCGCCTGGCTGCCGGGCGAGGGCTTATCCACGTGCCTGCCGTAGTCGAACAACTTCGGCAAAGCGGCTTCTACTTGAGCGAGTCCCTGATCCGTGCCGCGTTCGGCGAATGGCTCTAACCCGCCCGGTTGCAGTTAGAATGATAGTTTGATCGTCACCCTAACCATCAACCCGGCCATCGACCGGATTTTCAGCGTCGATCGCCTGGCCTTCGAGGACCGCTCCTACATCAAGTCCATCCGCGAATCGGCGGGCGGGCGCGGCATCAACGCGTCGCGCGTAATCCAATCGTTCGGCGGCGAGACCCATGCGGTGCTGACCTCCGGCGGCAATTCCGGCAAACGGCTGGAGGAGCACCTCGCCGGATGCGGCTATCCTACCACCCTGGTGCGCATCCGGAACGCCATCCGCACCAACCTCACCATCACCGACACGCACGGCCTCACCGTCAATCTGAACGAGGCCGGCCCGGAACTGGCGCACTCCGAAGTGACGCGCGTGGAGCGCGCCGTGCGCGAGGCGCTGGGGAAAGCGTCGTGGCTGCTGATGTGCGGCAGCCTGCCGCCGGGTGTGCCGGCGGAGTTCTACGGAAAACTGATCGCCATGGCCCGCAAGAAGAACGTGAAGACCCTGATCGATGCCGATGGCGAACCGTTGCGCCAGGGCATCGAACAGCACCCCACGCTGGCGACGCCCAACCAGCAGGAGGCCGAGCGCCTGTTGGGGCGCACGCTGCTCACGCGCAGCCACTACCTGGAAGCGGCCGCGCAGATCCGCGCCATGGGCGCCGAATCGGTGGTGCTGTCGCTCGGCAGCCGCGGCGCCATCGGGGCGTATGCCGACGGATTGCTGGAGGCCCTGGCGCCGCGCGTGGACGCCGTCTGCCCCATCGGCGCCGGCGACGCCCTCACCGCCGCCTATACCTGGTCCTACACCCGCCAGAACGATCACGCCGAGGCGCTGCGCTGGGGAGTGGCCGCGGGGACGGCCTCCGCGCGGCTGCCGGGAATGAATTTTGCCACGCTGATGCAAGCGGAAGAGATTTACCGCCAGGTCGAGATTCGCCGCGTGGAATAGGGATGCAGCCGGCGGCTCCCGACAGGCACAAATTCTTCCGCTCCGCGGGCATCGTTTCCGCCGCCGTATTGCTCAGCCGCATCACCGGGATGGTGCGCGAAGTGGTGATGGCGCGCCTGTTCGGCGCCGGGGCGGCGAATGACGCCTTCCAGCTCGCCTTTCGCATTCCTAGCCTCACCCGCAACCTGTTCGCCGAAGGTGCGCTGTCGTCGGCCTTCGTGCCGGTCTTCACACGCTCTTTGGCCAGCGACGGAAAGCGCGCGTCCGCCGAACTCTCCAACCTGGTGGCCACCGCGGTTTTCCTGATAGTGGGGCCGCTCTGCGGCCTGGGCATGCTCTTCAGTCCGCAGTTGGTGCGGTTGCTGGCGCCGGGCTTCGAACAGATACCCGGCAAGTTCGCGCTCACGGTGCAGCTTACCCGCATCATGTTCCCCTTCCTGTTACTGGTGGCCCTGGCGGCGCAAGCCATGGGAGCGCTCAACGCCAGCGGCCGATTCGGCGTGCCGGCGCTGGCCTCGTCATTCTTCAACCTGGGCTCGGTGGCCTGCGGACTGGCGCTGGGGTACACGGTTGGGCGTGGGACCGGTCACGGAATGATCGTCTCCATGGCCTGGGGAGTGCTGGCCGGAGGCGCATTGCAGTTGCTGTGGCAGGTCCCCAGTATGGCGCGCGCGGGGTTCGGCTTCCGCCCGCGCGTCGCCTGGAACCATCGCGGGCTCCGCCAGATCCTGCGCATGATGGGGCCTGCCATTTTGGGAAATGCGGCGCTGCAAATCAACCTGGTGGTGAACATGAACCTGGCGTCCGGCATCACCGACGCCGCCGGCCGCGTGATCGACGGCCCGGTGAGCTGGCTGGGGTATGCGTTCCGCTTCATGCAACTGCCGGTGGGGCTCTTCGGCGTGGCCGTGGCGTCGGTCACCCTGCCTGCCATTTCGCGCAGCGCCGGCCTGCAACAGATGGACGAGTTCCGAAACACGCTGGCGCGCTCGCTGGGCGCCATCCTGCTGCTCACGATTCCTTCCTCGGTGGGGCTGGCGGTAATGGGCGAGAGCATGATCGCGGCGGTGTACCAGGGGGGCCGGTTCACGGCCTACGACACCCACCAGACCGCGCTGGCGCTGACTTGCTTCAGCGCCGGTCTGGCGGGATATTCGGCCCTCAAGACGCTGGCGCCCGCCTTTTACGCGCTGGACGACGCCCGCACCCCCATGCTGGTGAGCTTGGCGTCCATCGCCGTCAATTTCGTGGCAGCGTACGGTTGCGTGAAGTGGGCCGGCCTGGGACACGCCGGACTGGCGCTGGCTACCGCCGTCGCGGCGCTGTTCGGCGCGGTAGCCTTGATGGCCCTGCTCCACCGCAGGCTCCAGGGCATGCATCTGCGGAAACTGGCCGCCAGCGCCGGGAAAATCGCGGCTGCCGCGGCGTCGATGGGGGTGGTTTGCAAGCTATCGAGCGCCGCCGTGCACGCCGCCCTGGGCGCCGGAAGGCATGCCGCGTTGGCCGATGTGGCGATTTCCATCCCCTTGGGGGTGGCAGTATTCTACAGCGTGGCGCGTTTCTGGGGCATCGAAGAACTGGAGGCGGTGGAATCTGCGTGTTACACTGCTTTTAGGAATGCTTCCCGACTTGAAGTTGGTGATCCGCCTGCAAGAGGTTGATAATCGTCTGGCGGACCTTCGGCGCGAAATTTCCGCGCTCCCTAAACATATCGGCGAAATCGAGAAGAAACTGGTTGCGCACGAACGCAAGCTGGAAGCCGATCGCGCCGCGCTGGCCGCCAACCAAAAAGAGCGCAAGAAGTGCGACGGCGACATCCAGGCCCAGGAACAGAAGATCTCCAAGCTGAAGGACCAGACGCTGGAGGCCAAGACCAACGACGTCTACCGCGCCTTTCAGAACGAGATCGAATTCTGCCAGAAAGAAATCCGCAAGTCTGAAGATCGCATCCTGGAACTGATGACGGAGTCCGAGCCTTTGGATCGCAACGTGAAAGTTGCCGAAGCGGCGCTCAAGGCCGAAAAGGCGCAGGTGGAAGCCGAAAAGCAGGTGGCCCGCGAACGCACCGCGATAGACCAGAAAGCCTCGGCCGACCTGCAGAAGGAGCGCGCCGAAATCGTCGCCGGCATCACCCCCGCCGTCTACCAGCGCTACACGCGCGTGTGCAAGATGCGCCGCGGGATCGGCGTGGCGGAGGCCGTGGACGGCCGCTGCAGCGTGTGCAATATGTCCATGCGCCTGCAGTTTTTCCAGGAACTCAGGAGAGGCGACCAGGTGATGGCTTGCGAGAGTTGCCTGCGGATCTTGTACTACAACCCGCCGCAAGCGGTGGATGACGCGGCGCAAGCGCCCGCGGCTCAAGGATAGCGCGCTCGCCAGGCTGCCATTACAATAGGCAGTGGCCATGCTGCTCGAATCCATCAAGCTGACAAATCTGCTGTCGTTCCGGGAAGCCGAACTGAAGTTGCGCGCGCTCAACGTCCTGATCGGGCCGAACGCGTCGGGAAAATCGAATTTGATTGCGGCGATCGGTTTGTTGAAAGCTGCGCCGGAGAATATCGAGGCAGCGATTCAAAGGGGCGGCGGAGTGCGCCAGTGGATTCACAGGGGCACGCAGCCGTCGGGGATTGCGGGAGCGGGAATTAAGACGCGGATCGATCTCGGCCGGGACGAAGGTCCTTTGTCGTATTCCTTACTGTTTTACGAAAACGATTTGAAGCCTCGTCTTGGTGAGGAACTGAGGTCGTGCAAGACAGATCAGGAATTCTTCGAGCGGACCGGGAACCAGTCAAAGATCTATCGCCCGCAAGACCAATCCTACGAGGAGACGAAAATAGAGGGAAGCAAGTCGGTGTTCGCCGCCTTCCGAGACCCGTTCGATAAGACGCCGATCACACGGACGGGGCAGGCCCTCGCCGCAATCGAGATCTTCCGCGAGTTCCAGACCGGTTCGGCGTCGACCGCTAGAAATGGGGTCGTAGTTGGGACCCAAAAACGCTTCCTGGACGATGGCGGCGGCAACCTGGGCCTGGTGTTGCAGGAACTCGATTTTCGCGTCACACTGGCGCGGTTGAACGAGTACCTCACTCGCTTCTGGCAGGACGCGGAGGCCGTGCGATTCCGGATTGAAGGCGGGATCGTACAGATATATGTGAAAGAGCGCGGTATCGAGGAACCGATTCCGGCGCTCCGCCTCTCCGACGGCACATTGAAGTACCTCTGCCTGATGGCGATTCTCCTGCACCCGGACCCGCCGCCGCTCATCTGCATCGAAGAACCGGAATTGGGACTGCACCCGGATGCACTGGCAATCGTCGCGGACGCTCTACGAGAAGCCGCGGAAAAATGCCAACTCATTGTTACGACTCACTCCGAGGCGTTGGTGAATGCCCTTTCCGGCGAACCCGAGTCGGTAGTAGTCTGCGAGCGCGGCGCCGATGGCGGCGCCGGGTTCCGGCGCCTGCAGTCGAACGATCTGGACGAATGGCTGGCGGAATACCGGCTGGGTGAGTTGTGGCGCAAGGGTGAAATCGGCGGCAACCGATGGTAACCGAAATCCGCATCTATTACGAGGGAGCGGCCGAGCTGCGCGAAGGATTCCGAAGTTTCTTTCGGGAAATCGAAACAGCCAATGAAGGCCACCCTCCCAAGTGCATCGCGGGAAGGGGCCGGGAACAAGCCATCGCCGACTTCCGGAAGGCGATCGCAAAACACTCCGAGGCACTCAACTGCCTTTTGATCGACAGTGACACTGCCGACACGGGCCACCTGTTTGAGACGATTTGCCAGCCACAGCGGGTTCCGGAAGCATTCAAAGATAGGGTCTTCTGGATGGTGGAATGTATGGAGTCGTGGTTCCTGGCCGATATTCAGGCAGTGGGCCAATATTACCAGGCGGACCTCGCGGAAGCTTTACGCGGCAATCCCCGGGTGGAGGAGATCCCCAAAAGGGATGTCCTGCGCAGACTGAAGGCAGCCACCAACGGAAGGTATCACAAGACCCAAGACGCCCCGCACCTGCTGAAGCGCATCCGTCCGCCGCGAGTCAGACAGGCGGCGCCCCATTGCCGCCGCCTGTTCGATCGATTCCTCTCGAATTCCTAGATCCAGAAGGAGGTATCCGCGAAGTAGGGGCCACTACCGCGGCCTGTCCGTCGTGGGACTGCCGTAGAGATAGTGGTCGTGTCGATCGGCTAGATCCGTGGGCAGAGGGTCGTTCACAACGGCATTAGCAGCCAGCCAATCCAAGGCCGGCGCCCCCGCTGGCTCACGCGGCCCCACGCGCTCGATCCGCAGGATCAAGGCCTGATTCGGTGGCATATCGAGTGGCTCGTCGGGGATGATGGCCCTGCCGTCAAAATGTGCGTGGACAGTCATGAAGGCTCCTTACCGCCGCCATTTCCCAGTATGCCAGGCCAAAGACGCCCCGCATCTGCTGAAGCGCATCCGTCCGCCGCGAGTCAGACAGGCGGCGCCCTAGTTGCCGCCGCCTGTTCGATCGATTCCTCTCGAATTCCTAGCGGTCGCCGAAGCTATATCCCAACCACACCATTCCGCCGGGAACCACGTTACTGCCGAATTGGTTGGTCAGACCCGGCACGTAGTGGAAGTCGAACTGCGGGCGGACAAACCAGTGGTCGGTCATGAAGATCTCCACGCCCACGCCGGCATGAATCTGGAAGTGGTTAGAACTGCCCACGGGCGAAGTTTGCGTACTGCAAACTGCCGTCCCTACGCAACCGGTCTGCGTATAGGAAAAGCCGGTCTTGGCGTCGCCAATACCGCCCATGATTTTCACGATCACCTTTTTCTGGTTGATCGGCGCGTAGATGCCGTTGACGTCGATGAAGTGCTGGCGGTAGTTCAGAGGGCCGTAGGCGCTCTTGGCGGGCGTCAGGTCCCATTCGCCTCCCACGCCGTAGTTCTTCTTCAGCATCAGGTCTCCGCCAAAGCCGAGAAAGAACCCGCTGAGCGCCGGGGTGGCTTGGCAGGTGCTGGCGCTCCCCGGCCCGATAGCACAGGCGCCGAAAGTAGTGTTGTCGATGCCGGCCCCTTGGGCCTTATCGTGGAAGGACCCAATCCCCAAATTCAGATCGAAAGAACTCTGTGCGGAGGCAAGCTGCAGACTGCCAAGCGCCAGGAAGCACAACGGTAGGTAACGGGCAATACGTTTCACGTCAGAATCTCCTCTAGTGGTGCAGAATTGCTCACGCTGCTTACTATCTTAAACCTATTGATGGCAGCCAAACTGTTAGTTTTCCGTACTTTCCAGTGCAATGCCGATTCACCTCATACGACGCGGCACGCCCCGCCTTGGTTTCAGAACCATTGTAGCTTAGCTAACGCCTCTGGCACTTCGGGCAGAAATGCGACGATCTTTGCGTCACCAGCAGCCGCCGAATGGCTGTGCCGCAACTCACACACGGCTCGCCGGTGCGCTGGTAGACGCGGTGGCTGAACTGGAAGAATCCGGCGCGTCCCTGCGCGTCCACATAGTCGGAAATCGACGAACCGCCCGCGTCGATGGCCTCGCGGAGCACCGCCCGTATGGCGTCGTACAATTTTCGCGGGCGCTCGCCGCGCAAACGGCCGGCGATGGCCAGGGGATGGATGCCGGCGCGGAACAGCGACTCGTCGGCATAGATATTCCCCACGCCGCGCAAGAAGCGCTGGTTCAGCAAGAGCGCCTTAATCCGCGTCTTATGGCGCTTGAGGGCGGCGCGGAAGTCGTCAAACGCAATTTCCAGCGGCTCCGGACCCAACCGGGCGACGCGCGCCGGAAACTCCTCGCTGAACTCGAAGGAGCCGAACTGCCGGCTGTCGTCGAATAGCAGAACGCCGTCGTCGAGCGTCAGGATGGCGTGGGTGTGCTTGCCGGTGGGGGCGCCCAGCAGCAGGCGGCCGGTCATGCCGAGGTGCAGCAGCAGGTAGCCGCCGCCTTCCAGCGGCATGACGATGAACTTGCCGAAGCGCTTGACCCCGGCGATCCGGCGCCCCGCCAGGCGACCCGCCAGCACATCCGGATCGCCGCCGCGCAGGATGCGCACGGCGCGAAATTCGGCCGCCACGATGCGCCGCCCCACCAGCGGAGCCAGCGAGCGCACGACGGTTTCGACTTCCGGCAATTCGGGCATTTACGCCGGGAGGTCGGCCGCGTTCCCGGCGGCGCGCGGGCGCGGACGGCCAATGCCGGTATAGTCGAAACCGGCGGCCCGCGCCGCCTCCGGGGAGAAAAGATTGCGTCCGTCCACCAGTACCGGGCGAGCCATCGCCCGCGCCAGCACGGCAAGGTCGAGGTCGCGGAATTCCCGCCATTCGGTCACCAGCACCAGGGCATCGGCCTCCACCGCCAGGTGCTGCGCGGACTCGCAGTAGCGAATCCGCAGGTCGGGCCGTTGCTCGCGGCAGGCGGCCATGGCGACCGGGTCGTAGGCCTTCACGCGCGCGCCCATCTGCAGCAGCCGCTCGGCGATGTGCAGGCTGGGGGCGTCGCGCAGATCGTCGGTATCCGGCTTGAAGGCCAGGCCCAGCAGCCCAATGGTGCGGCCCTTAAGGATGAAGAGCTTCTCCTGCAGCTTCTGGATGACCATCTGGCGCTGCGCTGTGTTGACCTCGATGGAGGCGCGCAGCAGGCGGCTCTCATAGCCGTATTCGTGCGCCGTATGCAGCAACGCCAGGACGTCTTTTCCGAAGCAACTGCCGCCCCAGCCGATGCCCGGCGAGAGAAATTTGGCGCCGATGCGGGAATCCAGGCCGATGCCGGTCATCACTTCCGGCGCCTCCGCGCCGACGTGCTCGCAAATGTTGGCGATCTCGTTGGCAAAACCGATCTTCATGGCCAGGAAGGCATTGGCGGCATACTTGATCATTTCCGCGCTGGTGAGCGTGGTGGTGACCATCTTGACGCGCGTCATCCCGGACGGGCGCGGCACCCCCGGGGGCGGCTCGAAATTCTGCTCCACCAGCGGCCGGTAGAGCTCCTGCATCACCGCCAGGGTTTCCTTGTCGGCCGCGCCGGTGACGATGCGGTCGGGATAGAGCGAGTCGGCGATGGCGCATCCTTCGCGCAGAAACTCCGGGTTGCTGGCTACCCCGAAGCGAATTCTGGTGCGCTCTTTGGGCCGTGCGTCTCCGATTCCCTCGCGCACCAGGGTCTCCACCAGGTTGCCGCTGCCCACCGGCACGGTGGACTTGTTCACCACCACGCGGAACCGCGCCGCGTCCATGGCTGCCCCGATGCTGCGCGCGGCGGCTTCCAGGTACTCCAGGTTGGCTTCGCCGCTGGGCAGAGACGGCGTGCCGACGGCGATAAAGATCACCTCGCTGGCTGCCGCCGCCGCGGAAAGGTCGGTAGTGAAATCGATGCCTCCCCGGCAGGCCAGTTGCAGAAGTTCGGCAAGGTGAGGTTCGTAGATTGTTGGCTCACCGCGCTGTAGACGCGCGATTTTGCCCTCGTCGGTGTCGACACAGGTGACGCGGTGGCCCAGGTACGCCAGACAAGCCCCCGTGACGGCGCCAACATATCCGGTTCCAATGACAGTGACTCGCATGGTTTGGTGAGGCGGAATTCGAGTATAACAAGCGGCGGGAACAGGCGTCAGGGCGCCACGATCTGCCAGTCAGCCAATGTGAGGTTATTCTGGCGTTGACCTTGAGGGGATTCGTACTGTGCGGGCTCGAAGTCCTTTCCGCCGGGCGCAACGCCGCATGGTTGGCTGGAATCGCGGGCGGCCCTTGAATGCTACGCTGAAGATTGCCGCGCCATCCGCTGTTCAAGCCGTACGCTGCCTTGGTGGCGGTGTGCTTCTTCTGGGGGACTACCTACCTGGGGATTCGCATGTCCCTGGAGTCGTTCCCCCCGCTAATGCTGGTGTGCTTGCGCTACCTGCTGTCGGGCTCGATCATGCTGTTGTTCGCCAAAGCGCGCGGACTGTACCTGCCGCGCGGGCGCGAGTTGGCCGCGGCCTGCTTCAGCGGCTTTCTCACGTTGGGAATCGGCAACGGCGCGCTGGTCTTTTCCGAGGTCCTGATCCCCAGCGGAATCGCCGGCCTGATCATCAGCATCTCGCCGTTCTGGATGGTGGGGGCCGAGGCGCTTCTGCCCGGCGGCGAGCGTCTGCACGGTCCCACCATCGCCGGCATGGCGGTCGGGCTGGTGGGCGCCGCTTTGCTGGTCACACCCGACCCCGGCACGCACGGTATCGATCGCGCTTTGCTGGCGGGATTCCTGATATTGCAGGTCGGCATGGTGGGCTGGTCGTTCGGCTCGATCTACCAGCGCCGCAAGGCCGGTAAAGCGCATCCGGTGGTGGCCGGTGGCGTGCAGCAACTGGCGGCGGCGCTCATTCTGCTGCCATTCTCGCTGGCCATTCCGCAGGCCCCGGTTCACTGGAGCGTGCGTGGCGTGAGCGCTCTGTTATACCTGGTGGTGTTCGGATCGCTGGTGGGATATAGCGCCTACGTTTACGCCATGGACCGCCTGCCGGTGGCCATCGTCTCGATCTATCCTTACGCTAATGCCATAGTCGCGGTCTTTTTAGGCTGGCTGTTCTACCGCGAGCCTTTCGGACGGCGCGAACTGCTCGCCATGGCGATCATCTTCGCGGGCGTCGCGGTAGTGAAGAAATATGCGAAGAAGTGAGATACCGGACACTTACAAATGACCTCCGGACCGCAGGGGACGCGGTCCCCGGGACGGTTACTCAAATATCGGCGTTCAACTTCGCCAGCACCTCGTCCACGATCCCGGCGGGAACGCTTTCCAGTTTCCTGCCGCTGCGCGCGCCGAGATCGAGGGCGCGGGGCTGGTCGCAGCGAACGACACCTGTTGTCCTGGTTCCCGCACCCGTCAGCGCCACGGCAAAGCCGGCTGTTCGCGCGAAATCCCCGCCGCTCGTTATGGGGACAACAACGGGCACTTTGGTCACCCGGTTGAACGCCTGTCCCTCGGTGGGATCAAGCCCGACCAGCCAGAACTCGCCGCCCACCGGATTGGCCTCGAGCCACTCGCGCGATTCTTTAGCGCGCCGGGCACGGGGATTGCACCGTGCGAGCAACTCGTCCAGGGTATAGCTTGGCTGCCGCCGCGGATCCACGACCAGCCGCCCTTTCTGACCGTTATGCCAACTTTGGCGCCCGGCTGCAATCGCAGGATGTCGAGCAAAGCAGGCGGGACGGCCAGCATGACCGAGCCGCCGACTTTGCGCAGACTGGCAGTATGCATCGCATCCTCCTTAACATTCGCGAGTGTCTTCCGAACACCGTGATCGAGGTAAGGCGGGCACGCAAAGCGGCTCTACTTCGGCCTCCCCACCAGCTTAGCGCCCAGCGCGCCGCCCGCCATGCTGAGGCAGGTAACGAAGACGAATAGAATCCCCAGCAGGAAGAGAATCACCATCGCCGGATCGCTCTCCACCACCTTGGAGATCTGCTGCACCGTGGCCGGGTCCTGAAGCCGGGAGTTCTTCATCTGCTCCAGAATGGTCTTGCCCAGATGCCCCGAGAGCGCGTCGGGCAGTTGGTCGATGGTGAAGACGATGGCGTAGAAACCGTAGGCGATGAGGCCTGTGATCCAGCCGACCTTCACGCCCGCGGCGACGTCCAGACGGAAACCGGTCTTGCGGCAGTAGAAATACACCGCGAAGAAACCGGCCGCCAGCCAGTTCACAATCGGCAACAGCACGCTCAATACGGTGGCGCTGACCGCGGCCAGCAGCGCGATCCGCACCGCGATGGGATTGTGGAAGTTGAGCGGCAGCGGCTGCGGCCCGGTTGGCGGCGGCGGAGGAGGGACTTCGGCCGTGGCCGCTGCCGGGTACGCATTACTTTCGATTTCCGGCGTGACGATCTCGCGCTGTGGCTTTCCGCACTTATGGCAGAAGAGAGCGTCCGGAGGCAATTGTGCGCCGCAAGTGCAGTATTCCGCCATGTTCGATAGCCCTAAGCTACCCCTAGTGTAACAGCGCAAGGCGCTACCCCAAGGGACTTCCGCCCGGCTTGCTTTCCGCGGGGCAGCGTATCGCTTGCGCGAGGTCCCCGGCATTTCCAAAGAGAAGTCGAACATGTGGTAGCTTTCCTTCATGGACAATCACACAGTCCTGGTGCTGGCGGCTCCCAACGAGCCTCAACTGGCGATGCTGGAGGCCTTGCCGCCGGACACCGGGATTGCCGTGGGAAACACGGCGGAAGCGTTCGCACGGACGGCCCCGCTGGCCGACGTGATTTTCAACTGGTCGGGATCCGGCCCGCTGCTCGGCGAGGTGTTCGCCATGTGTCCCGCGGTGCGTTGGGTGCATTGCCGCTCCGCCGGCCTCGACGATCTGCTGTCACCCGAATTGATCGCCAGTCCGGCGGCGCTCACCAACGGATCGGGCGTATTCAGCCCGCCGCTGGGCGAATTCGTGCTCGGCGCGATTTTCTATTTCGCCAAGGATTTTCGCCGCCTCATCCGCAACCAGACCGCCGGCGTCTGGGAGCCGTTCGATATCACCGAAATCAGCGGGCAGACGGCCGGCATCGTCGGGTACGGCGACATCGGCCGCGCCGTCGCCACGCGGCTGCGCGCCATGGGGATGCGCGTCCTGGCCTCGCGCCGGACGCCGCCGCCCCCAGACTTCGCCGACCCGCTGATCGACCGCTATTACAGCCCCGCCGGCTTGCTGGAGATGATCGCGCAGTGCGATTACGTGGTGGTTGCGGCGCCGCTGACTCCGCAGACGCGCGGCATGATCGGCGCGCGCGAATTCGCCGCCATGAAGCCCGGCGCGGTGATCGTCAACGTGGGGCGCGGCCCGGTGATCGACGAACCGGCGATGATCCGGGCGCTCACCGAAAAGCGCATTCTGGGCGCCGCGCTGGATGTCTTCGCGAGCGAGCCTCTGCCCGCGGGCCACCCGCTGTTCGCGCTGGATAACGTGCTGCTTTCCCCCCACAGCGCCGACCACACGCCCGACTGGCTGGAGCGCGCCATGCAGTTCTTTCTGTCACAGTTCACACGATTCTTAGAGGGCCAGCCGCTGCTCAACGTGGTGGATAAGGAGCGCGGGTATTAGCGGCCAGATGCCGGCTTCCTGAGGGCGAGGGTCTGGCAGCGGCGCAGGGCATAAAGGACTATCGCCACGTGTATCGCCACCGCGCTCAGCAGACCGATTCCGTGGAAGAGCGGAGTTCCCCCGCCGGCTAGCTGCACCTGCCGCAGGCTATAAGCGCCGAATGGCAGAAACAGCACAATCGCAGTGCCCAGCCCCGGGTTGTAGGAACCGCGAACTGCCGCGGGCACGATATGAACCACGCCGTTCACCAGGACCAGATACACGGCAATCAGCGACAGCCCGATATTTACCCGCGCGGCCAGGTACAACGAGAGGGCAATCACGCCCCACACTCCGGGGACGTTGATCACGAAGACCGCCGCGGGCGAGAGGACTTCCTTGCCCTTGCCGATGTTGGCGTTCACGAAGCGCCGGAACCGGTCGTCGTCGTGCTCCTCGTACTGATGCAGCATATAGACCGGTAAGTACAGGTACGTGAGCGCCAGCACGATTGGCCAGGAACCGATCAGCAGCGGGGCTAACAACAGCAGCAACACCCCCGCGAGCATTCCGCCATAGACCCAGTTTGCGTACAGACGACGCATCATAGAGAATCGCTCCTGCCGGAATTCCGACGGCCGCTCCACCGATCATATCGCGGATGTCCGCCGCCACCTATTTCCCCAGCGCGCGAATCAGCCGCCCGCCCAGCCATGCCGTCAGCCCTACGGAAACCGCCAGCCCCGCGTACAGCCACGCGGCCGGCGCCAGGGCCGTTCAATACGAGGACGGGCTGCATGATGGGCCGAATCGGGAACCCCACACGATAGCAAGAAGCCTTCCTGTACGCATCCGAGCATCCGATAACCCGAGACCATCCGATCGCAATATTGTGATACCATGCTCACTGGAAGATGCCCCGCCGATGCGTAGTCTTCTACCGGGAGCCCGCAGGAGAGGCGCCGGTCCTCGACTGGCTCGGCAAGTTGCGGAAGAGTGATCGGCGAGGGTATGAAACTTTGCGTGGCCGCAGTGGAGCGCCTGGCAGCCTTCGGCCACGAATTGCGGCGACCCCTGTCGGATCTGCTTAGGGATGGAATTCACGAGCTCAGGATCCGAAAGGGGCGGCTTAACTATCGGATCCTGTACTTCTTTCATGGACGCGAGGTTGCGGTTCTGGGACATGCCATCACCAAGGAAGATGTAGTGCCGGAGATCGAAATCGAGCGGCGCCTCCGCCGCAAGCTGGCCTTCGAGCCGGACCCGGCAAGACACACCTATTCGGAGGAAGAAGGAGGTTCATCATGGCAAAAACGAACGACGCGTTGAGAATCCTGGAAAGAGTCACCGGTGCACATTCGGCCGTTCGTCAGGGCATTGCGAACGCGCGGATGAATTTGGAAGTGGCACAGATGATCTATGATGCTCGCACCAAGGCTGGGTTATCGCAGCGCGCACTGGCGGATTTGGTCGGGTCGCGGCAATCTGTGATGGCCCGTTTGGAAGACGGGGACTATAAAGGGCACTCACTGAGCATGCTGCAACGCATTGGGGATGCACTGGGTCGACGGCTGGAGGTACGCTTCGTGACCGCCCGCCGGGCGGGGCCGCGACGCGCGAGGGAGCTGGCCGGGACCAACCGCATCAAGCGAAGGGCCTGAACGCTCAGAGTGTAGATAACAATGTAGCTGCCAGAGCCTCCAGTTTCCTCGCAGTTCCACAAGCCTCAACAAGCTCGCCGCATCTGATTGAAACCGAAGCAGTTGAAAACAGACAGCTTCCGCAGGATGCCGAAAACTGCCTTGGGCTCAGGCGGTCATCCGCGACCGGTGGCCATAAGACTCCAAGGACATCCCTCATGGCTCAGTGGCCAATCACGCCGCGGGAATCCGTCGCGCCAGCGGACCAATCCTTCCCCAGCGCCCGCATCAGCCGCCCGCCCAGCCAGGCCGTAAGCGCCACCGAAAGCGCCATACCCGCGTACAGCCACGCGGCCGGCGCCAGCGCCGTCAGCGAGAGATCGCGGGCGTGCGCCGCCGCGCCGTGCGCGTACCAGTTCCACACATCTCTGGCACGCATGGCGAACGTTGGGCCGCCGGAATACATGGGGAACAGCTTGAGCGTCCAGGCGCCCAGCAGAATCCACGCCCAGAGCGTCACCAGCGCGCCTGCCAGCAGGCGGCCGAACCGCTTCCAGCGCGCCAGCCCGAGCGACACCAGGGCCATCACCGGCGCCAGCAATACCTGGGTGTACCAGGGGCTGGCGCCCGCCACCGCGCCGCCGCGGTCGGCCACCACCGTGCAGCACGCGTACGCCACCCCGGCCGAGAATAGCGCTACCGCGGCGAATACCGCCCACTCCGCGGACTGCACCACGCGGCGGTGTCCGGCCCAGCCCGCCATTCCGAGCGCCAGCAACCCCAGCGCCACATCCATCGTCGTGCGCGAATAGCTGTTGAACCAGTTGTTCCCGGTCCACAGCGAAGCGCGCGCCAGGTACCCGCCGGTGGCCAGCCAGTCGATGCGCGGCGCCGCCGCCAGCGCCTGTCTAATGCCGATGCCGTCGTAGGCTTCCTGCGTCCCGCTGACATTGCCGTAGAGCGCCACGTTGCGCGCGTACCATGGACCCGCCAGCAGCATCACCAGAGCCGCGCCGGGCAGCAGCGTGACTACCTGCGCGCGGCGCCGCCAGAGCAGCATGGCCGCCACCCCCACCGCCAGGAGGGCGAACAGCAGGAAGTAGGCCTTGGTCAGGAGTCCCGCGGCCAGCCACGCGGAAGCCTCCAGCGCCGGCCGCCGGCCGGGCGTGCGCACGAACCTCGCCAGAGCGGCCAGAAAGTACGCGCTCACTCCCAGCGCCAGCCAGTCATTGGCCACGTGGGCCGTGGTGGCATAAAGCATCTCCGAGCAGAAGATGCCGTAGAGCGCGAGGGTGGCGAATGGCTCCGGCACATCTAACGCGCGGCATAAGGCCGCCGCGCCGAAGAACAACAGCACCACCGAACCCACTCCGCAGATCAGCCGCAGCACCAGCACGCGCACCGTGAGAGGCAGCCCCGCCAGCGACCAATCCACGGGCGCCAGCAGCGCGTACGCCAGCGGCGGCTGGTGCGCTTCGTAGTCCGCCCCGGAACTGGTGCGCGCTTCGGGCGTCAGCCGTTCCAGTTCCCGCCTGCGCCGCTCGCGCTCCCCAACCGGCAACGCAAACCACACGTCGTAGGATGTGGCCTCCGGAATGGCGCGCTTCACGATGTAGCTCACCGGCGCGAGCCGCAACGACGCCGCCACATCGTAGGGCACCCGCGTGGCGCCCAGCACGGGCAACCGGCGGGATTGCCACAGCGACTCGACGTAGCCGTAGTGGAACGCCTCGTCGAAGCCTTCCCACAACGGCAGCAGCGCGCTGAACAGCGCGGCGTTGACGATTCCGAACAGCAGCATGGCCTTACGGATGGGCAGCGTCACGAGCGGCCTTCAGTTTCCCACGTAGCGCGCGTACAGGCTCCGCGCCACGCCTTCGTCGCTGGTCCCTTTGACGATCGCGCGGCCGTCCGGAAACACCGTCATCTCATACGGGGCGATCAGAAACCGCAGCGCGAACTCGTTGGCGCGCACTTCGCCCAAGGGCGCCAGGCGCGCGGCCAACTCC
>Ga0182030_10013509_pt1 | contig 16235 bp, 13 predicted proteins | sample 812S3MmetaG_FD_121299 | JGI IMG/M metagenome (GOLD analysis project Ga0182030, IMG submission 121299) | Permafrost microbial communities from Stordalen Mire, Sweden - 812S3M metaG (Illumina Assembly) | ecosystem: Environmental > Terrestrial > Soil > Wetlands > Permafrost | place: Sweden...
CCGCGCTGGTGGTGCTCGCTGACCAAGTCAGCAAGAGCTACATCACCACGCACTACGGCGAGTTCGAGTTTACCCCGGTGCTGCCGATTCTCGACATTACCCGGATGCATAATGTGGGCGCCGCGTTCAGCTTCCTCGCGACAGCCTCGGGCTGGCAGCGCTGGCTTTTCATCGGGCTCGCTGTGACGGTCAGCATCGCCATTATCGCCTGGCTCTGGCGCATGCCGCGCTCCCAGCGCCTTCTCGCGGCGGGCCTTTCGCTGGTGCTGGGCGGTGCGATCGGCAACGTCATCGACCGCATTCGGCTGGGAGCTGTCATCGATTTCATTCACTTTCATTGGGATAGGGCGTATTTTCCGGCTTTCAACGTGGCCGATTCGGCCATTACCGTCGGCGCGGCATTTCTGTTGCTCGACGCACTGTTCGAACCTAAGCGCAGCCGAACCAAGGTGGAAACTTGATGCAAATCCTTCTAGCCAATCCGCGCGGATTCTGTGCCGGTGTCGACCGCGCCATCGATATCGTCGAGCGCGCGGTCGACCTGTTCGGCGCTCCGATCTACGTGCGCCACGAAGTGGTCCACAACAAGTACGTGGTGGATCGGCTGCGCACCATCGGCGCGGTGTTCGTCGAGGAACTCAATGAGGTTCCGGACAGCGCCACCGTGATCTTCAGCGCGCACGGCGTCTCCCGCGCCATCCAGATGGAAGCGGAGCGCCGCTCGCTGAAGGTCTTCGACGCGACCTGTCCGCTGGTGACCAAGGTGCACATGGAAGTGACGCGCTATGCGCGCGAGGCACGCGAGGTGTTCCTCATAGGGCATGCCGGGCATCCTGAAGTCGAAGGTACGATCGGGCAGTTCAACACCTCCTACGGCGGCAGCATCTATCTGGTCGAGACGGTCGAGGACGTGCAGAGCGTCCAGGTGCGCAACGCCGGTCATCTGGCGTTCGTTACGCAGACGACGCTGTCAGTCGACGACACGGCCTCCATCGTCGAGGCATTGCGCAACCGCTTCCCCGGGCTCAAGGCGCCGGTCAAAGAGGACATCTGCTATGCCACTCAAAATCGCCAGGATGCGGTGAAGGATCTGATCCATCGCTGTGATCGATTGGTGGTGGTCGGATCGCAGTCGAGCTCGAACTCGAATCGCCTGCGCGAGATGGCCGATAAGGCGGGTATCCCGGGCTACCTCGTCGACGGACCCGAGCATTTGCATCGGGAATGGTTCGACGGGGCCAAGACTGTGGGAGTGACGGCCGGCGCCTCGGCTCCCGAGATCCTGGTCCAGGGTGTCATCGCGCAGTTGCGCGAATGGGGCGGCGAGGTGGTCGAGGAGCTCAAAGGCCGCGAGGAACACGTGATTTTTGCGCTCCCGAGGACGCTGCGCGAGGTGCACAAGCGCGTCGGCAGCCTTTCGTCGGAGAGCACCGCGGGTTAAGATAGCGCCGCTTTTGCCGCGTGCCGCAATAGCTCAGTTGGTAGAGCAACGCATTCGTAATGCGTGGGTCCCCAGTTCGAATCCGGGTTGCGGCACCATTCCCTTGAAAGGCGTCGCTACCCCCATGGCGTGGAACGCCTCTGCACCACGTGACCCCGCATGCGGCATAAGGTGGCATGTCGGTCCAGCGCAGCCCGATAATCTCCCCCTGCCGCAATTCGACCTCGATAGGCGGTGCGAAACAGCACGAAACGGGCATCAGAAAGCCGGGAATAAAGCGGTACGATTGCCGAATCGACGAACCGACTTCTTTGAAGACAACATTCTAATGAATTCCTATCGCGTGGCTCCTTTGCTACTTGCAGTAGCACTGGGGGGTACGATTGCTTGCGCTCTGCCGGTGACGGATCCGAAGGACGCCGCCTATGTTGGCGCAACTGTCTACGACGGCACAGGTGCCGCCGGTCTCCCCAACATGGTCATCGTCACTCACGCAGGCCGCATAGCAGCCGTAATTCCGGGTGCAAACTATCGCGCTCCAAAGGGCACTAAGGTCGTCAATGTGCTCGGTAAGTTCGTAATTCCCGGATTGATCAACAGCCACGTGCACCTCGCGACTTCAGCCAACCCGTCAGCAGCTAAGTCCTATTTAGTTCGTGAACTTTACAGCGGTGTCACGGCCGTCCGGGACATGGCTGGTGACGTGCGCCTGCTTGCAGAGCTTAAGCGTGAAGCCGAATTCGACGAGATCCCGTCACCAGATATCTACTATGCCGCGGTAATGGCGGGACCGGCTTTCTTCCAAGATCCTCGCACTCACCAAGCGGCCCGTGGGCGCGTGGCAGGTGAAGTGCCGTGGATGCAGGCGGTGACGGTTGAGACAAATTTGCCCCTCGCCGTGGCCCAAGCTCGCGGTACGGGAGCGACCGCGATCAAGGTCTACGCCGATGTCTCCGCGCCGCTACTCAGCGCGATTACCCTGGAAGCACATCGCCAGCATATGCTGGTCTGGGCTCATGCAGCGGTATTCCCAGCTCGTCCAAGCGAGGTTGCGGATGCCGGTGTCGATGTAATGAGCCATGCTTGTATGCTTGGCTACGAAGTATCAGACCCGATTCCGCCTGCAGCGACGCACCCCCCTGTACCGGTCGAGGTGCAAAAGCTAGAACGGCCGAACGCGCTGCTGGACGCGTTGCTATCGGATATGAAACAGCGCGGCACGATATTGGATGCCACTTTATACGTCTATTATTCAGACGATTCAGGAATCGACTGCAAGTATGCGTTGGCTGCGAAGTTGGCCGGTGAAGCCTATCGTGCCGGAATCCGTTTATCCGCCGGCACAGACGATGAACCCGGCGATAGTGGAGACAGCTTCAGCGCCCTGCCGCAGGAACTTATGCTCCTCGTCCACGACGCAGGGTTGACACCGGCAGACGCCATCCAATCCGCAACAATCAACGGCGCGCGAACGATCGGGCGCGAAAGTGACGTGGGTTCAATCGAAGTCGGCAAGCTTGCCGACTTTGTTATTCTCGACATGGATCCGATGAGCGATATCGCCAACGTCCGAAGTATTTACATGACTATTAAAAACGGCATTGGCTACGAACGTAGCCTGTACCGCCCGGCTACGATACGGGCCAGGCATCCATGATTACGGCGGACGTCAGTTACAACGTCTTTTCTCGAAACTCGATTCTCGTAGAGCGGACGCTCACAGACCGCCGCTTCGGTGGTCGAGACTCGTCATAGGAGCATCGTGATGACGTTTTACGATGGATGCGTGTTTTAGCCCGGTCTCTTCCTCGTTGCGGTGGGAGTCGCGGGATTTTTTGCAAAACCGGTCACGGTAACGAGACCATCACCAACATAGGGCGTTGTGAGCACATGCCTCGAGATCCTCCGCGCTGTTACGCCAGCGTTGCTATGCGGTAGCGGGCTTCGAGTTTAATCGAGAGAGTCTCCACGTCCATCATGTGAGCTCCATGTGAGTGCAGGTGTCCGTCATTGGTGCGAGGCCCACGCGAAATTGGCTCGCGCGTGGGCGCGATGAGCATCGATTCCAATCGGGCAGAAGCCGGCACTTGTCTTTGTCACGCCGTGGTGGGCCAAAGGTAGTCGCTGGAGCGCGAACTCTTGAACCGTCGCGGCTTCCGGAGTCAGGCAGAGGCTAAGATGGCTGTGTTCGAATGGATCGAAGGTTGGTATAACCCTCACCGTCGTCACTCCTCGCTCGGCTATCGGTCTCCGGTCAACTACGAACGTGCGCATCAGAGATCAATCGACTCAGCCCAGAGCTTCTGCCGCCTGCGGCGGCAGACCGCGCTTGCCGTGGAAAATGCCTGAAGACGATGTCAAGAAACGAAGACGATAAACTGTCCACCGAAGCGGGTCAGGTCCAGCTGCGAGGTGATTGAGCTTATAGCTTGGCGGTGAAGCCGATGCTGCCGGTGGATCGGGCAACAAGCTGCGGCGAAAAAAAAGGTTGAGCGCCTCGGGTCGGTTCACGCGTCCGGGGCTGGGGATTAGCGGTGGGCGGGACATGTTCATTACGAGGGCGTGCAGCCCGCAGCATTGCGCGTGTGCTCTCCATGCTCCGCGCAAGCCCAGGGTGTACATTGAGTTACGCATTCCGTGCTGCGCTCAAGCCCGGGGTGGCCATCCTAGGCCACCCGCGTAACGCATGCGTTACCTTCGCGTCCGCTGCTAAGGCGATTGTGGACAATAGCGCGAAGAAAATCAGCAGCGCACTCAATCTCGAATCGCTTCTCTGGTGCTCAACGTCGATGGAAAGTTAACCCGCAACGCGGGTGGGGCCTCGTCTGTACCTTATCGGAGGTCGGGGACGGCCGCTTCATGGTGGCGAGCGCACTGTGATGTATCACCGTTTTTGGGCCGTTCAGACACTGTCGCGAACCATTGTCAGTATCACGGACCCGAGATTGCGGACGGTCGGTTGCGCCGAGCCCGGTTGCTATCGCACCTTGCGGGCCCGACACGGCCAGGCCTAGGTTTCTTCAGAACATCTTGAGCAATTTCACTAGCGGGAGTGTCTGGATGTGTGGCCTCGAGCGTCTAATCGTAGCCAGATTAGCGAAATTAGCGCTAGACTTTCATCATCAGCATGCCCCAGTGCCACGGTGAACTGCCCAATGCAACGTTTCGTGAACACCGAAACCCGGATCTTTCGCCCCACGACCGGCATTGCTCGGGTAACGGTCTGATTTCGAGCGGTGGGCCACGCGGCGTTTGGGCATCGTGATTCCAATGAATAACAGCGAGCGCACCGCCAGGGCGGAGAATTCGGTGCGCCTCCTTTAGGAGCGCCACCGGATTTTCGATATGCAGAATATTAAACTGCAGGGCGAGGCTCACTGATTCGGACGGGCGCCCGCTGCCGTTGGCATCAAAGTCGCGTTCCTCAACTTCAACATTGGTTAGACCTGCCTCCACGATGCGCTTGCCCGTTATCTGCACCATGAATGGGTCGATATCAAGAGCGTAGACCTTGCCCTGGACCTTTCGTCCGGCATGTATCGTGAAAGTACCGTAACCGCAGCCAAATTCCACAACGTCGCCAGTTAGGTCGCGGCAACCGAAGGACTCCATTATTGCCTCTGCATCAAAATACGACTCCCATTGCTGCAGCGCCGGCATATCGCTGTCCCTACCTTTCGCCACCGGCACCTCTCCAATCGTGAACGAGCCAAAGAGCAATAGTACGCGGAGTCCCTGGCAGACTGTTGCGCGACGCGGACAGCACTGGCGTCCACAGGCAGGTCGGGTACCGTCGACCCCCGCTCACCGATGGACGCTTCCAAGCAGTGAGATTGCAAACGGCACTCCATTAATGGCCGGCGTCGTCTGCCGTCTGCTCGAGCAACCAGGAACGAAGTGTCTCGAACACCCCGGCTGCCATCCTACTTCCGGAAGGCATCTCCGACAACGAGTGACCGGCATTTGGAAACACCTTGATGGTGAAGTGCTTATTCGACTGACCGAGCGCGGCTCGCATGTTACGAACTGCGACCGACACTTGGGTCAACGTGTCGGCTTCGCCATAGACCCCGAGGGCTGGGCAGGTTACCTCTTTGAGCGTTGCCAGCGGACTAAATGTAAGGATATGGTCCCAATCCCATCGCATTTGATCCAGAGATGCGAAATCCCCGCTCGACTGCATGAACCAGGGCTTGTCTTCCTTGCGCATTTCGTCGCGTTGCCTGACGAACTCGTCCCAACCTTGTCCGGTGCGAGCCACGCGCAACCACATGTCGGTAAACTTCGTCGCTTTTTCTACATCACTCCGTGACGAGCCTTGGCTACGGAGAACAGCCCCTATCTGATAAGAGACCGTCTCCGACAAGGGTCCCATGAAACCGGACGAGTCGATGATGAAGGCTACGTCCTTTGAGCGGGCCGCTACCTGTGTAGTGAGCATCCCGCCTTCGCTCGAACCCCAAAGACCGACTCTCCGGGAATTGACGTCGCTTCGCGCTTGCAGGAAGTGCACTGCCGCGAGCGCATCGCTCACCAGATCATCTGGGTAATAGGCAGGTGCCATCGAAGTTCCCGTTGAAGCATCCAGTAATGTCCCGGAGGATGCACCAGTACCGCGTTTGTCATAGATCAGCACGACGAACCCTAACGAGGTGAAGAAATGAGGATAGGGGCCGAATGAAAAGCGCGTGAGTGGGCCGGAGCCGTGCAAAAGAATGATGGCAGGGTGAGGCCCTTGGCTGGTCGGCGTGTACAGTGTCCCAGCGAGTTTCACCGGTCCGTTGTTGACGACAACGCTCTCCTCGTGGAGAGGCACGCGGGAAGCCTTGGTGACCTCTCCCTTGCTCGATCGCATGGATATGGCTGTGACAGCGTCGTGTCCGTCCTTGATAAACTGTACGTGCAGTTGGATAGGGCTCTGGTCGTTGAATCCTGGACCCAGGACGAATTCTGTCTCGGAAATTGGGAACAGCCGTCTGACGATCCCAGACTGGTAATCGGAAAACAACATGGTCCTCTGGCCAGAATCTTCGTTGATGTAGTTGTCGATCCCAACCAGGTGCCGCGGTGTGACGAGATAGTTACCGCGATACGCATCATTTTGCGCAGGCTGAGCAGAGACGTCGTACCAGCTTGGCAGGCACAGGAGAACAGCAGTCGCAGGGATCGCGACACTTCGACCGAGCCGCCAAGTGCCGTTCTGAATCATACGTAGTCGCTCCTGCCGCCTTGACTTGAGTTTACCGCGCCCCATGAATAGCCGCTAAGTGGCAGCCGCGTCGGCGCTGGCACTGTTCGGTCGTGGCCGGACCCTGCTGGCGGGCGGTCCATCCGCCGCCGGTTGTCTCTGATCGATCTCAGTTGACGGCCGTGAGCGACAGCAATCGGGCAGACAGAATCGCGCCTACGCGGCCTTCTTCAAGCGGCGCGATGCAACGCCCACAAGACCGGCGCCGAGTACGCCAAGCGCCCAGGCAGAAATCGGGCCGTCGGTGGAAGCGGCCTGCGCGGTCGTCACCGAGATCGTGCCGGTGGTGTAGAGAGTGCTGGTGTTCCAGACAAGCCCCGCCGAGAGGCTGGGTAGCGTAACAGTACCAAAGGTGCCCGTCAGGCTCCCCCAGGAGAGAATCGTAAAGGTCTCGCCCGCGGCCGGCACGAAGCCATTCGTCAAGGTCACCTCGAGAGTCGGTTGAATGAGAGTGAGCGATCCGCCGACGCTATATACATCATAGCCCGTGCATGGCGTCGTGCCCCCGAGTTGTAAGCTCAGCGTCGCGGTAGAATCGAGGAGCACGTTATTTTGATTGGTGACGCAGCCCGTCGCGTGCGCCGCAGCGCCGTACAGTGCCATCAGGCTCACGAGCGCCAAACCACGCGTCATTTTAGGCCGCGAGCTTTATGGAGCGACGCCGCGCCGCTAATCCGAGCAACCCCAATCCGCCCGCCATCATCCCCAACGCCGGCGGCAGCGGTACTGGTGCGGATGATTTTCGTCCCGCGGCGGCCGCTCGGTGTCAGTTGATCAACTCAACATTAGCAGCGTTTCTTTTTTTCGCCGCGGTCACCCTTCCGAATCTCGTCGCGACCGTTTGCCTCATTCGCTCCGCTATCTACAGTTGCACCCAGAAGACGCTGCAATTGATACTCGTGTGGGTGGTACCGTTGTTAGGCGCCACTGTCGTCCTCAGCGTCTGGGCTCATGATCGCAAGTCCGCATCATCTGATCCCGTCCGTTCCAATGAAGCCTCTCCATGGTTGCCTGGCATTGGTCCAATGAGTGACCGTAGTCATCCCACCAGCACCTTTGGTGACATCAGCACTCATGATGGGCTCAGCGGCGACGGTGGCGGTCAAAACTGACAGCAAAAATGCTGCACGATAGAAGACGCTGACGATTGGCGGCGGCGGGTCGAGAGTACGCGTTGGCGTCGCCGCCGACGCCAGGGGCTCTAGCCGGCACACTTTCATAAATTCGGCGCGAGTGATCACTTCCGACGATTGTCTCAGGTGGCGAGTGTAAGGATACGTCGTTAGGGGCGTTTACAGCCACAGCGATTTTTGGTTTAGTAGCGAACACCAAGTGCCGCCATTGGTGGTAGCACACCCTCCGTCGAGAGGCGCTGCAGCGGATTCGTGTCCGTCACGCTCGACGCTGGCCCGTATGGCAAGGGCGCCTCTACGGAGGTTGCCTTTATGCATAAATTGCAGAACGGTCGGCATGTTGGTCGCGTGGTGGGATTGTGGCGTTATCCGGTTAAATCTATGGGAGCCGAGGCGCTGTCAGTCGTCGATGTTTCCTGGCATGGCTTTGCTGGAGATCGCCGCTGGGCTTTCATACGGAGCGACGTGCCGCAGAGTGGATTCCCCTGGCTAACGCTTCGCGAGCGTGGGGACATGAGCCATTATTGTCCATCGTTCGTCGAGCCGGAACGCCCAGACAAGTCGGCGACAATCGTGCGGACGCCGTCCGGAACCATTTTTGATGTCACGGATGAAGCGCTCGCGGCGGCGCTCGACCCGGGCGGCGGATTGCGGGCGATTAAGCATGATCGCGGCATCTTCGACACCTTTCCACTGTCTCTCATAACGACGCAATCCATTGCCAGGCTAGGCGAAATGGTCGGTTTGTCGCTTGACGTTCAGCGTTTCCGACCGAATATTCTGGTCCAGGCATACGACGACGAAAGACCCTTTGCGGAAGACTCCTGGGTTGGCCGCGTACTGCGCATAGGTGGCCTTCAGATGCGAGTTGATAAGCGCGACGGCCGCTGCGCCGTCATTACCATCGATCCCATGACGACAGAACGCAACGCCGCGATCCTGCGCGCAGTCGCCCAAGATCGTCGGGGGTGCCTCGGCATCTATGGCTCAACTGTGGAACCGGGTCGCGTGGCATTGAATGACTGCGTGTTCTTTGAATCCTCCGCTTGAGCGCAGCGATCGTGGTAACGGGCCCCGGCTCTTGAAGCGCGCGGGGCTGCCTTTTTGGCATAGCGTCGCGACGAGTCCGTGGGCGGGGCATCCGTCGGCGGCTCCGCCCGGCCAAAGCCGGACGGTCGCGACGAAAATATGGTCGCGCGTAAGTAGTCGTTGCTTTCGATGCCGACCACATCTTGTTGCCAAGCCCTGCGCCAGCGGCGAACATGACAAAAAGGCCGTTAAGCGAAACATCCTATGGCAGAGTCTCCCCAACCGCGTCACGCGATCCTCGTTTTTTCGGCACTATTACTGGCACTTTGGCTGCCGACGCGGCCCGCCGTCGCCGCCGATCTGCCGCCCGAGACGATGCAAGCAATCGATTCGCTGGTCGAGAAGGCGCTCGCCGACTCTCGCATCCCCAGCGCCTCAATCGCGGTGGTTAAGGATGGCCTGATCGTCCTGGCTAAGGCCTATGGCAAGGCTCGCTTGCCAGATGTCGAAACCGGCCCGTCGGTGCGCTACAAAATCGCGTCAAACAGCAAGCAATTCACCGCCGCCGCAATTCTGCTGCTCGCGGAACGGCATAAATTGTCGCTCGACGACAAGGTGGCTCGCTTCCTGCCCGACCTGACCGGCGCCGACAAGGTCGCGATCCGCAATCTGCTGACGCATACCTCGGGCTATCAGGACTTTTACGCCGAGGACTACGTTGTGCCGGAGCTGCGCAAGGACACTACGCCGCAGCATATTCTCGACGTCTGGGGCAAGAAGCCGCTCGACTTCGCGCCCGGCACCCGCTGGCAATACAGCAACACCAACTATGTCATTGCCGGCCGCATCGTCGAGCAGGTCAGCCACATGCCGCTGATGGCATTCCTGCATAAAGAGATCTTCGACAAACTCGGCATGAAGAGCCCGGTCGATATCGGCGGCGGTTGGAGCACCGACGATGCCACGGGCTATACGACCTATGGCCTGGGCCCGGCGCGGGAAGTCGCCCCCGAGGGCAAGAACTGGCTGTGGGCGGCCGGCGAGTTGGGCATGACCGCAAGCGATTTGGCCCGATGGGATATCTCGTTGATGAAAAGCGAGATCCTGTCGCCAGCTTCGAGCAAGACGCTGACGACGCAAATGACCCTGACCGACGGCACCGCCACCAATTACGCGCTCGGCCTGGGGGTCAAGCAGTTAAACAATGGCCATCGGCGGTGGGCCCACACGGGGGGCGCATCGGGCTTTCACAGCATGAATGTGCTCTATCCCGACGACCACGCCGCAATTACGGTCCTGACCAATGGCGAGGGTGAAACGTTCCGCACTATCGTCGACGGAATCGAGACGCTGCTCTTAACACCGGTTACCGACCCAGACGCTGCGGCCGCTCTGACCCGGGCGCGTGCGCTGTTCACCAGCCTGCAGGCGGGCAAGATCGACCGCGCCGCGATGACGCTCGCCCTCAACGACTATTTCTCGGACGCGGTGCTCACGGATTTCGCCGAGTCGCTCGGGCCGCTCGGCAAGGTCGAGGACTTCACGCAATCGAGCTTCGAGGATCGCGGCGGCATGGTCAACCGCGTTTTCAAGATCAAGGCAGGCGGCAAGACCCTGACCATGGACAGCTATCTAATGTCCGACGGAAAGTGGGAACAATGTCTGATCTTCGCGGATTGATGGGCGTGGTGACGGCTTCCGCATCCATCCGGAGATGTATGTTCTCGGGCCATTGCACGTAGCGGGGGCATTTCTTGATTACCCGGAAGTTGCCGCTCACGACAGGCAGGTGAGGGTCGGTCGTGACGCGTCAGTCACTTGCCGCTTTGGGCAGAACATCCTGATCTCCGACCTCGCGAATTGGACGGGGAGTATGTAGTCGATCCGTCCAACTTTGAACCCCGTTTCTACCCAATCCGGCGCGATACCGACGCCAAGTGAAAATCTCGTGTCGACGTTCAACGAGATAGCTCAAGGTGTTAGAAAGGCGTGTTTCCGGCTCGAACCTTTACATCGGAGCGCCTTTGCGGTTTTGCGAATGTATCGTCACAGCGGTGGGGACGGTCCCTCACGACGTACTGCCGGAGCGTACGTGCACATCGGCGAAATAGTCGGCTAGTGCTCGAGGCGCTTTACCTTGAACGTCTTGATGCTTGTGTGGTTCGTGTATACGAGGAGTTCCCGCCGAAAATCATTATCGCCAGAAGAATTTCTCTGGGCGATGGCTCGTGTGCATATCTACTCGATATGGCTGTTGATGCGTTCGGACAGAGCCTGCCCGCCAAACTTCCGGCGCAACGTCGCGTACCAGCATCGCTGGGCTCCGTGGTTGCGCAGTCGATGCTACCGATTCCGCCACCAGTCGGTGTTGCCGATGTTCCAATAGAAATCGCTAAATGAGAGTGCGGGCAGGCTGCCGCTCACAACGAGCTCCTGTGGGTCGAAAGGATGAGTTCGGCGGCCTTGCGAGGCAACGGGTCACATCAACCCATTCGAGGACCATTGTGCATATCTGCCAACCGGGGCCCTGCACTATGACGACGAGCCGGCACGCGATTCAACTCTCCAACTTTTAGAGCTGACGTCTGAAGTTTCCCGCGCTAGGATCTGCGGACGCCCAGAGCCTCGGAGAGCGCGTATGAGCTTTGAGTTGATCGGAGCAGGGTGCATTGTCCGTCGATTCTTCGTCACGGATGCGGCATCTGTCGCCTCGGTGGCAAACGACCGGCGCATTTGGCTCCAGCTGCGCGACCTTTTCCCACATCCGTATCAAGTCGCCGACGCCGAGCGCTATATCGATGGCGTCGCATCAGTGGACCCACCGCTTTCGCTTGTGATCGTTGTCGATGGTCGTGCCGCCGGCGGCGTGGGCCTTCAGCCAATGGCTGACGTCAATCGGCGGACCGCTGAGATCGGGTACTGGATTGGAGCGGCTTTCTGGGGACGCGGGATTGCAACCGAGGCCGTCACTCTTGTCACGGATTGGGCATTCGGTGCGCATGGCTTTCTTCGAATATTTGCCCAGCCATTCGCGAGAAACCTGGCGTCGCGGCGAGTGCTCGAGAAAGCCGGATACGAGCTCGAAGGCACCATGAGGTGCAGCGCCGTCAAGGATGGGGAGGTTCGCGATCAGTGCATGTATGCGCGTCTGAGTCCAATGTACAAGCGCGAATGAAATGGCCGGTGATCCGACGCCGATTTCTGGCCTCCGGACGCGGTCAGCCACAAAACGGCGGAAGAGGGTCGGTGGCGGAATTACAGCCATTTTTCACGCGACGGGTTATCCGTGGTGAAACGAGTGGATAAATCAAGTTAGGCGTCACAGGAGCAGTCGTTCATGCGGCGCTCAGTCCCCATCTTCATTCTCCTGCGCCAGTTGCGACTTGAGATAATAGGCATCGATATCGAAGTCGGTGCTGTCCGAGACCGCGGCCAGCACCAGGGGCGGAACGCCGTCTCTCTCCTCCTCGGTCTCGCGGCTCGTGAAGCCGGCCTCAGTCGCCTCAATGAACAGTTTCTCTGACAGGCGCTTTGCCCTCGCTTCGTGGCTCTCAATGTCGGAATTGGCGCCGGGAGGGATGTTTTCCTCGATCCATGCCTCGACCCATCTCAGGAAGCGCTTGCTCATGTCTGACGACCCATCTCCCGCGTCAAGTTCGGCGGCTGTTTCCCGCCCCACCGTGCCCACCCGATACTTCGGTCCAGGTGAATAGAAGTTTACTACAGGTGATGGTATCGCGATGTTGCGACCGGCATTGATGCTATCTATGAGGACATGGAGGGGTTCAGAATAATAATTAGCGCTGATGAGTGCTCCCCGACGCGGGTCTCCGTGGCTTCTGGCGGTGCCGCTCAAAGACGACGACCTCTAAAGCAAAATTCCATCGCCTTGGACACGGAGTCAATCAAGCTCGGGCGGAAGTCCTGCGAATGCGCGACGCAGAAGCCGGACGATAGCCGCATGCTCCAGCGGCCGCGGATTCCAATACGGATTCGCCAAGGCAAGGTCGGCGGCGGGCGCAATGTCGGCTTCTTGAAAACCCAATTGGCCGAGACTGGTGGCCGCGCCATTTGTCGCTGCGAATCTTTGTAGAAACGCGGGCGGCGCCTCGCCGTGCATAACGCGTGACATTCTTCGCATGGCCGGCAGCGCGTGTCGATAGTTGTACGCCAGCGCATGCGGGAGGATTACAGCGTGTGTTGCCGCATGCGGCAATCCGAAACTGCCGCCGAGGATGTGACACAACTTGTGATGCAGCGACATGCCGACCTGTCCTAATACCGAGCCGCACAACCACGCACCATGCAGAGCCTGCGTCCTCGCCGTGATGTCGCCGGCGTCGCGATGGATCAGCGGAAGGCTGACGATCAACGCTCGGATTCCCTCCTCCGCCATCAGCATCGTGATCGGGCTGGCGTCTCTCGCATACAGCCCTTCGGCGGCATGCGCGATAGCATTGATCCCGCTGGTGATCGAGTTGGCGATGGACAAACCCCGCGTTAGTGATGGATCGTATATCACGGTTTTGGGAAGCACCCGGGGATCGGCACCCGTACTCTTGATGCCCCTCTCGGTGATGCCATAAATCGGCGTCATCTCGGAACCGGCATAGGTCGTGGGGATGGCCAGGAGGGGTAATTCGGTCTCGAGGGCGATCGCCTTTCCTAGACCGATCGTGGATCCGCCGCCGATCGCAACGATGCAATCCGCATCGACTTGCCTCGCATAGGTACGCGCCTCGCGAGTAACTTCGATAGGCACATGCATGAGCGCGCCGGCGAAGAGGCCCGCAGCCTGCCGCCCTAAGCGGCGCACGATGGCCTCGCCTTCGGCACGCCTCCCTGCCGTGCAGACCACCAGCGCCCGGCTGACTCTCAAGTGACCCAACTCCTCGGAAAGCCGGCTCAACGTGTCGACGCCAAACAAAACCCGCGACGGCAGCCCGGTGTGGGTAAAGGCGTGTACATCCGAACCTTCGGGGAGTTTTTGTTCCGTTCGGATGGCGCTCGCTCCTGCGCGGAACAGTTTGAAGTCATAATTCAACGTATAGAAGGCGGTGCTCGACGACGTGCCGTCCGCGAGTATCGATCCCGCATCATGTCGCTCCCAGTCCACGATCAACGACAGTCGAACGCCGAACACCGCATCCGAATCGAGGTAAGGTCCCTTGAACCGAAAAATATGCGTAATGAGAGGTTGATAACCCGGCGCAGTGATCATGAAGTGCATGTGAGCCGGCCGCCACGGGTGTCGGCCCAGCGCTGACAACATCTTGCCTACCGGCCCATCGCTCGGAATCGGATAGGGGGCCGCGACAATGGATCTGAAATAAAAACGTCCGTCGCTGAGGCTGCGCAGGTTGGCGCGGGCCTGCAAGCGCCTCAATTCGGGTCGCTGAACGTCGTAAAAGCCGTCCTCATCCGATTGCCACACGGCAATGTGGGCATCCGCGATGGCCTCTCCGTCGTTGCCTTTGACCGTCCCGGTGACGAAACAGGGTTCGCCGCGCGCACCGTTCGCGATGTCGTCGCCATTGTTGCAGTTCGGCGCGTCCTCCACAAAAAACGGGCCCAACACCGTGGATTCCGTAAAACTCTCCGGCTTGCAATTGTTTTGCGCCGTAACGAGGGTTGAAAGACCCAGAGTATCGGAAAGAAGAATGAATTCCTGCCGTTGGTGGTCGGTAAACCGGCCGACCTCGGTGAGAAATTGAATGCCCGCCTGCCATTCGCTCTCGGTCAACCGGACTTCGCGCGCGAAGTCATGGAGGTGCGTCACCAGGTTGTCCAGGATCTCTTTCAGCCGCGGGTTGGTGCACCCTTGTTGCGCGCTGAGCACCGCCTTGGTAATTGTCCATTGATCGATATCGGCCATCAGGGGCTCCCCGCCCGGCACAGCGCTCGGCCGGCTCAGATATCCAGCTTGAAAAGCTCGACGGCATTGGTTCGTCCGATCTTCAAACGATCAGCTTCGCTGATCGAGGCGGCGTCGAACCACTGCGCCGCGTGATCGACATTTTCGAAAGGCCAGTCGGTGGAAAACAAGATCCGATCGGAGCCGACTTCGAGCAACGCGTCGATCAGGGTTTGAGTTCGAAAATTGCCCGACGTCGTGAGATAGAAATTTTTTTGGAAGTACTCGCCGAAGGTCTTCCTGGCGGGGTAGGTTTTGGGCGCCTTGACCCAGGCGTTTCTATTGTCGATCCGCCACATGCTGTAGGGGAGGCCTTCTCCCATGTGCCCGAGCACGATCTTTAGCGTCGGATGTCGATCGAACAGACCGCACGCCATGAGCCGAAGCGCGTGTACCGCCGTTTCCTGGCCAAAAGCCCAGGTGGGGCCCATCAGCCACGGATGTCCGGCGTAGATTTGCGCCCAGGAGGGTATCGGGTTGCGAGGATGCAAGTAGAAGGGTACATCCAGCTTTTCGACCTCAGCCCAGAAATCCGAGTATTGGGGCGCATCGTAATAGACGCAGTTCTCGGATGAACCGATCTGCGAGAAGCCGTTGACCAACGCTCCTTTGAAGCCGAGGTGTTTCACACAGCGCTCGAGTTCCGCAGCGGCTATATCCGGGTCCTGTAGCGGCAAAGCGGCAAACCCCTGAAATCGATCCGGCCGCCTGGCCACTTGCTCCGCGAGAAAATCGTTGGCCCGCACCGCGATCGCTTGCGCCTGAGAGGGTACCGCAATGGCCTGCACGGCGGGGGCATTCAACGACAACACCATCATTTCCATGCCGTTGTCGTCCATTTGACGCAATCGGTCATCTCGGATATCCAGGAGCCTGCGTCGGAGTTCCACCCAGTAGTCTGCCGGGACAAAGCCGGCTGAATCCTGGAGCGTCTCGGGTATGGCGAAATGCTCTTCCAGCCCGATTTTCCCAATCATAAAAGCCTACCTCACAACCGGATGACTGGCGCAGGGCGTTGGAACGCGCCCGCGGAGCCCAGACGATAAGACGGATATCGGTCAAGCTCCAATCATCTGTTGAAATGCATTGCATATCCCGAGGGCATATCTCGGGGTCCGGCCGGCGGGGCTCGCCCCCTCGCTCGTGCGAAGAGGCGAGAGCTCTCGTCAGGCCGCAGCCATCAGGATTTGCATGATGAGCTGAACGATCTGCCCACCTTCCTCGCTGGCCCAACTGCCGACCAATTCGGCGACCATCTGGTTGGAGCTGGTGATCGTGGCACCGGCCTTCTCCATCCGATTCAGCGACACGCGGTCGGCAATTTCGGTCGGTGAGCCGCCCGCATCAGCGACGACCTGCACATCGAATCCTTCCTTGAGCATGGTCAGAACCGGGAAAACAGTGCAGACATCGTTGGTCACGCCGGCCACAACGAGCTTCCTGCGGCCGGTCCCGCGCACCGCGGTGGCG
>Ga0182030_10013510_pt1 | contig 16234 bp, 17 predicted proteins | sample 812S3MmetaG_FD_121299 | JGI IMG/M metagenome (GOLD analysis project Ga0182030, IMG submission 121299) | Permafrost microbial communities from Stordalen Mire, Sweden - 812S3M metaG (Illumina Assembly) | ecosystem: Environmental > Terrestrial > Soil > Wetlands > Permafrost | place: Sweden...
CGTCATCGCGGAAAACCCGTTGAAACTCAGGCAGGGAAGCGGGAAAGCCTCGCATCTCCATGCCCTGAAAATAGATCAGGCGGTCGGATTTGGCAACAAACCGGATAAGCATGGTTCGAACCAACCGCTTGACCAAGTGAAAGAGACAGCCGAAACTCGCTAAAATCGGTTTCCGACCGGCCTACCGCGTCGGAGAGGCGAGACGCCCGTGCCAATAGCCGTCGATCAGGCCGAAACCGAACGGCGCTGCGAGGAATTGGTCGCCAAAGTCGAGGCGGACGAAGAGATCGTCATTTTCCGCGAAGGCGAACCCGTCGCCAAGCTGGTCGCGCGCGACGGCGACCGTCGTCGCGCCGCGATCGAGAAAACCATCGAGGACGTCAGCGCTTTTCGCGCCCACGCCCAGCCGGTTACGGCCGAGGAGCTAATCGCCTGGAAGAACGAGGGCCGTCGATATTGATCCCGGGCCCGTCAATTCCGATTCGAGGAACTGGACCATGTCCATCGCCGTCAACATCGGCGAAGCCAGGACCCGCCTCTCCGAACTGGTCGCCAAGGTCGAAGCCGGCGAGGAGGTCGTCATCGCCCGCGGCAATGAACCGGTGGCGAAACTGATCGCTCTCGACGATCAGGCGCGGCGACGCGCCGTCATCGAAGCGATGATCCGCGAACGCGACGACGGCAGCCGCGAAAAGGTGACGCTGGAAGAGATTTTGGCGTGGCGTCACGAAGGTCACCGTTACTGACTGCCTTCGTCGTCGACGCCTCCGTCGCCGCGGGCTGGCTGCTTCCGGACGAACGAAACGAAATCGCCGACGCCCTGGCTTTCCGCATGCAGTCGGAAGACGCTCTCGCGCCCGATTTGTTCTGGCGCGAGGCGCGAAGCTTGCTTGTCACGGAATCAACCCCGCGCGCGATATCGACCGACTGTGCGTGCAGCAACACCGAAACGTCGAGGTTTCGCCAGTGAAAGCCGTCCTGCTCGTAGCCGATGTCCTTCACGGCGTCCCGCACGGCCGCTTCGATCGCGCCTGAGTTCACGGCCGGCCCGCGGACCTCGCCAGCGACGACGACGCGGTTGGTGGTGGCGAGCGTCTCGCAACCTACGCGAATGTCGCAGGGATCGAGACCTGCCTTTGCGCCCTCGCGAAAAAACAGATCGACGACTTCGTCTGAAATTCGATCACAGACCTTGTCGGGGTGTCCCTCGGACACGAACTCGCTCGTGAACAGGTCGTCTCCGCGCCGTTTGCTTTCCTCTTGTGCTTGCGCCTCTCTGTCTATCGAATAAATTAACTAATGGTCGAGAACAATGCGCCGGCCGCCAACACGCAGAAACGCGCGCATTAGAATTGAACGTGCAGGCGCGCGCCAATGACCGAGACCGGACCCCGCGCCGCGTTGTAGGCGGGGTTCGCGATGAATTGGTAATCGAGCGTCAACGCCATCTGTTCGTTCAGATTCAAGAGATAATAGCTCTCCAGAACCTCTTCGGCGCGATAGGAAAGAGCGCCGTCGCCGATCTGCAGCCCAAGACCGCCCGCCTTCAGGAAGTCGCGGTATTCAGAGGAAAGACCGCCGATGATCCCCGCAAGGCCGATCCGGTCGTCGGGACGCCCCCAGCTTGCGCCTTTTAGAACGCCGCCAAGGGCGAGACTCCTGTCGATGTCGGCGAATTGCATGACCTCGGTCTGACCATTGCGCCAGCTCGCGCGCGCGAACAATCCCAAATCGTCGGTGGTTTCATGCTCAATATTGCCATAGAAGCCGAATTCGGACCGCGTCTTTCTGGTCCCCGCAATGTCGGGCGCGTTGGAATCGATGTTGCTGTTGTTCAGCACAGGGTTCGACAGAGTCGCCGAATAGCTTCCGCAGTAGCATTGAGTGTCCCATGCGCCGAGCCGAAGCTTGACCGCCCGGTCGAACAAGGAAAATCGCGGCTCGAGCTCCAAGAGATACTGCCCGCGGGTGAAAACCCGCGTGTCGTAATTGTTGCTGTTCGAAACGTCGGGGCTGAGAAAATATCCGGTCCGGATCGCCCAGTTCTTTTGGTTCAGCTCAACCACGCTCCCCCACGAATAGCCCTTCTGATCCCCGGCGTAATCGAACGCGCCCGCGTCGACGAGCGCATAGTTCATGAAGCTTGTTCTGGCGTCGTGCGCATAGGTGTTATTGTCGAAAATATCGGGAATCGAGAGCTTGCCGAAAGTGAAAGTGATCCTCGAGACGTCCACTTTGGACGCGACTTGGTTGGGGCTGTCCGCGAGATCCTCCTGCTCGCCGCCAAGGCCGAAGACATGGCGCAGAAACAGCCGCGCGGTGTAATAGTGAGGATAGTAAAAGCCGCCTTCTGCGCCTCGTTGTTGGGGAAGGCGCCGACGCCGTGGGTTTCGCTAAGCCCGAAGCCCTGGAAGGGCTCCGGATTGAAGTAAAACTCCGTTCCATCGACGAACTTCAGCCCCAGATATCCGGTCATGCTCAAAGTGTCTCGCAGCTGGGCGCCGTTAGAGAGGCTATTGGCGCCGCTGTAGTCCGCATGGAAGGGGAGGGCGTACATCCCGATGAGGGTCGACTGGCCATGGATGCTCCACGCCTCGACGAGCGAGGAATCTTCTCGTTTGCGCTCGCTCTCCGGCTTGGTCTCCGCGCCGAATTGATAGACGAGGCCCGCATGAGCGGTGAACAGCGACAGGTTCGAATTGAAATTTGTCATCGCCGTCGGGAAATAGATTCCCTTGCCGGCGAAGCGATAGAACCCGGCTTCTAGCTGAGCCGTCCAGTTCGCCGTCAGCGGAAACTCGAGACCCGCGCCCGCCGTCCACCCCGCGCGCCAGACGTAACCGAGATCGACATCGCCGGCGCGGCATCCGAGCTGACCATGTGGTCCCGATCATAGGCGAAGCCTCCCGTCGCATAGAGCAACCAGTCGCGGTAGGCATAGCCCAACCTGCCTTTGACGGCGCCGAAGAGCTGGATTTCGTCATTGACGACGGAGCCGCCAACGCTCGGATAAAAGATTTGGAGGTTGCTGTTCATCCTGTCGGGGAATTGCATGCTCGATTGCAGGCCGACGACCATCCCCGAGGAGAGCACGTTATTGTATCCGAGCTGCAATCCGCCCGTCATAGGGCCGAATTGACCGTCTTGTCCGTAAAGCGCGACGCGGCCCGAGGCGGGCCAGGCGAAAGGCCACGCGCTGTATGACGATTTACCGACGCCATAGCCGACGATCGAGCCCGCATACAGGCCACCCCATGGCGAGCCGACGTTCGCGGTATCGGAGGAGCTTCCGGTGTCGCTCGCTTGGGCTTCGGCGGCGCAAACCGCGAGAGCGACCGCCAAAAGCAGCGAGCTTTTCCGACGATCGGCCATGGCAGGCTCCCTAGGCGCGCCGAATCCGCGTCACGCGTAAGCGCGCTGACCGATCGGCTTGAAAATGGTCCTGGCCGTCGCGCCAATGCCGAGCGTCACGCTCGCATCCATCGCGCCGCCAACAATTCCGCCGATAACCGGAGCCGCCTTGACGGCGCATTTGCGCGCGCCGTAGCGCAGGAGCAAATGCCGACCGAGCGTAGCGTTGAACTTCTGTACGGTGATCCGTGTCCCATGGGCCAGCACGCGGGCGCTGATCTTCTTCCCGACACTGTAGCCAAGCTCCTGGACCAGGGCGGCCGCGCCCGATCCGGTCAGGCAAATGTAGACCAGCGTCTTCACCTTGGGATCGGTCACGGCGTAGCCGCGCAAATGAGCGATCGCCGCGATCATCCTGACCTGAATGACGATGACCGAGCTGAGGTTCAGCGGCGCCGCGACCGGCGCGCTCAGAATACCGCCGCAGCCGGTCATGAATCCGACCATTGCGGCATAGCGCGTATGCGCGCGAATAAGATCGCCTATGCTCTGTTCGCGATCGCCCGCCCATTTGAGACGATAGCTCTCCGCCAGCTCGACAGATCCAGAGGTCACGTTGTCATAGATCCAATCCAGCGCGACCGCGAGCATCCCGACCGACTTCCTTGCGGGAGCCTCGGTGCTTGCTAATTTTTTTGTGGCGCTCTCGCTGGAGAGCGCCGGGCTCATGCCGCGCCAGCGGCGGCGCAACGCGGGGCCGAGCTCATCGTCACGCCGCGGTGGGCAGGCTCTCGCGCCCGCCCGCCTCGGACTAGCCCCGCCGGCGTTATCGAGCGTTCTAGCCGACGTGCCCGCCTGCATTTTCAGCCTCCGCGGGCTTCTCGATGTAGGTGCGGCGCTTCGCCCGCCGAGCCTCGGCTTTGGCGACCGCCGAGTCGAAGCCGGCCTCGGCCCCGTCTTCCAGGCCGCGTCGAACCACATTGTTCTCGGGCAGCAGCTCGACGAGGAAGACAGCCGCGAACACGACGCCGAAAGAGACGCCGTAAGCGGTGTGGTAGACTCCCGAATGCGCCGTCTGCTTCACCTTCCGCGCTGCGATCTTCGCCGAAGTCCGTGCGTTGGAAGTCGCGTCTCCGAGCGATTCCGCGGCTGTCTCCAGCGCGTCTCCCAGGCTCGATAGCGGATCCGAATGTATCGTTGCTTCCTTCGTCTTCGTGCTCATCTTCAACCTCCTAATTGGACGCCTTCGCTCACGACAGTTGGTTCAGTCGTCGCGGGGACGTCATTTGCAGATACTGGGGTCCTGTCCGCGCCAACGACGGCTGAGGCGCGGCGATCTTCGTTTGCTTTGGAGACCGCCGGAAACTTCCGCGGATTGACGATCTTCAGAACCAAGAGCCATAGGGCTCCTCCCGCCATGTAGGCGCCGAAAACCCACACGAGCAGATTGTTCGGGAACTTCGGCGGCGGGAACAGCTCGCTTCCCGGCACGCCCACCACCCCGAGAAACGGCAGGATCATGAAGCTGACCGCGAGCGCGGAAACCAGCAGCGCGCGCTTGTCGAGCTGCTTGAGCTTGTGGAGATAGGCGGGGGCGGCGAGTGAGACGAGGATGTAGGCCGAGAGAAAGCCGAAGCTGCAGAGCGTTCCGAAATAGCCCTGGCTCTCGAACGGCGTCGCCCCCAACAGATAGGCCGCGGTCGCGACGACGAAGGTCATCGCCGCGGCGAAAGCGGCCGCGACGTGAGGCGTCTCGTTCTTCTCATGCGCCGCCCCGAGCGCCTCGTGCATGAGGCCGTGGCGCGCCATCGCATAGACGATCCGCGCCGTCGAATTAATCGACGCAAGCGTGCATGAAAAAAAGCTCAGAAGGATGCCGACGTTGATGAAGGCGCCGAGGCGCGGCCAGCCTAATTCCGTCGCCAAAAAAAGAGCGGCGATTCGGACTTGTCCAGATCGGACGAGAGGCCCTTGAAGCCGAGGACCACGACATAGGCCATGAAGATGAAGACAAGTCCCGAGATGAAGACGCTCTGGAGGACCGATCTCGGTATCGAGCGCAAGGGGTCCTTCGCCTCCTCCCCGAGCGAGGTCGAGCTCTCGAAGCCCGAGAAGCCGAAGACGACCAGCACGACGCCCGTCAGCACGCCGCCGGGAGAAACGCCTTCGAGGCGCGCCTGCTCCGTGTCCCAATGAAATCCGCTATGGCGCCAGATGATGAATCCGAGCGCCAGGATGGACGCGAGCGCGGCTCCCTCGAAGAGCAGCATGGTTCGGGCCGAAAGCTGCGCTTCCTTGGAGGCGAAGAGGAGCGCGCCGCCGGCCCCCAGCGCGTAGAGCAGCAACATCGGCGGGTGGGACGTCGAACCGACCAAGAAACTCGCTTGAGATCACGCTGAAGCCGCAGAGCGTCGAAATCCCCGTCAGCATGTAGCCGAAGAGCAGCGCCCAACCGCCGAGCACGCCAGTTGTCGGCCCCAATCCCTTGACGATGAAACTGTAAAGGGAGGCGGCCGAGGCCGAGCGGCGCGAGAACTGATTGATGTTGTAGCTGACGAGGACGAGCCCGAGCATTCCGATAAGGAAGCTGAGCCATGTCCCATTGCCGGCCGATGCGAAGATCAGCCCCAGGATCGCGGCAGGCACTGTAGAGGGGGCGATGACCGAGACGGACTGCGCGAGCACCTCAACATAGGATAGGCAATCGGACCGCAGCCGAAAGCTTTGAACGGGAGCCGCTGCAGGGGGGGCGTTTGCCGTCACTGTCGTTTCCTTCAGCGCCTGTCCGTCTGCGTCCACTTATCGAGAGTTCCTCTGCGTGGCCCCCGGAGATTGACATGTCCGGCAAGCCATTTATCCTCTTGGTCTATTCAGTCCATCGACTAAGTATCATCTTAGTCGATTCATTCTATCGACCAAGACGGGACGTGTCAAACAAATGACAGCCAGATGTCGCTATGATGAAGGCGCGATCCTCAGCTTCCCCAAGGCTTGCGCATCACAACGAAGTCCCAGACGCCGGCGCGATATGCTGCTTCAGGCGGCGCGCCGCGCCCATGACGTCCGTCAAGCCGTCGCGCCCGGGAGCGGGCCGAGCGCGCCCGAGCGGCCGTCCCAGCGGCTTCGGCGGATCCTCACGTCGAACCCGCGCGCCCGTCATTTCTCCGTCCGACGGATCATCGCGGCGCTCGGCGACAGCCCGCGGAGTCCGACGCTTGCCCTTTTTTCGGCGGCCGGCGTCTTCGACGCTCCGGATGTCGGACATCTCTCGGGCGTCATGACGGGCGCGCTCGGCGCGCAACTCGCCTTTCGGCGGCGGGAGGTCGCGCTTCCGCGCGCGGTGCTGAAGCGAAAAATTCCTAGAAGCTCTCTTGCCGCTTTGATCGGCGCCGTCGCCAATCTGCTCGAGAGCGCGGAGGCGCTCGTCCAGCCGAGATGGGACTGGGTGTTTCATCCTGGAATGGGCGCGGCGCTCGGTCTTCTGTTGTTTCTGCTCGGGGTCGCCAGCATGATCCCGATCCTTGGATTGACAGCGAACCACGCCGCCTCGGCGTTCCTGATGTCGATCGGTCTGGCGGAGCGGGACGGCTTGACGGTCATGATCGGGGCCGTCGCCGGGATCGCCTCTCTCGCGGTGGCGATCGCGAACGCGATGTCGGGCAAGCAGATATGGGCGACGACCAAGAGGTGGCTCGTTCATTGCGTCAAGCGCCTGCGTCTGCACGCCGCCGCCTGGCTTCTGGATCGGATCGAGAAAGGCCTCGGCGAACTGCTGCGCGTCGCCTGGAGCAATCTGCTATTGCTGTTCGTGGCCGGCTTTGCAGGACGCTTCGAAACGTCCGCCCTGTCCGGCGCGACTGGCGGGCGCTCTCTTAAAGCGCGCGCGCTGCGTATCCGACTGGCCGAGTCGCAACGGTCCATGGAGTCGAAGAGGCGAAGCGATGGAGCTTGAACAGTTTTATATCTACAACATTGTCAGCCCGCTGACGCCGGACAAGCGCACGATCATCGAGAAGCAAATCGATGACAACGCGACGGCCTTCGGGCAAAACGTGACGCGAAGCCGGCACAAGGGCGAGGAAGAAGATTTCCTACGCATATTTGTCGAGCCGGTTGTCATCGAAATCGTCTTTTTGAGCGAGAGGATTGAGCTCTATGGGGCGGCGCCCACTTGGGCCCGCGTGCTCTTCACCACGGAGCGCAAGAAGCAGCTGAGAGAGCGAATTGAGGAGGTGTTGGTGGGGCGCCGGCTTCGTAACCCCCGAGACCCTGGAAGCCCAGCGGCAACCTAAACGGAAGTTGTTCGCCAGGTCGAGAGAGAGAAACGCCGAGCCTTGAGCGGCGTCCGGCGCGCCTCAGGATCGTTTCGACTTCCGGGATCCGACATAAGTGGAGACAATCAGCGTCACCGCCCATAATGCCGTGATGGCGGCCTTTCGAAAAAGCCGGGGTTTTCCGGGAGCCGCCTCCCCCTCGGGCTCGTCGAGCGACGCGTCGGCCTGACGCGAGCCCGGCTTGTAGCGCGCGTCGAGCCATTTGTTCATGCGGGCGTAGATTTCATTGATCTCCTGCGCCTTGTCGTTGTTTCCCCCTCGGTCCGGGTGGTGCTCGCGGATCAGGCGATCGCGCTGACGCCGCAACGCCGTCCGGGAGGAAGCAAGATGCGTGGGGAGGCCCAAAGACAGCGCATCTCTTAGGAATTGGGCGCGCCCATAACGTTTCTCCAAGGCTTCGACCCTCCGGACAACAAATCAGCCGCGCGGAGGCTCAGGGACTCGCCGCCGGTAGGCGATCCGAGCGCCGCATGCGCCGCGAGAAACTCCGCGAGCTGATCCTTTTCCCGCTGCAATTGCGCGGCCTTGCGCAAAGGCAGCAGGCCGTTGCCCACGGCGAGAAGGCCCCCGATCTGGTTGAAGACCATCGAGTGCATCACGCCGAAGTTCCCGAAAAGCGCACCGGCGACGCAGACGAGATTGGCGCCCACGATCATCCGCCAGCTGCGCTCGATGTTTCCTTGCAGGTCTCTGGAGATGTCGCACAGGTGAAGGAGCTTTTCTAGGCTCTCCTCCATGAAGACGATCTGCGCCGTGTCCGTCGCGATGCTGGACGCGCCGCGAAGAGAGATCGATACGTCCGCCTTCTTGAGCGCGATGGAGTCGTTGACGCCGTCGCCGATGAAGCAAACGCGGCGGCCTTCTTTCTGCAGCGTCTCGACGTAGCTCGCCTTGTCCTGCGGCAGGACTTCCGCAAAGTAGCGATCCATGCCCAGCCGCTGGGCGAGCTTGCGCGTGGGTCGCTCATGGTCGCCGGAGATGATCGCCAGGTGATCCGCGCCGCGCGCCCGTAGACCGGCAATCACATCCGCGACCTCGCTGCGATCCGCGGCCCTGAGCTCGATCGCGCCCCCGAGCCTGTCGTCCACGCCGACCATGATCAGAGAGTGTCCCTCGTCATGGACCCGCGCGATCTCGCGATCGATCTCGCTCGGGAACGGGATTCCCTCGTGCTGCATGAAGCGGGCGCTGCCGACGCGCACGGTGTGACCGTCTACGCCGACCGTGATGCCGTAGCCGACCGAATATTTCGAATCGTCGGTCTTCGGCATCGGCACACCGAGCTCGCTGAACTTGTCGAGGATGGCCTTGGCGATGGGATGGCTGAACTTGTTCTCCGCCGCCGCCGTCCATCGCAAGATCTGGTTCTCGTCATAGCCCTCGAAGGTCACGATGCGTCCGACCTCGGGACGCTCGCGCGTGAGAGTTCCCGTCTTGTCGAACAGGAAGGTGTCCACGTCGTTCATGGTCTCGAGCGCGCGCCCGGACTTCACGAGGATGCCCTGCTGCGCGCAGAGCGTCAGCGAAGAAAGCATAGCGATCGGCGCCGCCATGCGAATGCCGGTGCCAAGATCGCAATTGACAACCGCGACCGCGCTGTTGACGCCGCGCGCGGCCAGACTGATCGCGCCCAGTGCGAGCGTCGGGGCGACCGCCCGATCCGCGAGCTTTTCGCCCTTCGACTGCGCGTCCAGCGTGTAGCCAGCGGTGTCGTTGAGAATCTGCGCGAGCTTCGCCGAGGTCGTCTCTTCGCCGGCGCTCGTCACCGCGACTCGGATCTTGCCAGCGATGAGCGTCGTCGCCGCCAGCACCCGGTCGCCCTTGATCTTCTCGACCGGCGCGGACTCGCCCGTCAGCGCATGCTGATCCGCCATCGCCATGCCATCGACGACCTCGCCGTCGGCGGGCGCGGATTCACCCGTATGCACGATGATCACGTCGCCGACGCGAAGCTTTTCGAGCGGCGTTTCGACCTCGACGCCGTCCTTGTCGAGCCAGACGAAGCGCGACTGCTTGCCGAACACGTTGACCAGCATCCGCTTGGAGTCTTGCTCCGTCTTCTCGACGAGCTTGCGGGAAATGCTGAGCGTGAGGCCGAGAACCGAGCCCGCGAGGATTTGGTTGGTGGCGAGGCAGGCCGTGACGACGATCGCGTCCAAGAGGTCCACGCCGAGACGCTTCTCCTCGAAGGCGACGCGATAGGCGCCTTTGAAGCTCGGGATGACCGAATAGAGGAACACGGCGGCGCTGAGCGGCGTGAGAATGGGAAAAGCGAAACGGCTCGCAGCCGCGAGAATCACCGAGGCGACGGAGACGGGCAGATCGAGATCGACGGGCGAAGGCCCGTTGTCCACCGCCTTCTCAAGCGCCGAGTCGAGGATCTCGATGATCTGATGCTTTTGGATTTGGCTCGGGTTGAAGTGGATCAGGACGCTGCCAGTCACCTCCTGAGTCGAGAAGCGATCGACGCCGAGCGTGTTTGTCAATTCGCTCTCGATCGACTGACGGAGCTCCCGGCGCCGGAACAAGGCAGGATTGTGCAGGCGGATTCTGCCCGGAATCTCGTGCTTGACGACCCAGGTCGAGATCCAATTGCCGTAGCGAAAAAGCTAAAATTCGGTGGCGCGGCCGAGATAATCCGCAACCGTGACGGCCTGCGCGGGGGAGGTGTCGAGCTTCCTGAAAGCCTCGGCGAGCGCCTTGAGACTCTGCCCCGGATCGTCGCCTTCTGGATGGAAACGAATTTCAGCCCGCGCTTGCGACGCGTCGACGAGCACGCTCTCCACTTCAGCCGCGGCGAAGACGCGGGCATAGAAGGCGCGCGCTTCGGCGCCGCGGGGATCGACGAAGATCGCGGGATTGACGATCTCAACGGCCGGCGTCTCGGCTTCGTCCCAGAAAACCTCGACATGCGCCGCGACGGCCTGCTCCATATCCGGCCGCCTCGAGGCCGAGAAGCTCCCTTCGAGCGACCGCCACGTAGGCCGCCGCGAAAGATTCCCCGATCGCCGCGAGCGAGACGCGAAGCTCGGCGGCATCCGGCGTCTCCCCCGAGACGCTTCGGCTTTCGAGCCTCCGGACAGAGGTGAATTTCAGACGACGTTCGGCTGCTCGCGCCGGCGCCTGGTCGCTTCCCATCAGATTTCCTCGGTCGCGCAGATTTTAATGACAACCTAATGACAAAGCTCGTTAAGTCAAGTAAATCGACTAGGTAAGTAAATTGTAGTCTGGGAGGTTGACTCCATGCCGAAAGGCGCCAGCGTCATGCTCAAACCCCGCGGGCCACGCCGCAAGACAGCCGAAGTCGAGGCCGCTAGTCCTCCCACGCCCGTGACCCTTGGGCGCATCGTGCGGCTATCGCCGACCAGCTTGTCGATCGAGAGCGAGCTGCTGTTCGATCCGGACTGGGAAGCGACGGCGCGGGAATTTCTGATCCGCGTCTTCGGCGTGGAGGAGATCGACGCCGTAACTTTCCGCCGCCGGCAAGCGCGTATCGACGTTCACCTCAACCCGTCGGCAAACGACTCGGAGGCGTGGCCGAAGCTCGCCGCGGCGTTTCGCGGGGTGGGGCGACGCGGGGCGGCGACGCGGGATCATCTGGCCCGCCAGGTCGCGTCCCTGCGGCTGGTCGAGCCGGTCGCGGAGAACGCCGTGCGCGTGACCCGTCTCGGCGATGCGCTGACGACATGGCGCGTCACTCAGCATCGACACGATCGCCTGCGGTTCTCACATCCGGTTCTGCGCCGACGCCGGGACGTCCTGCACCGATTTCGAACGGAGCTCTCGTCGATACACGGCGTCGAGGCGCTGACAACGAATCTGCTGACAGCAAGCGTCTGGGTGAACTTCGATCCGGATGTGATCGACGCGGAACGGCTTGTCGGCGCGGTTGAAAAGTCTTGGCCGACGCTGCTCGAAGAGATAACCCCGCCGCTCTCGCCCAAGAAGCTGATCGCGGCCGGTGGGCTGCTGGGCTTGGCGCTGACAGCCCAGTATTTCCGACCTGCGCTGCGGCCCTTTGCGATGCTCGGCGTGGTGCTATACGGCCTGCCGAACGTGATCGAGGCGACGCGGCAATTGTCTCGCGGCGAGATCGGGCTGCCTCTCCAGCGCGCCGCAGGCGAAGGCGCGCGCCGTCGCCACGGACGCCGGCATCGAAACGGCGATCGGCGGTCTGGACATGGCCGCCAAGGCCAACGCCATCAGGGGGTTGAGCCGACGCGCTATCTGGGTCGGCGACGGGTCGGCGGCGGAGGCGCAGACCTCCATGGCCGCGAGCGCCGTGAGCATCTCGGTCGGCGGCGTCGCGAACTTGCTCGACGACTCGGCCGACTTGATCCTGCTGCAGTCGGACCTCGACGGCCTTCTGACGGTGAGGCAGCTCGCGCAGGCGCATCTTTCGCGGCTGCGCGCGGACTATCGCAAGGTCTATGTCGCGAATCTGGTCGGCGCCGCGGGGGCGTTCGTCGCGGGCTTCGGAAGCCTGCAGGCGGGCCTGGCTTCGAACATCGGCGCCGGCTTAGTGCTCGCGTCGCGATGGAACGACCTGCGATGCTTGGCGCGCGCCTCGGAACGCAGGGATATCATCAGGCTTTCGGCGCCGACCGAAGAGCTGGAAGGCGAGTTCATCGGCTCGGTTTCACACGACGGGCGCGAAGAACCCCTCGTCGAGTTTCCGGATCTGATCGACGCGGGGTCATCGATAGACGGCGTGTAGCCTCACGAAAGGAGAAGTGAGATGGCCCGATGGTCGACGAGCGGGGCCATCTGTTGATTTATTCCATAGATATAGTTGGCTGAGAAGGCGCGCGCCGATTTAAGCCGCCTTTTGCAGGAGCGAGTGTAGAATGCGGATATCGTGGCTCAATGCAGGCGCAGTGGCGGCGTGCGCAATCGCGGGCGCGCTAATCGCGGCCAAGAACGTACGAGGGCGCGTCGCCCACCAGATACTGAACGTCTCCTACGATCCCACGCGGGAACTCTATCAGCATCTCAATCCGGTATTCGCCGCTCGCTATGAAAAGGAGACGGGAGAATCCGTCGGCGTTCGCCAGTCGCATGGCGGCTCGTCCCATCAGGCCAGATTGGTGGCGACCGGAGAGCAGGCGGCGGACGTTGTCACCCTGGGCTTGCCCTCCGACATCGAGGGCATCGAGAAACGCGGGCTGATCGACAAGGACTGGCGCACGCGATTGCCGGACGACGCCGAGCCCTACCACTCGACGATCGTGTTCGTCGTGCGCAAGGGCAACCCCCTCCACATTCTCGATTGGCCGGACTTGGTCCGGCCTAGGGTCGAGGTCATTGTGCCCGACCCGAAGACCTCAGGAAATGGCAAGGTCGCCGCCCTCGCCGCATGGGGATATGTCATCGCCCGCGGCGGACAGGAAAGCGAGGCGAGAGACTTCTTGAAGGCGCTCTACGATCACGCGCCGTTTCTCGTTCCGGCGGCGCGCGCCGCGGGCGTGGCTTTCGCCGTCGAGAAGAAGGGCGACGTGCAACTCGCATGGGAAAACGAGGCGTTGCGCGAAGTCGATGAATCGAAGGGCGCGCTCGATATTGTCTACCCGTCCATCAGCATCCTCGCCGAGCCCGCCGTCGCCTGGGTGGACGCCAATGTCGAGAAACACAAGAGCGGAGAGGTCGCCGAGGCCTATCTGAAGTTTCTCTTCACCGAGGAGGGGCAGGAGATCATCGCGTCGGAGGGGTATCGCCCCTACGACCCGAAAGTGCTCGCGCGACACGCGAAACGATTTCCCGATCTGAATCTTTTTCCGATCGGCGTGATCGCGCGCGATTGGAGTGACGCGCAGCAGAAGTTCTTCGCCGAGAACGGCGTGATCGACGTGATTTATGTTCCGAAGCCGCGCAACGACTGAACGAGCCGCCGCGGACGCCCAGCCATCGCACAGGACTGCTCCATGACCCAGGCCGCCCTTGTTCCCTCACCATCGGCTCGCAGCCGGTTCGACGCGGGATCCTTCGTGACGTTCCGCAAGGACCTGATCGCCGGCGCGACGGTTGCGGCGATCTCTTTGCCACAGAGCATGGCCTATGCGCTGATCGCCGGCGTCGACCCGCGCTTCGGTCTTTATACGGCGATCGTCTTCACGGCGGTCGCGGGGGTATTCGGCTCCTCAAGGCATCTCGTCAACGGCCCAACGGGGCCGTTTCGCTGGTCGTCTTCAGCGCGCTCGCCTTCATCGACCCCGAAGCCAAACTCGACGCCTATGAGGCCATGTTCCTGCTCGCGGTCATGGTCGGCGTCGTGCAGATCGTCATCGCCGTCACGCGGCTCGGGGACGTGACGCGCTACATTTCGGAATCCGTGGTGACCGGATTCATCGCCGGCGCCGCTTTTCTGACGATCATCGGCCAAGTCGCCAGCGCGCTTGGGGTCAAGGCTCAAGGCACGGGTCACCAGCATGTGCTGCATCGTCTCTATCTGACGCTTACGCAGCCAGGGCCCTTCAACTACAAGGCTATGCTGATCAGCGGCGGCGCGATCCTCTTCGCCATCTATGGACGCAAGCTCATGCGTCGTCTCGGCTTGCCGCAGATCGAGATGCTGCTCGCCGTGATTCTGCTGTCCGGCGCGGCCTATCTCCTCGGATGGTCTCAGTCGGCGCCTGGCGTGAGGCCCACAATTCCGTTGATCGAGGCGATTCCCCCGGCCCTGCCGTCTTTCCATATCCCGACGCTAAGGCCCGAATGGCTGCTCGATCTCTCGTCCTCCGCGGTGTCGATCGGCATTCTCGGCCTGCTGGAGGCTCTCGCAATCGCCAAGGCGATCGCGCACAAGTCGAGGCAGCAGCTCGACTACAATCGTCAATGCCTCGCGGAAGGGCTGGGCAATCTCGTCGGCGGCTTCTTTCGGTGCATGCCGGGCGCGGGGTCGTTGTCTCGCACCGCGATCAATTATCACGCCGGCGCGGAGTCGCGCTTTTCCGGTGTGTTCACCGCCGCGATCGTCGCGGTCGTCGTCCTGCTGCTGGGGCCTCTCGCCGCCTATATTCCCAAAGCCGTTCTTGCCGGGCTTCTGATCGTCGCGGCGGCGCGCCTCATCGACCTCGAGCGCATTAGCTACACGGCGACGGCCTCCCGCTCCGACGCGATCCTGCTGTTCACGACAGCCCTCGCAGCCGTGTTCATCGAGGTCGAATTCGCGATCCTGATCGGGTCCGCGGTCTCGGTCGTCTGGTACACGCTGCGCACGACGCGGCTCAACGTGCAGGAGCTTGTCGTCGCGCCGGAGCAGGTCTTGCGGGCGCGGATCGCCTCCGATCCGCCGGGCGGAGACCTGCTCATCTATGATTTCGAAGGCGAGCTCTTCTTTGGCGCTGCGCCCGACCTCGAGAGGCGCCTGCAAGCCGCGGCGGACGAAGCCAAAAAGCGCCATGTCCGCTATATCGTGCTGCGCCTGAAGCGCATGAGGAGTCCAGATGCGGTCGCGCTGGAAGTGCTCGACGTCTTCCTCAAGGAGGCGCATCAGGAGGGCCTGACGGTTTTGTTGGCCGGCGTCCGACTCGACCTATACGCGGCGCTGCAGCGGATGGGGATCGCGAAGCGGCATGGCGAGGAGCTGATTTTCACCGAAGAAGAAAAGGACTATTCCGCGACCCTGGCGGCCGTGCGTAAAGCCTATGAGCTCGCGGCCAACAGGCTCCACGAACGAGCCGCGGGTTTTCCGGTCTATTACCTGGTCTAGTCCAATTCCGCTCCGGCGGATTACAGGAAACGAAGCCCTGAAGCGACGTGATGAATCAAAGGCGCGGCTTCGCCGCGAGGCTGGCCTAATCGGATTTCTTCTCGCTCGCCAGAACTTGCAACGCTGTCGCTATCGGCAGGAACAGGCGACAGTAGCGCGCCTGGCTGATACCCCTCGCTCGCTCAGATCCTTACGAGCCTTCACACGACGGCAGGGTTATGCGCACGATAGTGCCCTGGCTGTTGCTTTTCCGCTCGACCTGGCCGCCGAGTTGTTGGGCGAAGCCGTCGACCAGCCGGCTCCCGAGCCCGGAATCGGCCTTTCCAGGATCGCGCCCTTGGCCGTCGTCGGCGACTGTCAGCCAAAGCTCCCCGGGCGCCCGCTTTAGCGTCACCATGACCGTGCCCTTTGCCTCGCCCGGAAAAGCATACTTGACAGCGTTCGTGACGAGTTCGTTCACAATGAGACCGATCGGAATTGCTCGATCGGTCGGCAGGAGCGCGCTCTCGATGTCGGTCTTGAGCACGATGGACGTGTCGCCTTCCTTTTGTATTGATGCGAACAGGTCGCGGCATAACCCATCCAGATAGGTCGCCGCATCCACAGCCCCAACGGTGTCGGCTTTGCCTAGCTTTGAATAGAGCTGCCCGAGGGCTGTGATGCGATGCGAGACCCTCTCAAGCGCCGCGTTGCCCTCGTCGCTCTTGCAGTTCCGCGCTTCAATCCAGGCCATTGCGGCGATAAACTGCAGGCTATTCTTGACCCGATGTGTCAGCTCTTGCAGCAGTATGCCGATACGCTCATGCGCGGCCGCATGCTCGCGCTCAAGTTTTGCGCGCTC
>Ga0182030_10013512_pt1 | contig 16233 bp, 8 predicted proteins | sample 812S3MmetaG_FD_121299 | JGI IMG/M metagenome (GOLD analysis project Ga0182030, IMG submission 121299) | Permafrost microbial communities from Stordalen Mire, Sweden - 812S3M metaG (Illumina Assembly) | ecosystem: Environmental > Terrestrial > Soil > Wetlands > Permafrost | place: Sweden...
AGCACATGGGAACTTCATAAAGCACAGCATCTGCTGCACGAGGCCGCACGCGACTGCGACGTCCACTTGCGCCTATTTCATGGTCGCGGAGGAACAGTTGGCCGCGGCGGCGGTCCCACCCACGCCGCTATCCTGGCTCAACCGTCCGGCGATTTTTCCGGTGACATTCGCATTACCGAACAAGGCGAAGTTCTCAGTTGGAAGTATGCCGACCCCGTGCTTGCTGAGTGGAATCTGGAAATTATGATTGCGGCCTGCCTCGAAGCGATCACCATGCCCTCGAAAGCCGCTCCTGAAGCCAAACAGCGATGGGACGAAGCGATGGATTCGATGTCGGCCGACGCTTTCGCCTTCTATCGTGAACACATTGCTGACAGTCCCGAGGTACTGGAATATTTCGAACAGGCGACGCCAGTTAACGAATTGGAGCACGCACGAATCGGCTCCCGCCCCGCGCGTCGCAATTCCAGTCGCAGCCTGGAAGATCTGCGCGCCATCCCGTGGGTCTTTGGCTGGATGCAAAGCCGCCACGCCGTTCCTGCCTGGTTTGGGGTTGGGCACGCACTGGAACGCTTTGCCGCCGTGGGAGCCGGGCACGCCCAGCTTCTACGTGAAATGATGCATGGTTTTCCACTCTTCGCGAGCCTGATTCGCAGCGTAGAAATCGCCATGGCCAAAGCCGATTTCGCCATTGCCCGAATGTATGCGGATCTGGTGACAGACGAAGTCATCCGGGGCCGTGTCTTCGAAATGCTTCGCCAGGAGTTTGAACGGACCCGCAGCGTCATCCTTAACGTTACCGGGCAGCGCGAACTACTGGAAACGAACCCGGTCCTCTTCCGATCGGTGCGGCTTCGCAACCCGTACGTCGATCCCTTAAGTCTCGTTCAGGTCGACCTTCTGCGCCGCAAGAGGGCCTTCAGTGACCAAACAACGGTCGATCCCTCTCTCGAATACGCCATCGGAGCGACCATGAACGGCATCGCCGCCGGCCTGCACAACACCGGATAGAAACAATTTGTAATTTTGTAATCTCTAAATTTGTAATTTGAGCCGACCCGTTCTTTCGCATCTAAATCTACCCAGACGCACAGGAAAGATCGATAATGTTGGGCGGCATGGAATCATCGATCAACAAGACGATCGGCAACGCGACCGGCAAGCCCAAATTTCTCCTAAGGTTTGCTGCCGTATTGATCTGCTCATGCTTAGCGCAGTTTTGTCACGCCCAAGCGCCCGAGGTGCAGGTGCCTGCCCCCAGCCAGGCGCGACGGCTCATCCTCAAAGATGGCACGTATCAATCCGTAACGAAGTACGAAGTCCACGGTGACCGGGTGCGTTACTTCAGCGCCGAACGGGGCGAGTGGGAGGAAGTTCCCAACTCGCTGATTGACTGGGACGCTACAGACAAATTCGAGCAAGGGCGGCAGGGAGGTAAGCTCGCTCCCGAAGCGGCCGCGCTCGACAAGGAAATCGACTCCGAACGAAAAGCCGAACTAGCCCGTTCGCCCGAGGTCGCGCCCGGTTTGCGGCTGCCCGACGAGACGGGTATCTTTCTTCTCGATACCTACGAAAATCAGCCGCAGTTAGCGGAACTGCAGCAGTCCGGCGCCGATATCGACCAGAATACAAAAACAAATATTCTGCGGACGGCGATCAATCCGGTGGCGGGCTCAAAACAAGCTATCGAACTACCGGGGCCGCACGCCAAGGTTCAGTCGCACAGTTCTACGCCCTCTTTGTACGTCAACATTGACTCCAATGATGGCGCGACTGGAATTGTGCCGGGCGCAGGAGATCCTCCTCCGCTGCCGCCCACCGAGCGTTACAAGATCATCCGCATTGAGGTTAAGAACGGCAAACGGGTGGCTGGAGCCCTCAAGATTGCGGTGACCGGGAAGATGAAAACCGACGAGCGCTTTGTCCCGGCTACGGTGACCGCAATGACCGGCGGCTGGATCAAACTCACTCCTACGGAGCCGCTCACCACGGGTGAGTACGCGCTCACCGAAATGCTCGGCAAAGAAGGAATGAACCTTTATGTATGGGATTTCGGCATAAATCCCTCTGCGCCCGCCAATGCCCCTACATGGAAGCCCGAGCTACCCACGCCGCCCAAGTCCGATCAGCCCGCGGAACTGCAAAAGCGAGAAAAGCAGTAAACCGCCTACGGCTGTCGAGAGCCGTCCTCGGCTTTCCTAAACGAATCAAGTTCGCATCAGGCGGCATCGACCAGTTAAAATAGCCATTACCGTGGGGTGAACCAAGATGTCCCTGACTAAACAGCAGGCGCTGGAGATGTTTCGGTCCGACGATTTGATCGGGATTGGCATGGAAGCGGACGCGATCCGCCGTAAACTCCATCCCGAAGGAACTGTCACCTACATCATCGACCGCAACATTAATTACACGAACTTCTGCACCGAATACTGCACCTTCTGCGCATTCTACCGTCCCTTAAAAGGACCGGCTTCGAAGGAAGGCTACATTCTCGACTTCGACACCATCTACGAAAAGATTCGGGAGACTGTAGAACTCGGTGGCACCGGCGTGCTGATGCAGGGCGGGTTGCATCCCGATCTCAAGATTGACTGGCACGAAAAGATGCTCAGCGGCATTAAGCAGCGCTTCCCGCAAGTTCACCTGCACTGCTACTCGGCTTCCGAGATTCTGGCGATTGCTGAATATAGCAATCTGAACCTCCGCGACACGATCGCGCGGCTGCGGGATGCCGGCCTCGATTCGATACCCGGCGGCGGCGCTGAAATTCTTGACGATGAGGTTCGCTACAAGATTGCGCGCCTGAAGTGCTTGACCGCCGACTGGCTGGAGGTTCATCGCACCGCCCATCAACTCGGAATGCGGACTACCGCAACCATGATGTTTGGTGTCGGCGAATCGATCGAACACCGCATCAATCATTTCCAGGTCTTATACGATTTGCAGCAGGAAACGGGCGGCTTTACCGCGTTCATCCCGTGGAGTTTTCAACCGGCGCACACAGCGCTCGGCGGACGCCGCTGGGACGAAGCTACCGCGGTTGAGTATCTGAAAGTCTTGGCCATTTCGCGGCTCTACCTTTCAAATTTTCTGAATGTGCAATCCAGTTGGGTGACACAGGGATTAAAGGTCTGCCAGATGGGCTTGCGGTTCGGAGGCAATGACGTGGGTTCGGTGATGCTGGAGGAAAATGTGGTGCGAGCGGCGGGCGTGACCAACTGCACGACCGAAGAAGAACTACGGCGCATCATACGCGACGCGGGCTTCCGTCCAGCACAGCGGGATACTTTGTATCGGAAATATTTTCTGAATTAAGACGAACGCGTAGGAACGGCCGTCCAAGGCTCTTCAGCGCATCAATAAGGAAGCGACTCTTCCCCGGGTCGTGACCGAAACCGAGGCAAACTGGATTCGCTTTTAACACATCGCGCGACCGTACAAAAACCCTTCATGACGCGCTCATTCGCTCCAGTCCTCGCCCTCAGCATGCTGCTCGTTGGCAGCTTTGGCATTGCTCCGCCAGCGAGCGGGCAGATTACTTCAACGAGCAGCGCCTCCGTCGCCGGAACCGTAATCAAAGAACCGGGCAGCGAACCACTCAAGAAAGTATTAATCCAATGCATTGCAGAAGATCAAAATGGCGGCGGGAATTACACCACTTCGACTGACGCCGACGGGCATTTCAAGATTGAGAATATTATCCCGGCCCGATACCGCATATTTTTCGAGCGCGCCGGCTACGTCGAGGTGAATGATCGCGGCCTGAAAGCCGATGTCAATGTGCTGACCCTTCAGGCGGGCCAGTCGATGCAAGACTTGCTCTTTCGAATGCTACCGACGGCGGTCGTTAGCGGACGTATTACGGACGAAGATGGCGACCCGCTGTCCGAGGTTCGCGTAATGGCGCAATGGAAGAAGCCCGGGAAGGCCTCTTGGGAAGGCGTAGCGTCCTCGGGAACGAACGATCTGGGCGAGTACCGCCTCTCGAACCTTTTTCCAGGCCAGTATCGGATCGTGGCCATTCCGGCTCCGGACTTCCGCGATTATGAATCGCAACACGCAAAGCCGGCGCCCGGCGCGAGTGGTAGCAGCGCCAATGACGATGGTCTGACCTCGCAACCCGAAACTCGCTACCTCACGACCTACTATCCGGGCACCTATGATGCCATGCAAGCCTCGACGGTAGCGTTGAAAGCTGGCGACGAGATGCCGATCAACTTGACCCTTGTGCCGGCGCGCACGTATCGAGTGCGCGGCATTGTCAGCGGCATCCCCTCAGGACTGAAGGCAAATGTAGAACTGATCTCCAAGGCAGGCGATTCGATCCGAGCCACCGACGTGGAAGCGGATGGCCAATTCGAAGTGCGCGGAGTTGGGCCGGGATCCTACGTACTCAAAGCAACATCCGGCAACGAGGCGCAGACTTTGACGGCGCGTCAGGACGTCAGCGTCGTGACCGCTGACATCGACGGAGTAAAGTTGACGCCGCAGCCTTCTTTCACTCTCTCCGGTCATCTTCGCATCGAGGGTTCTGCCGGAGACTTGACGCAGTACTCGGCCAACCTGCGCCAATCGGAATTGCCGGAGGATCCTGGATTCTTCATGTCGCCAGATTTTTTCGGGGCGAACGCGCCCGTCGACCGGCAGGGCAATTTTGCGTGGAAGAACGTGAGTGCCGGCAACTACATCGTGCAGTTGTTTGGCGGGAACGGGCAGAACAATTTCTTCCTCAAATCGGTGACGCTCGGAGGACGGGATATCTCTGCCGGATTCACCGCTAGCGGTCCTGCAACGATCGGCTTGGTCGTGAGCACCAAAGGCGCGACACTCGAAGGCACAGTTACCGAAAAAGAGAAAGATGTCGATAACGATCATCTCGTCGCCAATGCCACGGTCGTGGCCGTGCCAGAAGAGAAATATCGCAAAATACCCGATCATTTTGGCTCGGGATCGACCGATCAGCGCGGAGCCTTCACGATTCGAGGTTTGTCTCCGGGAAGTTACACGCTCTACGCCTGGCAAGACGTCGAGGAGAGTGAATGGCGCGATCCCGATTTTCTGAAATCGCAAGAAGCGAATGGAACGGCAGTGAAGGTCGGCGAGGGGTCTGATCAGAAATTGGAGCTCAAACTCAGTCCAACTGGTGTCGATTGGCGATGAGTACACGCGGTCGTGAACGTCGCTGAAACCCTGAGTCCCGCTCAGGTACAATGTCTGGACTGCTGCGATTCTTTTTTGGGATGGCCCCACTGAGTTCATGCATTTGACCCTCACTTCTTCCCCGTTGGCGGTATTCCTGATCCTCGCCACGAAGGGGTGGGGAGCCTACCTAAGACAGCATTTCCTCGACAAGACATTTCAAGGGCTCTACCAGGTTAATGCCTTCGACCTGGCGCTGCTGATTCCCTACTTCATCGTTTTGGTCATTCTGGCGGGATACGGCGCGCACCGCTACTGGATGGTCTACCTTTATTACAAGCACAAAGAGAGGAAGACGACAGAACCTCCGGCGTTGTTCAGCGACACTGACCTGCCGCGCGTCACGGTGCAGTTGCCGATCTATAACGAGCAATACGTCGTCGATCGTCTGCTCGATTCGGTTTGCCGGCTGAACTACCCCAAAGACAAGCTCGACATTCAATTGCTCGACGACTCGACCGACGAAACCATCGAGGTTGCGCGTCTTCTGGTGGAGCGCTATGCCGCTTTGGGCCACCCCGTCGCATATCTTCACAGAAATAATCGCGAAGGTTTCAAGGCGGGCGCGCTTGCGGAAGGTTTGAAGACGGCGAAAGGTGAATTTGTCGCCATCTTCGACGCCGATTTCGTTCCGCCCCCCGATTTCTTGATGAAGTGCATCCATCACTTCACCGATCCCCAAATCGGCATGGTGCAAACTCGTTGGACGCACATCAACCGCCATTATTCGTTTTTGACCGAAGTCGAAGCCATTCTGCTCGATGGCCACTTCGTGCTCGAGCATTCGGGACGCTCTCGCAGCGGCGCATTCTTCAACTTCAACGGCACCGCCGGAATGTGGCGGCGGCGCGCCATCGACGAAGCCGGAGGTTGGGAGCACGACACGCTCACCGAAGATACCGACCTCTCCTATCGCGCACAGCTCAAAGGCTGGAAGTTTATCTATCTGCAGGATGTCGAATGCCCTGCCGAGTTGCCGGTAGAAATGACCGCATTCAAGACGCAGCAGGCGCGCTGGGCCAAGGGTTTGATCCAGGTTTCAAAGAAGATCCTTCCTCGCGTCCTAAAGAGTGACGTCCCGCGGTCGGTGAAGATCGAAGCCTGGTACCACCTGACCGCCAATCTCAGCTATCCCTTGATGATCGTGCTCTCCGTGTTGCTGATGCCCGCCATGATCATCCGCTTTTATCAGGGATGGTTCCAGATGCTCTACATCGATCTGCCCCTGTTCATGGCGTCGACATTTTCTATTTCGAGCTTCTATCTGGTTTCGCAAAAGGAATTGTTTCCAAAGAGCTGGCCGCGAGCGCTCCTTTATCTGCCACTCTTAATGTCGCTCGGAATCGGACTCACGATTACTAATACAATTGCTGTCCTCGAGGCGTTGGTCGGGAAGCAAACGGCCTTCGCTCGCACTCCTAAGTATCGTGTCGAATCGAAGAAAGACAAAGTATTGGGCGCCAAGTACCGCAAGCGCCTGGGATGGGTTCCCTGGATTGAACTGCTGATCGGAACGTATTTTGCGCTGGCAATCTTCTACGCCATCGACAACGAAAACTACTTTACGATTCCCTTCTTGCTGCTATTTGTCGTGGGTTATTGGTGCACGGGCCTGATGTCGCTTCTGCAAGGCCGTTTCGCCGGACTCTCCGTCGGGTCTGAAACCCATACTAAACCGTTCCCGGTCGGAGTTTAGATATTGAGACATTGAGCGATTGAAAGATTAAGTGATTGAAAAGAGCGACGGGAAGGAACCCAATGAGTCAATCGCTCAATGACTCAATATTTCAGGTTTTACCGATTCGGAAGTTTGAAATCTACTTTGACCTTGATCTCATTCTTCACCGCTTTTCCATCCAACCGGTAAGGCTGATATCGCCAATGCTTCACGGCGTCTAATGCGGACTGCGCGAGCGTGGCCGGGCCTTCGACGACCTTCAACTCGCCCACGGTTCCGTCCTCCATCACCATCGCAGAAAGGACGACCGTTCCCTCCAAGCGCAACAGGCGAGCCTGTTCGGGATAAACGGGTGGGACCCGGCGCACCAGTTGACCGCCAGAAACACCTTGCGACACCGGCAAATTGAGACTCGGCAGCGAGGCTTTCGCAACGAGCACTCCATTGAGATCGGCCCCGCTCGTGACGGCCGGCGAGATCGACGGCGGTTCAGACACCGCTCTTTCAGCAGACGCCGGTTCGCCGAGCCCCCTCTGCGCCGCAGGAACTCCGCGCGGGATCGCTACCTTCTCCGCCAGATCGGAGAGCAACGGCGCCTTGCCAGTCAACGCCTTCTTACTCGGAACGGAGCCCGGAATTGGATCTACATTCGACGCGAGCTTCACTGGAGATCCAGCGGAAGGCTTGCCTTTAGGGGGAAACAGGATCTCGCCACCGGGATTCGGCTTCCAAATAGGGTCATTGTCGGGAGGGTGAGCGGTGAAGGACTCTGCGGTGGCGGCGTTCGGGGCCGCGCTCTTGCCTGTCGTTCCGGAAGCGAAGGCCGGAGTCGACGCGTGCGCCTTCCCATTCATATCGCCAGGACCCCGCCAGCCTAGCCAAGCGACCAGCGCAAGCAATGCGAGCGTCCCCATCACGATGCCACCCTTCACAAATGGCCGCGATCGGTTGTCGACGAAAGCGAGGGCCAAGTCCCCGACTCGGTCAGAGGCCGGAAGCAAGCTGGAGGATTGCGCTTTCTCACTTCCAGACGGCGTCTTGGGCGCGGCTGCGGACGCGCCGTGCGGCTGCGACGCGCGGGCGCGTTCCGCGAGCGCAGCGAGTTGCTGCAAAAGATCAATGTGCTTTTCAGTAAAAGCCGCGGTCTGCGTGGAAAAAACCTCGATAACACCGTTGATCCCACGCCATCCCAAAATCGGCAAAACCGCAATCGACCGCAATCCAAGGCTGCGGCACACTTCTAGATCAACGAGCGGATCGTTCTCCGTGTCCGCGCAATTCTGCACTTTGCCGGTGCGCAGACACTCTCCCGAAATCCCGGTCTCGGCGCTCAATTGCGCGCCGAGCGGAGGGGCGGTGTCGCCGCTGCGTGCGCGACAAACCATGGCGCCTTCTCTCCACATGGCGAGCGCCGCTCCGGACGCGCCCGTCAGTTGCCGGGCGGTATCGGTGATGGTTTTCAGAATCGGCTCCAGACGTTGGTCGCCAGCGGCGACCAATTCTTTCAGGGACGCCAGAACCGCGCTCTCACTCGGACGACCGGACCCAGTCGAGGAGGAATCGGTCGAGGAGTCGCGATCAAGAGTGGCGAGTATTCTCCCGGAGAGTAACGGCTTGAATGGAGGCACAACCAAAGTTTTCTCTCTTGCTTAAATCTGTCGGTGAATTGCCGGACAATCCTTCAAAACGCAAGCGGCGCGGGCGATTTGGCCGAAGTATGAGCCAACCGCCCGCGCCTGTCAAGACGACTTGTCCGCTTAACCGTCGATCCTGCGAATGAGAAGTTCACCTGGAAATACGACCCTAGCGCTCGATGATCCAATCGTTTCGCCAACTTCCGCTGCTTCCGCTCGCACCAAACTAACCAATAATCGCCTTCTCCGGGCGATGCTACGCTGGGTACGCTCTGGTTTCTCGCACGCCCTCCGCAAGAGGATTGCAGGGAACCAACCTTAAAAGACTCTTACGAACAGTCGAAGCGTTGGCGGATTTGGGGCCCGAACTTACGGCGGACCGCGACTTCCGCCAAACCGCTCGCGCCATGCTGTCCGCTGTCATGGAAGCGGCTGGTGCTCGGGAGGCTGTGCTTTTCTCCTTCAGCGAGCGCCCTTCCCTACTCACCTCGGTCGATTCGCAAGGGTTCGCCCTGCTGCCCGACCCATCCGTGATCCCACTCCATCCCCGTCATGTGCATACCTTGACGGCCGCGACAGGGCCGGTCCTCCTTGATAGCTCCACCAACGACGTCTTTCTCAGTTCCAACGGCAACGTTGCGCCCGAACTATTCAAATGCGTTTGCGCCCTCCGCGTGCGGGGAAAGCTTGCGGGAGTGATTGCTCTCGGACGCCGCGAGGGGGACGCGCTCTATGAAGAAGACGCACTCGACGCTTTCGAAATGCTCAGCCACTACGTCGCGCTGGCCATTCAAAATCACTCACTCGGCCAAACGCTGGCCCAGCGCGTATCCGAAAACCTGCGGTTGCTGGCCTCGCTGCACGGCTTCTATGACAACGCGTTGGAGGCTTTCGCCGCCGCCATCGACGTCAAACACATCAACATCCATGGGCACTCGCTGCGGGTGGGCCGTTACTCCCAAGCGATCGGCGAAGCTTTGGGCTTGGACCCTACCGAAGTGGCCTCACTGCGATCGGCGGGCTATCTGCACGACATCGGCAAGGTTGCCGTCGACAAGCGACTTTTCGAAAAGCCCTCGAAACTCGACGCACAGGAATCGCGTGAGATGCGCGACCACACCGTCGTCGGCCACCAGATCGTCAGCCGCGTGCAGTTTCCATGGCCGCAAATTCCTGAAATTGTGCGCTGGCATCACGAACGCGGAGACGGATCCGGTTATCCCGACGGCTTAAGAACGGAGGAAGTGTCGCAAGCGGTGCGGATTGTCGCTTTGGCCGACACCTTCGACGCTATGACCAGCGAGCGTCCTTATCGCCAGCGGCTCTCGATTGGCGCGGCGCTCCAGGAACTGATCCGCATGACACCGCAGAAGTACGATCCCCACGCTCTGCAGGCGCTCCTGATTCAGGTGCGGCGAGATGCCGTGGGCACAAACCACCTACCCATCTTTGACGCTGACGTCATGAACCTCGCCGCCGTCGATGTCGATGAGTTGGCAGCCACCCTGCAACACCGGGTCAGCAAAGACAGAATTTTCCTTACCTGAAAATTCAGTTGCACTGCGCCCTATGTTTCCGGCTACCCGCTGCGCGTGTGACTTTTCCATACAACATTCTGCTCGGGTTGCGCGTCCCGCAATTCCTTACGACGATGTAAACTTGGGTCTGTACTCTTGTATCCATTTACGGCCGGCTTCATCTAACGGGGTAAATACCGCAGCGTAAGCCGATTGCCCAGGAGAGCATTGATGGCTGTGAGTGACCAGTCTGTCGCCACCGGTACACAACTCGACCAGCTGTGTATCAACACGATTCGCACTCTTTCGATGGACGCAGTCCAGAAAGCGAACTCCGGACATCCCGGCACTCCCATGGCCCTGGCACCCGTTGCCTATTGCCTGTGGCAGCAGTTCCTGAGCTACGACCCGCAGGACCCAATCTGGCCTAATCGTGACCGCTTCGTGCTCTCGAACGGACACGCCTCGATGCTCTTGTACTCGCTGATTCATCTGGCGGAGGTACGAGAAGCCACTGCCGACGACAAAATTCTTTCGACCCCGGCGCTGTCGCTCGATGATCTCAAAGCTTTTCGGCAACTTGGCAGCAAGACGCCAGGTCATCCCGAATACGGCTTGACAACAGGAGTTGAAACGACCACAGGTCCGCTCGGCCAAGGCGTCGCGAACAGCGTGGGTATGGCAATCGCCGAGCGCTGGCTGGCGACCCATTTCAATCGTGCAGGGTTTGAGCTCTTCAACTACAACATCTGGGCGATCTGTGGCGACGGCGACATGATGGAAGGCATTTCCTCCGAAGCCGCTTCGATCGCCGGCCATCTCAAACTTTCCAATCTCTGTTGGATTTACGACAACAACCACATCACGATCGAAGGCAATACGGACTTGGCCTATGACGAGAATGTGGCGGCTCGATTTGCGGCCTACGGCTGGGATGTCACCCACGTCCACGACGCTAACGATCTCGTCGCGCTCGCTGACGCCTACCGGCACGCGCTAACCGTCAAAGATCGGCCAAAGCTGATCATCGTCGATAGCCACATCGGATATGGATCGCCACATCGCCAGGATACAAAAGAAGCCCACGGAGAGGCGCTCGGCGAAGAAGAAGTGAAGCTGACAAAGCGTTTTTACGGCTGGCCCGAAGACGCCAAATTCCTGGTTCCCGATGGAGTCTACGAAAATTTCCGCGAAGGGATAGGCAAGCGCGGAAAGCAACTCAACAGTCAGTGGAAGGAATTGTTCGGCAAGTACAGCGCGCAATTTCCAGAGCTCGCCGATCAATACGAGCGCATGCTGCACAAACAGCTTCCGGCAGGATGGGACAAAGAACTTCCCACTTTTGCAGCCGATGCCAAGGGACTCGCCACGCGCGATTCGTCGTCCAAGGTTCTCAATGCTATCGCCAAAAACGATCCCTGGCTGATGGGCGGCTCGGCCGACTTGTATCCCTCCACCAAAACGCGGCTCACCTTCGACGGCGTCGGTGATTTTGAGGCGAATAACTACAACGCCCGCAACTTCCACTTTGGAATTCGCGAGCATTCCATGGGCGCGATTGTAAACGGTATGGTTTTATCGAAAATCCGTGCCTATGGCTCAACCTTCCTCATCTTCAGCGATTACATGAAGATGCCGATCCGCGTCTCGTCCATCATGGAAATCCCTTCGATCTGGATCTTTACCCACGATTCCATCGGGGTAGGCGAAGACGGACCGACCCACCAACCCATCGAGCAACTGGTCACGCTGCGAGCGGTTCCCGGCCTAATTACGCTGCGTCCGGCCGACGCAAACGAAGTTGTCGAAGCGTGGAAAATAATCATGTCGCTCACGAAGGAGCCGGTGGCGCTCGTTCTGACCCGGCAAGCTCTTCCAACCTTCGACCGCACCAAATATGCTCCGGCAGCCGGCGTCGCTCGCGGCGCTTACATTCTCGCCGATGCCGAGGGAGGCAAACCTGAAGTCTTGCTCATGGCCACCGGTAGCGAGGTCTATCTTTGCATCGAGGCCTACGAAAAACTGAAGGCTGAAGGCGTTCGCGCCCGCGTCGTCAGTATGCCATCGTGGGAGATTTTCGAACATCAGGATCAGAGTTACCGCGATTCCGTAATTCCGCCCGACATCAGCGCCCGCGTCGCGGTGGAACAGGCTTCCATTCTTGGTTGGCCCCGTTACACGGGCCTAAAAGGGAGCATCATAGGAATGCACACATTTGGAGCGTCCGCGCCGCTCAAAGATTTGCAAAAGAAGTTTGGCTTCAATTCCGAAGCCATCGTGAAAGCGGCGCATCAACAGCTCGGCAAGTAATGCCGACAGTTGGCCTGACGATTTAATTCCAGCGCCGATGGGGCTGGGAACGCGAAACGAGATATCCAGGTTCTGTGGGAAGATCGAGATCTCGCGCATGCTCCACAAAAACAGTCCGCGAAGTCTGATTTCAGCGGCGGTTACGGAGTCACAGTTGATTAGCCCGGCCGATTTTTCTTCGAATTGGCTAAAGTATTAGGAGAAAGTCATGAATCCAGTCGAAACCCTCGAGACCGCGAAAGCTACCAATCCTCTAGTTCAGCTTCACACGTTCGGCCAGTCGGTCTGGCTTGACTACATTCGTCGGGACTTGATGAAGAGCGGTGAATTGCAGCGTCTCATCACAGAGGACGGCCTGCGAGGCATGACTTCCAATCCGACGATTTTCGAGAAGGCGATCGCCGGCGGCCAGTATCAGGATTTCCTGGACTCCTTGGCCAATCGCTCCGATCTTGGCGCCAAAGGCCGCTACGAATTGCTTGCCATCCGCGATATTCAGGATGCGGCCGACATTCTTGCGCCGGTCTATCAAAGCTCCAAGAAACACGACGGCTATGTGAGTCTGGAAGTCTCTCCCTACTTGGCGAATGACACGGAGGGCACGCTTGATGAGGCCCGGAGACTGTGGAAGGCCGTGGCGCGCGAAAACGTCATGATCAAGGTACCGGGCACTCCGGAGGGGATTCCGGCGTTTCGCCAATTGATCAGCGAGGGCATCAACGTAAACGTCACACTGCTTTTCGCGCAGCCCGTGTACGAGCAGGTTGCGGCCGCCTTCGTCGACGGCGTGGAACGCTTCGCTGGCAGCGGCGGAGATGTGAGTAAAGTAGCGAGTGTGGCCAGCTTCTTCATCAGCCGCATCGATTCGCTCGTCGATTCTTTAGTTGGCGATCAACTCAAGAAAGAGACAGACGCAGCGCGCAAAGAGAAGTTGCAGGGCATCCTCGGTAAAGTCGCGATCGCCAACGGCAAGCTGACCTACGAGGCCTACCAGCAAATCTTCTCCACTCCGCGTTGGAAGGCGCTTGCTGCGAAAGGCGCGCAAACGCAACGCGTTCTTTGGGCCAGCACCAGCACGAAAAATCCGAACTACCGCGACGTGCTCTACGTCGAGGAATTGATCGGGCCCGACACGGTGAACACCATCCCACCGGCCACCCTCGACGCCTTCCGTGATCACGGCAAGCCCCGCCAAAGCCTCACCGAAAATCTGGATGCCGCTCGTCAGACCATGGCTGGCCTTGCGGCAGTCGGCATCGTGATGAAAGATGTCACCGAAAAGCTAACCAAGGACGGTGTCAAACTATTTGCCGACGCCTTCGATACGTTGCTCGCGGCAGTAGAACAGAACACCAAGCGATCGAGCGTACCCCAGGTCAACGCGCAGAGCATTTCCCTGCCCTCCGATCTCGATATCGCGGTAAAAAAAAACCTTAGGGAATGGCGTGCCACGGGAAAAGTAAGGCGTCTCTGGCACCAGGATGCCACCCTCTGGACCGATGACGACGAGTCCAAGTGGCTGGGATGGCTGGCGATCACCGACGACCAACTGGCCAATCTCGACCAACTCAAAGCGTTCGCGGACGAAGTTAAGAGCCTCGGTTTTTCTGACATCCTGTTGCTCGGCATGGGCGGGTCAAGCCTTTGTCCAGAGGTCCTTTCGCTGACTTACCCGCAAGCGCCCGGTTTCCCGCGCCTGCACATTCTCGATTCGACCGACCCGGCGCAAATCAAGAGCGTCGAAGAAAAAATCGATCTCGCGAAGACGCTCTTTATCGTCTCCAGCAAGTCGGGCAGCACTCTCGAGCCCAATATCTACAAGCAGTACTTTTTCGAACGCGTCCAGCAAACAATCGGCACCGAGAAAGCAGGCAGCCACTTTGTCGCCATCACCGATCCTGGATCGAAAATGCAACTCGTCGCCGAGCGTGATCGCTTCCGCCACATCTTTTACGGACTGCCTTCGATTGGCGGGCGCTATTCGGCCCTCTCGAATTTCGGCATGGTTCCCGCCGCCGCCATGGGACTCGACACCGCCAAATTCCTCGCGCGAACCAAACAAATGGTCGAAGCGTGCAAACCGGTTACGCCGGTCGAACAGAATCCGGGAGTGCAACTCGGCGTGGTCATGGGAACTGCTGCCAAACTTGGTCGCGACAAAATTACCCTCATTACCTCCAACGGAATCTCCGATCTCGGCGCATGGCTCGAACAATTGATCGCCGAGTCCACGGGCAAAGTCGGCAAGGGTATTATTCCGGTCGATCGCGAGAAGCTCGGAGCGCCCCAAGTGTACGGCAACGACCGCATTTTCGCTTACCTTCGCCTGGAAGGCGTGTCCGACGAGGAGCAGGAGGCTAAGGTCTCCGCGCTTGAAAAGGCAGGGCATCCCGTTGTTCGCATCATCGTTTCCGACACCTACGCCTTGGGGCAGGAATTCTTCCGCTGGGAGATCGCAACTGCAGTTGCGGGATCCATCATCGGCATCAACGCCTTCAATCAGCCCGATGTCGAAGCAAGCAAAATCGTCACCAAGCAACTGACCTCCGCCTACGAAAGCTCAGGCTCGCTTCCGGTCGAACGACCGATCGTTGACGAAGATGGTTTCAAGCTCTTCACCGACGAGATCAACGCCGCTGAACTGGCCAAAGCCGCCGGATCATCCTCCTCGGGCATGCTCAAAAACTACTTGCGCGCGCACTTGTCTCGCCTTGGCGCTGGTGACTACTTTGCCGTCCTCGGCTACATCGAGATGAATCCCGAGCACGAGACTGTGCTGCAAGATCTGCGCCTGGCCGTGCGGGACCGCAAGCATGTGGCAACTGTCCTGGGTTTTGGCCCCCGCTTCCTGCACTCCACTGGACAAGCTTATAAAGGCGGTCCCAACAGCGGAGTGTTTCTTCAGATCACATGTGACGACGCTCAGGACTTACAGGTTCCAGGCCAGAAATACACGTTCGGAATCGTAAAAGCGGCCCAGGCTCGCGGAGACTTCCAGGTTCTGGCCGACCGCAAGCGCCGCGCCTTGCGCGTCCACATCGGCAGCGATCTTAAGACTAGCCTCAGCAAACTCGCGGAGCTGGTAAAACAGTCTTTGTAAATTTTTTTGGCAGGCGGAGCCGAGCCACTTGTCTGTGTGCTTCTCTCTGGAGTGCGCTCGCCGTTCCGGGAAGCTCTCTTTACTTTTTGGTAACGTAGCGCGCTGCAATAAACGTTGAATTCACCTGCGGCCTGAGCCGCTGAGGACAGGATCAAGAATGCAACTCGGAATGGTAGGTCTCGGGCGCATGGGCGCCAACATGACGCGACGGCTGATGCGCGGCGGCCACACGATGGTCGTGTCTGATCTCAGTGCGGATGCGATTAAGGAACTCGCTGGGGAAGGCGCGGCGCCATCCTCCTCTCTCGACGATTTGGTCAGCAAACTAAACGCCCCGCGTGCCGCATGGATCATGGTTCCCTCTGGGGACGCTACGGAAAAAACCGTGCAAGCTCTCCTTAAGACCATGCAGTCGGGCGACACGATCATCGATGGCGGCAACTCCTACTTTAAAGACGATGTGCGCCGCTCCAAGCTCTGCGCCGCGAAAGGTGTGAACTACGTCGACGTCGGAACCAGCGGCGGCGTCTGGGGTTTAGAACGCGGTTATTGCATGATGATTGGTGGTCCAAAAGAGGTCGTGCAGCGTCTCGATCCAATCTTCAAAACACTGGCCCCAGGACGCGGCGACACCTCGCGCACTCCGGGACGCGAAAAGCTCTCCGGCGCCGCCGTGGGCACCTCCGAAGACGGATACATTCACTGCGGACCTTCCGGCGCTGGCCATTTCGTCAAGATGGTTCACAACGGGATCGAATACGGCATCATGCAGGCCTACGCCGAGGGCTTCGACAT
>Ga0182030_10013514_pt1 | contig 16231 bp, 18 predicted proteins | sample 812S3MmetaG_FD_121299 | JGI IMG/M metagenome (GOLD analysis project Ga0182030, IMG submission 121299) | Permafrost microbial communities from Stordalen Mire, Sweden - 812S3M metaG (Illumina Assembly) | ecosystem: Environmental > Terrestrial > Soil > Wetlands > Permafrost | place: Sweden...
CCGGCGGGGCATGATCGGGCGAACGCGGCAGATTCCCGGGCGAGGGTGCAGTGGCCCATCGGAATCCCTTGACGAACATTCGGGCGAACCACGGCGCGGCCAAACGGCCCCGCGTTTGGGCGTCATCGGAAACCCCGTGTGAAGACCGCGGCGCCCTTGGAGAATACAATGCAAAAGGGGGTGTACACCCCATCGACTCTGCCCCCCCGCTGTGACACATTGACCGTAGGGCCACATGGCGTACACCCCGCAAGTTGTTGCCCATCATGCGAGAACATGCCGTCTTTCCCCCACGTACAACCGATCAATCCCTTAAGATGTAAAAGGGAAGGGCCGTCCCGCAGATTTGTGGCGGACCCCAGGGGGAGCAAGCGTCTCGGCCTGAACGGCATGCGCGATCGCGTAGGAATGATCTGCGGACGCTCTGAGGCTGATTCCGCACCAAATCTCGTCACGACACTTTCTGTAATACCCCACATTCAAACATGACGGAAAAAACTGGACCCATGAAACCCATCAAGACACTGCTGGCCGACGATCACACGATTGTGAGGGAAGGCCTCCGCGCCCTGCTTCTCTCGGACGGAGGCATCCAAGTTGTTGCGGAAGCACACAACGGAAGGGAGGCGGTGGATATGGCGACAGCGCTTCGCCCTGACGTTGTCGTCATGGACATCGCGATGCCGCTCCTAAACGGCCTGGAGGCCACGCGCCAGATACTGGCCGCGGTGCCAGGCACCAAGGTGCTCATCCTTTCCGCGCATAGCGACGACGCCTACATCGACAGGGTCATTGCCGTGGGCGCGGTTGGGTTCCTGATCAAGCAGACGTCAGCCCAGATTCTGGCCAAAGCGATCCACGAGATCATGGCTGGAAATTCGTTCTTCAGTCCGCAGATTGCAAAGCGGGTGCGCGACCACTACCAAGCGCCGGAAAAGTCCGGCGGGCTGATGATAAGAAAGGCGACAGGCCTGACATCGCGCGAGCTGGAAGTCATACAGCTGGTTGCCGAGGGGCAGGCCAACAAGCAGGTCGCGGCCGGGCTAAGCATAAGCATCAAGACCGTCGAGAAGCACAGGCAGCACCTGATGGACAAATTGAATATCCACGACACGGCCGGCCTAACGCGTTACGCGATCGCGCGCGGCATCATCGAGAGCAGCGTCCAGGCCACGACAGTCTGAAGGGGCCGCCGGCCCACCGGCCTGGGCATATTCCCCTCTTGCGGCTGGCGAACTCAGGCGCAGGCAATGGTTAATCGACCGCCCGTGCGGACGGGTTCGGGAATCATGAAGGCCGACGAGCCGGGCTCCAGATCGGGATACTTCTCGGCAAGGAGCGCGCGAAGATTTTCGCGGGCGCGCCCGATTCGGCTCTTCACGGTGCCGATGCTGATCCCGAGCTTTCGGGCGATATCGGCGTAGGATTCGCTCATTCCGTTGCGCAGCAGCAGGATTTCGCGCTGGCGAGCGCCCAGCTTGCCTAGGCTCATGCTGACGAGTTCGGAAAACTCGCAGGCAGCCGCCTCTCGCGCAGGGGATGGGGCATCGCTTGTGATTGAGTCGGAGAATGTCGCGTCGTTCTCGCCGCCGGATGGGGCGTCGAGAGAAAGCGTCAGATGGCAGCGGCGGCAGAAATTGTGCTTGTGCCGGTTGCGGGAGAGGTTGAAGGCGATGCGATGCAGCCAGGTCGATAGCGACGAGTCGCCCCGGAAACGCAAGAGGCCCCGATGGGCGCGGATGAGCGTGTCCTGGGCGACTTCCTCCGCATCCGAGGAATTGCGAAGGTGGGACAGCGCGATTGAGAACATCTTGGCGCGGTATCGGGTGACGATCTCGACAAACGCGCTCTCGTCCCCGGCCTTGAACCTTCGAACAAGGGCCGAATCGTATGCAGCCTCCTGGGCTGAAATGGCAGCTCGGCTCATTTGACCGGCCGCTGTGCGGGCGTCTTTGGAGCAGAAGCCAATTTCTGTAGTTAATGCGACCATGATGGATCGCAGAGTACCCGCGCGGGGCTCAGCAGGAAATGGGGTGAAGTGCTATCCCACGGGCGCGATGGCGGATATGCCCTGAACACCCCATAGCGGCCGGTGGGCTTGTCCTGTACTGTCCTCGCATGTCCGCAATGCACGCCCCGACAGCTCCCTGCGCCTTCGGCAGAAGCAAGAAAGCCGCAAGCGGCGACAGCGATGTCGGGGGATTCTTCGACTGATTGCTGGCCTTGGTTTGCCCTCCCCTGGCGGGCGGTCCCTTTGCCCCACAAATATTAACAAAATGAAAACCCATATACGCATCGCGTTCCTACTCGCCGCGACCCTGCCGGTCGCGTTGTTTGCCTCCTCATCCACCGACAGAAAGATCGAGGACGCCGCCCGGGCCTCGTACAACTACCGCACGGTCCTCGAAGGCCGCGTTTCAGTCAGAGCGAATGACGGAGTCGTCACGCTGACCGGCACAGTGCGGGACAGGGATGACAGCGCTCTTGCCGAGGACACGGTGAAGAACCTTCCCGGCGTCGTCAGCGTCGACAATGAGATCGCCGTCAAATCCGAGGTTCCGGAGCACTCCGACGCATGGATCGCCATGAAGGTCCGCGGCGAGCTGCTCGTCAAGGCAAACGTGAGCGCCACCGCCACAAAGGTCGACGTCAAGGACGGCGTCGTCACGCTCAGCGGCACCGCCGACAACCTGGCCCAGAAGGAGCTCACGGAGGTTTACGCCAAGGACATAGACAACGTCAAGTCGGTCAAAAATGACATCGTTGTCGTGGCCCCCGCCCCCGGAAGCACGGTCGGTGAGACGATCGACGACGCCTCGATCACCTCGCAGGTCAAGTACGCGCTGCTCAGCCACCGCGCGACAAGCGCCATCGCCACCAAGGTCATCACAGAGGACGCCGTCGTCAGCATCACCGGTGTCGCAAGCTCCGACGCCGAGAAGGACCTGGTCACGAAGCTCGCCCAGGACACCCGCGGCGTGAAGTCGGTCGTCAACGACATGACGGTCAAGTCCTGACCGCTCTGCATATCACCCGGGTCCGATCGGGCCCGGGTTCAAACAATCCTGCGGCCGGCTTTTGCCGGCCGCATCAATCATAACGAAGCGGCATGAAAACCAACATCGGACTGAATGACGAAGCTCGCCTGGAGGTGGGCCAAATGCTCAACCTTCTGCTGGCCGACGAATGGGTTCTCTACGTAACTACGCGGGACTACCACTGGAATGTCACAGGGCCCGAGTTTCGGAGCCTTCACTTGGAGTTCGAGCAGCAATACGGTCAGCTGGCCAATTGGATCGACGAAATTGCCGAAAGGGCTAGATCGATCGGCGTCGGCGCCCGGGGCAATTGGGCTGACCTGTCAAAGGCTGCGCGATCCTCGGCTGATCCCGGAATCGGCTTGTCCGGCGATCATATGCTTTCCGAGCTGTTATCCCTTCATGAAGAAATGATTGTGCAGCTTCGCGCCGACAGTGATGCCTGCATCAAACGCTTCGAGGATTCGGGCACGGCCGACTTCCTTACGGGCTTGATGGAGCGGCACGAGAAGACCGCTTGGATGCTCAGGTCCCAACTTGAGACCGAAGAGGAAGAGACCTCGCAACTTTAGGATCTGCTTTAGCGCACAAATCCGACGGCTCCTATGTCTCGCTATAGGGCCAGCGGGCGGGACGATGTGGCCGCCGGGTACCGGCACGGCGAATTGCTCTATGGACCTTTCGGCGTGCTGCGAGTGCCGGGGCCAGCGTACTCGAAAATCCAACGTCTCGGCGGGGTTTTAGAATGAACTCGGTAGTGTTTCGCCGTGCCACGGACGTCGCCCTACCTCAATTCCCGGTGTGTCGTCGGCCGCCAATTAGGTGTATCCGATGCTTATTTTTGCCACAGAATCTCGCCGGCCTCGAGCGGAATGGCTGCACCGTCGAAAAGGGGAGTGATGCGTGCCGTGTAGTCCGAGGCTTGGCGGGCGGAAGAGACCGTGGCGCTGTAGGCATGACCTCTTTCCGAGTCTGGCGCATTATCCATTTTCTTCATCTCGAGCGACTCCGCTCTGGCACCCTTCAATCCGTCGGCATAGAGCTGCACACGGACCGAATCCGGGCTGACGCAGCCCAAATGCACCTCGGCCGTTATGAGGTTCTGCGCCCCCTTTGTTTCCACCGTCACGACGCCAAAGCGCAGCGCCCTCCAATTTGGTGCCAAAGCATTTCGCCAATCGACCAGGTTCCGGGCCGCCGCGCCCTTGTCGGCGGAGCGAGATCGGAATTCGCTGGCGGAGGAAAGATAGTGACGCTCGGTATATTCGCACACTGTGCGGTTGGCGGAGAATCTTGGCGTCAACCGTGCCATGCTCTCCCGGATGCGTGCCATCCATGCGACGGGAATGCCCTTTTCATTGCGCGCGTAAAATTCAGGTTTCACTGCTTTCTCAAGCCGCTCATACAATTCATCCGCCTCGGCAGCATCCCATCCGGGGTCATCGCCGTGCTCTTCGCCGTCACCCAGTTCCCACCCGACATCTGGCGAATACGCCTCGGCCCACCAACCGTCCAGCTCGGAGAGGTTTATTCCTCCGTTGACGAGGACCTTCATGCCGCTGGTGCCGCTTGCCTCCCAGGGCCTTCGGGGCGTGTTGATCCACACGTCGACGCCCTGCACCAGGTGTTCGGCCATGAGCATGTCGTAGTCCGCGAGGAAGACCACCGGAGGGTTCGTGTCGGTGCGGCGGATGAAGCGCATCCATTCCTGGATTAACGCCTGGCCCTCCTGGTCGGCCGGATGTGCCTTGCCTGCCAGGATGAGCTGTGCGGGGCGCTGGGGATCCTTGAGGATGCGTATCAGGCGGTCAGGGTCGTGCAGCAGGAGGTTGGGCCTCTTGTAGGCCGCAAAGCGCCGCGCAAAGCCCAGCGTCAAGACATCGGGATTGAGCCGGGCCTGGGCCCTTGCTGTCGCTCCCGGTTCCGCCCCGAAGGCCTCCATCTGCCGGCCTATTCTTTCATGCGCGTATTCCACGAGGGACTTTCGACTGGCGACGCGCAAGGCCCAGAGCGTTTCGTCGGAAACCCTGCGTATGTCGGCCTCCAGGGTGGATGATGTCCCCAGCCACCTTCCCTTGCCGCAAGCGTTCGTCCAAAGGTCGTCTGCCGCAGCCGAATCCCAAGTCGGCATGTGCACGCCGTTTGTCACATGGCCCACAGGCACTTCATCCTCCGGCCACTTGGGGAAGAGGGGCGCAAAGATGCGCCGGCTCACCTGGCCGTGCAGTTTGCTCACACCATTCACGGCTCCACTGCCACGAAACGCAAGATAGGCCATGTTGAACGGCTCGCCCGCGTCATCGGCGTTCAGGCGTCCCAGGGCTAGCAGCTTGGGCAGCGATAGGCCCAGATCGCCCGCATACCGCCCGAAATACTGCTCGATCAATTCCGGAGGGAAAACGTCAAAGCCGGCTGCGACCGCGGTGTGGGTAGTGAAGAGGTTTCCGATGCGTGTCGCCGCGAGTGAGACATCGAACGGATTGCCAGTTTCCTTCATGAAGCAGCGGGCGCGCTCCAAGAGCGCGAAGGCCGCATGGCCTTCGTTCAGATGGCAGACTTCCGGTTTGATCCCGAGCGCGGCAAGCAATCGCCAGCCGCCTATCCCGAGTACAATCTCCTGTTTCAGGCGCAATTCCGGTCCCCCTCCATACAGATCGCTGGTTATTCCCCGATGGACCGGAACGTTGGCCTCGTCATTCGAGTCGAGAAGATAGAGCTTCCTCCGTCCGACCTGAACGTGCCAGGCGCGCAGCCAGACAGAGTCCCCCGGCAGGGCGATCTCCAGCCGCAGCAACTCGCCGCTCTGCAGTCGCACCGGTGTCAACGGGAGTTGTGCGGGATCATTGTAAGGATACAGAGCCTGCTGAGCGCCGTTCTTGTCGATCACCTGGCGAAAGTAGCCATGCTGGTAAAGCAATCCGACCCCGACAACCGGGACGCCGAGATCACTGGCGGCCTTGAGCTGGTCGCCCGCAACGTTGCCAAGGCCCCCCGAGTAGATCGGCAGCGCCTCGCTCAACATGAATTCCATGCAAAAGTAGGCGACGCAGGTTAACGGGGCCGTCGGATATTTTTGCTGAAACCAGGTCTGCGCGGAAACTGCCCGCTGCCTGGCTCGCACCGTATCATCGATCAGGCGGCAGAAGTCGCTATCTGCCAATGCCTTTGAAAGTCTTTCACGGGATACGGCATGAAGAACCGAATTGGGGTGATGGGTGAGGGTCCACAGCGCCGGGTCGAGCCGCCGCCACAGTTCATCCGAATGGTGGTTCCACGACCAGCGCAGGTCCAATGCGAGCTCTGTGAGGGCTTCGAGGCCCGTGGGAGGACCGGGTGGGGGAGCATCGGCTGGTTTAGATTCGCTCATTATTGGTGTTCTCGCGGGACGAACGCGTCAGTTCGGGTCCCCCTCGTTGCGCCACGCGGCCACAGCCTCGCTGTCCGTCTGTTGCCTGGGAGGGCGCGGCTTTTGCGTGGGATCCTCATCAGGGGCCGGCGCCAAGGTCGCGCTGACGATCGCCTGAGCTTCCTTCAAAATGCGGCGCAGATGGGGTCTGCCGCGAAAACTCTCGGCGTAAATCTTGTAGATATTCTCGGTGCCCGACGGCCGCGCAGCAAACCAGCCGCTCTCCGTCACTGCCTTCAGGCCACCGATGGGTGCATTGTTGCCCGGTGCCTTGGTGAAGATTGCCTTCACTTTCTCGCCTGCGAGCTCAGTCAGCTTCAACCGGTCGGGGGAAAGTTTCGCCAGCAGCGCCTTTTCCGCGGGCGTCGCGGGCGCCTCCACACGGTCATAAGATGGCTCGCCAAATTCCGCAGTGAGCTTGCGGTAAGTCTCGCCGGGGTCACGCCCCGTCCGAGCTGTAATCTCGGCCGCAAGCAGACAAGGAATTATTCCGTCCTTGTCCGTCGTCCAGACGCATCCGTCCAGGCGGAGGAATGACGCCCCCGCGCTCTCCTCCCCGCCAAAGCCCAGCGAGGCGTCGAGCAGGCCATCCACGAACCATTTGAAGCCGACCGGCACCTCGAACAACCTTCGGCCCAGCTTTGCCGTCACCCGGTCAATCATCGCGCTGCTTGCGACGGTTTTCCCGACCGCTGACGTCTTTCGCCAATATGGGCGATTTTCGAAGAGGTGGAGGATTGAGACTGAGAGGAAATGGTTGGGTGGAAGAAGCCCCGCGCTTTTCGTGACGATTCCATGCCGGTCGTGGTCTGTGTCGCATGCAAACGATAGGTCAAACCGCTCCTTCATGCCGATTAGCCTCTGCATTGCATAGGTAGACGACGGATCCATGCGAATCTGGCCGTCCCAATCTACCGTCATGAAGCGAAAGGTGGGATCGACCGTCTCGCTGACGACCTTCAGGTCTAGGCCATGGCGCTCAGCGATTCTCGCCCAATAATGGACCCCTGCGCCCCCGAGCGGATCGACGCCAAGGCGGATCTTCGATCCGCGAATGACCTCCATGTTGACCACGTTGTCGAGGTCGTTGATGTAGGCGCTGAGATAGTCGTGCCGATGTGTTGTCGCGGCGCGCAGTGCGCGCTCGTAGGGGATTCGCTTCACCCCATTGAGCTGAGCTTCGAGGAATGCATTGGCCCTTGCCTCGATCCAGGTCGTGACGGCACTTCCGGCGGGCCCGCCATTGGGCGGGTTATATTTGAAGCCGCCGTCATGGGGTGGGTTGTGCGAGGGCGTTATGACTATTCCGTCGGCATGGCCGCTGATTCGCCCGCTGTTGTAAGTCAGGATCGCATGGGAGATCACCGGAGTTGGCGTATATTCGCCCCCGTCGGCGATCATTGTCTCAACCCCGTTGGCTGCCAGCACCTCCAGCGCACTCGCGCAGGCCGGAACCGACAAGGCGTGGGTGTCGATGCCCAGATATAGAGGCCCGGTGATTTTCTGCTCCGTGCGATAATTGCAGATCGCCTGTGTGATCGCCAGGATATGCCATTCGTTGAAGGCCCGATCGAAGGACGAGCCACGGTGCCCGGAGGTGCCAAACGACACGCGTTGCGCGGGCACTGAGGGATCGGGGACATCGGCAAAGTACGCGGTGACGAGGCGCGGCACATTGACCAGAATTCCTTCGGGCGCGGGCTTTCCCGCAAGGGGACTAATTTTCATTGGGCCTCCGTGCTCCGCTGGTCTTCGAGCGCCGTGACTTTCGCTTCACGTCGGCAATGGCGCTCTGCGTCGCTGAAGCGCGCAGCGAGAAAGGCCTGAACCAGCTCCCACGCAAGAGCTTCGCCGACGACGCGGCCGCCAAGGCACATGACATTTAGATGATCGTCCTCGACGCCCTGGTGCGCGGAGAAGATGTCGTGAATCACGCACGCCCGGACGCCCTTTACCTTGTTGGCTGCCACACATACTCCGACTCCGCTGCCGCAGATGGCTATGCCGCGATCGATCTCGCCGCGAGCGACGGCGCGGCCAAGCGGCACGGCAAAATCCGGGTAGTCATCGTCCAGCCGCAATGCGTCGTCTCCGAAATCAACCAACTGACGACCGGCGCCGCGCAGCATATTGACCAGATAATGCTTGAGCTCGAAGCCGCCGTGATCCGCTGCGATGCCGATCCGCTGCTGCTTCCCCTCCACCGAAGTGATGGGAGTGCTCATCGGTCCGTTCTAACCTTGATCGTTGGTCTCCCGTTCATCCTGTTCCGAATACTTTCCTTGCACCGCCAATCCATTGCAGGCAGCGCGATGGCGCAGGGCGTCCTGCGCGGCTGCGAAATTGGCCGACGAGCCCTGCCATGTCTTCAGCGCGGCATCCTGAAGGGCGCGGCCGAATGAAAAACTCAGTGTCCACGGAGCACGGCCTGCGCGGCAAATGGCGTTCAGCCTCTCCGTTGCCGTAACACTGCTTTGGCCTCCGGAGAGGAATACAATCCCAGGAACCGCTGCGGGCACCGCGCGACGCAGGCAGCGGAGCGTGGCCTCGGTCACCTTTCCGGTGTCTGCCTGATCCGGGCAGTCCTTGCCGGACACCACCATGCCGATCTTTAGCAGCATTGCCTCCAATGCGACGCGGTAGTCATGAAGCGTCCCAAACACGGTCTTCAGGACGGCGCTCGTAACCTCTTCGCAGCGTGCCATGGTGTGGTTGCCGTCCATCAAGACCTCGGGCTCCACAATGGGCACGAGTCCGGCCTCCTGACTTAGCGCCGCAAAGAGCGCGAGCGCGTGCGAATTGGCCTCGATGCAGGCCGACGTTGGCAATCCTTCTCCAACGACAAACACGGCGCGCCATTTTGTGAAGCGCGCACCCAGTTGATGATACTCTCCGAGCCGGTCTCTGAGGCCGTCGAGTCCCTCGGTTAACTTCTCTCCGGCAATGCCGGGCATCGCGACCGTGCCCTTGTCCACCTTGATGCCGGGAACGATCCCTCTCTGGGCGAGGGCGCTGGGTGTCAGCGTGCCGCCAATCCTTTGGCGGATCGTTTCGTCAAAGAGGATGGCGCCGCTTATGTGCTCGGCCAACGTCGGGGTTGTGAAAAGAAGGCTCCGGTATGCACGTCGGTTCTCCTCGGTGGATGCGATATGGAGAGCCTCGAACCGCCTGCCGATAGTCTTTAAACTCTCATCGGCGGCCAGGATGCCCTTGCGAGGGGACAGGAGTGCGGCGACTGTCGTGTGCAATTCGGATGCTTCCATGGTACTCGTTTGGCCGCCTAGGCCAGCTTCACAACCATCTTGCCCACATTCTTGCCCTGGAACAGGCCGAGGAAGGCCTCGACCGCCTGGCCGATCCCGTCCGCGACCGTCTCCATGTTCTTCAGTCGGCCCGACCGGAGAAGTTCCCCGACCTCCCTTTCAAACGCCCCTTGGCGGCTCAGCCAATCGCTGACAATCAGCCCCTTCATCGTCAGGCGCTTGGTGATCATATTGAACATATTTGAGGGGCCGGGCTTGGGCTTCTCGTCATTATAGCCGGATATGCCTCCGCAGGCGATGATCCGGCCATGAATCCGCAGCGCCGAGAGCGCCGCCTCGAGGGCCTCACCGCCCACGTTGTCGAGATAGACGTCAATCCCGTAGGGCGCCTCGACCTTGAGCTGTTCGGCAATCGGGCCGGCGTTGTAATCGAAGGCGACATCAAATCCGCATTCGTCCCGGAGGAACCTCACCTTTTCCGGTGATCCCGTTGATCCGATGACGCGGCATCCGCGCAATTTTGCCAGCTGCCCGGCGACATTGCCGACCGCCCCGGCGGCTCCGGAGATATATATGATTTCGCCTTTCTCCAACTTCACAAGGTTCAGGCCGACCCATGCGGTCATGCCCGTCATGCCAAGAGCGCCGAGGTAGACCGAGAGCGGATCGATCTCGTGGCCTATCGGATGGAGCTCCTTCGCGGAGGCGACGAAGTATTCACGCCAGCCAAAGTTAGAAGTGACAGTGTCGCCAGGTTTTAGTTCGTCGGAGCGCGATTCGATCACCTTGCCGACCGCACCGCCGTCGAGCGGCTTTCCTAGGACAAATGGCGGCACATACGATGCTCCCTCGTTCATGCGGCCGCGCATGTAGGGGTCCACCGAAATGAAGCTGTTGCGGACCAGCACCTCGTGATCTTGCAAGGGCGGCACCTGACTATGCACGAGCGCAAAATCGGCGGCGGTTGGGCCGCCTCTGGGCCGGGCGACCAGATGGACCTCGCGGTTGATTATCGGTGTCATGACGGCCTCTTCACGGGCTAGCCTTGAAACGCAGATGCGCCCCGGGATTGCTCACCTGTTCGTCTCCCGAGACTGGTTTGTTGATGTTGATGAGGCCGGCCGGGCCTGTCTTCCGGACAGGCGGAGAATTCATGTTTCGCGTCGGTCGTTTTTGTTGGCCGCCTTTGCGGCTTGGAGCATCTTGTCATGCTCGGCCTCTTCGGCGCCCTGTTCGACGAGCTGTTCGCTTTCGCTACGTCCCTCGTCATCCATATCTTCGCTCGATGACCCTGGCGTTTCGCGTCCTTCCGACCCCGGCACTGGATCCCAGCGTTTCGATTCGGGAAGGGAGTCCAGAATCGCATCCTGGAAGTCGATGTCCGACTCTCCCGTCAACTCACGCTTTGCCTGCTGATAGTCAGCCTGTGTGACGGACGCGGCCAAACGGCCAGCGATCTGCGCCAGCTCGGCGGCTCTCTTGTGCACCATGGCGCGGGACACCGGACCGATGCCCGAGAAGTTGTTGGTTAGCACGCCCTCGTTTACAGGATTGTTCTTCATTTATCTAATAGTGTTTCAAATCAGGATGCCGGGAAGGCCTGCTGCGTCTGGATGGGATGAGGAGGCCCTGGTTCCACCGGGAGAGGCCGGATCCCGGGCGTTGTTTCCCATTGGATCGGAACGTGCCATGGCTCAGTCCTGGGAGCCTGCAGCACTGAATCCTATGCGAGCGGCTCCGGCCAGTTCGTTTGCCGCAGTTTGCGCGATGTCCCCTTTGCTGAGGCTCACGAAGACCTTCGATTCCTCGTAGCCGATCCGCACGACCTTTTTGGTGGAGATCAGGATTTCCTTTCCGGAATACCAGTGACCGGAGCCGACGACGATTTCCGGAACCGCCCAGCTCAGGTCATTCAGCATGAGGCTGCTTAGGTCGCCAATCGGCCCATCGATCGCTTGAATCTCGTAGCCGATTATCGAACGCGTGCTTTGAAGGTGCTTGTCGCTCCTATGATGAAGCTGCAAGCGGTCCGTCATTTCGGCCTTCGAAGGCGCCGCTGGCATCGGATACTCACCCAACCCCCACATCGCGCCTCCGTTCCAATAGGCCGGCCAGCCGTAATAACGATAGTAGTCGATTTCGTATTGGCGTGAAACGGGTCGGTGGGTTTCGATTGACGGACTGCTCTCAATCTTCGCCCTCGTGAGATTCACGGGCAGCACGCCAGCGTCCTGGTCGAAGCGTCCGAGCGCGTGAGGGGAGAGCAGCACCAGCCGCCCGGCTAGCCATGATCCCGTGTCGGCGACCACGTAGCGAACGACCCAATTCTTGTCGTCAAAATAGAAGTCCTTAACATGCCCGATTTCGCCGTCCGACGCGGCGAGTCTAAGTCCGTATAATTCTTTTGTTGTTTTTAGCATAAGTCAGGTCCTTTGCTGCAGCCTTTGAGCTCCATTAGCGGAGCGATCCACTCTCTTTCTTCTGCGCATTTAATAATAGGGCCAGATTGCACCGAGAGCTATGGGGTGTTACCCGCCTTGAAGGGCGCATGCCTGGGATTCAGAGATGCATTTGCCCAATGAGCGGGCCTAGGGGCTGCGTTGGATGCGCCATCCAGCCTGCGGACATTTGCATTGGCGCCCGAGCCCAAGATCGAGGCAGATTCCCCCGTCGCGATCGCGTCGTTCGATTCTATCGGCGCTATACCACCCTCAGCACAATCTTCCCTCGGGTGTGGCCGCGCTGGCTCAATTCCTGGCCCCGGGTTGCATCCGAGAGAGGCAGGATCGTTTCAACGATCGCCTTGATCTTCTCGGCGTCGGCCAGCTTGGCTATTTCTGCAAGCTGCGCGGCGTCGGGCTTAATGAAGACAAACGCCTGGCGAACTCCGCGTGCCGATGCTGTCTCGGCCGAAGGAGGGCTGACGATTGAGATCAGGATGCCGCCGCGCTTGAGCACCTTCCACGAGCGCTCCTGGATGTCCCCGCCCAGCGTGTCGAGGACAACGTCCACAGGCCCCACCACGTCCTCGAACCGCTCCCGCTCATAGTCGACGACCTGGTCAGCCCCAAGTTTGCGAAGGAAGTCGTGGTTGTGCATTGAAGCCGTGCCGATGACATACGCCTCCTTCCATTTTGCCAGCTGCACGGCGAGGCTCCCGACGCCGCCGGCCGCCGCGTGTATCAGGACCCTCTGGCCGGCTGCAAGCCCGCCCGCATCGAAGAGCGTCTGCCAGGCCGTCAAGCCGGCAAGGGGGAGGGCTGCGGCGTGAATGTGATCTATGGATTTTGGCTTCAAGGCCAACTCGGACTCCCGGATGACAATGAATTCGGCATACGCCCCGTCACGGGATAAATCGGGGCGGCTGAAAACTTCATCGCCAAGCTTCAAGCGGCTTAGATTGGTGCCGAGAGCCTCAACGACGCCTGAAACATCCCAACCGAGTATCAGCGGCAAGGTATGGTGGAGCATCCCTTTCAGGTGTCCCTCGCGGATCTTCCAGTCGACGGGATTGATGCCAGCGGCGTGGACCTTGACCAGCACCTCTCCATCTCCCGGATGTGGGCAAGGCGCGTCCTCATAGACGAGGACGCCTGGGCCCCCATAGGCGTAAATGCACACTGCCTTCATCTTTTTCATGCTAGGGATAGATTGGCATTCGTGTAAAATTCCCGCGCCTTCTGGAGAAGCTGCCCGGCGGTCAAGTGATGCTCATCGATGACGATTGAGCCTATGACCCGCTTGGACAGCTCCGGGTGGTGTTGTTTCAACCAGCCGACGAACTGGTCCATTTCACTGCTCATGCCCGTGCCCGTGCCGAAAATGAGGATGCGGCTTGCCGCTTGAATTGCGCGAGCCACCGGTTCGAAGAAGCTGTTCGGATCCGGCTTCTCTTGGCCTCTTAAAAAATCCCTCGAGTTATGTGTGTGGCGGAAATATTCGTCTGGTTCGTGCGGCAGGATCTGTTGAGGGATGGCGCCGTGTAGCTCGGAGCGGAAGAGCCGGGCCTCATGGTGATCGATCACGAGCAACATGTGGGTCTCCTCTGTATTCGCGACAGGCGTCTTAGTACGCTCGAGAAAGTGGCGGAGCTCCATGAGTTCTTCAGTGTCGGAGACATCCTTCGTGCGGTGCGGGCGCAGGAATAGGACCTGTCCTTTGCACGTCACCTTCAGATTGCCGTTGGCCTCCTCCTCAACCGTGCCCAGCTGGCGAAACAGTCCGACGACGTCGTGCCAGCCCAGGTTATGCGAAACCGGATGCTGGAAGATTCTATCGTATGTGCGCAGTTGGGATCCCGTGAGTGACGCCCGAGTATTCATGATTTTTGAGGCTTGAGCCAGTTGGAAGGAGGCCATCGCTAGAGGGTGTTTTCCGCCACCGTATGATGATGCGCCTGGGGTTCGGCACGGGCAATGGGGTGTAACCCTAGCCGGACTCGATCCGCCGAAGGCTTTTGGCCTCTCACGCCTTTGTCCGGATCGCCAGCGCGCCCCGGCCCTTTCGATTCCAGGCGACGATCCATCTGAAAAAGCGCCATCGCCCGCGGGCGACGCGACCGCATGTGCCGGTGTTCTAGCCTCTGAATATGTCGAACGGGTCGACTTTTAGCACCTTGCGAACTCCGACATAACTAGAAAGGCCAGCAATTAGAAGGACCATGCCGAATGCCAGCCCCAGATTCCAGTATGTGATCATGGCCGCGTAGTTTGGCAGCCGCGATCTGGCGATCCAGATCATCAGCGTCACCAGCCCGACGCCCAGGCCGTATCCGGTCAGCGCGGTGAAGGTCGCCATGAATAGGATCATGTACACAAGCTCTCGCCCTTTTGCGACAATCGCTTCGACCTTTGCCTCGTTAGCCATTGATGTGCCGGTGAAGACGGGTCCTTGACGCGCGAGTGGGGATGTTCGCCTTCAGGCAGGCCCTGGCCTCGAGCCAATTGTCTACGTCGTGACCGTCCTCGCGGCTGCTCTGTGCGTAGAGATGATATGCATATTCGCGAATAACGTCATCGCTTGGTTCGGCGTGAGTTTTTGGGCCCTTCAATTTGGCATTTTTCATAGGGACGGATGCGTGCAAGATGGGAGAGGGTTATCTCGCTCTACCGTGCCCGTAAAAATAATCGCCGTGCCGCGCCAGCACCATGGGGTGTTACCCGACCCGGAGCGCCTGCTTATGTCCGGCCGATCCCGGACAAAGCTGCCTGTGGGCTGCGCAGGAAAAAGAGCTCGATTTGCAGGCTTTCACATTTGCGCCGCAACTGGCAGACGAGCGGCAGCGCCCGCCGGTTAACCCCGAGATGCCTGCGATAATGCTCAATGTGGCGGATCTCCTCGAGCGCCCCGCGGTCGAATGTCAGCATGCCCGCCCGGAGATCACGTTGGGCGTCGAGCAGGCCGAGGCGCCAGTAATACAGAATCATTTCCGGATGCACTCCGGTTATGCGGGCGGCGTCGATCAGCGAAAAGCCCGCTTGGGATGCCGACGGCACACAGACGAGTTTCAGTGTTGGAGAGGAATAAAGAACAAGATTAGCCGCAGTCCCGCTTCTCTTGGTCTTGGCCCTTTTGGGATTTATGACGGATTGCCGGTCAGGATGCGGTCCGTTCGCCGCCTCCCTTGGTGTGTGATCGGGGGACGAGGGGAGGCTTTGTGAGGGTGTCTCTTTGGTTCCTCGACGGGGGGCTGTGTATGACGCAGGGGATTTCATAATGTCTGGTGAACCATGTCACATTCGACAACACGCTCGCCTGCTGATCGCCGTCAACAAACGTTTGTTCAAACAGTTGGGGAGAGTATGCCGATCTTCCGGCGCCTGGAATGGGGTGTTACCCGAACCCGGTGCGTTCTGGTCTGGTTCCCTTTAGGTAGAATACCCCATTGTTGGATTGCGGGCGGCCCTTCATGGTGTGGCATGAAGATCGATCTCAGAGCGGAGGCGGATCCATGGGGGGATCCCTTCCCGGAAAGAGCTCGACCATGAATTCCCGGTCGCCGTGTGTGCTTACGATCAACGCGGGCTCATCCAGCATACGGTTCGCCGTTTACGATCATTGCAAAATGCCTCGGCGGCAGCTCGTGGGAAAGATCGATCGCATCGGCTTGAGCGGCACGAATCTGATGGTAACGATGCCGGCCGGCAAGCCGCAGGCCCCGAGGCGCCTGGTTGCCTCCGACCACCGCACTGCGGTGGGGTGCCTGCTGGGCTGGCTTGAGGCGCAGTCAATTTTCAAGTCCGTGAAGGCGGTGGGGCACCGAGTGGTGCATGGCATGAAGCACTCTACGCCGGAGAGGGTGACGCCGAAGCTTCTCGCGGAACTGCGGCGCATCACGCCATATGACCCGGATCACCTCCCTATCGAGGTCGAGCTTATCGGGGCGGTCCACGAGCGTCATCCCAGAATTCCGCAGGTGGCCTGCTTCGACACCGCGTTCCATCGCACGATGCCGCAGGTCGCGAGGCTGCTGCCGATTCCTTGGCGCTTTTCTGCAGAAGGTGTCGAGCGTTATGGCTTCCACG
>Ga0182030_10013516_pt1 | contig 16228 bp, 9 predicted proteins | sample 812S3MmetaG_FD_121299 | JGI IMG/M metagenome (GOLD analysis project Ga0182030, IMG submission 121299) | Permafrost microbial communities from Stordalen Mire, Sweden - 812S3M metaG (Illumina Assembly) | ecosystem: Environmental > Terrestrial > Soil > Wetlands > Permafrost | place: Sweden...
AATCCCGCGTACCCCACATGCACGGTCACGTTCTCCGGCAACTGGAACGATCAGGATGTCGTCTGGCTGCACATTGGCGCCTCGGCTATCGGCAAGACGGTGTTCGGCGGGCAGGACAGCAGCAACACCATCGCGCGGCATTTCGCCAATTTCATCAACGCGATTTTCGACGGCGTCTGGGCCTCGGTCGCGGGCAGTGTCCTCACTGTCACTTCACATTCGTTTGCGAGCGGGTGGCAGTATCACGTCTACACGGAACTGCCCGCGTCCAATACCGGCAGCGGCCACGCCGCAGTGACCGGCGACATGCAAGGCGGCACGTACGGCGTGAAGTGGGTTATCGATCCAACCCAGACTCCGGCGCTCAACCGGGCGTTCCGCGATTGGAACTCGGATTTCTTCAGCCTGCTCAAGGCGAACAACATGAGCGCGGTCTGCTCGTTCTCCCAGGAACTGGTACAACCGCCGGATAATCCTGCCGGTGGCGCTGTCTGGGTTCAACGCTTCCCCGACGGCACGGCGGTCGAGACCGCCACGGGATTCGGCACGCTGAACAGTTCGCAGATCGCCTTCAGCTCCGGGCCGCAGAACTACATGGGGCAGGCCTTCTCCGCGATGGCGGGCCTGATGCTGGCGGCGGGACTGACACCCAAACTCCAGTTCGGCGAAATCCTCTGGTGGTTCCTGGCGAACACGTCCGGGATGGCGTTTCACGATGCGGACACGCAGGCCGCCGCACAGTCGGCGCTCGGCCGCGCGCTGGCGACCTTCCACACGCCGAACGATGATCCCTCGGTCAACAGCTATGCCGATGCGAACTTTCTGCGGACGCGCCTGTACAACTACCTGGTCGCCATCCAGAGCTATGTCCTATCGCAGTGCCCCTCTGCCGTGTTCGAACTGCTCTGGCCCATGGACGTGAACGATCCAGATACCTGCAAGCTGCTGCGGTACATCAACCTCCCCTCGCAATGGACGACGCGTACGGGCTCCGGCTTCGACACATTCCTGATCGAGGGCTACCAGTATCCGGGAATCAACCACAACCTCGACCACGCCACCCGGTGCGCGCAGTATCCATGGAAGGAACTCTCCTGGGACCAGGCCCACTGCCGCTATTTGATGGGCCTCTACTATGGCACGTGGCCGTGGATGAGGGAGCTCGTGAACGCCAGCCGTCTCGGGCTGCCCTTGATCAAGCTCTGGGCTTACGACCACTTGTGCCTGTTCGGATGGCCGGTGCCACTGCCCACGAGCGACGACCGCTCGTTCATCTACTGAAAGTCGTCGAGTTGCCACGACGGCCTGCCTGGTTCGCGGCGGGTGTCCGCGAGGATGGAGTACCTCAATTCCTCGACAAATCGATTTCGCTCATCTGCTTCTGGGCCATCGCCCATCTACCCGTTCAGTTGGCCGTGGCCGCTGCGGACGGACAACAGTCGAACCGGTCTTTCTTTCTCCGAGATAGACGCGAGGTGGACAATACAGAATCAGACTTTCGGCCTCACGCTCTACTCTTCGACACGCTTACCTGATTCACCCACTCCATCGACCTGCAGAGTCTGCTTCACGTGCTGGTTCGTCAAGAACCCGACCAAGTCGGCCACAGCACCCGTGTCACCGCCGTCCGCTTTAATCGTAAGTTGCTGACCAGCGGGAGTCCGCACGTCGATCCTGACCCGTTGCCGGTTAACGAAATCCCGCACTGCGCGTGCCAGTTGGTATGCAGCAGCTGAGGTGGCGAATGTGGCCAACACTTCCAACCCGGTGACACGTGGCACAAGATCCCTGTCGTTGCCTCGCTCTCCAGAGTGAATCGTCACGTCTTCCAGCCCGCTTAGCACCTCACACAATGCGCCGCTATTGACTTCATCAGCCGAAACGGATTCTGTCATAACAACAAACTGAACACTATACATTCAATCCTCCAAAGCACGAACCTTTGTCATTGTATCCGGTGATAACACGTTGAAGTTGTGTACTAGATCGCCGACGGCCGAGGACCTCGTCAGCGATGATACTGCTATAATATCCCCCTTCATCTGGTACAGAGCTAGGTAATTGTGGCCACGCTCTGCCAACCCAAGAGCATCCCGCATTACTTTTCCTGCCTGGGCGTCGCAACTGTTCAGCGCGTGCAAAATGCTGAGATTGGCGAGAGTATAAATGTCGTATTCAGCGTTCCCACGGGTGTACGGCTGAGCAGTACTGATAAGCACACCAGCTCTGTCCCGGTCACCCTGATAGAGGGCGACCGTTGCCAATGTATTCCACGCCTGCATGTGCTCGGTGAGATCAGCAATCTCGCCAAGCAGCGCTTCGAGTGTCTCACTTAGTTTGAGTACTTCCATTGACTGCGGGCCATGAAGCCTCAAATGCGTATGCAACAAGTTCCGTACGGCTTCGAGCTCCGTCGCCCGATCGCCACGCGCCCGCGCGAGTTCCAGAGCTGTGCCTAAGCAGACCAAGGCCGAACGGAGGTCACGAAGCTTCCATCGAATCTCCCCGAGGTTGTTCCAAGCGATCGCGGCTCCGACGTCGTCCCCAATATGAGTGAGTACTTGGATGCAGCGCTGCAGCAACTGCGTGCCCAATAGCACATCAACACCCCTCAAGGCGTGGACCGTTCCGGCGATCAGTTGTGACCATGCTCGGGTTCGCGGTTTCACACTTCTCTTTTCGAACGTGGCAAGTTCGTGCATCGCAGCGTCCCAGTCACCCTCAAAGAAGCGAGTGATCGCAAGATTGAGGTGCGCACGTGCGAAGAACTCCGGCTTGTTTGACGAGGCGAGAACCGAACATGACAATTCCGCCGCGCGTGAAAAATCACCCGACCAAAAGAAGCGTTCGCTCAGGATTAGATTCAATTCATTGGAGACGGTGGAGGATGGTTTCAGAACTTCCAGTGCGGCAGCGACGTCGTCAACGATATCGTGACGTGATATGTGTGCTGCCTCTGCTGCTATATATAGAGCTGCTCGGGACGACCGCTTGCACGTTCGTACAACTTCTGTCAGGGCCCGCCCCAATATATCCCAATCATTCACTCGGATGAGGCCCTCGGCTGCCGTTCGAATCGCGCGGTCCATGGAGCTGCGATACCCCTGTCGCGCCACAAACGACAACAAGGCACGACAAGCCCACAAATGTTGAGGCGTTTCACGAACCTGCGTTGCCCAATAAGCACCGACACGCTGAATCAAGCGGCGCGAAGCGCCTCTCTGTGTTGCCGCAAGCTCATCGTGGGCCTTGTAGTGATCTGCGATGAAGGAGACAAGACCTGTACGTTCCAGCCATGAGAGCGAGTCAACGTCGAGTTTCAGATGTCTGCGGAACGATGATTCATCAACGTAGCCGCCTGCTACCCCAATCGCATGCGCTGCTTGTCGGACACCGCTCACCGGAGCCCGGTCGAGGATTTCGGTGACTGACGTTGCGCCTGAGATCAAGAGGGCCCTCAGGCGGAGTGGCCACCCACCCGAAACCGTCCACAGCATTTCCGCAGGTATCTTGGCGTCTGGTGCATAAGCGCGACGGAATAGCTCGACCTCTTCTGCGCTGAGTGGCGGGCATTCTGCAACGAACACGTTGACTGCCCTAGGTGCAGGAATGTTCCCCACGAGAACAACGTCAACGGGTAAGCTCAACATTGCTTCCGCTAACTGCTTTCGCTCGATAGGTGGCAGACGATCCACATGGTCGATGACAATCATGCTTCCTGTTCGCCTTTCACACACGTAGCGGAGAACTTCTTGTGGCTTGCCGGGTGGGCGCCGTGCGGACGGAAATAGGCCAGGACTGTCTTCCACCACTTCGCCCAGTAGGGCATCCAGCACCTCTTCAGTTGAGGTGGCGCGATCAGGTTCGATGGAGAAGTATGTGGCGTTGACGCTTCGGCTGAATTGGCGAACCAGAACTGATTTTCCTGCGCCGGACGGCCCAGTGAACCAAACTGGCCTCCCGTCAGATGATGCCAAAGCATCCGTGATGATCCCGGCGGCCACGGCACGGTCTACCTCTTCGACTCCCCGTTTTGACTGCACGGGTGTCGAATCGCGGGGCAATGGCCATCCGTCATCCGTACCGATAGCACAGTACTCAGGCTGGCTGACGCCTTTGGCGACTAGATCGTTTCGAACCCGTACTGCCAGCGTTGACACTGTACCGCCAGTTTTTCGCAAATCGGCCAGATGCCGCAGGAGGACGCTGGTGAAGATGCCGCGTGCCGATCGGCGGGTCTCATATGCTTTAGCCGCGCCCGCAGCAAGGAGACAAAAGAAGCATCTCGCTGATGGGGCAGTGCTCGCGACGACCTCTCTGTCTGGCAGTTGCAAGGGATTGTCTATCCTGTCGATACGCTGTCGGCAAGCATCAATGAACAAATATGCTTCTCGTGGCTGGATTCTTCCTATGGCACCAATCACTTCGGTCAGGAGTATACCCGTTGCAGCGCGGTCCTCGGGACGTGTGTCGTAGCTAAGAAGCACCGATCGTGGCGGATTGGCTGCATCTTCTATGAGTTCTCCATGTCCGGCAAAGTAGAAAATGATCCGAACATTGCGATCTGCCCCTTGCAGTGGCCATACGCGAAGGGCGCGAAGAACTGCCGCTCGGGTAGCGCTCTCGTCAAGGAGAACACAGATGTCCTCAGATCCCACACCCCAAGTGCGCAAGGCGCGTGAGAACCGTTTGGCATCTGCCGATGCACCAGGTAGAGAGTCGAAGGCGCCTGACTCGCTCCTGGACACGCCAACAACTACCGCGAGCGTACGACTCATGATCCCGTTAGAAAGCTCTCGACTACCCCTAGGAACGCTTGTGGCTGTTCCGCAAATGGGAAATGCCCGGCCTTGTCAATCATTGCGACTGACGCCCGCCCGTGGATCTCTTCTGTCGCCGAGGGAAGCTCGATATCAGCTTCGCCGTAAATTAGTACCGTTGAGGCGGGCAATCGGTCTGCGATATCACGGCAGTCGTAAGTATTCAGCGTCTCAACCACCCTTGCGAAGACGGCTGGATCGTAGAAACCGAAACTGATCGGTGGCGTGCTATTTGGGTTCGCCACATAGTAGGGCAATGCCGCCCGCATGACGCCAACGCCATCGTTCGCCTTCTCAGATCCCTCGATTTCACTCAGCACATTCTCAGGAATGCGACTGACAAGGCGCTCTCCTGATTGATCGAACCGCTCACGCGTGAGTCCGACCGGACTACACATGACGATCTCGCGCAGATCCAAATCTTCGGCGCGACGCAGAGCCTCGTATAGGATGTACGCACCCCAAGAGTGGGTCAGTACACCGACTTTGTGGCCATTCTGAAGTCGGCGCGCGAGTTCAATGAACTGGTCTACAAGCTTGAGTGCAGTTATGTCTTCCACGGAAGTGCGATCCCGCCCGCAGCCTCGTTGATCGTAAAACACCAACTGCCGAGAGTTCTCAAGTGGTGACAGCCAATGAACCAGGTAGCTGTGATCAAGCCCAGGTCCTCCATGCACAACGACTAAAGGATCACCGGAGCCGACCGTTGTGATGAATGTATCGCCAATCTGTTTGTCTTCGATGTTGTCTGCCATGACAATCTCATTCCGCTTTTTCGAACAGCGATCCAAACATCCCGTACTGAAGGTACGACGTCGGATCAAGTACCCAGGAATCTATCTCCTCTCTCACCTTCGCCGGGAGGGGTGAGCCATGGTCATATTCAGCCACAGTCATCATAAACATGTACATCAACTCTTTGCGAGCCGTGATATCACTATGGACAATCAGCGGATCGGTGCGTAGATGACAAAACCCGAATCGCTTCCACTCTTCCTGCAACAGCGGGCGAAGGTCACGATCACCCCCAGATGCGCGCACATCTTTCTTGAAATCTTCATTGCCGGCTTCGAGGAGCGGCAAAGCAGGCCGCACGAAAAACTTCGAGTCATCCGCATCGATGGTCAACAGACCCGCCGTTGAAGTCGTGTGATGCACGACCCATTGCATGAAGGCGGCGCGGTCGGCAAGATAACTCATGGCGTGGCGAGCGACGACGAAGTCGAACGCCGCGTCGTCCGCGACGTCCGTGAATGTTCCGGTCACGACTTCGATCTTGTAGGGATTCGCCCAGCCGCATCCTCTTCTGGCCAGAGCCGCATCGCGTTCGACACAAACAAACGTCTTCTCGGGGTTCTTTTCGGCCAGCTTTCGAGTGTAATAGCAGTTGCCGGCCCCGAAGTCGAGCACACGCCGAGCGGAGCGCCAAACATCTGAGGACCGGTAGAATGCCTGCTCAAAGTCGAACGAGAGTTCTGCCTGATACCGCAAAAGATCGTCGTAAATTGCGTCTCGTGTGCGCACTCTGCACTCCTTTCCGTCGTTCGGATTATACTCTACAAGCCGCTGATGCGCAGGGTGCCCCCTGCGGCTCGGTCCGGCTTGCACGTTGGGCCGATTCAGCCAGTGCCGAGGCACAAGGTCGCAGCCCGGCCGTCGATCTAGGCAAACTTTCGGTTGGCAACAGGCTGTCCGAAGAAGCGCCGTTAACCCGAGCCCCGAAGGGAGGGCACGAACTGACGGGATTTGGGCAAGGCAGCCCGGAATCAATAGCTTCACCAGTGTTTCAGGGCCGCGAAGCACCCTTTGTTGCCTGGGTAAGCTTCTGGAGTTGTCTCGTCGATCCATAGCACCTTCAGATTGGTAGCACCAGCGATTCAAGCCTGCCCAGAACGGCTCTACAGCGCCTAGTCTGGTGCTCCAGGTCGTGCTCCCACAATCGGATCACACTGATGCCGCTCCGATTGAGCATGCGTCGAATTCGTTTGTCCCGCCGGACGTTCTTGGTCAGCTTCTCGTTCCAGAACGTGCCGTTCTGAGTCGGCATCTTCGAGCACTTGGGGCACTGGTGCCAGAAGCACCCATCTATGAACAGCGCGAGATGGAGTTCCTGGAAATAGAAATCCGGCGTGCCCGGAATGTCCTTCCGATGCATCTGCCACCCTGAGATTGCCTTGGCTCGTAACATTGCGGCCATCCGCCTCTCCGTTGAGCGGTTCCCTCTCCCACGGATATTGGACATCACCTCGGAGCGCTTTCTTTTCGAGAAGACATCCATAGTTCACCTATCGCAAGAGGAGCATGCCTGGCCTTGCCGCATGGCTGCCGAAACAGACTTGTAACGTGGTAAATGCCTGGCTGCGGATACGGAACACGGCCGCCTCTTTCTTAAGCACAACCAGGGCGCAACTGCTGACAAGAAGGCAGTTTACAAATAGTGCATAGGCGGACTTGCCACCACCATCAATCGAAATCCAGATAGGGGCGAGCTTCCAGACGGACTGAGGAAGCGTGCTCTTGAACTTCGACTTCGCAGTTTCGACGGGCACGAGGCATCCGCCCGTAAGCCGGGCCACTATCAGATTGCCCTGCACGTGATCGCACGCGGGACTCGTCTCGACCGCGATTGGAGACACCTGCGCCGCAACTTCCTCCGCCTGTTTCCGGAACTCCTCGGGTGTCAGCTTTCCCCTGGGGAGGAGCGCCTCGATCATCGTCGCGACATCCGGAAACAGCGGAGCCAGACTCGGCGATTTCACGAAATAGACACTTCCGGGCATTGGCGTAGTGAGATCGTCGAAAGAACAATGCAGCATCGAATTAATCCGCGCTTTCGCTTCAATCCCGCAGTCTGCCTTGGAGTCATCGATAAGGAGTTCCTTGGCTGCGTCTTCAAGATCGGGACACGGTACGGCGACGCGACCTTCAAGCTTGTCACCGTGGAGTGGGATTATCGAGTGGCAGAACGCCTTGAAGGCCGCTGGGCCAGAGGACATACCGCCGTCGCCAACAGACTCCTTTCCACAGCTATGCATGATCCGAAGCATCGCCTTGCCCCAAGCTTCGCGCCACTTCTCGGGCTCGTCTTCCGATCCGGATGCGATTGCGGCAAGTTCGCCGACGACCTCACCCCCCGCGGCTGTCGAGGACTCCTCCCATCTCTGGAGCATCCGCACCGGACCGCGCTGTTGTAGTTCTTCATCGATTCGTGCGGACAACGCCGGAATGTCCGTGCATTCCTCTTTGCCGATGGTCACGAAGGCATATGGACGCGCGATCTCCGCGTTGGGGAAAATGTAATTGTCGAGATCTCCGACCAGCTCGGGGTGCTTCGTAAAGGCCACCGCGACGTATGGACCGTTGTCTTTACTAATGACGCGCCGGATGCAATTCGCAAGAGCAGCGACCTTCGACTTCGCGTCTGCACCAGCGCCCACGATGTCCATATCCAGAAACGCGAGGCGAACCCCAGACAACGGTTTGTAGGTGTCTTCGTGTTCGAGGGTGGCCGGGTCGATGTAAAGCGGGGCAGCGCCAATCCTCCACAGGCCCCGAACCAAGTCGAGGATTTCAGACTCGACATCGTCGATGATCACGACACGGACACCGTTCAGGCTAGCCACTTCGCACCTCCAAACACGAGCGCGACGACCGCGCCGTCGAAGTCGGGAGGCAATGTGACGTCGTCCCGTTCCGGGAACAGCAACTTGCCGCCTTGAACCTTCATAACTTGGTCGGCCAAGTGAAGCCCGAGTCCCATGCCATCCGGCTTGCGGCTCATAAACGGCTCGACCAGGTACTCTGGCGGATCATTGAATCCGGGACCATTATCGGCGACCACGACAGCCGGGCCCTCCGCGAAATCGCGGCTCGTTCCGATGTAAAGCTTCTTCTCGCCTGACTTGTTCTTCGGTCCCCACTTGTTGTCTAGCCACCAAATGGAGTTGTCGATCAGGTTCATGATCGTAGCTACGAGAAGACGCTTGCTGCACTTGGCCTCGAAGTCGGCAGTTAGTTTCCGCGTCACGGTGACGCTGTGGGCCTGCAGCCGAAGTTCGGTATTGAATAATGATGCACGGACGAGGGCCGTGGCCTTCTCGCGCGAGTCGCCAGACCGTCGCGCCAGTGCGCCAAGTCCTTCGACGAGTTCCGCCAAGTGCCTGGCCATCGAAACCACCTGTGGCGCGGCACCATACTCGTCGGCCGCCTTCACGAGATTTGTGATCCCCTTCTCTACCTCATGGATCACAATCGTCAGGCTCAAGCCGGCGCTGGCTGAAGTAAGAAAACGGTCGCGGATTGCGGTGAAGTCCGTTTCAATCCGATCAAGGAACGGAGTCAATTCTTTCAGGTTCTTTCGCTCGACGACTTCACGGACTGCCGTCAGGTCCGCAAGCACTGGCTCACGGAATCTGCCCTTCGTGTAGGCCTGTCTGATTCGCGCCTTGTCCTGGTTACGCTCGGCCTCGATCTGCTCGATTGCCCGCAGGACCGCCTCCCTAAAAAGCGAGAACGCCTGATTGTCCACGAAACCTTCGCGGTTCGTCTTTTCGACGAGGTCACGACTCTGCGTGAGATCGAGCGACACCGCACCGATGACCAGATTGTTGCTGATCCGGCCGGCGGGGGTGTTGACACGTCTTCCCCCCAGGCCAAGCCAGTCATCGCCGGGTTCGCCGTAGTTGTAGACCCGGATTCCGTCGCGATAAACACGGATGCCGCCGACGCTGTCAAGGTAGTCTTTCAGGCCCTTCTTGTCGGTGACGCCGAGGGCCAGTATCTGCGGCTCACGATCAAAGATTGAGAGCTGGATTTCGACAGGTCCTATGCCGTACTGCCGCAAGTCGAGGTGTTTGTTCTGACTCCCGTCCCTTGACTGCAGTCGGCAACTCACGTCCTCACGCTGGCGTTCGTGAATGCGGTCCTTCATCGCCGCCAGCGGGCGAAACTCGTAGCTGTAGGTGAATGTGTCTCCCTCAATGCGACCGGTCCCGTGAAACAACGCGAAGTCCTTGACTTGCTCCATCGTCAACAGTCCGGCCAGCCAGTCACGCTCCGTCCGGTCGGTCAGAATAAGTTGCGGCACGAACGACCCGGCGTCCTGAAATGGAGAGCAGATTGAGGTGACGGCGCGACTGAGATCCCGGACCATGCCCCGCGTCCAGTCATTCCGAAGGCGAGTGATCTCGATCCTTGTGCCAGTCTTGGAGCCGGTGAAGACCTCAGCCTTCCGCTCTGCGACCTCGACGGGAATGTCCGAGAGATAGGTCTTCTGTTCGAACCGCTCCCAGTCGATGTCGGCATGAACTTCGGGATGCCCCTTCTTCCGGGTGGTCAGGCTTACTTTTAGCCCAAGCTTGTGGGCGGCGAAACGGCCGATACCCTTTTCGCCCAATGGAGATCGATGGAAAACGGGAGTCCTGAAGCCCTCCTCCCGCTGCTTGGTCCGGTAATCCGTGCCGGGCTCCAACCACACCTTGGTGACCGTGTCGAGGTCCATCCCGGTCCCCGAGTCTTCCACGACGATACGACCAGCGATCTTGTCAACGACGTTCGACATCGTGATCGTAGAGTTGGGCGAGTCCGCATCGTAGGCATTCTTGACCAGTTCGAAAACCGCAATTCCGGGTTCCCGGATCAATTGATCGCCAAGCAGCAGCAGCATTCGGGCCCGCGGCTTGAATGCCTGGCGAACCTCTCTATACTCTGGCATTCAATCCCCACTCTCCCCGCCGAGAGACCGGTCGCGGCGATGCCGGTGTGATCAGCGTCCGGACGATGTGCTCCATCACGGGCGGGCACACGGCATTGCCGAGCAGTTTGATCCGGTCGCGCCGCGTGCCGCGATCCAGGACGTAGTCCTCTGGAAATCCCATCGCAAGTTTCAGTTCAGGCACCTGAAGCATCCGCATTTCGTGAACGCCATCGCGCCGCCGAACGTAGGCGAACCGGTCCAGGGTGGTGATTGTGCGTAGCGGCGATGAAACCGGCTGCCAGCCGCCTGAACCGTCACTGCCGTAGTAGACGATAAGAAATGGGTTTCGGGAACCGACGCTCGCAATAGCACGATCCGCCCTCTCCAGGGTCGGCACAGCTCGGCCCTCGGTTCGAAGCGGGTTGTACCTGTAGGTGCCGTTTGTGTCGATGATGTCACGAACGGGAACATGCTTCACTTTGACGGGCGGGAGGATCTGCGGCGGTTTTTGTCCCCGTTCACACACGATGAAGAGCCGACGCCGCGACTGTGGGACGCCGAAATCGGCCGAGTTGAGCACCTGGGGCACGCACAGGTAGTCCAGAGACGTAAGCGAATCGATCAGTTCCTGATATCTGCCCCACGCCCGCATGTGGATCACATTCTCAATTACAATCCAACGAGGCTTGAGTGCCTCCGCGAAACGAACCACCTGGAACGCAGTGCCACGGCTTTTCTCCGAACGTTCGGCGGCACCCTTGGCGCAAGTATGGCTGGTGCATTCTGGTGACGCGAGGAGAAGATCGATCTCCCCAAACTGCGTCTCCAGACCGCCCGGATCGACCTCTTCACAAAGGGAGCTGTAGACTTCTGTGTTGGGGTTGTTGTCGCGGTAAGATGTGCACGCCAAGCCCCACGCGTCAACTGCGGCGACCACGTGCGCGCCTGCTGCCTTCGCCCCGCAGGTGCTGCCGCCGACCCCGGCGAACAGGTCTATCGCGTTTACCTTCATGTCATTGACGTCACTTACTGACGGTCCCGAGCGGTCCCCGCATTGGCACCCCGACCGCGAATACCCACACGAACGTGCGGAGATCCCGGCGGGCACACTTAACTCTCCGGGCGTTTATAGTCCGGAAGACCATCATTTCACAGGGCTTTGTCGCGGTCAAATCGTTGCTCATGGCGGGGAGGGCCAGTGCTCCCCTGGCGCTCGCTTCTTTGCACCAGTCCGCGTTGCCGCCCGGGCTGCACTTTTGCATCCGCGAAGGCGACACGAAAGGGCGTAAACTCAGTGTTCCGGCGCTTTTTCAATCATGTACACGCCCTACCATAGCAAGTATTGGGCGGCTGCCCTGACATGCAAGGGCGCCGCCGGGTCTATTGACAGCCTCTCGCGGTCCCTTGCCGGAGCGAAAGTGGACCTGAATCCGCACCAGGTTGACGCGGCCCTGTTCGCAATCCGGTCACCACTGTCCAAGGGCGTCCTTCTGGCCGACGAGGTGGGCCTCGGCAAGACCATCGAGGCGGGCTTGGTCCTTAGCCAGACTTGGGCTGAGCGTCGCCGACGCCTGCTGGTGATCGTTCCTGCCACCCTCCGGAAGCAGTGGCAGCAGGAATTGCTGGAGAAGTTCGCGCTCCCGTCCATCATCCTGGAGTCTCAGACCCACAACGCCGCACGCCGGGCCGGTAATCCCAATCCGTTCGAGCCCAGGGATCAGGTTGTCATCTGCTCCTACCACTTCGCCGCCGCACGGTCCGCCGAGGTCCAAGCTGTGAAGTGGGACTTGGTCGTGATCGACGAAGCGCACCGCCTGCGCAACATTTACAAGCGCACGAACAAAATCGCCTCGGCGGTCGCGGAAGGCATCGGCAACTCACCGAAAATCCTCATGACGGCCACCCCGCTCCAGAACTCCCTCATGGAGCTGTACGGTCTGGTAAGCGTGATCGACCCGCAGGTGTTCGGCGACCTCTTCTCGTTCCGTGAGCAGTTTCTGAAGAACGGAAACGAGGCTGACAGAAATTACGACCTGAAGGAGCGTCTGAAACCGGTCTGCACGCGAACACTGCGGAAACAGGTTCTGGAATACATCCGCTTCACCCAGCGCATTCCGTTGACGCAGGACTTCCTTCCGTCCGACGACGAGCAGCACCTCTACGATCTGGTCTCCAGTTACCTGCAGCGCAACATTCTCTTCGCGCTTCCCGCGAGCCAGCGCAGCCTGCTCACGCTGGTATTGCGCAAGCTGCTCGCTTCGTCCACCTTCGCCATCGCCGGGACACTGCACAGCCTGATTCACCGCTTGCAGGCCAAGGACGCCGCCGAGTCTGCATTGACGGAAGAGGACTTCGAAGCAATCGATGAACTCGCGGACGAATGGGAAGGCGAGGACACCGCGCGATTCGATCTTGAACACAGCCCCGATCTTCTGCGGAAGGAATTGGAGGAGTTACAGCGCTACGCCGGCCTCGCGGACGCCATCAAGCGCAACTCCAAGGGCGACGCCCTGCTCTCAGTGCTGGAGACCGCGCTTGGGAAAGCGGTCGCGCTCGGCGCGGCGCGCAAGGCGGTAATCTTCACGGAGTCGAGGCGCACGCAGCGCTATCTGTTCGAACTGCTGGGCCGGGCCGGATACGCCGGCCAGATCGTTCTCATCAACGGCACGAACGCCGATCCAGGTTCCAAGGCCATCTATGAAGCGTGGGTGAAGAGGCATCGTGGGACCGATGCCGTCTCCGGATCGCGGTCGGCGGATACGAAGGCGGCAATCGTACAGGAATTCCGGGATCGCGCCACGGTCCTGATCGCCACCGAATCCGCCGCCGAGGGCGTGAACCTGCAGTTCTGCTCCCTGGTGGTGAACTACGACCTGCCGTGGAATCCGCAACGGATCGAACAGCGGATCGGGCGCTGCCACCGCTACGGACAGCAGCACGATGTCGTGGTCGTGAATTTTCTGAATCGCCGCAACGCTGCCGACCAGCGCGTGTTCCAGTTGCTCGCGCAGAAGTTCCGGCTCTTCGACGGAGTCTTCGGAGCGAGCGATGAGGTATTGGGGGCGCTGGAATCCGGCGTTGATCTTGAGAAGCGCATCGCGCAGGTTTATCAGGAGTGCCGGACAGCGGACGAGATTCAGGCTGCGTTCGACAGACTTCAAGCGGAACTCGACACCCAGATCAACGCGCGCATGGCCGACACGCGCAGAAACCTGCTGGAGAATTTCGATTACGAGGTCCATGAACGACTCAAGGCCTACAAAGACCAAGCCTTCACGGTCCTCTCCGACCGTCAGCGCTGGCTCGCCGACTTGGCACGCCAGGAACTAGGCGCGGCCGCCACGTTCTTCGATGGTTGGAACCGGTTCAGTTTCTCGGGTCTGCCGTCCGTCGACGCCACTCAAGGCGTCTACAATCTCGATTGGCGGGATGCGGAGAGCCGGAACGAGACGTTCTTCCGTTTGGAGCACCCGCTGGCCCAGTCGCTGGTGGGAGCCGCGCTTGCGCGGGAGTTGCCGCCAGCGGCGGTGCGTTTCAGCTACGGCGCGTTCGGCCAGCAGATCGGTCTGTTGCGAGACAAGATCGGGTGGAGCGGTTGGCTGGAAGTCTCGCGCTTGACGATCTCGTCCTTCCAGACCGAGGAGTTCATCCTGCTTGCCGGCGTCATCGGCTCCGGTGAGTGTCCGCACGCCGATTTCTGGAAAAAACTGCTGCTCTTGCCCGGATCTGCCGATCAGACAGGATGCGGCGATTTGCCGGACGGACTGGCCGCCGCACGCGAGAATTGTCTGACAGACCGTCTTACCGAAGTGAGTGAACGGAACGGCAAGCACTTTGACGAAGAGGTAGTGAAGCTGGACCGTTGGTCCGAAGACCTCAAGCTCGGATTGGAGCAGGAAATAAAGGAACTCGATAGAAGCATCCGGGACGCACGCCGGCAGTCAGTTACAGCAATCCGGCTGGAAGACAAACTGGAAGCCCAGAAAACAATCAAGGCACTGGAAGCGGCACGGAACAATAAGCGCCGGGAGCTATTCGCGGCACAGGATCGAATAGACGCCCAGCGGGATGAGCTGATTTCGAGGATCGAAGAGCAGATGCAGCAGCGGCACGAGATCACGCCCCTCTTTACAATCCGCTGGACGTTAGGGGAGTAGGACGGAACGACGATATGGCCCAGAAACAGAAACTGGAGTTGACGTGGATCGGCAAGGATAAGCGGTCCCACCTTGAGCCCCGCGTACTGATCGAAGATCCCGAGAAGAGCTATCACGCCAAGACGCGCGTCACCGACAAAGACATTTTCGACAACCGCCTTATTTTCGGTGACAACCTGCTGGCATTGAAGGCAATAGAACAGGAGTTTGCCGGGAAGATACGGTGCATCTATGTCGATCCTCCCTACAACACGGGTGCGGCCTTCACCCAGTACGATGACGGGATTGAGCACTCCCTCTGGCTATCCCTTATGCGCGACCGTTTCGAGATCCTAGCCCGTCTATTGCGGCCAGACGGCTCGCTGTGGGTCAGCATCGATGACAATGAGGCCGGTTATTTGCGCGTGCTTCTGGACGAGGTTTTCGGGCGGCGGAATTTTGTTGCTACGGTGATTTGGGAGAAGCGGACTACACGCGAGAACCGGCGGGTGTTTTCTTTCAATCACGATTATGTGCTCGTCTTTGCATCGGACCGCAGCCAATTCGAGGAAAAACGCAATCTGCTGCCACTCAGCAATGAAGTCAGGGCCCGATACAAAAACCCCGACAATGATCCACGTGGTCCGTGGCAGTCGATTTCCGCCAACGCGATGGCCGGGCACGGAACGGCCAGCCAGTTCTATACGCTCAAGACGCCGAAAGGTGCACTTCTAGATCCTCCTGCCGGGACCTGCTGGAGATACACACGGCGTCGCATGGAAGAGGAGATCGCGAAAGGCAACATTTGGTTTGGAAAAGACGGCAGCGGGGTTCCCAGAATCAAAAAGTTTCTGAACGACGGCGAGGGCGGGGGGCTTACGCCTGAAACCATTTGGAAAGCGGAAGACGTTGGGACCACTGACACGGCGAAGAAGGATTTAATGGCTGCTTTCGATGGCGAAGCAGTTTTCGATACACCTAAGCCAGAAGGGCTGATTAAACAGATCCTTGAAATTGCCACTAGCCCAGGCGATCTGGTGCTAGACTCATTTGCCGGATCGGGCACGACGGGTGCGGTCGCACAGAAGATGCGGAGACGGTGGATTATGGTGGAACTCCGGGAGCATTGCCGCACAGTAATCGTTCCACGCTTGCGGCGCGTAATTGATGGACAGAACCCGACCGGTGTCACTGAGGCCACGAATTGGAAGGGCGGCGGTGGTTTCCGATACTACTACCTCGCTCCTTCCCTGCTGGATCGGGACCGATTCGGGAACTACGTCATCAGCAAGCAGTACAACGCCGCGATGCTCGCCGAAGCGATGTGTAAGCAGATGGCCTTCACCTACGCCCCAAGCGACACGGTGTACTGGCAGCACGGCCATTCCACGGAGCAGGACTTCATCTACGTGACGACGCAAACCCTATCCCGCGAGCAGTTGCAGAAGCTGAGTGATGAAGTCGGGCCACAAAGATCTCTGCTGGTCTGTTGCGGCGCGTTCCGATGCAAGCCGGATGCGTTTCCGAATCTGACACTGACCAAGATCCCGCAAGCGGTTCTGGATCGCTGCGAATGG
>Ga0182030_10013517_pt1 | contig 16227 bp, 15 predicted proteins | sample 812S3MmetaG_FD_121299 | JGI IMG/M metagenome (GOLD analysis project Ga0182030, IMG submission 121299) | Permafrost microbial communities from Stordalen Mire, Sweden - 812S3M metaG (Illumina Assembly) | ecosystem: Environmental > Terrestrial > Soil > Wetlands > Permafrost | place: Sweden...
GTACCATAATACTCATGCTTATATTAATTGCTTATAAGAGTTATTATTAACTGAATGATCGCAATCTGGAAACTAATTGTATTTGGACTATCCTGGTTAGTAATCGTTTATTTATTTAACTCATTAGTTGCCAGAAAGTTCAAAAAAATTAATGTCAAATTAGCTGCTTTATATTTTGTTACAGTTGCTCTAATCGGAGTGTTTGGAGAAATCTTTCTTGATACTTTCTATAATCATGCTGTTGGTCACCCATTATGGCGCTACAACATATTACCCGTTCAACACGGCTATACTTCTAAATTTGCAGTTGGTTCTTGGGGAATCATCGGAATCTATTTATATTTAATGCACGATAATCTAGCTAATAAGTGGACCATAACCAAAACTAGATACTTATCATTAATATTTAGCGTAGAAGCATTGGTAATAGAAGCATTATTCACACTCTCAGCTAAAATTTTCTTAGGCAGTTATGTATATTATTATCTCCCAGGTGACTTATGGCATGTATCGTCATTCCAAAATATCCCTTTTTACTTCATTTGTGGGGTAATAATCGTCCAGACCGTTAAACGATTCAAAGAAGATCCGTATTTCTTCACGGTTATGTCGGCTTGTTTAATTGCTGTACTTATTTATATTGCTAAATAAGTTCGAAACTCAGCTAGCGTGGCGTACCATATGTTTATACTAATGTTGGGCTATGAAAAAAATAATTAGCAATAAGAAATGGTGGCTTGTCCCTCTCATGGTTTTTGTGGTAGCGGTAATTGCTTTTGCTAGTGATTCTTCTCATCTTTACAATGCCAGTATTAACGCTAAAGATGATCCTGCCAAATACAATACCAGTGAGTTTAAGAGTTATAAAACGGCGCGTCTTTTTTGTGACCAGTTCTATGGAGGCACCAATGAATCGGACGGACAGTTATATAGTGACATGTTGAAAAGTCATGGATTTATTGGATGCTGAAGTAAAGTCCGAACCTCGGCCAGCGCGGTTTATGAAAACATGAATACTTTGGTTCTATCTAATGATGATGCTGGTGCGGATTTTTACTTATCAGATATCGATTCACCGGGACAGTGACGATAAATGCTAATGATAGCGAAAGTGCGAGCCCCCACCAGAAGCGAAATGATGTAGCGGTTACAAGTAGCGCGTTTGGAATAATAAACTCAATAGTGTTATCAATTAACTCCATCGTGGTAATAGAGATAGTATCTGTCGCCATAGTTATTTTAATTGCTTCTTTTGATGTGGCAGTATGCTTCCGTACCCCTCGATAAGTTAGTAAATACCCGAAAAAGAAAGCTAAGATTATTGCCGTAGCAAGCCTTCCAATTCTATGCCAACCAAAAGATGCGGCTATTAACATTCCCAAAATCTCACCAATGCCACATCCAATCAGGCAATGAATAGTATGTTTTATTGCCTGATGAGTCTTATTGTCTATAGTCATTAAGAATGACTATACTACTACCGTGGCTATAATCGTATTCTCTAATATAGTTCGAACCTAAGAATCAAGTTAACTGATTATCGGCAACAGTATTTAAGCTTCTTATTTTTAACCAACAGGTATAAAATCATTTTGATGGTAAGAAAATATAGGCAAGAGCTAGCACTCGACAATAACCAGGCTCCCACAACAATCCCGCCCGAATATCTACTATCTGCCATGGGGCAAGTTGCGCACGACCTCGACGACGTATCGCTAGAATGGAGAGTCATTACGCTTAATGAGACTTCAGGGTCTAATCTTCCCCACCCCGAAGCAGTAACATTATTGGCCGAGAAAGATCCGAACGCTTTAGAAAATGTACTAACACTCGCAGAAGAGATGCATAATGACGTTCTAGCTCTCCTCAAAAAACAAGCTCGTAGAGGGAAACAGACAGAGTGGCTTCGCGCCGTTGGTTGGTCAACTATATATGCTATGGGAGCATTCAGCATATATGGTAACGGCTTGATTATTCCACCAGAAACGCGTAAGTAATCTTATTTCTTATCTTGATCTGATTTAACTAAACTAAATATTCCATCTACCTGACTATAGCCACAGGAGGTACAAGCCTTATTACCTTTTTTGTCGTAGTAAACGGTCTTTTTCTTACAGTCTTTGTTGGGGCACCTTCTTACAGTGTCGTGGAGTAACTCGTTACCTAGGCCAAGAGACCGCGCAGTTATAGCCTCATCACTTAGTGCCTTAACGCTTTCGAGCCCACAGCTTCCGGCTCCACAAAATGACACTGCTGGAGCGGCCTTCTCAACAGCAGTTTGGACTGCACGTGCTTCCTCGAATTGACCAAGCCCCTCCAGTCTAGCAACTTCTATAAATCCCTCAGCAGTTGCTTTATCAAAAACACCTTCAGCTTGGCTAGGGTCTTTTCTAACCACCTCTAAGAGCATCGTTTTTAAGAAGTTGTCTACAAGAGCTTCAGCGGCCCATCTATCGGTCTGATTTTCCTCCAAGGAAACTAGATATTCAGCAAGCTGTAGAGGCTTAGAAGCTAACCGCCGACGACGCTCTTCGGCTTCCACTACGGTGCTATCATAATCTTTGCCATAATCATCATCAACCACTTCTCCCATAAATATAGTTTTGTTTGAACGCCGACTAGCCTCAATATCTAATTGCTCCACAAAGCTTAAGATCCCAGTATTAGACTTATCAATAAATCGCTTACCGTGTAACTCGGTTTTCGTTAAGTTTTTGCCGGCCTCAATGGCCCCTTGTTGTTCAAGTACGGTGGTTATTACGTCGTGGGTAATATACAGTCCCGATAAACCGACCTGCTGTTGTTCTCGTAAGTCAGTTTCATTGAAACGAATATCGGTAATCATGAGTTTCTTGATACCTGGCACATATCCACCATGCGAAGCTTTAGAATCAGATTCGTAAGCCTCAATAGCCCAGTCTGGGCACTCTGATATACTGCGCAGCGTGACCGTTTCTTTAAGTGCCAGATGCCCAAGGTTTTTAATAATTGGGATAACCTGGTTGGTACGTTCTCCGACATGATCGTGTTTCCGAATGTCTATTTCCTCGGGCCTAGCAAGAGGGCTTAGGCCATTCTTGGTAATGTCTGTCATGGCAACACCATGCGAAAAATACTCTTCAGTGGCTGGATCAAATTGCTGGATAGTTCCTTCAAATACTTCCGAGGTATTTTTCCGCATAGCTTCACTTAGCAAGGTTGTTGAATCAAGTAATAAACCAGCGAAACTTTCTTGGTACTCGGCGCTAGCTACACCATATTCTAGCTTCATGGCGACAACTCGATGAGCTGTGCCAAGGGGGTCAACCGGTAAGGGAACACGGTCAAATTCGCCATCCCGAAGAAGCTGCCGGTTATTTTCAAGTATTTTTCTAGCTTCTTGTTCGGCTCGGACGCGGGCGAAAAGTATTTCTGGGATATTATCAACATCAATCAGGTTAGGGGAGACCTCAATAGTAATTTCATTAGGTGGAGTTAGTTCTTCTTTCGGAGGTACTAAATATAAATTAGCAACAGCTACTGTAGGGGTAAACTGGTCGATTTGGAGTGATTCACTTAACTGCACGGTCATAAAAAATCCCTGGCTCCAACTTGGGCAGGGATAGAAATGTCGTGATACTTTTGCACCTGCACGGGAGACTTATTTTGTTACAGCTGTATCGGACTCTCCCTGATTTAGGGTAAACCGTTGCGGCACAGTTCCTGATTTGCACAGGATTCCAGCTTTTAATTGTTAACTATTACTACTATATCACAGTTCTAATATGCACTTTTGGGCAATAAAGTTTCAAATTAGGATTCTATTTAATCAAAAACAGTCATAGATTTTGTGATATATTTAAGCTAAAGAGTTATCTAGGGGGATCAGGGTAATGCAAGATGACGATCAGCAACATGAGACAGAGCAGTTTGTCGACAAACCAAACGTAGTTGAGGAAATTGATCTCTCTTCAGAACCCGCTAACCTAGGCGAACAAGTAAAGCCTATTCATGAGCCAACGCTAGCTAACGAAATTACCCCAAAAAAGCACTCTAAATTTCCAAAAACAGAAAATCTTATTCCAAATTTCATCCGAAAGCACTTGGGTAAATCCGCTCGTCCAATTAGTCTAATACTTATCGTTATCATCTTGGCTGCGGCTGGATCTGGGGCTTGGTATTTCACCCAAAAATCGGCCAACTCTAAAGAAGGAGTGATTCGTTTTAGCGCTAAGACTATAGCTTTTAAGGTGTTATCAACTACGCCCTCCAAGAATCAGGTTAACGTCTCAACCACGACCTCAATTGCTATAAACTTCACCCAACCAGTAGTTGCCCAAAAACTACAGGGTAATCTATTTGTTACACCTAATGTGGCTGGTACTTTTTCGCAAGGCAAAACTAGCTCTCAAGTTATCTTTACTCCGAATGTGCCATTTGCCCAAGGTACCAAAGTTCAAGTTATGCTAAACGGTACCTATCAAAGTAAACAGGGTGCCAAGCTCGGCGCTAATTTCTTATATGGCTTTACGACCGCACTACCACAAGATGGAGTCGTGTTCCAAGATTCTACTGGCCTATATACCACCGTAAGCTCGGCTCAGACTAGCAAGCAGGAGGCTTATTCTTTAGTATTTGGTAATGCCGTAGCCCCGGGCGTTACTGTAACGCTATATAAAAGTGACATGAATCATTTGCTCAGTACGCTCATATATAGCGAGTCAACTTCAAACGGTTACAGTTTCCCGGCATTTGTTAATCAGCCAATCGATACTTCTAGTATGCAAGTACTAACCACTCAAAAAAACCTCAATAACGGTAGCAATTTTAACGTTACAGAGACTAGCGGCATATATTTGGCTGTCGTAACTGACTCTAAAGGTGATCAACTAGGCTATGTCTGGGTCGATTATAGTGATTTTGGTATTTTAGCCAGGCAAGATGATCAAAAGATTGTTCTAGATGCTCAGAGTCTGGCTACTTCGGCTAACGTTGATGCTACGGTTCAAATCTATAACCTAGAAAATTCGGTTGACCAGTTAAATGCAGCGACAGTTGATGGCTTAACAACGATTACTACTCCATTTACACCAAGCGCTGATGTAATAGTTGCCTCTGATGGCACCAGTCAAGCTCTCGTACCACTGTCAATTCTCAACAGCCAGGGTGATATTCGAGTTGACCAAGACTTAAGTACGGCCCAGTCAATTTATGCGATTACCGACCGACCAACTTATAGTACTTCCGACACCGTTCAGTACTCTGGCTTCCTGCGGGCCAATGACGACGCTCTCTATCAGCCAACAAATACGCCGCTACATCTCTATGTAGCCCAATCGCCAGGTGATACGCCTCTAGCTAGTTTTACGGTCATGCCAAACTCGAATGGCATGTTTAGTGGTAGCTTTACTACTAGTGCTAGTTGGCTGAACGGCGATAGTAGTGATCAGTTCCAGATATATTCCAACACCCCAGAAGGTAATAACCTAAATGATGTTCAAGTAGCTAGCTTTACGGTTACATCTCTAGTTAACGCTAGTTCTAACCTAACAGTTAGTTTTGCTAAAACTTCTTATCTGCCCAATGACACAGTACAGGCAACTATCACTGGCACTAATTCTAGTGGCAGTCCTTTAGCTAACACCGTAGTTGACGTTCATACTTTTTCTGAAGATTATTACGAGAATAACCCAACTGCTAACTTAAATGATTTTAACTATGTTGGTGGCGAACTTAGCACTAGTCCCACAACCCTAAAATTAAACGCAAATGGCGTAGGGACTTATAGCCTCAATGTCAGCGATCTACCGAATGATGGCAATAGCCAAATCGTTACAGTTCAAGCAAATCTAGATGGCCAAACTACCGGAGCATCCGGCGGTGCCTCAACGATAATTCACCAAGGAGCTGGCAGCCTAACTTTTGGCTCAAGTCGAAACGCTGTAGCTACAACCGGAACGATTATCGGTAGGGTGTATGCCAATAACCTAGACGGTAGCCCAATGGCTAATAATGTAATAAATTATTCACTAGTTGATTCAAGTGGCTCGCCCACCTATACGACTGGTAGTGTGACGAGTAACTCTATGGGCTACGCAGTCATTTCTATCCCGGTTCCATCGGGCGTACAAAACGGCGATGGTTTAGAACTTAACGCTTGGATGAGCGACAGTCAAAATAACAAAATTCAAGCCTCGGCTTTTTACTATATTCAAAATTCAAGTGGCACAAACGATACCTCTGGAGCTGGCCTAGAAGATTTAGATGTCTCTGGTTCGCCAACCAATATAACCGTTGGCCAAACAGTTAACTTAGTCATTAATGCCCCAGCGGCACTAAATGCCTTGGTGACCTTCGACAGGGGGAGAATCTATAATCCCGAAATGGTGCAGCTCAATTCTGGGAATAATAATTTTTCATTTACCGTAAACCCAGACTTAGCTCCATCATTTACGCTTACCTTTAATTACTTTGAGAATGGGGTTTATCATTCTGAAGGCGTCCAGTATGAGGTCAGTAACCCGGCCAAACAGGCTAGTCTGACGCTAACCCCTTCAGGGAATACCGTTACAGCCAATACGCCAACCACTGTCCAAATTAGTGCGACAGATTCGTCCGGTAACCCACTGCAGACAAATATGATTGTCGACGTAGTTAATGAAGGTGCATTTAACCTCTACAGCCAAGTCGAACCGGATATGTTTACGTCTCTTTATCCGATACTGCCTATCATGACTAGCTCATCATCATCACTTTCGAGTATCGGTTCGGGTGGTGGTGGCCGCTGCGGCGGTGGCGGCGGTGGTCCTGGTGGTTTCACTAATCCAATTGGAACAACCTTGCTTTGGCAACCCGAACTTACCACAAATAGCTCGGGCGATGCCTCGGTTAGCTTTACGCCTCCAAAAGGTACATGGCGAGTTAGTGTTTACTCGATGGATAGCAATACGACTGTCGGCTCAGCTTCAACTACCATAACTGCAAATTAACTCGAAAAAATTGTACTGACGACCAATTTAGGCTATAATCACCTCTGTTTTAGGCGGCTAGTTAAACAAAGTGAAATTACTGGTAGTTGCTTATATGGCGGACGTAGCTCAGTAGGTAGAGCGTCGGGTTGTGGTCCCGAATGTCGCGGGTTCGAACCCCGTCGTTCGCCCCATTTATTAACTGTTCTAGAGGGAGATAATAGTGTTTAAAAAAGTATTTAGTTTCACGAAACATTATTATTTATTTGTTATTGCATCAGTAGCTCTAGTTACTGGGCTGGTGCTTTATTTCACTGGCCTGCATCTAGCTAGTCACTGGGTGATTGGTGTTACGGCTCTTATTGAAGTAATTCCTTTGCTGTGGGGGATGTGGCGTGATTTCCAAAGTGGTCGATACGGTATCGATATTCTAGCGGCCACAGCGATCGTTGCTTCAGTAATCTTGCATCAGTATTGGGCTGCAATTGTTATTGTCATAATGTTAACAGGTGGCGAAGCGCTGGAAGACTATGCCGAGAACAGGGCTAAGAGCGAACTTGACGCCTTGCTAAATAACGCTCCAAAGATGGCCCATGTGGTTCGTAAAAAGCTAACTGTCGATATCCCGATCTCCGAGGTAAGGGTATCTGACATTCTAGTCATTAAACCAGGAGAAGTTGTACCGGTTGATGTCTTAATTATTGAGGGAACGGCTAACTTCGATGAGGCTAGTCTGACCGGGGAGAGCTTACCCCTGTCAAAAACTGTTGGCGAACAAGTACTTAGTGGCTCGCTGAATCTAGATGGGGTTTTAACAGTAAAAGCCCTGCATGTTGCTGCCGACAGCCAGTATGAGCAGATCATAAAACTTGTCCGCTCAGCTACTAATAGCCAAGCACCATTTGTTCGATTAGCTGATCGTTACAGCATACCCTTTACAGTTATAGCCTTTGGTATAGCTATTGCTGCCTGGGTCGTTAGCCATCAATCAATCCGTTTCTTAGACGTTCTAGTTGTCGCTACGCCATGCCCGCTTATTTTGGCGGCGCCAATTGCTGTTATCTCGGGCATGAGCCGCGCCGCTAAGCACGGTATTATTGTTAAGAATGGTGGGGCTATAGAACGTCTAGCGGAGGCTACAACCATCGCATTTGATAAAACCGGAACCCTGACAGCCGGAAAATTGGTAGTTGATAAGGTTCGTGGCTTTAATGGCTACAAAGAACAGGAAATATTAAGTTTTGCCGCTTCTCTTGAGAAAAATTCCAATCACGTTCTGGCAATGGCTATAACTACGGCTGCCCAAATTCAAAGCCTAAAGATCCCTAAGGCTAAAAATATCCGCGAAGAAGCCGGGAAAGGTCTAATGTCAGTCGTTAAAGGCAAGCAAATACTAGTAGGTCGGCAATCATTCTTAGAAGAATCAGACATCAACCTACCTAAGTCATCTGCAAATCTAGCGGCAACATCGACATTCGTTGCTATAAACGGTGATTTAGCGGGGGTAATTAGCTTTAAAGATGAAATTCGTCCAGAGGCTAAATCGATGCTGGCAAACCTGCGCAAATTGGGTATCAAGCATATTATGATGATAACCGGGGATAATCTACCCGCTGCAAAGGCTATAGCGGCCAAGCTTGGCATTACAGATATTAAGGCTGAGGCTTTGCCATCCGACAAACTCTTGACCATTAGCCGGATTACCGATAAACCGGTTGTTTTCGTTGGTGATGGCGTTAACGATGCACCAGTTTTGACCGCCGCCGATGTAGGTATAGCTCTAGGGGCTAGGGGTGAGACGGCTGCTAGCCAATCAGCCGACATTGTAATTATGCTCGATGATGTTAATAAGGTCGCCAAAGCCTTTTCTATTGCCCGACGAACCTTTTCAATAGCCAGGCAAAGCATCCTAGTTGGTATAGCAATGAGCATCGTTCTGATGTTTATTTACTCGACCGGTCACTTTTCTCCACTCTCAGGAGCTATCATCCAAGAACTAATTGATGTCGTCGTTATATTTAACGCTCTACGGGCTCACACTAGAGGTAGGCTCGAAAAAACTATAGTCGGTTAAGAATAATAGCCACAAAAACTGGAACAATAAGATTATCGGTTCCGTCTAGGCCTATAGCTTCTAAGCCAGTAGCAACTAGCGGTAGCCATATAAGCACCGACCAGTTGCCACTAGTATGGCTGGCTAGAAGATACCACAGTAGTATTAAAAGAGAACATAGGTAGAAGGCAGCAGATCCAATCAGACTCTTCTGCCGTCCGAAAACCTTATAAACAGTTCTTTTGCCGTAGTAAGTCCCAACCACTGCCGCCATTCCATCGGCTATGCCCATTTCTAATATGGCTGCAGCGAAAATTAGTCTGTCGTGGGTGATTATGGCCACCAGTCCAATAGTGGCGGCAAACATTAGCTCTCCTAGTGAGATTCGCTTAACTAAGCGGCTGGACTCAAAAAGCCCGAAGTATCTAAAAATTAGCAAGGCAACAAACATAATGACTGCCAGTACTTCTATCTGTTTCCAGTTTAAAAACCAAGGGGTGAAGGCGGCCGCAGTGCCGCCGGTTATATGGATAATTTTGCGGGTTAACTCAGCCGGAAAATGATGTTTTTTAGAAACAACTTCGGCCATAGCTGAAAAACCAATTGCTAAAAGTACTACAAGAATAACTCGGATCATCGATACTATTGTAGCTTATATAAATTAACAGGTGTAGTGAATTTTATGGTCGGGGTGAGAGGACTCGAACCTCCGGCCTCCGCGTCCCAAACGCGGCGCGCTAGCCAACTGCGCCACACCCCGATGATGTGTTACAACTCTGGTCATTATACCTTAATCCTTTCAAAAAACCCAAATATATGATATTACTAGCTTTTATTTAGAACTTATGCTATAATTTCACCAATATATGAAATATGCATCAATATTTTTTACTATATTGCTGATCTGGTTTGCTGTGATTTTGATGGCTTTAACGCGGTCAAATTCAGACCAGATTTTTCAGCTATATTTAGCCGTAATAGTATCAACCTTAGCGCTCTTCCTGATAGGCTTCTCTAGGAGATAGATCATGGCTCAGGCTAAGATAAAAGACAATTCGTCTATTGCTGCTATTAAGCGTCACCGAACGGCTATGCTAGCGTCGCTTGGTACCAAGGCTTATTACCTGAATCGTAGGGGTAAAGATGCTGAGATGTACTCGCTTATCTGTGACACGATGGTTGAACTGGGTGGTATTTACGTAAAATTCCTTCAAGGTGTGCTTTTGCAAAGTCAGGCGATGCGTAAATGGCGCAGCAACGATCGACTAAAGATCTTTGAAAACCTCGACCACGAACTTATTGATGTAGTAGCGGTACTCAGAAAAGAGTTACCAGCTGATAAATTAGCCCAGATTACTTCAATTCAGCCAGAGCCCTTTGCTGCTGGTAGTTTTGGTCAGGTCTATTTTGGCCAACATATTAGTGGCAAACCAATAATTATTAAAGTACTTCGACCCATGGTCCAAGAACTACTCAAGTATGATCTTCGCTTACTCGGAATTTTTAGTCGTGGCATGGTTAATAAGATGGCATCTAACATTGATATTGACCTAAATCAGGCAATTAAAGACTTTAGGGTTGCCACCTTACAGGAAACTGACTATAAAGCTGAAGCCAATTTCGCCCATGAACTATTTGAAGCCTACAAAGATCATCCAAATCTTATAATCCCAGAAACTTTCCTAGATCTCTGCACAGATAACATTATCGTTCAAGAATATGTCGACGGTCTATCGGTTGCTCAGGTTTTACGGTTCAAAGAGCAGGGTGTTGATCCTAAAAAATATGTTCAGGAAGCTCTCGGCTCTGATTTGGATATTCAACTCGAGGTACTAGGTACCGAGCTACTAGACGGAATCTTTAATCTTAGCCACATACAAGGTGATCCACACCCCGGAAATGTTCGCCTGCTAACCGGAAATAGGGTAGGATTAATTGATTTTGGTATTGCTGCCCCAGTCCCCGATAATCAGGCGGCTTTCTTTGGTATTATCCAGGCTTGGCACAAACTCTATACTGACGACTTTGATGTAACAACTTTGTTTGAACAATTTATGCGCTTCTTTGTAAGTGATCTTTATAAAGCCCTAAAACGGATGGGTACTTTTAATAGGCGCAATAATCCTGATGCTTCACCGATCGATGACTCGAACTACACTCGGGCACTTGGGAAAATGGCCCAAGATACATTAACTAAACAAGTTGGCACAAAAGACATAAAACCGCTTCTTGAAGATGGCCGAGTTCTGCAAATCATGAACCAGATGATAAACAAGAACAATCGTTTTGGTTTGGTTATGAAGCTAGAGGCTTCTGAAACCTTACGTGCCGCACAAACCTACATAACGCTTGTTGAATCTCTAGATCGCCGTGCTGAGGTATTACCTAGAGTTTTTGGCACAGTTGTTAAACGAGTAACCGTAGAGCACCCCGAGCTGGTCCGCGAAGACGATGATGAATTATCTGTGGCTCAGGCTGTTGATATTATCAGTAAGTGGTTGGAGCGCGTCGCAACTAGAGACCCAGCGCTATTTAGGCAGTTAGTTAGGAAGATTAGAGTAGGTAATGGTCAGTTTGATACAATATCTACATATAACAGTCGATCAAAGATTAAGGTTTAGAAGGAGATCATATGTTAAAAGAAATCATGTTATTCATCAAGTATCCTTACACCGCTGGAGTAATCGCTATTATCTGGCTAGGTAGCGCAATTCTAATGGCTATCAATAAGGGCTTACCAAGCATTCACATCGTTGCTATCAATATGGTTGTTAGTGTCGTTATTGCCGGCTTTGGTTTTACCGGTAAGAGCGAACCATAAGATATTTCTAGCTACTCGGCGCGATAATCTTTCGTATTTGTTTGACCTTAATGGCTTTGGCTGTCTTTGGATCAATCTCAACAAGTAGGGCGTTAAACTGCATCCGACCCTCTTTCTCTAATTGATTCTTAGTTTGTCGGCCGTCGTGCCAACGGGGAATAATATCGCTATATTTAACCCCTAAACTGGAATCTAGACTACCACACATGCCTACATCGGTAATATGGGCAGTTCCGCCAGGTAAAATATCAGCATCGGCTGTCGGTGTATGCCAGTGGTCACCAATTACAGCACTAACTTTGCCATCCAAATAATGCCCAATAACAAATTTTTCACTAGAGAAATCACCGTGGAAATTTACAACTACGGCAACTTTTTTATTGGACTTCTCGGATTTTAAGATCTTATCAATGATTTGTAGGGGGTTATCTACCGGTTTATCGGCATCACGCCCAACTATTTGACCTAGCAGACTGATAACCAATACTGGCCCATCTGGTGTATCAATATACTTATAGCCTAGTCCGACGGTCTTTGAAAGATAGTTGGCTGGTCGAATAATTGGCTGCAGTGGATCAGCCATAGCTTCGTGGATTTCTTTAAGGAACAGGGAATGATTACCGCCAGTGCAAAAATCTACGCCAGCTGCACGTAGTCGCTCGAAGTCACTAAGAGATATACCTTTTCCAGCGGTAGTATTTTCAGCTTGGGCGATAACTAAATCAAGATCTAGCTCGACCCTTAGACTAGGCAACAAGTTTTCAACAACCTCTATACCAGCCTCGCCCATTATGTCGCCGATATAGAGGATCTTCATATACTCTTAGTTTAGCTTATTTAGCAAATTCAACGGCCCGAGTCTCTCGGATAACGTTGACTTTAATAGTACCAGGGTACTGCATACTTGATTCAATTTTAGTAGCAATATCTCTCGCTAGTTTAATAGCTGTTAAATCATCTACTTGCTGTGGGACTACAAAGACTCTAACTTCGCGGCCGGCGCTAATCGCGTAGGCCTTTTCAATACCGCTAAAACCTAAGGCCACATTTTCTAGGTCGCGCATTCGCTCAACGAAATTCTCAGCACTAATATTACGGGCACCAGGTCTAGAGGCACTCATAGCATCGACAACCCGTATAATCAGGGCTTCAACGCTTGTTGCTTCGACATCATCATGATGCTGTTCAGCAGCTAAGGCAACTTCCTCGGGGGCTCCGTATTTCCTGAGCATCTCGCCACTAATGTGGTGGTGTTTACCTTCAATCTTATGGGTTAAGGCTTTGCCTAGATCGTGAACTAAGGCGGCGTACTTAGCGGTCTTAACATCGGCTCCGACTTCTTCTGCGATCATGCCAGCTAGGTGAGCCATCTCGGTAGAGTGCTTAAGGACATTTTGCCCGTAACTAGTTCGGTACTTAAGTTCGCCAAGTAAATGCAAAACTTCTTTTGGTATGCCAATAATCCCAACTTCTCTTGCAGCATCTTCTCCGGCATGGATAACATCTTTCTCGACATTATTTTGAGCCTTTTCAACAACCTCTTCGATACGTCCGGGATGAATTCGTCCGTCCTTAATTAGCATTTCTAGAGCCTGTCGGGCTACTTCTCGGCGAACCGGATCAAAGCTCGATAACACAATGTAACCTGGCGTGTCATCAACCATGATATCAACACCAGTCGCTCGTTGTAGAGCTTGAATCTTACGGCCTTCTTTACCAATAATTCGGCCTTTCATTTCCTCGTCTTCTAACTTGACTGAGGTTATAGTTCGCTCAGCGGTGACCTCAGATGACATTCGTTCCATAGCGGAAGTTATAATTAAGGCTGCTTGGACCTCAGCCTGTTCCTTGGCCTCACCTTGTAACTTAGAAATTAATCCGGTTAGATCTTCTCTAATATCACGCTCAGTCATTTGCATTAACTTATCTGCGGCATCGCTTTTAGTTAATTTTGCAATCTTCTCAAGCTTGTCCTGCTGCTTCTTACGAATCTCACGGATCTCATCCTTCAATGTTTCAACCTCTGATTCAGAACCACGTAGTCGCTCGGAGCGCTTATCGATCTCATCTAATTTTTTGTCTAAGCTTTCTTCACGCTGAACCAGTCGTGCCTCAAGGTCTTTAAATTCTTTGCGGCGGCTTTGTTCTTCTTTACGAGCTTCATCAATAATTCTACCGGCCTCTTCTTTTGCCTCCTCGGTAATTTTTGAAGCATCTTTTTTGGCTTTTTCGAGTTCTTTTTTAGCTTGATCTGCAGCTGCTCCTCCGCGTTTTCGGTTGATAGCTTCATTAGTTCCAAAACCGGCACCTAAGCCAACTATAGCCAATACTATGGCAAGAATAATCATGTCAGTCCTTTCTATCTAGCAGAAGTCTTTAGGTAACAATCGCTATCACATCTCTAGTCACCCTGGGGAAATCTGAAATCTAATTTAAATTAAATGGTATAAATCTACAGTTGAATCGCTCCCATAAAACGGCAATTCTTTATTAATTATACGACGCCGATGAAAGCTTTGGCAAACAAACTATTTTTTTGCCAAAGTTATGTGTGGTTCGGAGCCGTAATGTGGCAATACTATGGCGTCATTTTTGCCGTCTAGTAATTTTTTAATACCAGTTTGAACCCAGTCTTTGCCACGTGAGCCTACGATTGGAGCGCTAAGCCCGTAAGCCATGGCATTACCGACACTTAGTCCGATGCGCAGTCCCGTAAAACTTCCTGGCCCCTCAAAACAAACAAGACCGGTAATATCTCCCCAGTCTTTATTAAGAGATTTTAATAAGCCTTCAATTTTTAAATGAATTGTATCGGCCAGAGTTCTATCGGCCAACCAATCTTCATTTCCAAGAAGTTCCAAATCGTTATATAGACCAAGGCTAGCTGCAGGAGCATCGCTTTTAATAGTTAAAATTAGCATGCTTCCTCAAAGCCCTCTCACTAGGTAGTCTAGAGATTTAGAGTAGGTTAGTATCAGCTCCCGGCCTTCTTCATTTATAACTCTAAAGTTGATACTAAGCCTTTTCTCGGGCAAAACTTGCTTAATGATATCGGCCCACTCAATAACTACTACAACTCCCGGCTTACCAAGAAATTCAACCAGAGCATTCTCAACTAAACCAGCCTCGCCTAAGCGGTAAAAATCAAAATGAATAAGACGGAGTTTTTTGCCCTTATATTCATTACTAATCGTAAAAGACGGACTAGATACATGATCACTTGACCCAATGCCACGGGCTAGGCCCCTTACAAAAGTAGTTTTACCACCACCTAGATCAGCCACCAGTTCAATTACTTCACCACCTATGAGCTGAGTACCAATATCTGCGGCAATATCTTCAGTTTGCTTATCTGATTTACTAACAATAGTTAATAGTTGATTTGTAGCCATTTCTTACAGGTATAGTAACTGGCTCATGGCCTCTGCTGCAAGTTGGCATTGACCTTCGCTTTAGCGTTATACTAAATAAGGTATGTTACAGCTGAGTCCCAAATTTTTTAACTGTCCAGTACTTAGTCTACGAACCGGCGGGGTAATTGCTGTGGCCGCAGAGCCAATTATTAACCCGAATAATCTTAAAATAGAAGGCTTCTACTGCGTTGATCGTTTTGATAAGAAAGTATCTTTAATACTACTGTACCAAGATATTCGCGAGGTCATACCGCAGGGTATTGTTGTTAACGATCATGAGGTCTTATCTCAAAAAGACGATATTATTAGACTCAAAGATCTTATAGACTTGCACTTTAACCTGATCGGTAAGCCAGTAGTAACTGAGACTAACGCCAGAATAGGCAGGATCAACGATTTTGCGGTTGAACTAGAAAGCATGTTCATCCAGAAACTGTATGTTGCCCAGGCACTTCGGAAGAGTCTAAGTACTAGCGCCCTGTCGATCGACCGCAGTCAGATTATTGAAATTACCGATCGGAAAATAATTATTAACGACCTTGCCCAGACAAGTACGGTTGGGGCAACGGCCGTCGCCTAATCATCACTCATAGCGGTTTTGATATCGTCGTAGCTAAAACCTTGTCGAGATAAATATCCCATAAGCCTCTGGTTATCTTTATAAGAGCTTTGCAACCTTTTCTTGGCTACTAAGTTTTTTAGAACCGTAAGTTCTTCAGTTAAATCCTCTTCTAGGGCTGCTTTAATAATTTCACTATTTACATGTTTTTGACGCAGCTCTTGTTCCAGCCGTCGCCGGCTAACTGGTTTTAATAATCTCCGATTCTCGACCCACGAATTGGCAAAATTTTTATCATCAATAAAACCAAGATCAGCTAGTCTAGCCAGTATGACAGCAGACTGATCCTCGCTAACATCTTTTCGTTTTAAATATTGCTCCATTTCCCACTGGCTGTGATTCCGAATGGCCGCGTAGCGCAGAGCTCGATTAAA
>Ga0182030_10013518_pt1 | contig 16227 bp, 20 predicted proteins | sample 812S3MmetaG_FD_121299 | JGI IMG/M metagenome (GOLD analysis project Ga0182030, IMG submission 121299) | Permafrost microbial communities from Stordalen Mire, Sweden - 812S3M metaG (Illumina Assembly) | ecosystem: Environmental > Terrestrial > Soil > Wetlands > Permafrost | place: Sweden...
GAACCGATGCCGAACAACTGGCACGCCAGGTCGTGGCGCCTGAGTTAGCTGAGTCACGTAGGGTCGCTAGTTATTGACTGCGTCTTTGACGGCGTGTTTGACGTCCTCCACGGCGCCCTTCACCTTGCCCTTGGCCTCATCCAACCTTCCTGCGCGCTCGAGCTTTTTATCGCCCATCACCGCGCCCGCGACTCGCTTAACCTTGCCTTTGACCTTGTCAATGATTTCGCCCATTTGTTCTCTCGATTCACTGCTAACGTGGGTTGGAGAATTGATCGAGGCAGATTTGCTTCGACTTGGATGCGGAGGAAGCAAGTTTGGAGCCGCGTGATTCGGAGGTCTTCCTCTTTCCTTTTCTGTGGATGATGGTCGCGAGTCGCGACATTGACGCGTTTGGTCGCATATTGCGAATGATTGGCCGAATCCGCCAAACGTATACGTTTGGCGGCCGAGAGTGGACCCGCCCCTCGGAGATAGGACCCCGCTATTCCGACATCGTACTTGAACAAGTGACATCCAATGGTAGGTAGCGGCGTAGGATGTGTGGCGAGAAATCGAACGGACGCAACGCATTTATCTGTAGAACGTCCTCGATGGGTCACCGCCGCGATGGGCACGGAGGGCCGGATGGTGCGCATCGTGCTTTCACAATCGCCAAGCAGCGAAACGCTTGGTCCCGACCCGGCCATGACCACGCGCATTCGACCTACGAACAGCAATCACGCCGGACGAGGACAAAGCAATGAATTTCCTATGGATGCTTGCAGTCGTGTTCTTTGTGCTGTGGATACTCGGCTTCGCGGCCTTCCATGTCACGAGCGGCTTCATTCACATACTGCTCTTTCTAGCGGTAATTACCATCGTCCTTCGGCTCTTCACGGGTCGCCGTGTCGTCGGATAAAAGTGCCGCGAGCTCCAACTCGAGCATTTAGTCGGATGTGATCACATTGGTAGCGGCCGTTGCTGTCGTCGATGGACTCGCAGTCGGTCCTTCGAGAGCACTTCCGTTGGGTACCTGTTCATCGCGACCCCTGTGACGGAGATCGAGGCCGGCGGCGCAGATCCGCTTGCGACCTCGGACTTGCCGGACTGAAGCCCAGCGACCCCTGACAGCCCTGGCTAGGTGCAACTCATGACCGATATCCTGCGAGCCAAAGATGGGTTTTCAGAAGCATTTATTACGGTTGGAGATCGATACGAAGTTCACCTAACGCCCATCGGCCGGGACGAGCCGGCGACGCAAACCCAAGAGGAATCATTGCGGACCAGGCGAGGACATGGTTCGGTCCCAACTGTCGAGGATGAATCGCCCTCCAAGGATATCGTGTGACTCGTTCGGCACCTCATCATGCGTGGCACCACGCCGACGGAAGACAACCGTAGAGCCACGCCGAAAGAATAGCCGATGGAAACTCAATGCAAACCGTCACTCATTGACGAATATGAGACACGAGTTAGCGGGCACAGCGCCACGTCGCTCCCGAAAGCCAAGGTCGCTGTGAGATTCTCCCGACTTCCAAATCACGTTGGGCTTATTCCCGACGGAAACCGACGTTGGGCGCGAATGAGGGGTCTTCTCCCTCAACTGGGATATGCGGCAGGACTCGAGCGGGGACTGACTATGCTCGACGAATGTATCCACATTGGCATTCGGGAGGTCAGCGTCTATGGTTTCACGACTGATAATGCGAAGAGACCGCCGGTGCAATCTGAGGCATTTACGAGCGCGTGCGTAGGGTTCGTCGAAAGCGCGCGGGAACGCGAGGTCGCCATTCGCGTGGTTGGAGATACAATGTCCTCGATGTTCCCGCAAAAGCTGCGCCCTTATGCCGACGCCCGCATGGGCACAGGGATGAGAGTCAACGTGCTCGTAAACTACGGCTGGGAATGGGATCTGCGCACTGCTGCCTTGGGAGATCCGAAACGACGGTTTCACGAACGCATCGCCAGCGCGGACGTCTCGAGGATCGATCTTTTGGTGCGATGGGGTGGAATGCGTCGTCTCAGCGGCATGCTGCCCGTCCAAACTGTCTATGCGGACTTTTACGTCGTCGACGACCTCTGGCCCGACTACGAAAGCGAGCAATTCTATGAAGCCCTGCGGTGGTATGCAAGGCAAGAAGCGACTCTGGGCGGTTAGAGTTCGTCACGATGTTGGCGATCTGGAGCCATTGCTGGCTTCAGTATCGCCCCGCAAACTCGCTCAGTACGTGTACCGGCTGTTGCGTCACGGCCATGCCGATGTCGGCGAGGCCCAATACGAAGCTCGCTTCCGCCGCAGCCAGCCCCACGAACTGATCGAGACGGCAAGAACTCTCGGTTTCACTCTCATCGCCGCGAAACGTGCCTCCGCTGACGCCCTGACGAACTTGCGGGCCGGATAGGGTTCAGGTCAGTACCCGCTCAGCGCAGGTCGCCCAGCGGCTACGCATAATTGAAGAGCGCCATGAACCCGAAGTCCATGTGAAGTTTGTCCGTGCGACCCGCGTACTCGACGACGATTCCCATCCCTCACCCTCGGTCATCGCCGCCAAGGTCGCCCAGGATCCAGACGCCGGGATGGCGCATTTCCACGACGGCCGAGATTCGTTCGGCGGTGCCAAGCCAGAACACCGGGACATCGGCAGGCGTTGGAACGGGATTGCCGTCGAGTGCCACGACCCTGAACGCGTGGCCTGCCAAGCCGAGGCTGCGTATCTCTGTCGCGCTCGGGTTGAGCACGTGGAAGAGCACGCGCTCTCCTTGTTTGACGCGAATCGGTTCGCCGTGCCCCAGCATCCGTCCGTTGATGCTGAATAGTTCGTAGCCAACTTCGAAGCCCTTCGGTATGCCTTTGGCCTCTTCGTCCGCTGCCGCTCCGATCTGCCGAAGCGCGTCGACGGAGTTGCCGACGAGCATGTCCATAGCCATATCGCCGCCACGGCTGAAGGACGGGACGAACTCCTTCATGACCAGGACGACCTCACGATCATAAGCTTCCGGATTGCCCTTGGGGTCGATATACACAGCTCCAGCCTGACCTGTATAGATAGCCGCGGCTATGGTTGTTACCGGCGACGGCATGGGTGTGATAGAAACGAACCCCTGCAGGCTCGAGGACAAAGGCGATCTGGCGCATACCCTTGGGTGGCACGAATGGCGAGCCTTCCTCCGGAGCTCCGTCGACCTCGCTCGGTATTCGTTGTCCATGCCAGTGGACCAGCTCCGGTGTATCCGTATCATTATAAATGTCGACTACGACTCTCTGCCCTTCCTTGAAGCGCACGAGCGGCCCCGGGAACTGGCCATTGTATTCGCTGCGATGCACTCCTACGTTCGCAAAATGCCAAGCGACGACGGATGCGATCATGCGGGACGCTACGCCTTCACCGTGCTGTGTGTCCAAAAAGCGCGCAGTGCAAGCATATAGATATGGCACGCGTGATGCACATGCAGAGCTTCATCAAGGATGAACTCACCATGAACCATGCCAGTCAAGCTAGCGGCATGCGCCCAACAGATGTGTTGGGTCGACGCGAGGTTGCGCGATGAGTGACACGTCTTTTCACGAGCCCCCGGAGCTCCTATCGGAGGAGACCAGGGACCTGCACCGCGGCATTGTCTCGCTTTGCGAGGAGCTGGAGGCAGTGGACTGGTACCAACAGCGCGCCGAAGCCTGCATAGACAAGGAACTTCGGGCCGTCATTACGCATAATAAGAATGAAGAAATTGAGCACGCAATGATGCTTCTCGAATGGATCCGCCGTCACGATTCCGCCTTTGACGCGAACATCGCCAAGTACCTGGGCGGCACCGGCCCCATCATCGCCATCGAGGCCAGCAGCGGTGGAGAAGACCCGAACTCCACATCGACGCCGACCGGCGACAGCCTTGGCATTGGAACCCTGAGAGGGAGCAAGTGACTGACCTCCTGAAGCGAGAGCAGGCGCCGATCACAGTGGAAGCCTGGAAGCAGATAGACAAAGAGGCGCGCCGTGTTCTCAAGCTCCATCTCGCGGGCCGCAAACTCGTAGACTTTTCGGGGCCGCACGGGTGGACGCTCGGTGGCATCAACACCGGCCATCTCAAGGACATCGACAAGGGTCGAGTAGAAGGCGTGCCGCATGCCATCCGCGAAGTGCAGGCGCTGGTCGAGATCCGGTCGCCTTTCACAATGAAGATCTTGGAACTCGACTATGCGGCTCGAGGCGCACGCGATCTTGATTTGGATTCTGTCATCGATGTGGCGGAGCGCGTTGCACACGCGGAGGACACAGCCATCTTCCATGGCCTGAAGGAGGCGCAAATCACGGGCATTGTCGACGCGAGTCCGCACTCTTCTATTGAGGTGAAGACCACGCTCGACTGGCCGCGGACCGTCGCCGCCGCGAAAGAAGTGCTCCGCGCGGCGGGCGTGGACGGGCCGTATGCCCTGGCGCTCGGCGTCCAAGCATACACGGAGCTCGCGGCTGACAGCGATGAGGGCTACCCGCTTCGCCGCCGCATCGTGGAGAACCTCATCGACGGCTCGATCGTGTGGGCGCCGGCGCTTCGCGGAGGGGCCGTGCTGCTATCGAAGCGTGGCGGAGACTACGAGATTACGGTCGGGCAGGATCTCTCGATCGGTTACGCGTTCCATGATCGGGAGGACGTCGAGCTCTATCTTACCGAATCGTTCACGTTCCGGGTCCTAGAGGAGAAGGCAGCGATCTTCCTGCGAAGAGCTTCGAGCAAGCCGGGGGAGGGAACGGGAAGTTGACGAGATCGGTCACCTCTCGCGAGGCCGCGGTCGCCATCGGCACTACCAGAAACCAGCAAGCCCGCGAATATCGGAAACCCGTACACGAAACGTTGGCGGCAGAGCCCGTAGGTCGCGCCCCAACCAAGGAGAAAACTGATGTCCTTCACGCTGTCGCCACTGCCCTACGAGAAGAACGCATTGGTTCCGTACATAAGCGCCGAAACGCTGGAGTACCACTATGGCAAGCACCATCAAGCGTACATCACCAACCTGAATAAGCTTGTCGAGGGCAAGCCGGAGGCGAACCGCAACCTTGAGGATCTCATCGTGTCGAGCGATGGCGGCGTCTTCAACAACGCCGCGCAGATCTGGAATCACAGCTTCTACTGGAAGAGCATGAGGCCGAACGGCAGCGGCCAGCCCACGGGGGACCTGGCCGACGCCATCAAGCGGGACTTTGGCAGCTTCGAGAAGCTCGTCGAGGAGCTGGCCAACGCGGCCGCGACCCAATTCGGAAGCGGTTGGGCATGGCTCGTTCTGGGGAGCGACAAGAAGCTCGCTGTAACCAAAACGACCAACGCGGACCTGCCGATGAAACACGGACAGACGGCGCTGCTCACGATCGACGTCTGGGAGCACGCCTACTATATTGATTACCGGAACGCGCGGCCTAAGTACGTCGAGACGTTCCTCGAGTCGCTCGCAAACTGGGACTTCGCGCTCGCGAACCTGAGGAAGGGCTGAGGAGAACCGACCATGAGCACGATCCTCACCCAAGACAGAACAGAGCTCTACTATAAGGACTGGGGCTCGGGTAAGCCCGTCGTTTTCAGCCATGGATGGCCGCTCAACGCCGATGCCTGGGAGAGCCAGATGGTATACCTGGCGTCCAATGGCTATCGCTGCGTCGCCCACGATCGACGCGGCCACGGTCGTTCGAGCCAGCCTTGGAACGGCAACGACATGGACACTTACGCCGACGACCTATTGGCGCTTATCGAGACGCTCGACCTGAAAGGTGCCACCCTTGTCGGCCACTCGACGGGTGGCGGAGAGGTTGCCCGCTATATCGGGCGCCACGGAACCAAGCGCGTTGCCAAAGCCGTGCTGATGGGATCGGTGACGCCGTTGATGGTCAAGACGAAGGGCAATCCCAGCGGACTGCCTATCGAGGCGTTCGACGCCATACGTGCTGGCGTCTCAGCCGACCGTTCGCAGTTCTTCAAGAACCTGACGACACCGTTTTTCGGTGCCAACAGGCCTGGGGCCGAGGTCAGCCAAGGGGTCCGTGATGCGTTCTGGTTTCAGGGCATGCAGGGTGGCCTCAAGAACGAGTTCGAAAGTATCAAGGCATTCTCCGAGACAGACTTTACCAAGGACCTCGAGAAGTTCGACGTGCCAACCCTGATCATTCACGGCGACGACGACCAGATCGTGCCGATCGGCGCTTCGGCTTACGCCGCGACCAAGCTCGTCAAGAACGCGACCTTGAAGATCTACAAGGGTGGCCCGCATGGCCTCGCTGACACGCACAAGGACCAGCTCAATGCGGATCTACTGGCATTCATAAAGACTTGACGTCCGTTTTCCTGGGGGTCTGGATGGACGCGCTCATACGAATCCGCAGGTCTCCAATCGCGCGAAGCGCGAAGACTTTCCTATCCAAATTGCTGAGACAGCTGATTTTCTCCAATACGATTGCTATCGTTCGTAGGGGTGACGACCCCCGAAGCCTCTCGGCCGGCCCGCGTACCCCAGCTTCTCGGCGTGCCGCGTCAGGTGGTCATGCTCGGCATCGTGAGCTTCCTCACCGACCTGAGCTCCGAGGCCATTTTTGCCATCCTGCCCCAGTTTCTGACTGGCGTGATGGGAGCGAGTGCGCTCGTTCTCGGGACCATGGAAGGGCTCGCCGACTTCTCCGCTTCATCGCTCGACATGGCGTCCGGGTACGTTTCCGATCGACTCGGAAAGCGAAAGGGGCTCGCCGTGCTCGGCTATGGTCTTTCGTCCGTGGCGAAGACAGCGCTCCTCGTCGCCAATACCGCCGGACAGGTCCTGGCCTTCCGCGTCGTCGAGCGATTGGGCAAGTCCATCCGCGGTGCTCCTCGCGACGCATTGATCGCTGGGGTTGCGACGAAGGAGAAGCGCGGTGCTTCGTTCGGGCTACACAAGGCCTTCGACAAGGCGGGGGCGATCCTGGGACCCCTTGTGGCGTTCGTACTCCTCGACCACTTCGGCCAGTCGCTCGGCTCGTTTCGCAAGCTCTTTCTCGTCGCCGCCATTCCCGCGTTCGCCTCCGTCGCCGTGCTCGTCCTCTTGGTCCCCGAGCGCAAGGGGGTGACGCCCCAGTCCGTCCCGCTCCGTGAGGCTCTCCGAACTCTTGGCCCCGGCTTCCGGCATTACGTGATCTCGGCCGGCCTCTTCTCCGGCGCCTACTTCAGCTACGCCTTTCTCATGCTCGCCGCCACGCGCGCTCACTTTGAGAGCAAGCATGTGGCGCTGCTCTACGCGCTCTTCAACGTCTCGTTCACCGTTCTGTCGGTGCCGATCGGGCGGCTCGGCGACCGGATCGGACGGCGCACGATCATCGCCGTGTCGTACGGGCTGTATGCGCTCCTGGCGTTGGGGTTCGCGCTGGCGACGTCGAAGACGGCCGTGATCCTCCTCTTCCTCCTCTACGGAGTGTTTTACGCCATCGATGAGGGACAGACGAAGGCGTACATCGCTGATCTCGTCCCCGAGAAAGCGCGCGCGACCGCCATCGGCACCTACGGGTTCGTTACGGGGGTTATTTACCTGCCGGCCTCGCTCGTCGCGGGGTTGCTCTGGAAGGCATTCGGCCCCGGAATCACCTTCGGCACGGCGGCGTGCGTCGCGCTCGTCGCTCTCGCGTACTTCGTCTTCCTGCCGCGCGCGGCGGCCAACGAAGCGGATCGACCGCATTGAATATGAATAGGAAGTGCCAGTTCACCGAGGTCTTTCACACGACACCCCACCACGGCGGTGGCGACGGTGACATGCTTTTCAAGATTCGGTGCTGTTATCGGCTCCATCGAATCGCAACACCTGCTGCTTTCTGGTGAAAGGGCGTTCGATTCGCAGAGCCTATTTCGAGGGTACATCGCCTACCAGCTAACGTTCAGTCCGAAGGAGTGACCGACCGCATGCGGAAGTGGACCCGCATTTCCGGTCCCCTCGCGATCTTCTCATCGTCAAACATGTCACGCATTCTTGAAATGCCCTATGCATTTCAACCCATGACCAGACCCACCAAACTGAACGAAAGCGAACTCGCCAGCATATTGTCAACGCTAGCGGAATGGACGGTTGACGATGGCAAGCTACATCGCGAGTACCTATTCGCAGATTTTGTCACGGCGTTCGGCTTCATGACATCGGTTGCGCTCGCTGCCCAAGCGGTGAATCACCACCCGGAATGGTCCAACGGCTGGAATCGAGTGCGCATCGACCTGACCACCGACGACGTCGGGGGCATCACGCAGCTCGACGTAGAGCTCGCGCGCTCGATCGAGGAGCTGGCTCGGCACCAGCTAACCCCGTGAGCCCGATCGAACGACTTTTCGAACGCGCGAGCCCATCGAACTTCAAGCTCAGCGCACGTCTTCGGACAGCGTACGGAGGTGACTTTGGCATTGATGCGCCGAGAACGTTTGCTAACTTCGTGTCTTCGCTCGACGGCGTGGCTGCGCTCCCAATCCGCGGGGAATCCGGTCGCGTGGTCAGCGGTGGCAGCGAAGCCGATCGATTCGTCATGGCGCTGCTTCGTGCGAGCGCGGACGCGATCGTCATCGGTGCGGGCACGTTTCGACGGTCTCCTGGTGCTGCTTGGACTCCGGCCGGCGCGTTCCCTCCTTTAGCCGACGACTTTGCGATCCTGCGAGGTCGATTGGGAATGAGAACTTTCCCGTTGCTGGTCTTGGTCACGGCTTCGGGCCGGTTGGACACAGCGCAGTGGTCGGCCGGTGACGCGCTGATCATAACCACGCGCGCGGGCGAGGAGAATCTGCGCGGGAAGCTACCTTCCGGGGCACGCGTCGAAGTGTTCTCCGCCGATAGCGTCCCGATTCCGGACGTTCATGCGCTTTTACATTCAGAGGGTCACGGACGTGTGCTGATCGAAGGAGGTCCGAAGCTCTTTGGCGAATGGGTGAAAGCGAACCTCGTCGACGAGCTGTTTCTTACGGCGTCGCCAAGGCTATTCGGGCGACGTGATGGCGATGGGAAAATGTCCATTGTCGACGGAGTGGACCTCGGCGAAATCGGGCTCGAGCTCGTGAGCGTGCGTCGCAGTGACTCGCACCTGTTTCTTCGTTACACGCGAGCTGAAGGGCCGACCGATAGACCGGCGCCGATATAGTGATCCGGAGAGCTCAAGAATTGAGCTAAAATCATATCGCGAGTTTCGCTGAAACCGCATGCGAAAGTGGCCGCACCGACGGATGCACGCAGAGGTGCACGCTAGGTAAGGGCTTGGCAGTCTGAGTGTCCAAACGGGCGAAGCCGAGGTGAAGGAGAAGACATCAAGGCAAGGGATTCGCAGTGATGCGCACAAGCTCGCGTAATCCGCGGACAGGGCGCAGATGCGTTCGTTGGAGTCAATCGTGCCCGCAACGCTTGCGGGCCCAATCATGAGCGTGGGCAGCCAGTCGCCTGCCGCTCGAAGAATGCCGAACCTGAGAAATGGTTCGACCACGCGTTCACTTCGATGCGGGTCACCGCCCTATTTCGCTTTCGCGACGGGCTCTCATACCGCCGAAAACATGCATCGTACGTGTCCAGGCGGCGACCTCCATACTCTGGCGAGTGCCCTTCGGGATGAATCAGATCTCCTACGGGTGAATCTTCTCCCCATTCGCCAGCATCTCAACGAATTGAGCAATGCGGCGGGCGCGTGTCTCTGGCCTTTTTGCGTTCTGAACCCGCCACAGAATGGCGTAGCGGTTGTGCGCTTCCAATGTGGCGAAGAAGTTCGCTGCGGGAGGATTGTTCGCGAGTGCCGTCGCTAGATCCTCCATTCGACGACATCCGTCTCGTCCCAGTCATGACCACGACGGAGGAGTACAGTCCTTCGACCGTGCGCAACGTCGTAGTCGTCGGAGTGCGGCAATGTCGAGAGCCTGTCGCGTCCAACTTGTCGAGGTGCGGTTTCAGTACCTCACGTGTTGCGAATGCGTTGCCGTACTCGATCTGTTCTGGTGTTTCCCAGCGGCTCGCCACCTTGGCGACAGAATGGGCAAGACTCGAGCGGGCGCGGATTTCCGTCGCCACGTTTTCTCGATGATGGGCTCGGGGGCGACCGTCGTTGGTCCGTGTGAAGGAAACATGATTTGGTAGCCCGTTCACACCCAAGCCACGACGCAGATGAAATCTCTGTGGCGGTCGATTTCGTGGAGCACACTCACCCTATCGAAGCCTGCCACGGACACCATCGCTTCGACGCCGTCCGGGGAAAGCGGGATAACCGCGGGGCCCTTCACGCCGTTCTTTGCCAGCGATTCCGCACGGGTCATGGAGACTACCAACTGACCGCCGGGGGAAAGTATGCGCCGTAGCTCCGATAATGCCTTTGGCGGATCGCTCCAATAGAACATCGAATTGACGCTGCACGCGTTCGAGAAGCTGTTGTCTGGAAAAGGCAGCACCTCGGCCTTCGCCCACTGTAGCGCGAGCCTGCCCGAGCGAAGTAGCCGAGGAAACCGCTTCCGGCAGTGCGCCACCATCGTCGGCGAAGCGTCGACACCCGCGACGAATCCGTCCTCCACGATGCGCGATATCCGCTCGAGGAGATAGCCCCCTCCGAATCCCACTTCGATCACACGGCTGCTGGAGTTAAGACTGAGGCGATCACACGTGAAGTCGTTCAGTGCCGCATTCCGCCGGTTCCAGAGCGGCGCCAAAATCCAGCGTCCGATCAGGCCGGACGGGTGAGCCAACTGCCGTGTCATCCAAGTCGCCATGATTCGAATTGCTATCATAGCTACGCCGCGTATGTGAACTTCACCGGCCAATGGCAGCAACTCACGGTGATGCTCGATGCGGACGGAGGAAGGAACGGCATCGGCATCGACTCGAGCTGGGGCTACCAGGGCGCCCTTTGGATCCCGACGGCGGTCTACGGCATCAATTGGCAGACTCAGAAGAAGGACCCACCCTAAGCCGGGATGTGCAGAGTGGTGCCACGTCCCTCCGATCGACCCGATTCAAGCCCGAGGCAGCCCTCATTGAACGCGAGTCTATCCTCCGGTTCCGGCGCCTCCGAGCGCGCGGCGCGGGGTCCTTGCAGCACCTTCTTGATCCTCTCCACTTCGGCGGTGTAGCGGCGCTTGCGCTCCGCGAGCATGCGGCGCTCCGCCGTTGCGAGGCCTTCCGGCAGGAACAGGTCGGCGAGGAGCAGAGCCCGTCCTGTGCGCGCATCGAAGTTGAAGCGATGCGTGACTCCCTCGCAGTATGGCCCGCACAACTGGGTGTCCAAGTTGATCGAGAGGATCCGATCGTCGTTGCGCCTCGTGGTGAAATTCACCTCGGAGACCAGAACTGGATCCGTCGGCTCCGAGCCCTCCGGCACCGAGAACGTGTGGCCGGCATGGACAGGGGCGGGAATCCCCAACACCGAAAGGTATATCTCGTCGTTTACCCGTGCCGCCACGCCGGGTGGGCCCGAAGCAACCCACGGCATACGGATCGAACTTCTCGAGCACTCGGAATGCGATGGAGGGATCGGTACGAAGCGAGGAGTCGCCTTCGCATTCGGCCACCTCGACTCTGATGCCTTCAGAGGCTGGGTGGTGGCCGATCGACGCCTTGACTTCGCCGAGGAGCGCCGACGCGAGTACGGAGCTGATTCTTGGCTGAACCTCGGATGCATCGACCGCCGCGAGCTCCCGCTGGATCGCGATTTCGCCAGCGAGCCGATTGGTCAATGTCACCATCTCCCTCCCCGCGTCCCTGAAATCGCCATCCGCGCATGCGGCGAGGTACTCGCTGTTTCCGAGAAGACCGAGAACGATATTGTTCAGATCGTGGAAAAAGACACGCTCGAGAATGGCCCACTGCTGCTGACGGGTCACGTCGTGGAGAAAAAGCAGCAGGAACCTTCGCTCGCCGACTTCGAAGGGCACCGAGCAGACGCGCAAGAAGACGTCGCGGGCTATATCGGCACGCGTCGTGCGAATCGCGCAGAGTCGCTCCACGGGACTGCCGGACGAAAGGGCAGTCACGATCGATATCGCCGCGCCGCAAGAGGCGCAGAGCTTCGAAGTTCCGCAGCCCGACGGACCTTCGCCCACCTTGTCACATCCGATCGCCTCGCCCGGGCGAAGACCGAGAACGTCCTCGGCATTGGTCACTCCAAGCATCCGAAGGAGGACCTCGTTGGACGCCAAGATCTGCCGATTCTCGTTGAGGACGGCGATCAGGCCGCCGACGAGCTGCAGAACCCCGCTTACCATCGGGTGCCCTGTTACGAGGGCGAGATCTAGTTCCAGTTTCGCCTTGTCGTCCCGCTGCGCAGAAGCGAAGTGTGTCTCCATCCTGCCCCTGGCTCGCCGCGCGACTCGAACGTGCAGCGGCTCCAGGTAACCCTACCTCGTCAGGGGACGACGCGAAACTGCAAAAACCGGATCGCAGGAAGCGAAGTTGGCTCGGGTCGAGCGTCGCCGGCACATCCTTGATTGCGACATCGGGGTCGGTCTCTTGCATGCACTGACACAAGCGGTTTCTACATAGGCCTGCTCGGCAATAGGCCGCACGAAAGCCTCCGAGGGCAGGTCGCGAACCGAATGGCGACCGAAGCAGAGATATCAATCATGTGTATATGTGGTTGTGGGGGCGCGCTGTGGTTCGCAATGGGGCCTCGTCCATGTCGAAGGCCGTAGAATCGGCGATCAAGAGCCACATTGGAGGCGTATCATTCCAGCGATTCCATGAACATTCATAGGCTATGGACGCCCACGTTCCTGTCTGTTGCGACAATTCTGACGTGCACCTTCTGTGGTTCCGCAGCTTCGACGCCGAACCGACTCGACGCAGGGTTTGAAACCTCTGATGCGAGCGCGCCGCTCGATGCGGTAATCGATATCGCGAGCGACACCGGAATCGATTCTGAGATCGACCATCGGGCCGATGCCGGGGTCCATGACATGTCTGAAACCGGAAGTGGCGCGGGCGACTCGTCGAGTTCAGCGGACGGAGGCTCCGACGGATCCGCGCATGGATTCCCCGTTCCGTGGATTGACGGTCCGAGAACTGTCGTCGAACTGTCAAACTCCAACGTGTTCGACGTCGTCGCTCCTGTGGCTTCGACCAGTTACACCTGGACGGTCGATGCTGGCACGATTGCGCCGCAGAGCGGAACATCGGTCACGCTTACCGCGCCAAGTCTCGAGCCTGGGGAGAGCTCGCGAATCGTTCACTTGACGGTCAGTACTATCGATTCGTCCGGCGCAGCGGGGCAGATCGATGTGCCCATCATGGTAGTGCTCACGATTGCCGACTCCAGTGACCTTACGAATAACTTCGTATTCAACGGCACGTTCGATCTTGGGACATCAGGGTACGAGATGAAGAAGTACCTACGTCCAGCCGACAACCCCGGTGGCTTGTTCGATCCGCTAGGCGTAGACGATGCCGATCCGTCACCCGGCGGCGCGCACGCCCTGACGTTCACCAACAAGTACTCGGACGCGGTGCAGATCCTTTCGCGAAGCTTTCCGCTCACGCAGGGAAGCCTTTACGACTTGAGCTTCTACATGAAGGGCTCCGCGGCGACGCCGCTCTCAGTCTCGGTCGGGATCATCTCAGCCGACTGGGATGTCGCGGGCGGCGTCGATGCAGAGGTGACGACTTCCTGGCAGCGATTTCACGGGACGTTTGCGGCCTCCGCGTACAGCGCGACCACGAAGACCTATACGGTTTCCGTTCGGTCGAACATGGATGGGCCGACGAAGCTCGTTCCCTACTCCCTATGGATCGATCAGCTGAAGGTGACACCAGGCGACATCGACTCGCCGAGCTACGCTCCCCAAGCGGAGGTCGAGATCGCGGTTCGCGCGAACGCGCCGGTACTCACGGATGCGGCGGCTTTGACGCTCACCGTGACCGCCGCCAACCATTCAGCGATGGAGGTTCACGGCAGTATCGCGCTCGTGGCCACGGAGGACGATTCGACCGCCGCGCCGATCACGCTCGATGCATGGCCCGTGGTCCTCGCTGCGGGGCAGACCCTGACCATAGCGAAGACCGAGTCCGTGGCCCGCTATGCGAGCTATACGGTAACTCCCGTAGCTCGTTTCGACGCCACCTCGAGCGTGCTGCCAGCATGGTTCGCCAACGTAGGACCTTACACTTCGTCCGCGACTCCGATCGCGATCGATCATCGCTTCGTGGTCGGAGTGAACGAGGCGTTAGATCCCTCCGACGGCCCGACTGGAACCATCGCGATGTCCAATGGTTCCGTCGTCGACTATATGTCTGAGCTGCAGCTGATGGGGACGCGGATTGTTCGACTCTGGGATCCTGACCCTCTGTCGTGGACCGCAGTGGAGCCGAACGCGCCAAACCTCTCGTCGAGCGACAATTTCGATTTCGGCTACGGTGATTTCATTGTCAACAATCTGATCGATGCTGGAATTCAGCCCCTCGCAGTGCTCGTGGGCGGTCCAGGATTGGAGCCCTATGCCAACCCCGCGCCAACCGAAACGAGTCCTTCGGACCCGAACTGTCAGGCCGGCGCGATGAGCTCGGACTTTCCCACATGGCTCACTCGAGAGAGTGCGCCCAGCCCGAACACATCCCAGTACTACCTCGACTCCTGTTTGCAGGAATTCTTGCCCCCCAACTCCAAGCCGACCGACGCATTTCCCTACTTCGTTTCGAACGTGGTCGCGCACTTCAAGGGGCGCGTCGCATATTGGGAAATCAACAATGAGGCGAATCTCTTTTCCCCGCTCGGCGATTACGTTCCATACCTCGAGTCGGCCTCGACCGTGATTCACGCATCCGATCCTGCGGCGAAGGTCGTCGGATATTGTTTCAACATGGGACCGAACACCCCGTCCGCCATGCAAGGCTATTTTGGTGCCGCATCGACCTCCTCGTCGAGTCCGGGATATCAGGGCTTTGCCGCCTCGGACGTGATGTCGATCCATCCGTACAGCGCCTCGGACCTTGGCGAATCCGACGCCAACGGGTCCGGATCGATCGCAGCCGACGTCGCGATCGCCAACATGAAGCAGGTGATGGATGGCTTCGGTGCGGCGGCGATGCCGCTTTGGGTGACTGAGGATTACTATTTGTCTGATCCGAATGGTGCGTCAACGACCGCAGCCGGAACGCTGTCCGCCGTTCACGCCCGACACGTCGCACAGCGATTTCTCACCGATCTTGGGGAAGGAGTCGCACAATCGATGCCTATCCATTCCGGGACTCTTCTTTGGAAGCAGACGCTAAACCCGGAATTCAACCGATTCTTTACGTCTAGCTGGACTCCGAGCTCGATCTTCGTCGCTTACAATGCTCTCGCACGGCTCTTCGAGGGCGCGACGCCGGTGTCGAAGAAGGTTTGGAACGGGAGCGACGTTTGCTATGTAGTTTCCGCCCCATCGGGACCCCTAGGAGCGTGCTGGGTGTACGCGGGTGGCGCTTCCAGCGGATCGCTGACACTCTCGGTCGACGTCGATGTCCTTGACGTATATGGCAACATGACAGCGGCAGGCGTTCGAACGGTCTCGCTGACGCAAACGCCGGTTTATCTGCGCTCGAGCGGACCGGCGAATATCGCCGAGTTCGAAGCGTCCATCGCAGCAGGGGCCGTGAATTAGTTGATGGCGCTTCGCTGTGAACCACGTCGTGCAGTTACATTGAATTGAGCCGTATCGCCGAAGAGTCGTGGTCGCTCGCAAGAATGCGGAGTCTGAGATTGGAGTGATGCAAGCGCTCCGTCTTCGCGCGGCGCACCCATATAGGATTGACAGTCCGCGATATATTATGGGGTTCCGACGGAATCGCGGCCCAGATTGGCTCGTCGCGTTGGCCACGGCGCATCCTGGGCGGATTCGTCGCGTCAGGTGAGCGAATGGTGGATTGTCCGCAGCTCGTGAGCAAGCGGGGGCAAGCCACACGAGAAGCGCGATTCTCCCCGACATGCCTGCAGTCAGACTCGAAAAGCATGCTCACGCTGCACGGTTCGCAGACCCAAGTCTCAGTCTCGGGAGTCCGGCCGACGAATTGCCCGCGTCGAGGTGCGAAACAGCTAACAAAATGTGGCTTTGACCGGCAAAAGGGGGGAAAGAGAAGAGAACCATGCCGAACGTCAAACGCCAAGTCTTCGCGTCTCGCCGATGCCTCAGGTCCACGGCTATCGCGCGCTGCGGCTTTGGGGCCGCCGCATTGCTGACGTGCGGCAGCGTTTCCGCCCCCGCCAGCGCGCAGACGAAGAAGCCGTTCGAGAGCTACCTCAATCCGACGCCCATCGTTGCGCCGCTCAGTTC
>Ga0182030_10013519_pt1 | contig 16227 bp, 14 predicted proteins | sample 812S3MmetaG_FD_121299 | JGI IMG/M metagenome (GOLD analysis project Ga0182030, IMG submission 121299) | Permafrost microbial communities from Stordalen Mire, Sweden - 812S3M metaG (Illumina Assembly) | ecosystem: Environmental > Terrestrial > Soil > Wetlands > Permafrost | place: Sweden...
ACACTCTATTGCCCGCAGCCTATGAATGGCGATTCAAACCAGCTTAAAATCAATCCGTGGCTCATCGCGATTGCGGTGATTCTGCCGACCTTCATCGAAGTGCTCGACACCACGGTCGTCAGCGTCGCGCTGAATAATATCGCGGGCAACCTCTCGGCCACGATCTCGCAGGCGACGTGGATTCAGACGGGCTATCTCATCTCGAACGCGGTCATCCTGCCCGCCGCCGCGTGGTTTTCCGCCTTGTTCGGGCGCAAACGGTTTCTCATGGCCTGCGTCGGCATTTTCACCGTGGCTTCCTTCGCTTGCGGTGCCGCTCCGAATCTGTCCTTTCTGATCTTCGCTTCCATCGTGCAAGGCGCGGGCGGCGGCGCGTTGCAGCCCATTTCGCAGGCCATTTTGATGGAGAGTTTTCCGCCCGCCAAGCGGGGCGTGGCCATGGCGGCCTACGTGGTGGGCGTGGTCGTGGCGCCCGTGGTGGGACCGGTTATCGGTGGCTGGCTCACCGACAATTATTCCTGGCGCTGGATCTTCTACATCAACATCCCCTGCGGCCTGGTCGCCCTGTGGATGATCCAACAATTCGTTTTTGACCCGGAATATATCCGCAATGTCAAACCCGGACGCATTGACGCCTTCGGCTTCCTCGTCCTGGCGATCTGGCTGGGCACGATGCAAACCGTGCTCAACAAAGGACAGGATGAAGACTGGTTCAACTCCAATTTCATTTGCACGCTTTCGGTAATTTCGGTCATCGCGTTCATCGCATTTGTCGTCAGGGAATTTTCGATTCGCGAACCGCTCGCTGACTTGCGGGTGTTTGCCGACCGGAACTTTTGGGTCTGCAACGTTCTCGTCGCCGTGGTCTTCCTCCTCTTGTATGGCATCATGAACCTGCAGCCCCTCATGGCGGGAAGCCTCATGGGATACACCGCCTTCATTAGCGGACTGGCGCAAGCTCCGCGCGGACTGGGGGTATTGATCTTCACGCCGTTGGTGGGGATTCTTATGGGGAAAGTAAACGCCCGTCTTCTGATTGGCCCTGGAATGATATTAATAGCGGTCGCCTCCTTGATGATGGGGAATTTCAACCTCGATATTTCCAGCCACGACTTCTTCTGGCCCAACTTTGTTCAGGGCATGGGCATGGCCTTGACGATGGTCCCGCTGATGACCGTGGCCCTGGCCACCATTCGCAATGAACAGATGGGCAACGCCACCGGGCTTTACGCCTTGGTGCGCAACCTCGCGGGCAGCATCGGCATCGCCGTGGCCATCGCCATGGTCTCGCGCGGCGCACTCGCACACCAAGCCTATATGACCGCTCATCTGACGCCCTACGATTTGCCTTATCAGAACGCGGTGCAAATGGGACAAGCCGCGCTCACACCTGCGATGGGAGCACAGGCGGCTCCCGGCACCTTGGGCGTGATCTACAAATCCGTGCTGCTACACTCCAACATGTTTGCCTTCGCGGACGAGTACCGCTGGCTGGCGCTGGTTTGTTTCTTGTCCGTCCCACTGGTGCTGCTGCTCAAGAAGGGCGACGGCCATCGAGAAGTGATGATGCATTGAACTGATTATGAAAAGAAAGACATCCATGCCGAAAATGAGTCCCCAGCCCATGAGCGCACCAGCCATCCATGCTCCGCAGTTGCCGAGCAACTTTGAACGAATCCGCAAGCGTGCCGAGGCGCTTTACGCCGCGCGCAACGGCATGATCGGAATGACATTGAATGACTGGCTGAAGGCCGATCAGGAACTGAAACGGGAGCTTGAGAAATAAATCACCAACCAAAAGAAAAATATGACAATCACCAATCTTGACCTGACACTGGACATTTGCACTGAAGACGGAGCGCGCACGCGGTTCTATCAAAACGACGAAACTCGGGTCGCCAAAACCCTGGAGCAGTTGGTTTCGCCCCGGCTCTTCTTTCAACCTCTGCTCACGTTGGCTTCGGAACACAGCGTCAGCGCCATTCCCACCCGGAGCATTGACATGATTCTGGCGCGCACGGCATCGCCGCCGCCGCTGCCGTTGCCGCGCGGTTGGGTGGATGCGGTGGAAATCGCCGACGAGGCGTTTCTCCAGCTTGCCACGCCGGAGACAGCGCCCGCGGCAGAGGACAAAACCGGGCTGCTGGCGGAAATCCACACGCTCGGAGACTGGATGATGCGCCTGAGGCTGGAGACCATCGTTCCGGCGACCATTCAGGAACAACGCCAGCGTTGGAACCATTCGTTCGACCTGCCAGCCATTCCGTTTCGCTTGAAGGCGGGCGGAATTGGCGCCATCAACCCCGCAAAGATCGTTCGCGTGACCGTCTTTCCACCGGTTGACGGAGTTGGAGAGAAAGCATTGGCGGCGGATTTATTGCAGTGCATTCGTTCCTAATAAACTCAAAACCAACCGAGACGGAAATTATGAAACCAAATCATTTATCAACCATGGCGCTGCTGGCGTTTCTGGCCGGCGGCTGCGCCAACATCCCCAGCGTTGGGCCCGACTATCACAAGCCCGAAACCAAGGCGCCCGCCCACTGGGACGAACCCCTGGCTGGCGGCGAAACCAATTCCGCGGCGGCGGCGACAGCGGCTTGGTGGAAAAACTTCCACGATTCCGAGCTGGACTCCTTGATCGAACGCGCCGCCTGCTCGAACCTCGACTTGCGCATCGCCCAGGCGCGCGTGCGCGAGGCGCGCGCGCATTATCGCATGACCTCCGCCGATTTTTGGCCGACGGTGGACGCGGCGGGCAGCTACTCGCGGGTTCGCAGTCCTGAACATCTTCCGGTATTGGGTGCCATGCACCTGCCTTCGTATGAAGACGACGTCCATTTGGCCGGCTTTGACGCATCGTGGGAGATTGACGTGTTCGGCGGCAAACGCCGCGCCACGGAATCGGCCCGGGCGCAATTCGCCGCCACACAATTCGGCGAGTGCGAAGTGCTCGTCACGCTGCTGGGCGAAGTCGCGCGCAACTATGTCGAGGCGCGCGGTTATCAGCGGCGGTTGGGAATTGCCCGCGACAACATTCGCGCGCAGGAGCAATCGCTGGCAATTACCCAAAACCGTTTTACCAACGGCCTGACCAGCAACCTCGATGTGCAACAGGCCAGCTCGCTGCTGGCCACCACGCGCGCCGTCGTTCCGGCGCTGGAAACCGCGCTCGCGGCTTCGGTTCACCGGCTCGGCGTGCTGCTCGGACAAACGCCTGAATCGCTGGAAACAGAATTGGCAACTGTCGCGCCAATTCCCGCCGTGCCGCCATCCGTGCCCGTCGGTCTGCCGTCGGAATTGTTGCTGCGCCGGCCCGACGTGGCACTGGCGGAGCGCCAACTGGCCGCCGCGACCGCGAACATCGGCGTCGCCAAGGCGGATTTGTTCCCCAAATTCTTTCTCACGGGCGTGGCCGGGTTTGAAGGCTTAAGCGTGGACGACTGGTTCAAGTCCGGCAGCCGGTTCTGGTCGGTGGGCCCCGCCGTGCAATGGAGAATGTTTGATGCCGGCCGCATTCGCGCGAACGTCAAGGTTCAGACCGCCCGGCAGGAACAGGTGCTGGCGAGTTACGAGAACACCGCGTTGACCGCATTTGAAGACGTCGAGAACGCGCTGACCGCCTACGCCAAGGAACAAATCCGCCGTCAGTCGCTGGCCGATGCCGTCAAGTCGAGCGAGGAATCGTTGCGCCTGGCGAACCAACTCTACTCCAACGGCCTGGCGAATTTCATCAACGTGCTCGACGCCGAGCGTTCGTTGTATCAGGCGCAGGACGCGCTGGTGCAAAGCGACAAAACAGTGACGACGGATGTCATCGCGCTCTACAAATCACTCGGCGGCGGCTGGGAAACCATCAAGCAGCCCGCTGCACTCGCACTCAAATAACCAATATTGAAAGGAGGAGATCAATCATGTCCTTGGTCCCTGTAATTCTGTCAATCATGTTCTTCGCGCTGGTCTGGCACGACGAGCCGGCCCGCCCCGTGATCATTGAACGACGCGCCAAGCAAAAACAATCGCGTTATGAGTGACACCACACAATTCCTGACGGGCTTCGGCGGCCTGGCGGTGTTCGCCACCGTTTTTGCCGATCAAGCCGGCTTGCCGATTCCCGCCCCGCCGGTGCTGTTGGCTGCAGGCGCGCTGGCAGCCGTGGGCAAGCTTGATGCGGTGCTGGCTGTGGCCATGGCGGCGGTGGCAGCGGTTCTGGCGGATTCGCTTTGGTTTTGCCTGGGCCGCAAGAGTGGTGGATGGGCGATGCAGTTGGTGGGGCGCTGGGCGCGTTCTCGCAACATCTCTTTTTTAAGCGCTAAGACCGCAGTCTCGCGTCATGGTTTGTGGACACTGACGGTTGCAAAATTCCTTCCCGGCACGGTGGTGCCCCCGCTGGCAGGCGCACTGGGAATGACCACCCGGAGGTTCCTGCTCTTCGATGGATTGGCAGCGTTGTTTTACGCGGGCTGTTACATAACCACCGGCTTTCTGTTTCACAATCAGGTCCAGGAAGCCATGGTCTGGTTCGACTGCGTTGGCCATGGTGTCATTGGCGTGGGCTTGGTGCTGATGATTGGCTATTTCGCCTGCAAATACGCGCTGCACCGCAGGAACATGGGCAAAAAGAGCCACCGGTTTGACACGTCGAACAAAGAAACTGGCTCGGCCGGTAAATGCACCGGCGCTTGCTCGTGCATCACTTGCCTTGCCGCGGCGAACCTCGGGACGGATAAGTGACAACTAATTAGAATTTGCCACCATAAACATTTCAATCTGAAACAGGTCGAATATTCGAGCGTCCTAAATTTCATTCACCCTGACTGGATCTCGGAATTGAAATAAGAATCTCAATATCAACATCTTAAAATTTTTAAAGGTTTTGGCACAGCGCATGTTAATGACGATACGGAAGAAGTAACAATGTCAATCGAATGAAATTTGACCAAGCTCAAGCAACCGACGAAACCAAATTTGAGGCCAAACCTCACACCATGCTCCATCAAATAACAACCCTCGGCGAACCTGGCTTTCTCTCGCCATTGAACCGTTTCGTCAACGATGATTGGTCGGTGCCGGAGCAAATCGTCCGCGGCCTGCCGGCGACACCGCAGGCGTGGGAATTTGAACTGGCCGGACCGCGCGCCAAATTGTTCTTCAATCCCGCGCGGACCCGGGCTGGGATTGTCACCTGTGGCGGATTGTGCCCCGGCATGAACAACGTCGTCCGCTCGCTGTTCAACGAACTGCACCACGCTTACGGAGTGCGGGAGGTGCTCGGTTTCCGTGGCGGCTATCAGGGACTCGATCCAGCGCGCGGTCAAACGCCGATCCGGCTGACACCCGAGTTCGTGGACAACATTCACCGCCAGGGCGGCACGGCGCTCGGCACCTCGCGCGGGCGAGTGGACGAGACGGCGGCGGTCGAAAACCTGACCCGACTCGGGGTAAATATCCTGTTCGTTGTCGGCGGCGACGGCACGCAGCGCGGTGGAAACGACCTGTTCCAAGCAGCCCGGCAACGCGGGCACGCGCTGGCGGTGGTCGGCATTCCGAAGACCGTCGACAACGATGTGGCGTTCGTGTCACGCACGTTTGGTTTTCTGACGGCGGTCGAGGAGGCGGCGGCCGTGCTCGACCGCGCCCATGTGGAGGCCCGCAGCGTACAAAACGGCATCGCGCTGGTCAAAGTGATGGGGCGTCATGCCGGCTTTATCGCGGTTGGCGCAACGGTCGCGAGCCAGGAAGTGAATTTTTGTCTCATACCGGAAGTCCCGTTCAAGCTGGATCGTTTTCTGCTGGCGCTGAAGCAACGAATCGCCAGGCGCAGTCACGCGGTGATCGTGGTGGCCGAAGGCGTTGGGCAGGAGTGGCTGGGCAGCGCTGACGTCGCGCGCGATGCGTCCGGCAACGTCAAGCTCAGCGACGTTGGCACCTTCCTGCGCGGGCAGATCGAGGCGTATTTCAAGGCCGAGAAGATGCCCATCGTCATGCGCTACTTCGATCCCAGCTATCATGTGCGCAGCGGCCCGGCCAATAGTGAAGACTCCATCCTCTGCGACCTATTCGCGCGCAACGCCGTCCACGCCGCCATGGCCGGAAAGACCGGCTTGGTGATCGGTTTCCTGCATGACGAGTTTATTCACGTCCCCATCGAACTGCTCGCCAGCCGCAAGAAATCCATCGACCCCGCCGGCCCCATCTGGCGGGGCACGTTGGCCGCCACCGGCCAGCCGGAGCAATTGTGAACCATTTAAAAAAGGCTGAAATATGACAAATCAAAAACTTACAGACATTTCATCAACGGGCTGGTTGCCCAAAGCCGCATTTGGCATCTGCGTTGCGGTTTTGCTGGCTGGCAGCGTAACGCCGCCGGTTTTCGCAGACGAGGCGGCTAACGACGATCTTCCGACGGTTCAAATATTCCAAAAGGTCAAAAACACTTACGGGTCGATGATAACTTATAGCGATGAAGGCTGTGTCGTTACCGCCAGGGGCACTACCATCAATTTCTCAACCCGGCTGGCCCGGACAAATTTTTACCTGATCGAATGGCAGCGGGTTGGCGAATCAACCTATCCTGCCACGAGCGCCATCGGCCAGGCCGTCTGGTCGTCCGGCGCTGGTGATCATTTACAAACAGAAGCCGGGGTGCAATTCCAAGGCACCCGCGAAATCGCTTTGGCCCACGCCGCGGTTTATTCGGTTGGCGCGACGGCGACGGTTCCCCGGATGTTTTTCAACCTGCAATGGCAAGAAGTGTCGATTGATGATTTGGAGTTCAGCGTAACCCGGCTGGCCGACGAAAAAGTGGGCGAGATTAGTTGCTACGTTTTCACCAAGGGCGCGATGGGCGCGACCAATACGCTGTGGATTGGCAAACAGGATTTTCTGATTCACCAGGCCCAGACGGTCGCAAACATGGAATCCATGCCTGCTTTCACCGCCACGGAAACGCACACCAACATGGTCCTGAACCGAAGATTCTCGCGCCCGGACTTTGTCCCTTCGTTTCCGATGTTACAGTCCGCGGAAGATTAACCAAATTGACAAATACCATGAACTCCGTCCCTGAAATGAAACCTGCTCCAGCGGCGCCTTCAAGCCCTTATTCCGCCAGCCGCACACTTCATCATGTGAACTTCTTCTGCGATGCGCCCGGCGCTTCGCATGTTTGCCTCATTGGGGATTTCAACGGGTGGGACCAGGCCGCGACCCCGATGCTTCGGACATCCGATGGCCACTGGATGGCAAGCGTGGAACTGCGCCACGGCCACCACCGATACCTGTTTGTGGCGGATGGCTTGCCCAAACTCGATCCGAACGCAACGGGTATCGTTCGCAATGAACGCAATGAACGGGTTTCCTTGATCGCCGTCAGTTAAGAACCATGAAACGCCATAAAACCATGAAACGCCAAAACAAAAACATGCAACTGCAATCCGGGAATTCAGCGCCCGCGAAAAGGCGCCGGGCGTGGCGCGCCGGTCGTTCAGCCGATGCCTGCCCCGGCCTTCCCCTCGATTTTGACGACTGGCTCCAGTCCGAACGCGAGCGCCTGGTCGAAAAAGTCCTTTTAAGTTGGCACCATCCAAACAGCCAGATCTGCGACCGCCGTGAACCCGGTTGCTCGACCAAATAGAGGCGCCAGCATGAGCCTTGCCCGAACCAACGGCAGCGCGCAAACCCGGCAACAGATTCTTGCCGCCGCATCCCGGTTGTTTGCCACCCGTGGCTATGCCGGCACCAGCACGCAGGCAATCATCGCCGCAGCGCGAGTGTCCAAGCCGGTGCTTTATTACCACTTTGGCAGCAAGGCTGGCTTGTTTCAGGTGGTTGTTGACGGAGCTGAAAATCAGTTGTTGGAAATAATCCTGAAATCGAAGGCTGGCGCGTCCGATGTGCGCAGCCAGCTTGAGGGAATCTGCATCTCGATGTTTCAATTTGCCGGCAAAAATCCTTCACTTCTCGCCCTGGCGTTGGAACTTTCTTCAATCTCCCGCCAGTGTCCTTCCCGAAAACAATGCCTTGGCAAAATCAGTGAGTGGCACGCGATCGTTGGAATAATCATTGAACAGGGAATGATTGAAGGTCTGATCCGAAAGCAATTCAGCCGTGAAGAATTGGCGGTCGGCTTCCGCGGCCTGATCCGCAGCCACATCCTCCATTTTCTATCCCATCCGGAATGGCCTTTGAACCGGTCCCTGGCCGAACGCGTTGTCGCTTTGTTTCTCAATGGAACGGCTGGGCAATTACCGTGTTTTCACCACCACATAACCAATTAGAAAATTCGAGCTATGAAAAAAGCAAAACAAAAAAACGGCAAAAAGACTCACGAAGACCCCAAGATCCACCCATCGAGTGTTTCTCCCACTTCGGAGGAAATCCAGCAACGCGCACATCAAATTTACCTCGCGCGCGGCAGTGTGGGCACTGGGGATCTTGAAGATTGGCTTCAAGCTGAACAGGAACTCAAAGGCGCCAGGAATACATCAGCGATTTAACACTATGACCTGCTCCGTAATTCCAAAGCAAAAGGAGAAGTGCGTTTTTCTGACCTGCGCGGGCGACCTGCGGCTGGCGGAAATCACAACCGCCTGGCGGGAAGTCCAAATTCTGTTGGCCGAATTGGGTTGGAAACGCGTCTTGCTCGATGTCACGGCCCTGCAAAATGGTCCCGACACGGCGGACCTTTTCGATTTGGCCAAATTCTTCTGGCGCAATTTTCCGAAGTCCGGCCGGATGGCGTTGGTTGTTCGCTGGGACCAATCCACGCATGCCAAGTTGCTTGAAGCTTTGCTTCGTAGCGTGGGCGTTTATTTGACGGTGTTTGTCAGTGAGGAGATGGCGGAAGCCTGGATTTCGGAAAATTACCGGAACGCATCAACCGGCAGCGCCGGACTTGTGATCGAGAACTGCGGCACAATCTGAATTATCGAAAGGACCATTACCATGTCATGTTTTATAAACCCAGTAAAAGAGGACCTTTGCGTCTACCTGACTTACGAAGGCCATTGTTCAATGATTGAAATCATGTCTGCCCGCTATGAAGCGAACGCACTGCTGGCCGCGAAGCGTTGGAATCGCATTGTCGTGGACATCACCGGCTTGCAGTCCAAGTTCGCCGCGCACGAATTGTTCGAGTTTACCCGGGGCTTGTCCGCGGACCTGCCGGAGAGTGTTCGGATTGCGCTCGTCGCCCGGCCAGACCAGGCGAAACAGGCCAAACTGATCGAGGGTATCGCGCGAAACGACGGCCTGTTTCTGTCGTTCTTTCTCGACGTGGACGCAGCCACCGCTTGGGCAAAAGGCCTGAACTTCCCTGACCGCATGAAGCCACAGTTTGCGGGCAACTTGGTCAACATATGACAACCGTTTCCCTGACAAATGAACGGGCGACCTGCCGACTGGATGAAGACTTACCGGTTGGCTGCCGGCAAACCTTCTTTGGTATTCATCGAGACTCCGAGGCGCGCTTCAACCCGGAGGAGTTGGAAACTCCAATCGAAGATGAACCCGCGACGGCAGAGCACGCCCAAAATGACGAAGCCAGCAACCGATGGGATGCCGATTCCGAGGCTGACGCCCGTGTCCCAAGCCGCCAGGAATCTTCGGCGGCTCCGAACGGGCCGATCATCACGCTCTATATGCGGGAAATTGGCCGGATCAAACTGCTCACCCGGCAGGAAGAAGTCGAACTGGCCGCACGCGTCAAACAAGGCGACCGGGCAGCTCGTGAGCAAATGATCACGGCCAACTTACGGTTGGTGGTCAAAATTGCCAGGGGTTACGAAGGGATGGGTGTGCCTTTGCTCGACCTGATTAGCGAGGGGAACATCGGCTTGATGCAGGCGGTTGAACGATTCGACCCCGCCAAGGGAGCGAAGTTGTCCAGTTATTCCTCCTGGTCGATCAGGCACGCCATCACCCGAACTTTTGCCAACCAGTCAAAGGCCACGCGCGTGCCGATGCACGTCATGGAAAAACTTGGCAAACTGCGCCGGGTTTCTTCACGGCTCCGGGAAGAACTGGGCCGCGATCCCACGGATGAAGAATTGGCGGCAGAGCTGGGAACCACCGCCTCCCGAATCGCGAGAATGCGCATGGCGGTCGTTGGTCCGGTCTCGCTCGATGCTGAAACTGACGGCGAAGGCTCGCGCAGTTATGCCGAGGTCATTGCCGACGAAAGAGCCGAGACTCCCAGCCAGAAACTCGAAAATGAAAATGACCGGGCGATGGTGCGCAACATCATTGACACACTTACCCGTCGCGAGAAGGCCGTTCTGTATTCACGCTTTGGGTTGAACGGAAACGATCCCAAAAACTTGGCGGAAGTCGGACAGGAACTCAACCTCACGGACGAGCGAGTTCGGCAGATACAAAACGCAGCCTTCGTCAAACTTCGCCACCGGATCAAGAAATGGGAGCAAATCGAACCCGCAAACAGGAAGCAGTCGTGAAACAAATGCCCGCATCTCACTGGCGGCCAGGTGCGATTCGCCGTGCAACCGCAAGCATGGTCATCGCGCTGGCGTTTTGCCTTGTTGCCCCAGTCGCCCGTGCCAGTGATGAGTCGCCGTCTGAGGCCCAGATTACCATTGCCACCGCCGTCACTTTGGACCGAATGCATTTCTCGCATCGCCTGCCCGATGAATCTCTATCCGGCCAGTTTCTTGAAAATTACCTGGATGCGCTCGATGGCTCACATCTCGTATTCCTCCAATCTGACGTGGATGACTTCAGTTGGTATAAGCCAACGTTGTCGCGGTTCACGCTGTCGGAAGGTTATACCTGGCTGGCCCGCTCCATTTATCAACGAGGCCTGAACCGGCTTGGCCAGAAGGTTCAATTTCAAACGAATCTTCTTCAAACTGCAAAATTTAGTTTTACGGGGCAGGATACCTGGCAACTGGATCGTCAAAACGTAAAGCGTCCGTCGAACTGGGAGGCGGCTCACGCGCTTTGGCGGCAGGAAGTGAGGGCGGACTATCTGCAGGAGAAACTAGCCGGGTTGACGCCTCCGCAAATTGTGGAACTGCTGACACGGCGCTACGAGCGCCGGTTGAAAACAATGCAGCGACTTGATTCGAAGGAAGTCTTGGATATTTATCTTGATGCGCTGGCCGGTGCATATGATCCAAATTCGGCCTACTTGGGGCGTGAACAAGCACAGGAATTTGAGGATGTAATGACCCTCTCCACGGTTGGTGTAGGCGGTTCGCTCGCCTTCAAGAATGGTTATTGGGTCGTCGCTGACCTTGTTCCTGGAAGTCCCGCCGCTCGTAGCGGACTGCTTTGTCCTGGCGACCGGATTTTGGCCGTGGCGCAAGGCGACGGCGAGTTTGAGAATGTCACCGACATGCCTTTCTGGCGGGTGACGGACTTGATTCGCGGCCCGAAGGGTTCCACCGTGCGGCTGACGATCTCGCCGGCGGGTATGACCAATGACGCTCGAATAACTGTGGCGCTGGTGCGCGAGGAAATCAAACTGACCGAAGGTTTGGCCAATGCCGCCATTGTTGACTGGCCATCGGCCAACCATGCCACCGTCCGGCTCGGAATCATCAGCCTGCCGTTGTTCTATAGACAAAGTGATTCCAACACTTTCGGAGCCGCCATGGATACATTTCGGTTGATAGAGAAATTGAACCGGGAGGGGGTCAAGGGATTGATGCTGGATTTGCGGGGCAACCCAGGAGGATCCCTGCCCGAAGCCGTTCGGCTGGCGGGATTGTTCATCCCTTCAAACCCCGTGCTGCAAACGCGTGATGCGGCCGGCCGCATTGAGATCGAGCAATCCCCGAGTTGCCACGCCATTTATGACGGTCCGATGGTGGTGTTGACCAGCCGCTCGAGCGCCTCGGCAGCGGAAATCGTGGCGGGCGCCTTGCAGGATTACGGCCGGGCACTGATCGTCGGTGATTCCTCCACCTACGGCAAAGGAACAGTTCAAGACTTCGTGCCGTTGGGCCAACTCCTCCATAATCCGAACTATGGGGCAGTGAAAGTTACCGTCGCCAAGTTCTACCGTCCCAGTGGAACTTCGATACAACTGAAAGGTGTTATTCCAGATATCGTCCTGCCTTCGCCAACAGACCTGCCGTACATCGGCGAAGCCAGATGGCCGAACGCGTTGCCGTGGGACACATTGCCCCCGGCGACTTACACCAACTTTAATTTGGTGCGTCCGGTGTTGTCCGTACTGCAGGAAAAGTCGCAAGCACGCGTTAATTCCGATCCCGGTTTTCAGTTGCTGCGTGAAGAACTGGCGGCGGCAAACAATGAGGCGGCCAGATTAACTTCGCTAAACGAGTCCCGCCGCCGCCGCGACAATGCCAGAGCCGATCAACTTGATGAGAAAATGAACAATCTGCGGCAGGCGTATTTAGCCCACAGTCCGTGCATCTACGATATCACTCTTGCAACGGCTGGCACTGCCGACTTGCCGCCGGCCCGGACACCCGGCTCATCGGCAACCGTCGCGCCGGCGCCCAACACCATGGCGGAAGATGATCTCGAGTTGCGTGAGGCTCAAAGCATCCTCGCCGATTACATCGAATTGCTCCCGAAGGCCCCGGCGGAACCAACCGTCATAGCTGGTGTGCCATCGGACAAGAAGCATTTTGCCGCTTCAAAACAAAAATCCAATCTTTCCATCGCCAACACCGAACCATGACATCCTCACTTTATCCCTGCAATATGATATCCCACTTACGCTACCTGATGCCGAAACATCTTTCATCGGCAATTAGAGCCGTCGCATTGGCGATCTTCTGCTCGATGGCTCCTGGTCTCGCCGCTCAAAACACCGTGCCCGACTTGAAAACGAATGTGTTGCAGCCTGGTCAAATGCCCTATTTCGATGCGGTACCCGATCCGATTGAAGGTTTTAATCGCTGTTCCTGGGAGGTGAATGACTGGCTGTTCCGTGACCTTTTCTACCCCTTGAGTTTTGGCTATAACTTTGCCGTGCCGAAGCCGGCCCGCACCATGATCAGTAATGGCGGGCACAACCTGACTTATCCGGTGAGGCTCTTCAACAATTGCTGCGAGGGCAAGTGGCATGGCGCGTGGATGGAGACGGAGCGTTTCGGCGCCAACTCCACCGTCGGGCTGGGCGGCCTTTTTGATCCGGCGACCCGTTGGAAGATCGGACGTTCCGACCGGGATTTCGGCGAAACTCTGGGCCAGTGGGGTTCCAGGCCGGGGTTTTATTTGATGTTGCCGCTCCTCGGGCCGAGCAATGGCCGGGACGCGGTTGGCAAGCTGGTGGATGCGCCGCTGGACATTCTTTTCTGGATTGGAGTCGCCTATCCTGACGAAATCGCGGCGAACGCCATCCGCCCAGGCATCGGTGTCAATAACATCTCCGACCAGGCGCGGGACTACAAGCGTCAACGGGATTCGTTCGCGGATCCCTATGAGGCGCTCCGCACGCTTTATTCGTTGAACCGCCAGCGGCTCATCCTCGACTACATTCCAAGTTACGATACCAATGACAATCCCAATCCCACGGTCCGCGCGGTACTGTTCAAGCCCGTGATCACAAACTTCGCGGACAAAGCCGTTACGCGCAAAGTCCTGGTGCCGGCCACGGGAAACAAACTCGCGTACTCCTGCTGGATGCAACCCAAGCCGGCGCCGCTGGTGTTCTACATTCCCGGCCTCGGCGCTTATCGGTTCGACCGTTCCACTTTGGCGTACGCGGACATGATGTATCGGCACGGTTATTCCGTGGTGGCCTTTTCGAGTCCGTTCCAAAAGGAGTTCATGGAATCGGCTTCCACCATGGCGCTTCCGGGTTACGCCCCGGCGGATTGCGACGACGTGGTGAACGCGCTGAAATTGATTTCGGCCGACCTGCGGAAATGGCAGGGCGGCAAGATCACCGGCACCAGCCTGACCGGCGTTTCCCACGGCGGTTATTTCACTCTGATGATCGCAGCGCGCGAAGCTGCCGGCGAACTTGGCGGCCTGTCCTTCGACCGTTATGTCGCAGTCAATCCGCCGCGGCAACTGGCCCACGCCGCACAGTTGCTGGATGAAATGTTTGATGCGCCGCTCGCCTGGCCGGCGGACGAACGGCGGAAGCGGATGGAGGAGTCCGTTTACAAAGCCCTGTATTTTGCGGACAACGGTCTGGATGTATCCGGCAACATTCCCTTGACCCGCACCGAGTCCGACTTTTTGATCGGCCTGACTTTCCGTTACACCTTGATGAATGTCATCGTGGACAGCCAACGCCGGAATAACTTGGGTGTCCTGAAAGTAAATCCGGCGAAATTCGTCCGGCAGGATTCTGTCCGGGAAATCCGGCAGATCAACTACGCCGATTATACGGAGCGCTTCGTCCTTCCCTACCTGATCAAGAGCGGGCGGGTGACGAACCGGGAACAAGTGCTCGCCAATACCGACCTTACCCAAAGCACGGAATTGCTCCGCAACAATCCGAAGATTCGCGTTCAGATTTGCGAAGATGATTTTCTGCTGACACCGGCCGACTTGCCCTGGTTCCGCTCCACGTTTGGCAACCATCTTACCGACTATCGAGTCGGCGGGCACCTTGGAAACCTGCATATTCCAGTTGTCCAGGAAGCCTTGGTACGGCTCTTTCCCGGGCCTGGCGACACTCGCCGACCCGGTGAGGCTTCACGCGGTGTTGAAATGAAAAAGAGTAAGAAAATCGAACTATGAACACGCAAAATATTGATATAACTACCATGACTACAAGCTCGGTTGATCTCACCCTTGAACTTCGTTCAGCGAACGGTTCGTCAACGGAATTTTTTCAAGCCGATGAAGAACGCATCCGCGAAACGCTCGGTTTGCTGGCCGCCCCACGGTTGTTCGCCCAGCCTCACTTGCTGCTGGCCTCGCAACACTGCGCCAGCTTGATTCCTTCCAGGGGGATTGACATGATCCTCGCACGCACCTCCGCCCAGACGCCCTTGAAATTCCCGCTGAATCTTCCCGCGGGTCTGTTTAACATCGTTGAGCAACCGGATGCCTGGCCGGACACCTCATCGGCCGCAATTGGAGATCAAAACCGGCAGCCGCGTCGGCGCGACCTGCAGGTGGAAATACACACTCTCGGTGGTTGGACGGTCGCGCTGAAAATGGTGGCGATGATTCGCGGAAATGTTCAGGACGAGCGCCATTTTTTTTCGCATTTGCCGGAGATGCCGACCATTCCCTTCCGCCTGGAGGAAGGCGGCTTCGGCCTCATCAATACCGCCAACATCATGCGTGTGAGCGCATGGCCCAAACCCGAAGCGCTCCCTGGAATCGCGCTGCCACTCGTATTGCGCCGATGGACTCCGGCCCGAATCAAAGGCCCGACGAATCTCGCGGAGGGATTTCATTCATGAAAACAAGAATTGAAAGTTCACAATGTTCCCCACCGGGGAATAGCCCCTTGCCCACCCGCATTCGCACGTTTCTGGCGGACGACCTGCCTTCGCTGGTGACGTTGCTGGCCAGGATTGTTTCGATGGACAAGCGGGTCACCATCGTGGGCTCCGCGACGGACGGACGAACAGCGCTCGGCGACGCTTCAACACTGGGGCCGGACTTGGTGATCACCGATTTGCACATGCCGGGACTGGATGGTGCGGAAGTCGCGAGCCGCCTGAAACGATGCCCGAATCCGCCCATCATTTTCATCGTGACCTCGGACGACACACCCGAGGCCCGGGCCCGGTGCATGGCTGCTGGCGCCGATGCGTTTCTGATTAAGGGCGCAAATCTGGTCCGACAGCTTCCTTCCGTGATTCAGGAGTTTTTCCCCGACGATCTCGAATCAAACGATGCCGAACCAAAACATTTCGATGCTGAATGGAGAACAACCAGGGTCTTAAGACCTGTTTCATTTCTTCTTGCCGGTCTGCTGCTCCTCAGCGGTTGCGCGCACTATCCGGTCAATGCACCGCTGGCGGCGGCCAAACCAGCCGCCGGGTATCGCTTCGAAAACGTTGTGATCCAGACCAATTCCGACGATGCTTCGCTGGTGCTGGCTTTTTCCGGCGGCGGCCTCCGCGCGTCGGCCATGAGTTACGGGGTGCTTCAAGAACTGGCAAAAACGCAAGTGGGACAACCCGGCCATGAGCATCGCTTGCTGGACGATGTCAGAATGGTTTCTGCCGTGTCCGGCGGAAGCATCACCGCCGCCTATTATACGCTCTATGGCGACCGTATCTTTTCAGATTACGAATCGCGATTTCTCAAGCGGCACGC
>Ga0182030_10013520_pt1 | contig 16226 bp, 11 predicted proteins | sample 812S3MmetaG_FD_121299 | JGI IMG/M metagenome (GOLD analysis project Ga0182030, IMG submission 121299) | Permafrost microbial communities from Stordalen Mire, Sweden - 812S3M metaG (Illumina Assembly) | ecosystem: Environmental > Terrestrial > Soil > Wetlands > Permafrost | place: Sweden...
CCCCAAACTCCGGACGAGGTGCGGGCCGCCATGGCCCGCCGCCATCAAGCCCGGCAAAAGAGCATCGACTTCGCTCAAACGAAAAGCAAAAAACCAAAGACTATTATAACAAAGTAGAATTAGCGCAACGGCTCCACGATATTGTCAATCGTCAGCCACTTTTGTCACCGCCCAAATAGGATACGGTTTGGTGCCCATCCTTGCGTGCCAGAGAATCTGGTTGAGCATGTCCTCCGGGCATTGGTCGGGCTTTTCCAGCGGCAGCCGCGCAGAAACGTAGGCGTCCTTGCGCAGTTGCGCGTCGGCAATCTTCTTCGGCTCGGGATTCATTTCATCCAACGGCACGTTGTTTGAAACGGCGGTAAATGCAGTGAAGTCCGGGGTGTGGATGAAACAATCGAACATTGGCGTGGCGGTGGCGTCCATCTGGTTCATCGGTGGCAGGCCGAGCATCAGTTCCATGGTGCGCAGCAGGCTCGTCTGGTTGTATTGGGTGCTGACGACCGCGTGGCGTTTTGTCCAGGCGCTGATGACGTAGGCCGTGGTGCGGTAGCCGCTGACGTGATCCCAACCGTTCTGCGGGTCGTCCTCGACGGCGACGATGCAGGTGTCCTTCCAGAATTTGCTGTGGCTCACGGCCTCGACGATTTGCCCGAAGGCAAGATCGTTGTCGGCCGCCTGCGCGGCGGGCGTGGGCAAACCGAATTTGGTGCCGCTGGTATGGTCGTTGGGCAACCTCATGATGGTGAGCGCAGGCAGGCTGTCCTGTTCCGCGTAGGTCTTGAGCGCGCGGGTGAATAATGCCGCGCGCCACACGTCCGGCACGGACAAATCCCAGCCGTTAAAGTTCGTCACCGTGAACGGCCGCACCGCCTCAATGTCGGGCTTGCAGGTGAATTCAATTTCATTCGCGCCAGTGGTAAAATCATGCCAGCACTCGGCAAAGCCGATTTTCCGCTTCTTTCCCGCCGGGTTCTGCCACTGCTTTTGCGTCGTGACGAATTCGCCGAAGTTGACGACCGTTTTGCCGTGCGCCAGCGCGTCGTCCCAAATGAACCCCGCCGGCGAATACGCCAGCGCATCGGCGCTATGCTCGCCGCCGCCGCCGCCCGCCGGATAACTCCGCGGCCAGCCGGCAAATTGGCGCTCCAGATAGTCTGTGACCATGCCGCTGTCGGTCCAATTATGGCCGTCCGCGCTCAAAATGCCGCAGCAATAGGTATTGTCTAGCAGCGCGAATTCGCGCACGAGCTTGTGCTGGTTCGGCGTTACGCGTTCGCCAAAGATGCAAAGGTCGGTCGCCCCGTTGCCTGACTTCACGTCGCCGAGCACCTGGTCGTATGAGCGGTTTTCCTTGATGATATAAATCACATGCTTGAACACGCTGGGCTCGCCAGCACGTTCCGGCACCGGCACCGGCAAACAATCGGGCCGCAGTGGTAATTTTGCCCAGGCGAGCAGCGGATACCGCCAAGCTGCCAGCGCCTTCTGAGTAAAGTCCGCGAGTTGTGTTTTTGATGGAACGGCAACCAGCGATAGCGTGCCGCAGTATTGATGCGAGTTGAAGCCGTAGCCGGTCGCCCCCTGCTTGGCCTGCTGCGTTTGCGCGGCGATGTCTTTGAGGTTGGCCACGCAAATCTGGCCGCGCTTCGCATCAAACACGATGGCGGCCGGAAACCAGCCGACGGGAATCAGTCCGAGCAGTTTGGTTTCGCCCGGTTGGAATTGAAAGACCGCGACGGCGTTCTGGGTGCCGTTGCAAACAAAAAGTTTTTCACCCGCCCGGTCAAACGCCAGCGCGTCCGGCTGCGCGCCGAACAGGTCGCCCGGATTCTGCCGCGCACAAATCGTCTCGGCCAACGCGTCGGTGCGCGTGTCAATCACGCTCAACGAATCGCTGCCGGCGTTCGCGACGACGAGGAATTTTCCATTGGGCGAAAGCGCCAGCGCACACGCGTGCAGGCCGGTGACAAGCTCACGCGGCGGGAGCGAGTTTGCCTCCGCCAGATCAATCACCGTCACCGAGCCTTCGCTGGCGATGCTCCGCGCGTCCACGCGCACGCGCGTGCCTCCACCGGCCGGGCCGACCACGCTGTTGGCGTCGGGGCGGCGCCCGCCCCAGTTGCTGACGTAAGCCTTGTTGCGACCAAGCACGACATCAAACGGCGCGACGCCCACGTTCCACGTCCGCAAAGCTTTTCCCGTGGCCGCGTCCAGTTCAATGAGCCGGTTGGAAAGATTGCCGGCCACATAAATTTTATTGCCGTCCGCCGAGACCGCGATGCCGGCGGGAATTTCCTCGGCGCGATCCGGCGCGTTTGCCGGCGGCAACGCGATGGAAAACAGCGGCGAAACTTTTTGATCCTGGCCGACGCCGAACACCTTGATGTCGCCGTTGACGTTCGCCATGTAAATCCGTGCGCCGTCGGGCGAAAACGCCAGGCCGATGAAGCTCAATTGCGCCTGGTCATCCGGCGACAGGATTTCCGCCGAAATCGCCGAGTGTTCCTTCGCCTTGTCAGACGGGAAGGCAACGTGCTGCAAAATCTGTCCGTTCGCCGGATTGACGGACACCAGTTCATGCGTCAGTCCGGCGGTGACGAGGATTTTTCCATCGGGGCTTAACGCCAGCGCCTGCGGCCGCATGCCGGGCAGGTTGATCAGGGTGCCGACGGGCGTGACGATCTGATTCGCCGGCGTGATGAGCGAACCACCCTCGCGCCCGACCGGCAAAGTTGTTTCCGGAAAGCCGTCGGCGAACATTTTAATAACGGAGCCGGCCAGCGCCAACAACCCCAAGCAGATGTTATTCTTCATAGTTTGATAATTAACGATGGACGCCCACCACCACAAGGCACGTTACAAGAAAACCATGCATCGTTGTGAGTAAAATCCCCGGTTTAATCTGTTTCCACACCCCGGCATTTGCTTTTGCAAAAAAACGGCCGCCGGCCGCTGTGGTTTTATTCCTTTGCCCGAACCCGCCAGAGCGACGCCGCGAGCAACGGTCAGTAAAACAATAAAAGACGCCTGACAAAAAGTGGGGGACATTGCTTGAAAGCTCTTTATTTTGCGTCAAAATTTTGAATCAAGGAGTTTTTGTTTTGGCGAAAATTGGCCGCTTGAATTTCGCCAGCGCAAACGCGGTCATCTCCTGTGCCGCCGGGATTTTGCAGGTCATCGCAATCAGCCAATAAATGCCACCGGCAATTCCCGCCGGCACAAACACCGCGCCGATTTTCAATGCGATGCTGGCGTGGCCAAGGGATTTTTCCCACCACTGCCAGCCGCCCCACGCGATGACGCCCGCCAGCAACGCGGCGAGCGTGAGCGGCCGCAGGGTTTCGCGCAAGGATGCCATTTCCAGCGTGCCCAGTTTTTTTCGCAACGCGAAGAGCAGCAGGCCGACGTTGATCGCCGACGTGACCGTGTTGGCGATGCCCGGCCCGCCTTCGCGCAGCGGCTGCATGAGCAGGCAGGCGGCGATGAAATTGATCGTGAGACACACGAGGCTGATTTTCATGGGCGTCTTGGTGTCGCCCAGCGCATAAAAAGCGCGGGCCAGAATATTGGCCGTGGAAAACGCGACCAGTCCCGGCGCCAGGCAGACCAGCGCAAACGAAACGCGGGCGGTGGAACCAGCGGTGAATTTTTCGCCGTGTTCAAACAGCAGCCGCACAATCGGCTCGGCCAGCGCCACCAGCAGCACGGAGGCGATGAGATTCAAAAACATCAGCGACGCCAGGCCGGTCTTCAACGTGGTGCGGAACTCGGGATAATTTTTATCCGCCGCCAGACCGGCCAGCGTCGGCAATAAAAACGTCGCCAGCGAAATGCCGAACATGCCCTGCGGCAGTTCCATCAGCCGCACCGCGCCGTTGAACGAGGAAACAATGCCGGTGCCGACGAACAACGCCACGAGCTGCACCAGCGCCACGTTGATCTGGAACGCCGCCACGCCGATGGTGCCGGGAACCATCTGGCGCACCACGCGCCGCACGGTTTCATTTTTCCACGGTGAAACCCAGGCATAGCGGAAGCCGTCGCGCCAGAGCGTCGGCAGTTGAAACGCCGCCTGCGCCACGCCGGCCGCGAGCACGCCGTAGGCCAGCGCGAAAATCTGCACCGGGAGCCTTTGCCCCTTCGGCAGCCCCACGCCAAATTTCGGCGCGAGCCAATAAACCGAAACGATCATCACGACGTTGAGCATCGTCGCGCCCATCGCGGGAATGAAAAAATGGCCGCGCGCATTGAGCATTCCCATCATCACCGCCGTCAGGCAGACGAGGATCATGTAGGGAAACATCACGCGGAGCAGTTGCAGCATTAAAATAATTTTGGGCGGAAACTGGCCGGCCGTCCAAAAGTGAACGACTTCGCCGGTGGCGATCATCGCATTGGTATCCGTGGATAAAATCGTCTGGTGCAATCCGCTGCCGACCAACGCCGAGGCGGTTTCGTGCGGCGTGCCGAAAGCCAGCGCGAGCGAGACGCCGAGCAAAACCACCGCCACAATCACGCTGGCGGATACCAGCAGGCCGGAAATCACGGCGTTGGCGGCTTTCCACATTTCCACTTCACCGTGCGTTTTTTCCTTTTGCTTGAAAATGGGGATGAACGCCGCCGTCAGCGCGCCTTCGCCCAGCAGCCGCCGGAAAAGATTCGGAATCGTGAAGGCGTATTGAAAGGCGTCATTGACCCAGGTGGTGCCCAGAAAAAACATATACGCCTGTTCGCGCATCAGGCCGAGCACGCGGCTGAACAGGGTGGCGGCGGCCATCGCGCCGGAGGCTTTCAACATTTTTGACACCGGCGAAGATTAAAGTCCAAAGCCCAAAGTCCAAAGTCCAAAGTTTGAATACCATGCTTGGTGGGGCGAGCGTCCCCGCGAGCCGGTCTTTGCAGATGGCTACCACGGCTCGCGGGGACGCTCACCCCACCGGCGCAATTGGAAATTGGCATTTCGGCTCCGGCAATTTAACCTGCCCGCGTGAGCATCATTGATGAACTGAAATGGCGCGGCCTCGTCGCCGACTGCACCGACGCGGCGGAACTGGAAAAAAGAATCGCCGCGCCCATCACGCTTTACTGCGGCTTCGACCCGACGGCGGATTCGCTGCACGTCGGCAATCTCGTGCCGCTGCTCGCGCTGCGCCGCTTTCAACTGCTCGGCCATCATCCCATTGCCGTGGCCGGCGGCGCGACCGGTTCCATTGGCGATCCGAGCGGCAAGACCAACGAGCGCCAGTTGCTCACGAAGGAAATTTTAGATCACAACATCGCCAGCGTGAAAGTGCAGCTTGCCAAGCTGCTGGATTTTGAAACAAAACAAAATCCCGCGCGGCTCGTGGACAATGCCAGTTGGACGGCCGGCATTCCCTTCCTCGATTTTCTGCGCGACATCGGAAAACATTTTTCCGTCAACCAAATGGTCGCCAAGGAATCCGTCCGCGCGCGGATGGAAGACCGCGAGGTGGGCATCAGCTACACCGAGTTCAGCTACATGCTGCTGCAGGCTTTCGACTTTTATCATTTGCGGAAGGAGTTTAACTGTGAATTGCAAATCGGCGCGACGGACCAGTGGGGCAACATCACGGCGGGCACCGATCTTTGCCGGAAAAAACTTGGCGTGCCGGTGTTCGGGCTGACGTTCCCTTTGATGACCAAAGCGGACGGGACAAAATATGGCAAAACCGCCAGCGGCACGGTCTGGCTCGATGCCAAAAAAACCAGTCCCTATCGTTTCTACCAGTTCTTCATCCAGTTGGACGACCTGGACGCGATTAAAATCCTGAAGCTGCTCTCGTTCGCCACCCAGTCGCAGGTGGCGGAGCTGGAGCAGCAGCACGCCGCGAATCCCGGCGCCCGCGCGCCGCATAAATTTCTGGCGCGCGAACTCACGGAACTGATTCACGGCAAAACCGCGGCGGAGGACGCCGTGCGGGCGAGCGAGATTTTGTTCGGCGGCGAGTTAAAGGACATTGCCGAAAACACCTTCAACGAAATCATCGGCGAAGTGCCGACGAAGGAAATTGAAAAATCCAAGCTCGCCAGCGCGGGCCTGCCGCTGGTGGAACTTTTGGTTCACGCCGGCTTGTGCCCGTCCAAAGGCCAGGCGCGAAAAGACATCGAAGGCGGCGGCGTGAACATCAACAACGTCCGCGAAGCCAGCGCCACGCGGGCCGTGACAGTCGGCGATTTGCTTTTCGGCAAACACGTCTTGTTGCGCAAAGGCAAAAAGAATTACGTCGTGGTGACCGCGAAGTGAGGGTTTGGCTCCGGCGATTGCGCCCGGCCGGCCTGACTCCGCGCCATTCCGAATAAGTTTGCCAGCGGACGCGGTAATTTTTACAACGGGGTCCAACACATCCTATGGCCACACTTGTTTTCGACATTGAAACCTCCGCGCTTCCGCTCGAACTGTTTGACGAGGCGCAGCAGGAATATCTTTTCCGCGAGACGGAGAAGATTGACGACGCCATCGCCAAGCACGCCAAGCGCGAGGAAATCACCCGCTTCATGAGCTTGTGGCCGTTCACGTCGCAGGTCGTGTGCATCGCCATGCTCAACGCCGAGACGCAGCGCGGCCAGTCCATTTACATCGCTGAGGATTTTGAGGACGACGTTCCCGACGCCGGGCCGGTGGAGTTCGTGCCCGTGGCCGACGAGACCGAGCTGCTCACCGCGTTTTGGGACGTGGCGAAGCATTACGATTCCGTCGTCACCTTCAACGGCCGCGGGTTCGACGTGCCGTTCATCTACCTGCGCTCGGCGCTGCTCAACGTGCCGATCTCCAAGAAAAACTGGCTGGGCTACCGTTACGCCACCGAACCGCACTGCGACCTCGCGGAGCAATTCACTTTTTACAGCGTGAGCGGACGCGACGGCGCGGCGCGGCGGTTCAACTTGGATTTTTACTGCAAGGCCTTCGGCATCGAATCGCCCAAGAGCGCGGGCGTGACGGGCATGGACGTGAAGGATTTGATGGCGGCGGGCAAATTCCGCGAGATTGCCGAATACTGCCTGCGCGACGTCCGCGCCACCGTGGAGCTTTACAAAATCTGGAAGGAACGGCTGGCGGGGATTAAATAAAAAACTGAAATATTTCGGAGTAATTACTAATTTTTTACGTCCAACTCTGACATACAGTTTATGATGAAGATTCTTTATTTGAAAAAATTCGATACCGGCCGGATTTTCTTGGTGGTATTTGCAATGCTGTGCGCAGGCTATTCTTATGCACAACAGCCTTTATCTGCTACAAATTCTCAACCGAGTGGCGTGTCGACAATGAAAATGGATACACTCAGCTCGCGATTGTTTTTTTGCACCACCCGAATAGAAGCAAGAAGTGCGGATGGAAAAAGAGGGAGTCTTGGGACTGGCTTTATATTTGATTACGAAGCTGAAGGGCAATCTCAACCTCCCTATAAAGCACGAAAAATTCCTTTCATCGTAACGTGCAAGCACGTTGTTTACGGTTTTACATCGGCGACTTTCTCTTTTGTTCAAGAGGAGGATGGAAAACCAAATTTAGGGCAAAAGTGTATGGTTACTGTGCCTAACTTACAGAACTTGGTGTTTTATGATCCTGATCCCAAGATTGATGTGGCTTTGATCCCATTAGCTCCGATTTTGAAATATTTTGAAGCAATTGGGCAGAGGCCATTCTTTATTAGTTTAAGCAAGGACGCGGTTCCAAGCCGAGCAGCGGCTGAAGATTTGAGTGCGATTCAACCTATTGTTTTTATTGGCTACCCATATGGAATGCATGACGAAATAAATTTGCTTTCCATTGCACGGAGAGGTTTTACGGCGAGTCCATATGTTGTGGACTTTGATGGGCAGCCGTTTTTTTTGATTGATGCGAATGTCTTTCCGGGATCAAGCGGAAGTCCTGTCATGGTGTTAGATGAAGGTTCTTACGCATCGTCTGGCGGCTTATATGCTGGCAGTAGAGGTTATTTTTTAGGTCTCGTTGACCAAGCATATATTCATACGGAAGAAGGAATAGTAAAATTCAAACCGGTGCCAACCCAATTCGTGCCAGTTTACGATGAACACCAATATTTTAATCTTGGTGCAGTGATTAAAGCCAAAGCAATTCTTAATACTATGTCAGAATTTGCGAAAACGCATAAGTCGCCTGCTTCCACACGCTAACATTTTTAGGGATGTCCACCCTCCTTTGCTTCGCCCTGAAAGAAGAAGCCGCGCCGTTTCACAAAATCGCGGCGGGCCGGCCGGGCGTGTTCACGCTCATCGTCGGCATCGGCCGCGCGAACGCCGAGAAATCCGTGCGCGGTTTCTTGGCCGGTGGGGCGAGCGTCCTCGCGAGCCGTTCGGCAAACCATCTGCCAGACCAAGCCCGGCTCGCGGGGACGCTCGCCCCACCAAGTCTGGTGCTGACCTGCGGTTTCGCCGGCGGCCTTAATCCCGAACTGAAGCTGGGCGACGTGGTGTTTGATGTCCAAAGTCCAAAGTCCAAAGTCCAAAGTGAACTGCTCGCCGCCGGTGCGAAGCCCGCGAAATTCTTCTGCGCCGAACGCATCACCACCACCGTCGCCGAGAAGAAAAAATTGCGCGCGGAAACCGGCGCGGACGCGGTGGAGATGGAATCGGCGGCCATTCACGCGGTCTGCGCCGAGCGCGGGATTCCGTGCGCCACGGTGCGCGTGATCTCGGACACGGCGGATGAGGATTTGCCGCTGGATTTTAACGCGCTGGCCAAAGCGGACCAGAGCATTGATTTTGGAAAATTATTTCTGGCCGTCGCCAAGTCGCCGGGGAAAATCGGCGCGCTGCTGGCGTTGCAGAAGAAAACCAAGTTCGCCGCCGCGCAACTGGCCGGGGTTCTGGGAAAAATCATCCCGTGACGCCGAGGGAAAAATTCAGGCGGCTGGCGGCTGGCGGGGATTCCGTTTGACCCACTGGTAGCATTTGACGGAGTTGCGCCAGAAATATTTTTCGGCGGCGAGCCGGCCTTGGCCCAGAAAATATTCGCGAACAATCTTGAAGCCGGCCGCGATGGGCAGCCACTGGTCGCTGTTCGGCCAGTCGCTGCCGTAAAGCACGCGGTCCATTCCAAACACGTCCAGGATTTCGTCGAGCCGGGGGCGGTAAAAATTCAGGTCGGTGGGAATCTTGCCGTCCACGCGGCGCAGCACCTCCGACACTTTCACATAAATCTGCGGCCGTTCGCGGAACGCCTTCAGGCTCGCGTCGTAGGCTGCCCGCGCTGACGGTTCCTTGGGCGGCAGCATTTGCGGCAGATGATCAATGACCACGCGCAAATGCGGCACGCGGTCGCTCACGCGCACCACGTCGGCCAGCAGCGCCACGCTCGGATTGGCCGTGTCCAACACCAGATCCGCGTCCGCCAAAGCCTGAAGGTCGGCGACAAATTCCGGGCGGTCAAATTCTTTGCCGGCCTGCTGCCCTAGCCCGTAACGAATGCCACGGAAGAGCGGGTTCTGGCGCAGCCGCTCAAGCTGCGGCCGGAACTCCGGCGTGCCCGGCACCAGATGCCCGACAGTGCCCACGATAAAATCGGATTTGGCGGCGACATCCAGCACCCATTGGTTGTCGTCGGGCCAGCCGCTACATTCTATTTCAATCGCGCCCACGATGTTCAGCGGCTCGGCGAGCGGACGGTAGCGCGCGGGCAAAGAGGTTTGGTAAAGAATTTTATTTTCCGGCCCCGGCCAGGGCACGCCTTGCGGACGAAACGGATCGTAAAGATGAATGTGCGCGTCAATGACCGGAATATCATCCGCCGGAACTGCGACATCGGCGGCCAACGCACCAGGCAAAATGTTTGGCAGCGCCACGCCGGCCAGCGCCGTCGTGGCGAGAAAACGGCGGCGCGAAATTTTATGAATTGAGTTTGCCACCGGCAGGCTGTCCGTATTTCGGTTTGGTTGTCCGCCGGCCAGGGAAACTTTCATGGCGAAAATTAAATTTGAAAATCCAGCGCCGCATTTTTGCCCGCCTTGCTCAAAACGCGCATATCCAGGCCGTCGTAGATCACCAGCGAATTCGGCGCGACGCTGTCCATGATGAACACGTTGCCGCCGATGGTGCTGCCCGCGCCGATGACCGTTTCGCCGCCGAGAATCGTCGCGCCGGGATAAATGGTCACGTTATCCTCGATGGTCGGATGCCGCTTCTTGCCGCGCAGCAACTGGCCGGCGGCGGTGGATTTCGCGCCGAGCGTCACGCCGTGATACATTTTCACGTGCTTGCCGATGACGGCCGTTTCGCCGACGACCGTGCCGGTGCAATGGTCCACAAAAAAGTGCGAGCCGATCTTTGCGCCCGGATGCAAATCCATGCCGGTGCGCGCGTGCGCCCATTCGGACATGATGCGTGGGATGAGCGCGATGTTTTTCAGATAAAGCTCATGCGCCAGCCGCTGCACGGAAATCGCCTCGACGAATGGATACGAAACTATGATTTCCTCTTTGCTCGCCGCCGCCGGGTCGCCGTTGAACGCCGCCTCCACGTCCGTCTGCAACATTTCGCGGAGGCACGGCAGGCCGCCGAGAAACTCCAGCGTCAGCGCGTGCGCCGCGCGGGCGATGTCCTTTTTTTTCAATCCGTCCGGCGGCTGATATTCCAGGCTCTTGCGGATTTCGTCCTCGAGCTTGCCAATGATCGCGTCCAGCAACGCCGCCGTCTCCGCCTTCACCTCCGACGAGTGGATCAAATGCTCGTCGAAAAAACCGGGGAACAGCAGCCGCAGCAGATCCTGCGTGATGGCCGTGACGGCGCGCTTGGACGGCAGGTTTTTGCCGTCGAGATGGTTGATGCCGCCGAACTGCGCATAGGACGCGACGAGGTCGTTGGTGAGTTTCGTGACGGTTTCCACATGGCCCATTTACCACAAAGCGGGCAGGGGACAAAGTTTAATTAATCCACCGGCAGGTTCTGCGGCTGATATTTCCCATGGGAGGCAATTTTTTTCCTGTCAACCCGGCAAAAATCCATCTGGCAGGACGGGTTCCCTGCATGGCAGGAGGCTTGGGCTGCATGGAATGACAGTAATGATACATGGCAGATCGCATTTTCCATCCGACCAGATATTTCAGCCTGATGGAAAAATGGCCGCGCCAACAGGCAAACTTGCTTTCCCATGTGGAAAAATGGTTTTGCCACATGGCAAAACAGACACGCCAACCGGCGGAATGACTCCTCCAGATGGAAAGTGTGCTCCGCTGGATGGCAAACGATCTTTGCCATCAGGCATGATGGCTTTGCCGGATGACCGGGGCTTCCTGCCGGATGGCCCAAAGCCCGGCCTGATCTCTGGCATAGTGTATGCTAAACAACACTCATGATTGTCAAACCTGCGATCCAGTGGCTCAATAAAAACAGTAACCTGCTGGTGGCTTCCAATACGGCGACCATTCTGAAGGCGATGGCCGACAATGCAGCCATCTATCCGTCGCCCACGCCGCCCCTGTCCCAGGTGCAGACCGCGCTGGACAACTTTTCCGGCGCGCTGGCCAGGATGCCGGATGGCGACCGTTCCACCACCGTAATCAAAAACAATCTGCGCCTGGTGCTCGTCGGCCTGGTGCGCCAGCTTGCCGCCTACGTCACCGTGGCGTGCGGTGGAAAAATGGACAACCTGATCTTGAGCGGGTTTCCACTGCAAAAGCCGGTGCGCACACCCATTGGCGTGCCCGCCCAGCCGCAAGGCCTGACGGTCAAACACGGAGCGCAACTTGGTCAATTGGTGGCCAGGGTCAAACCGGTCTTTGGCGCGGTTTTTTACTACTACCGCCTGACGGCGAACACGCCCGGGGCGGTGCCGGTGTTCGCTCACGACACGGCGTCCTGCCACACGTTCAGCGGGCTGGTTGCGGGGGTGAAATACACCATCGAGGTCAGTGCGGCGGGCGCGGCCGGCCAGAGCGACTGGAGCGGTGCAGTCAGCCTGACCGCCGACTAAAACTGAAATCCCGAACCTTTCAAAATCAGGACGCGCCGGAGAAAATCCGGCGCGCTCTTTTTTGTGGCTCGATTACCCTGTTGTCCAATTTCAATCCGATTTGCCGAAGATGTTACCGAGGTATTGCGGCTTGCGGGAAATGTCCAGCAAGGGCGGTAGCAGCGAGTTGTCATCTCCCATGTCATATCCCAAATAATTATCAAAATAACCGGAGCCGCGCCTGCTCATTAAATTCTCATTTTCCAATGGCCAATACCAAAGGCTGCCGTCGGCGGCGAGGGCGGTCATGGGGGCGTAGTAACCGCTGGAAATGGCAATCCAGTCCGCGTGCGTGCCGAGCCGGACGGGAACGGTCTTCAGAATTTCCGACTCGAATTGTTTGCTATCCCACATCCAGTCGCGGTTGCGATGAAAATTCCACAGCCACAGCGTGCCGTCGGACTTGAGCGTGACAACTTTCTCACCCCCGCCGGCCACGGCCAGCCAGTTGGTTCCAGTGCCGATTTGCGAGTCGGTGGGGAACCAATCGTAAGAGCCGTAGTGTTGACCGCTGTTGGTGGTCAGCAACTCATGCGACCAGATGCGGAAAGTCCCGTCGTCCCGAATGCCGACTTTGTATTCCAGGCCGTATGAAATCCGCGCGGAGTTGCGGAATCTGGCTTGTGCTTGGTTGTCGTAGGTCTTGACTAGAGTAAATCCCGGTTCAATTTCCAGCAGCGCCTTGCCATTGGTGGTAGTGTAATCGCTCCAAGTCCAGATGGTGCCGTCGGCTTTGCGAAGATAGCTCCGATAATCAAGTTGAAACACCTCTGCCCAGTTCGATTCGGTTCCCAATTGCTTCGGCGTGAAGGTTCCCAGGCCCGGCCACCGGTTGGTTCTTCTATCATAATCAAAACGGATCGCGCCCCAGCGCCAGAGGGTTCCATCAGTTTTGGTGAGCAATACGGAATATGCCAGCGGCGCGAAGCTGCTCCAGTTGGTTTCCGAGCCGAACGGCGCCAGATGTTTTAGTTCGGCCTCGTTGTTATGCTCCCAACGGCCGTTGACTTGGTTGATATATCGCCAAGGCTTTTCCAAAACCCACAACGAGCCGTCGGTTTTGATACCGGCTAAATCCCCCATAAAAGGTTTTATCGTCAACCAGTTCGAGCCGCCGATTAATTGGCCGTCGCTCAAATTCATTTTGAAATTGCCCAGCATGAGAGCGAGCGGATTCAAACTTCGCGGGTCCGGCATGAAGAATGCCATCCAGATTTTCCCGCCGGGCAAACGAACAAATGTCTCACCACGTTCCGCGTTCAATCTGGCCGGATTCGCCAGCGCCAGCCGTGCCGCGCCGTGCGGCGGCTCAAACGGCGTGAGTTTTTCCCAAGTGCGATGATAAATGGCCGAGGTCGCCGCCACGGTCAGCGCGAAAACGGACGCGAGCACCAGCAGATTGCGCCGGCCCATTTTCCAGCCGGTCAGGACGCTCTGGTAATTCCTGTAGGCCAGCGCCAGCAGCGTCAGCACCACCGCCGGCAGGACGATGAAATACGGCAGCACCCCGTGCCAGAGATAGTCAATGTCCAATTGCCACGGTATGGTGGCGATCAAAATCAGGAACAAGGCCGCCACGATGCCCGCCAGCGCTGGCGCAAGCGTCTGTAGTGTGTTGCGCGCGAGCGTGGAGGCGTAAAAGGAAATGCCGCCGATGAGGACGGCCAGACCCGCCATTGCCAGCGGCGGCCAAAAAATATTGAGCGCGCCAAGGAAATACCAGAACAAGATTTGCATCGTGGATATGCCGTTCCACCAGTTGGAATCAAAATTGCCAATTCTAAAATGAACGTCGGGCAAAATTTTTGTCCCTTCCAGCAGCAACGGCATGACCACGCCGAGCGCCACCGACAGCCCCAGCGCGACCGCCAATTTGACGGCGAATAGCGTCCGCCGTTTCATCGGCAGACAGAGCTGACATTCGAGCGTGCCAAGTTTCCGCTCCTCCGCCACCGCCGCGCAGCCGACCAGAAGCGGCATCACCAGCCACAGCATCCAGAGGCTTTCTAGGATGAATTCCGCCGTGGAGTTTTTTCGGAAATGGCCGAAATGCCGGGTCGCAAGGACGCCGAGATGCAGCACCGCCAGCGCGCCCGCGATCAGGAATTGCGCCTGATGAAACTGAAGTTCCTTGGTGAACAACGCCATTCGCGGCCGCCAAAGTCGGCGCACGCCCGAACCGATTTTGAATCGCGCCAGCCCGCGCATTTCCGGGATGGCGATGGAGCCACCCGACCATTGCACGTCCTGTGCGCGGAAAAACAGCCAGCGCGCGAAGAAAAATCCCGCCAGGCTGTAAAGGCCGAGAACGATTACAATCATGCCGGCGGCAAATTCGTCGGATTCGCCGGCCAACAAACCGGCGAGAGCTACGACGAGCGCGCCCGGCACGAGCACCGTGAACCAGAACGCCGCCGCCACCTGTCGCAGCAGCAGCACCGTCCACAATCCGCCGGAAAACACGACCAGCGCGAACGTGCCGACCAGCGTGAACAAATCCAGCAAGCGAAGGTCACGGCCCAACATCATGAGCCGGACAACGCCGCAGCCGCCCCAGAGGATTCCGACGATGGAAAGGGCAGCAGCGAGTAGCAGGATTTTTGTTTCCCAGATTTTCTGGCGTGAAACCGGCTGGGCCAGCAGGTTGGAAAAAGTTCCCGAACTGATTTCCATGCCGAAGGAATTGAGCGCCAGCATCACGGCCATCGCCCCGCAAAATACAAATGACAGCAAAAACCACCACCAGCTCTGGAGCGAGCCATCGGGGTTGAACCGGAAAAAGAAATTGGGCAACGCCAGCGCGCAGCAGAAGCCAAAGCTTGGCAGCAGCAGGCGGATTTCCTTTTTGAGAAGCGGGTTCATGCCTTGACCTTTTTCAAAATGTCCGAGGCCACGAAGATTTCCTCCAGCGACAGCGATTCGCAGCGCAGTTCCTCCGGCGAGCGCGCTTTCAATTTTTCCAGAAGTTGTTCGCTATTGCCGTTCGTCAAAATTTCCACTTCGCGGCCATTTTGTTTCACGTTCAATGCGCCGGGCAAATTGAGTTGCGCCGGCGGCTGCGCGAAGCGGGCGCGGATTTTGCGGAAACGGTCGCGCGCGGCGTCGGCTTCCATCGTCAGCAAATTGCGGCCCTGCTCGATGATGGTGAATTCGTCAATCAAGCCCTCGAATTCGGAAATCAGATGCGTGGAGACGAACACCGTGCGGCGGCCGGGATCGCCGGATTGATACGCGCCGATGACGGTCTCGATGAATTCGCGGCGGACAATCGGGTCGAGGCCGCTCGTCGGCTCGTCGAGCACGAGCAGTTCCGGCTCCGGACAAATCGCGCCGATGAGCGCGAGTTGCGTGCGCTGGCCTTTCGAGAGATGGCTGGCCTTCTGTTTCGGGTCGAGCTGAAAGCGCTTGAGCAAATCGGCTTCGATGTCGCCGTTCCAATGTTTGCGGAATGAGGCGAGATATTCCAGCGTGCCGCGCACGGTCATCCACGGATAAAACGCCACCACGTCCGGCACATACGCGAGCCGCGATTTCACGGCGACTTCGTGTTTCTGCGGGTCGAGGCCGAACACGCGCACGGTGCCTGCATCGGGCCGGAGCAAATTCAGCAGGCACTTGATCGTGGTGGTTTTGCCCGCGCCATTGCGGCCGAAAAAGCCGTAGCATTTTCCGGCGCACACGGTCAGCGTGAGGCCGTTCACGGCGTCCAACTTGCCGTAGCGCCGCGAGAGGTTTTGGATTTCGATTATGGGCGAGTCGGTGTTCATGCGTGTCCTTTTAATCTTTGTCGGATTTTTCCTTCACCTTGCGTTCAAAGCTGTCGAGCCGTTCCTTGACGAGGGCGAGAAACGCGTCGCGATCCACCTGCAGGTGATGCGCGGCGACGACGGCCTCGTCAATTTCCTTGGTCAAAATTTTCGCGCGGGCGGACTTGGTGAACGGCGAATTGCTCTCCTTGAGAAAGCAGCCCTTGCCGGGAATCGTCTCTATGACGCCCTGACTTTCCAGCTCGGCGTAAGCCTTGGCGACAGTGTTGCGGTTGACGCGCAGTTCCTCGGCGAGCGGGCGGATGGAGGGCAGCGGTTCGCCCGTGCGCAACCCGCCCGACGCGGCGGCATAGCGGATCTGGTCCACCAGTTGCAGGTAAACCGGCTTGCCGGACTTGAAATCAATTTGCAGGAGCATACGCGGTGACTGTCCTATGACAATAGGACAGTTGGCGGCGCGCGTC
>Ga0182030_10013522_pt1 | contig 16225 bp, 15 predicted proteins | sample 812S3MmetaG_FD_121299 | JGI IMG/M metagenome (GOLD analysis project Ga0182030, IMG submission 121299) | Permafrost microbial communities from Stordalen Mire, Sweden - 812S3M metaG (Illumina Assembly) | ecosystem: Environmental > Terrestrial > Soil > Wetlands > Permafrost | place: Sweden...
AGGTGAAAGAGGCCGCGCCCACCAAGGAAGCGCCCAAAAACGTGAGAGCCACCGCCGCCGCCGAGAAATCCGTCGAGACCATGCAGAAGCGCAACGCCGCCATCGCGCGCATCGAAAAAGCCTGTGCCGAAAAGATCGGCGACACCTGCACGGTGGTGAAGCTCTCGTCGGGCGAGCGCTACGACCTGTATCGGTACCGCAAGTTCAGCGATCTGCGATTGGTCTTCGCTCCCGAACTCGCCATGGCGAATTTCGGCGGCGACCGGGCGATCTTCACCTACCAGCGGTACGAGCTCGATATCGCCTTCCTGCGCGCCTATCAGCAGGGCAAGCCCGCCCAAACGCCGCAATACCTCAAGTGGAGCGCCGACCCGATCGCCGATGGCGAACTGCTGTTCGTCGCCGGCAGTCCAGCCGCCACGTCGCGCCTCGACACCAGCGCGCAACTCGCCTTCTATCGCGATACCTCGCTGCCGCTCACCGATAAGCGCCTCGCCGATCGCATCAAGAGCTTGAGCGGTTTCGCACCCAAGAACGACGAGCAACGCCGCGTCGCCGAGCAGGTCTTCTCGTCGCTCGGGATGGCTTACAAGTACGACGCCGGCCTGCTGATCGGGCTGAACGACGAGCGGTTGCTGATTCGTAAGACGGCTTTCGAGAAGCGCCTGCGCAACGCCGTGGAGCACGATCCCAAACTGGGGACGGAAGCGGGCAAGATGTGGGACGATGTCGCCGCGGCGTACAAGACCTGGACTCCGTTCGAGAAGCCGTACCAGATTCTGGAGAGTCCGGCGGCCGAAGGCTCCAACTTGTTTCGCATCGCCCGCCAGATAGTGCGGACTGCCGGGGATCGCGGCGCACCGGCGGACGCCGCGCTCTTCGCGCCCGCGCCGATCGACGAAGCCGTGGAGATCGGCCTGCTCGCGACTTACCTCGGCGAACTGAAGGCTCTGGGCAGCGACGCGCCGGTGAAGGCCGTCCTCGGCGCCAAGACTCCGCAGCAGGCAGCCGAGGAGTACGTGCACACGAGCAAGCTCGCGGACATAGCCGAGTGCAAGCGGTTGGCGCAGAGCCGCGCCGCGGTCGAGGCGTCCGACGACGGGATGATCCGGCTGGCACGGCTTCTGGAAGAGCCCGCGCGTAAGCTGCAGAAGAAGCATCGGGAGACCATCGACTCCCTGGCCGCCAGTGCCGCCGAGCGGATCGCGCAGTACCGCTTCCGCATCTTCGGCCCGGCGGATTACCCCGACGCGACGTCGACGCCGCGCGTGAGCTACGGAGTCGTCAAGGCGTACAAGGATCGCACCGAGGCGTCGGTGCTCGCCGCTACTACGTTCGGGGGACTGTTTCACCTGGCGAGCGATCTGGCTCCGTACAAACTTCCGGAGCGCTGGGCCGCGGCGAAGTCCGATCTCGATCTGGTGGCGCCCTTCGATTTCGTGAGCACCTGCGATACTTCCACGGGAAGCTCGGGCAGTCCGACAGTCAACCGGAAGGGCGAGTTGGTCGGGATGGTGTTCGATGCCAACCTGGAGGCGCTGCCGTCCACTTATATGTACACCGACGACGTGGCGCGCGCCGTCCACGTGTCGACACAAGGGATCGTGGAGGCGCTGCGCAAGGTGTACAAGGCGGGCGCGCTGCTGAAGGAGTTGGGAGTGGCGGAAGCGAAAAACGGTACGCAGTAAATGTGGGGCAGGATGGCGGAGTTCACAACAACGCCGCTACCGTAACGGACACCATGATCGACGCTCCGGCGCGCTCGATGGTGAGCCGTTTGCGGTCACCCGCTTTACCCTTGAGAGCGTCGGCGGCGACGGCAAGCGGCTTCCCACTGAGGGCACGTCATCGACTGCTACCAGCTTGTCACCCGGACGAACCCAGCTTTTTACGTCGGAGGCCGATTTGGACGAAAGCCCGGTGACCGCCAGCGTACCGTCCGGACGAGCGGCGAGCACCAGCCCCACGGAAGTCAGTTCCGCGTCCGCAGTAGTTCCGCTGCGATCGAAATAGGTGAACCCATTCCGGTAGTCGATCTCGACTCGAAAATCGCGCAAGACGTTGCCGGCGACCGAACCCACGATCGGAGCTGTCATCATATCGCTCATCCATTTCTCGAATGTTCCCTCTTCCCTCGAGACGGCGTTTGTGACCGTGATCGGCCCGATGCTCACCTGCGGTATGCGGAGCATCAGGGCGCGATTTTCCATGTCACCGCCAGACATGTTAGCGAATCCGACAGCCCCGGTCTCAGTCGGCCATGCCGGGTTGGCCTTTGCCCAGCTCTCCAAGACGACGCGGCTGATCATCGTAAAGCTTCCCCCGGTATCCAACAGAAAGCCGTAAGTCGTGCCGGCGATCTGTAACTCGATCCGCGGGAAACCGCTCTTCGGCGAAATCGGCGACGGCACCTTGATGCCTTTGGCCGCAAGACTGCCGGGTTTCGCGAGGGTGAACCGATGTGCCGGATAATCGAAGACGACCTGGTACTTGCGGAGCAGCGCTGCCGGAAACAGTCCCTCCGCATTGTTTCGTGACGATGCCTGGACGCGATCGGCCAGCGCGAAGACGCGAACGCCGGCAAGATCCAGGTTCATATCGCCCAGCATGGGCACGAACGGGGTGATCGTCTGAAATCGTTCGCCCTCTGCCTCTTGTACGGGACCTGTCGCCTTTGCACCAATATCCGCCATCAGCTTGGAGCCGATCAGAAACGCGCCACCACCGGTATCGATTACAAATCGCGCCTTGCGCACCGCCCCGGCAGGCGTGGCGAACGACAGTTCGATAATCGGCGCATTGCCTTCCACAATCAGCGGAACGGTGGTTTGCTGGGCCAGCGCCTCGATGGCCCCGAACAGCAGCGTGCACAGTGTAAGTATCTTGGTCATCACTTTCCCTATCACGCACTCTCCGCGCCTGACCGCGTCCCGCTATCGACCGCTGACTGAGTACAGTCCATCGATTCCCGACATTAACACGACTTGGTTGCAATGCGCCGCCGTGTTCGTGCCAGATCGCCAGCGCAGGATACGCTAAGGGCTTGTTAGGAAATAACCGCTCCCTCTGGTCGCGGCTCGGAAACGTTCGGGGCCGATTCCGAGCCGCGACCAGAGGAAGCGGTTTCCGCGAATTGGCACTGTCATTTCTTGACGCCCTAACCTACTTCTCGAACGCCGACCGCCGCCAGTAGAACAACTTCAAAACCAAGCGCGCCCCAAATCCGGGCGCAGCACCCTCCAGGCAGAAGAACTGCGGCTGCCCCAACAGCAACCCCGCCAACTGCTTCGCATCGGAAAGCGGCACCGTCCGAAAAACTTCCGAAGTGACGGCTACTTTCTCATGGATGCCGTACTGCTGCGGGCATTCCACCAGGTAGTAGAAATACAGCTCCTCCAGCGAAACGCCGCCATGCTTGATGTACTTCTCCCACAGCCGATTCACTTCCTCCATGAAATTCTTATCGAGGAAACGGGGAGTTTGCGCCGGCTTTTTCCGCGGCGAGCGATCGCCGAATCGCGCATTAAGCAGCTTCTCGGCAACGCTCCCCGGCGGAATATCGGACGATTCCACATAGAAGCGATTGCCGCCCTTGGATGTCACAAAATCCGCTGGCTCCAGCCGACGCCCCACAAAGTGGTTGGAATCCAGATAGAGAAACTGCCGGGAAAGCCCCGGTATGCGAAACAATTGCCACACCCCCGCGCTGCGATCGCGAAAGATCTCCTCGTGCTTCACCAACGCGATCCGCGGATGGTCGCCCTTCAGCCAAGCCGGCGCCGGCGCACCGGTCAACACGTAGACTTTGCGGATCCACGGCGCGCATTTGCCCAACGACCGGAGCGAAGCACGCAATACGGTAGGATCGCCGCCAGCCCACGTGTAGACCGCGTCGATCGGTTCGTTCTTGGGTGTCACGGCTTGAGCGGCTCGCTTCCCTTGAGCGTCCAGGCGGACTCGTGGCGGGTGAATCCTATGCGGGGATAGTAGTTCACCGCGGCCGGCGCGGAGAGCAGGATGACGGTGGTCTTGGGCCCGCCCGCCTCTTGTGTCAGGCGGATCAGTTCCCGTCCGATGCCGTGCTTCTGGTAGCTCTCGCGGACCGCGAGGTCCGACAGGTACGTGGCATATACGAAGTCGGTCATCGACCGCGAAATGCCCACCAGCAGCTCATCGTCCCACGCCGAAATCACCAGGTTCGCATTGGCCAGCATGGCGGCCATGCGCGGCCGGTCGTCCGACGGACGGCGCGCTCCCAGGCTGCACGACTGGTACAGCTCGATGACGGTATCGACGTCCAGATTATTGCCCGTACGGTAAGAGATCACGAATTCACCTTGCGCTATTGTCGCGCAAGAGAGGCCGTTACTCCACCGTCACGCGCGTCCCTTTATGCTCCGGTTCTTTCGAGAGTTGAGCGATCCGTTCGTCGAGCAGGCTCCGCATTCCTTTGAGAAACTCGAGCCGCGAAGTGCGGAAGTGCTCCGCCGCGCCACCCAGGCATCGCTCGATCAGCGGTATCGCGGTTTCGCAGACAAAGCATCCCGAAGCTTTGGGGGAAGCGCTCGTGTCATCGGCCGGCTTTGCATCCATATCATGCCTCCTTCATTTCCACAGTCAACACCTTATTGTCCAACTTTGCGCGGACGGGCGAAAGGCTGGTCATGGAAGCGGGCAAACCGATGTGCCGCCGCAGCGTCCCGATCTCCACCACCAATTCGTCGCCCTTCTTGAAAAGCCCTACCTCGCCCTTTTCCGCGAAGGGCAGCCGCAGGCGGATCTCGTAATGGCCGTCCTGCTTGCTGAATGTGTACGGCGCCTCGGTGCGGGTGACCACCGCGGGATCCTCGTCGGCCGCATACAGGGCGCGCGCGAGCTCCTCCAGCCGCTCGCGCCCCAGTACTTCGTGGGTAAACAGCGGGACGCGCTTGGTCGGTACGGGTGCGAAGTAGGCGTCGATCTCTTCCAGGATTCGTGTTTGCGAGGCGTGCCACGCTTCGAAATAGACGTCGGTCACCGCCGCCGGCAGCACTCGGTTCACGATCACGGAATCCACCGCCAGGCCGTGCAGCGAAAAATAGACGAAAGCTCGTTGGGTCTCGCGCAGCACCATGCGTTCGGGGTTGGTCACCAGGCGGACGCTGGTGGTGTTGGGATCTTCGAGCAGCGTGTCGATGCCGGTCAGCTTATCGAACAGTGCCTGGATGTTGGCGAAATAGCTGTCGGTGGGCAGTTCCACGGGCGACACGCGATTGGCGATGGGCCGCACCGCTTTCAGGAAGCCGCGCTGAAACGGGAAAATGTGTTTCATGTACCAATCGAGCGTGGCCGGCATACTGACGAATCGCATGGATTCGGCAGTGGGCGCGCAATCGAGCACAATGACGTCGTAGCGGCCCTCGCGGCGGAACTGATTGACGTACATCATGGCGCTCAGTTCCTCCATGCCGGGCAGGATCGCCAACTCCTCGGCTTCCACGTCGCTGACGCCGGTAGTGCGTAGGACCGAAACGACATAGGAGGAGATCTCGCGCCAGTGCCGCTTGATTTCCTGCTGGATGTTTACCTCGTGGATGGCCAGACGGCCGTCGATGGGATACGGGTCGCCGGTCTTGCCGTGGAAGAGAGCGGTTTCGAGGTCGAAGGAGTCGGCCAGGCTATGGGCCGGGTCGACGCTCATGACCAGGGTTCGGTATCCCAGGCGGGAAAGCTGCAGTCCGGTGGCGGCGGCGAGGCTGGTCTTCCCGACTCCCCCCTTGCCGCTGAATAGGAGGATGCGCACAACTTGATTCTACCGCCTGCCTATAGATTTGGCCGATAGTGGACGATATGTTGGTCATGTTCGAATGGAAGTCCGAATACAGCGTCAAGATTGCCAGCATTGACGGCCAACACCAAAACCTCTTCCGCATGGCTGAGGATCTATACGCGGCGATGTCGGCCGGGCAGGGAAAACCGGCTCTCGCGAAAATCCTGGACCGTCTGGTGCAGTACACCACGGTCCATTTCGCTCACGAAGAGCGTCTGATGAGCCTCCACCGCTATCCCGATATGGCTGCGCACATGGCGGAGCATCGTGCTCTTACCAAACAAGTGTTGGATTTTCAGAAGAATTTCGAGAGTGGCAAGGCTCTCGTCACGGTCCAGGTTCTAAATTTCCTCAAGAACTGGCTGAAGCACCATATTGCCGAATCCGACCAGAGGTACGTACCGTTCTTTAAGGAGAGAGCTATCGCATAGTCACGACCCTGGCAACCTTGTACTACACCTAAAGCTGTAACATTGAAAGAGGCCGGTTCGCCCCCAATAGACGGCGCCGCCGGGCGCTGCAGCGGAGGATCACAATTGGTAGTACTCGGGATCGACATTGGTGGCACGCAGATCAAAGCGGGGATGGTCGACGAAATGGGCGCGATTCTGGCGTCCCGGACCGTCGAAACACCGCCCGACCTGGAGGGCTTCGTGCCGTCGCTGCACGACGCCATCCGTTGGCTCCTTGAGGCAACCACATTGCCTGCGGGAGTGGGCGTAGGTTGCAAGGGCATTATCAACCCCGACAGCACGCTAGTGGAAGTTCTGCCGGGAGCGCTGCACTATCTGGAAGGTCAGCGCCTGAGCGATCTGGTTGGTCTGCCGATCGACGTTCCGGTCTTCGCCGATAACGATGCGCGCGTTGCCTTGGCTGGCGAGATGGTGTGGGGTGCGGCCAAAGGATACACCGATGTCATCATGCTCACCCTGGGGGCAGGAGTGGGCGGCGCGGTGATCGCCAACGGCCAGTTGCTGCGCGGTCATACCGGGATGGCGGGCTATCTGGGCCATATGACTATGGATCCCGATGGATTGCCTTGCTCCTGCGGCAATCGCGGCTGTCTCGAGACGGTTTTCTCCGCCCGGGCACTCGAGGGCGAAGCTTGGGCCGCGGTCCATCGCGGATGTCCGTCCACTCTCACGCGGTTATTCAGGGAACAGCCCCAACTGGCCACGTGCCGGACGATTTTTCAGGCCGCCAGCGAAGGCGACGACTTGGCACAGTCGATTGTCGGTAAGGCGATCCATGTTTTGGCGGCGGCAATCGCCGGCCTGGTGCACATCTTCGACCCGGAGGTGGTAATCCTCGGCGGCCAGGTAGTGGATGCCGGAGCTGACTTGCTGACGCCTCTCAGGGAAGAAGTGTGGGCTCGTTCCCGGAATCTTCTGGGACGCGAAGTGCCGATACTGGAGCAGGAGTTGTCGGACAAATCGGGCATCGTGGGTGCAGCGGGGCTGGTAATGGCGCCACGCGGCTAGCGGCGCGGTGCGCCAAGCTGTTAGCTTTTAGCTCTTGGCTGTTAGCTGGTGTCACAAAAGCCCGTCGGGGCCTCGTGTTTTGCGGTGCCAGCTAAGAGCCAGCAGCTACTTCCCAAACGCCCGCCTGAAAGCGTCCGCCGCACCTTTGGCGAGCTTGCGTTCGGTCCCGCGGGGTAAACATGCCAGTACAGGGCTGGCCACAGCAGGAGAGCCATTCACAGATCCGTTTCGATATCTGCCGTCAGTTCCTATCGGTCGGGCGTCGTTAGTCAGCATTTCCCGGGTTTGGTTGCTGGAATGCGATCAAGAGAGATGTCGTCGAAACCTCAGCTCACATGTATCTTGTCGCGGGCCCCTTGGGAGCGACGCCAGGAACGCCAGGAGCGAGCATTGCAGGATGTTAGTTGCGCATGGTAGTCTCTAGGAGGTCTTTGCGAGGAACCTGATCGTCATGACAGTCTCTCCCCTCCGCATATCTACCGCGATGGCTCTGCTGCTCCTGTCTCGGATGAGCGCCCAGCTAGGGTCGGCGCCGATCGAATTCGAAGTAGCTATTATCCACCCAGCCAGCACCGCCCGAATCACCTCGGGCGCTAGTTCCAGCACCCGGATCACGAACGACCGATTCGAGGTCCGCGGCTTCACATTGAAGGCGCTAATTAAGATGGCCTATCGTATTGAGGATTATCAGATTCTCGGCGGGCCGAAGTGGTTCGATTCTGACCCATACGATATCGATGCCAAATCGCCGCATGGCGGGACGCCACAGCAGATCCCGCAGAGGCTACAAAGTCTACTGATTGACCGCTTCCGGCTTCTGCTTCATCATGAAGCCCGAAATCTCCCGGCGTACGCCCTAGCGACCACCAAAGACGGGCCGAAAATCAAACGGTCCGAAGCCGGCGCACAAACGGGTTTTGGTTGGGGCCCGAGCATGATTCGTTCTCAGGGCGCCTCAATGCGCGACTTCGCTGAAAGGCTGGCGGAGGCGCTTCACCACCCCGTGTTCGACCAGACCGGACTCGGCGGACTATTCGCGATCGATCTGAAGTTTGCACCGGTCGATCCAGATCCGTCAGACAACATCAGCGCGCCTTCCATTTTCGAAGCTCTGCAAGAGCAACTTGGACTTAAACTGAGTGCTACCAAGGGACAAGTTGATGTCATCGTGATCGACGGGGCCGAAAAGCCGGCAAGCAACTAGCCGGAGCGGCCTTCAGGCAGCCCCGTGTTCCTTTTGCGAACTTATGACTGGCAGTTCACTGTTCTGCGACGGACTCATGGCCGATCCTTCTTGCCAGCAGCCGTCCACCTGTGGTACCGAAGACGCAGAGCTTTTTAGCGCCTATGTCATCGTTCAAAATTCGATCTCTGGGCAGGGTCTAATCCCGACACATCCAACTGAGCACCTTTTCGCAGCAGGTTTGATACTCGCTGTCGAGACTTAGCCGCTGAAACTCCGCACTGGCCTTCACACTGAGCCGTTGCGCCACATGGATGTCGACGGGATCTACAAGGGCAAGCGCGAAGAATACCTCACCGGGGCCTACTATCTACAGAGAATCTCAGAGCAACTCAGTATAGCGCGCGGCAGGAATTGATCGAGTTGCGTGCGGTCGAGACCGCGTCCAATCGCCGTATGGCTGAGGAGCAGACCAGGGTAGATGAAACACGAACTCAGCTCGATGTCTTATCGATGGAGATCGAAACCATTCGAAACCATGGTCTTAGCCAACCAACGTCGATAAGGCGATGAAAGGAAGTTCCGGGCTGAGTCGGAAACCTGCCGTTACTAGGTTAGCTGGCACAATCGAATGTCTTGGGATCCGCTCTTAACCTGAGATGCGTGTAAACAGGCTGAGACCTGCCGCCCTTCCGCTACTTAGTTTAGAGGCTAGGGGGCTAGGGGTTGACGCATGATGGTCGGCGGCTCACATTAATTTGCGGCGCGAGCTAAAAGCTAAAAGCCGCCTCTCTCACTCGTACCGCAGCGCTTCGGTGGGATTCAAATGCGCCGCGCGATTCGCAGGCAGGATGCCGAACACCAGGCCCACCAGGCACGAAACGCCGAACGCCACCGCGATCGCCACCCAACTGATGGGAATGCGGATGTCCGCGAAGATGCTCACGCTCAGCGGCATCGCCACTCCCACCAAAATGCCGATCAGGCCGCCCGACAGGCTCACCATCATGGCCTCGCTGAGGAATTGCAGCAGAATCATTTTGGCCGACGCGCCCACTGCCAGCCGGATGCCGATCTCGCGCGTGCGCTCCGTGACCGTCACCAGCATAATGTTCATGATGCCGATACCGGAAATCACCAGTGTGATCCCCGCAACTAACACTAACACCAGCGAGAGTATCAGCGAAATATTCTTTGCGGCATTCAAGATGGCGGTCAGCGTATCCACTTTATACGTTGCGCCGGGCCGATGCCGCGACGAGAGGATCTCCTGCACCCGCAGCGCGGTCCGTGCGACCTCGGGCGCCGAGCGCGCCTGCACGTACAGTGGATCGATCCGTTCCACCGGCGTGAAGTAGCGCAGCACGGTAATCGGAATCACCACCGTATCGTCGTCCACCTCAGACTGTCCGAACGTCTCCACCCCCTCGTGGAATGTGCCAATCACGGTGAATTGCAGACCGTACAACCGCATGATTTGGCCAAGCGCGGCTGCCGAACTGCCGTACATGCGTGCCGCCAGGTGGTCGGTGAGCAGTGCGACCTTCTCGCGCCGTGCGATGTCGCCCGCATCCAGGAACCGACCCGAGCTGATCGTAAGATTGCGGACGGCGCTGTAATACTCGTCGGTGCCGTTGATCTTGACGTCACGGAGTTTACCGCCGATGAGGATCTGGTCGTAGTTCGACATCACCGCAGTGGCGGCTGTGATATCGGCGATCAGTTCCGAGCGGATGGCCGCCACGTCCGCGATCTTGACATAGTCGGCCTCTGCGGTCGGACGCGATGGTCCGCCGGTAGCGTAGTAGGCGAAGATGATGTTCGACCCCACACCTTCCACCTGTTTCAAAATGTAATCGCGGCCGCTGAGTGAGATGGTCACCACCAGGATGACCGACGCCGTCCCGATTACCATTCCGAGTCCGGTGAGCAGCGAACGGACGGGGTTGGCGCGCAGTGCCTGGGCGCTGAAACGAAGCGATTCGCCGAGGAACATGTGCCTGGTTAGCCGCCCTGCGCTTTGTGAAGAAGCTTGGCAGCTTCCGATTTGGGCGGATCATCCGGGCTCAAACTCATGCTCATGTAGCGCTTTAATAATTCCGTGGCAATTTCTAGATTATGATGCGTTTCTACATAAATGGAGGCTCTCGCGAAGACCACTCGTGGGCTGTTGGGCGCCACCTTCTCGGCACGCTCGAAACTTTGGTCGGCCTCCTGATAGCGGCCTTGCCTGGAGAGGAAGCGGGCGAGCTCGATGAGCTTTCCCACCTGCTGCGGCGCGAGTTCTACGGCGCGGCGCAGGTGCGCTTCGGCGCTGCGCGATTCTTTGCGTTTCTCGGCCAGTTTGGCTTCCGCCCATTGGCCGTCGGCCTGGCTGATTTCGGTGATTCGCGCCGCCGTGCCCTGGGCCTTTTCCAAGCCGCCTCCCAGGAAGCCAGGAGCCTCCAAGTAATACTCGAAGAGATCGCTCTGGGCATCGAGATTCATTGGGTTTAGCTGCACCGACTTCTCGAAATACTGGCGCGCTTTGGAGGCGTACCCAGGCGCGGTGAACGGGCCGGAAGTCTCGGCGCGGCGTCCCCAGGCACGTCCCAGCCATAAGGCGTATTCGGCGTTGGTGGGTTCCAAGCTGAGCGCCTTTTCAAGGACTTCACTGGCCCGCTTGTAGTCGGACTGCATGAAGTAGTTCCGGCCCATCAATTCGTAGACCGGCCCGTCCTTCGCGGGAATCGCCAGCAACACTTTCAGCGATCGCTCGAAGTCCGTGGAATTATAGAGCTTACGTGCTTCGGTCAGCTGTGGATCGACCGCTCCGGCGATGCCTGCTACCGCTAGGACAGCGGCCAGGATTCGCAACCGCGGCGCCACCGTTTCCAGTGTCATATCTGTCACTTTGTTGGATGGTTGCGGCAACCAAAGTGTTTCTATTTCTTCGTGCCCGGGCCGGCGATCACCGGGTACGCCTCTTTGCGCGCACGCGCCAACTCCTTCTGGATCAGTGGATTCTGCGGGAAATCGTTGGCCAGCCCGGATAACAGCGCCTCGGCATCCCTGGGCCGCTTTTCCCTCATGGCGATTACCGAAAGCAGCATGCGCGCGAACGGGCCCGAGAATCTGGCCTCCTTGGCCACCAGTTCCAGCTCATCGATGCCCTTTTTCTTATTGCCCTCTACATTGTCCATGTGCACGAACCAGCGGAAGAAGAAGGGCAAGCTTCCCACGATGTACTCGGCGGTCCCGAACGTCATGTACGCGTCCACCACCGGCGGTTTCAGGTCGAGCAGCTTTTTGGCCCAGACGTGGCTCTTCTTCGCCAGCGCGAAGCTGCCGAAGCGCCGTTTCTCGATCAACGCGGCGTAGTCCGTAACCAGGCCGGAGGTCATGCAGAGCGCCAGGAGGGCATCGGGGTCGTCGGGTTTCTTGGCCAGCCGCGCGTTCGCCAGTTTGTCGGATTCATCGACGGTCTGAAAAAACTTCGTGCGAATTGCCGGGTCGGGGACCAGTTTACGGCGATCGACCACCTTATCGTCATCGGTGAAGAAGTCCAGTTCGAGAATGCGCAACCGGTCGAGTTCGGAAAAGAGATACGCCGCCGCGTTGGTCGCTTGCAGCAGGGGTTGTTGCGGATCTACCTGGCGCTGGCGATCGATCACCTCGTGCGCGCCGTTGAAATCGAAGTTGTACAAACGGGCATAGGCGCGTTTCAAGGCGGTTTCGGTATCGGCTTTTTCCACCTGCGCCGCGGAGGCTACACCGGCGGCCAGCGCAATCGACAGCAGGCAGAAGTAACGCACGGAGCAGGAGATCTTATTTGGCTGAAAACACGAGAATTTGACCACTAAAATGACTCGACGGCGCGGTTTGCGCCTGGGTTACACCTGTTTCGCCGCGTACGCACATTCGGGTGCCAGTGCGCACTGATCACAGAGGGGCCGGTTGTTGCGGCAAACAGCTTTTCCATGATACCGCAGCAGCAGATGCGCGCGTGTGACAGCCGTGTGATCTTGCGGAAGTTGCCCCGCGAGCGCCTCTTGCACCGAGCGGTACGTGGCGCCGTAATTCTTCTGCGCACGGCCAAACCCCACGCGTTCCAGCACGCGCAGGCCGTTCCATTCCAGCGGCAGTCCGGTGCTCATGCCGCACAGCATGAGGATCTTCTCGGCGCCCGGCTGGCCGATATTCGGAAACTGATGGAGCGCGCGCTTCGCCTTGTCATAAGGCAGTTGCAAAATCGAATCGAGATTGCCTGCGAACTGCGAGATAGTGATCCGCGCGATTTCCCGCCAGCGAAAGACGCGGGTCTCGGGACGCATACCGCCCATCTTGGCCAGCGGCATCAGCACTTCCTTGTCGGCCTTCCAAATGGACTCCGCGTCCATTCCCACCTGTTGCCGCAGACCTTCGAAGACGGCGGCGCGACGCTCGTCGGAGAGCAGATAACAGGCGTTCTCCCACATCACCAGTTCGAACGGTCCGCGGGCCGGCGGCAGGGCGGGGTCGCCGTGGGCCTTTTTCAGTTTGGCGATGAGCTTTTTAAACTCGGGCATGATCCTCCGGATGACGAGCAGTACCAGCGCGGCTGCCCGCGGGGCCACTGTGCAGTATACTCTTGAAAGCGGCGAGCAAACCTATGAGTTTTTTCTCTAAACAATTCATCGACGTCATCCAGTGGACCGAGCCGGGCGAAGGCGTCCTGGCGTACCGGTATCCCATGGAGGACATGGAAATTCAGAATGGCGGCAAGTTGACGGTGCGCGATTCGCAAATGGCCATCTTCGTCAATGAAGGCCAGATTGCCGACGTGTTTCAGCCCGGGCTTTTCACGCTCACCACCCATACTCTGCCCATCCTCACCTACCTGCGGAATTGGGACAAGGCCTTCAAGTCGCCCTTCAAGTCCGACGTCTATTACTACTCCACGCGCCTGCAGATCAATCAGAAGTGGGGGACCACCACTCCGATTACCATCCGCGACAAGGAATTCGGCGCGGTGCGTCTGCGCGCCTATGGGATCTACGCTTACCGCATCAACGATCCCAAAGTCTTCTACGAGAAAATCAGCGGCACGCGCGAGACGTACATGGTGTCCGATCTCGACGGCCAGTTGCGCAACACCATCGTCGGGCAGATGACCGGCGTGTTCGCCGGCAGCGCGATTTCGTTCCTCGATATGGCCGCCGCGCAGCAACAGTTCGGCGCCAACATGCTGGCCGCGCTGAAGCCGGTGTTCGCCGATCTCGGCCTGCTGCTGGACAGTTTCGTGGTGGAGAATATCTCGCTGCCCGATGAGTTGCAGAAGATGCTCGACCAGCGCATCAGTATGAACATGGTGGGCGATATGAATCGCTACACGCAGTTCCAGGTGGCGCAGTCGATGCCCATCGCGGCGGCCAACGAAGGTGGCGGAGCTGCGGGCGCGGGAGTCGGCTTGGGCGCCGGACTGGCCATGGCGCAACAGATGATGGGCGCGATGCATCCGCCCGGACCGGCGCCCGCGCCGGCTCCCGCGCCTGGGCCTCCCGCCGATGCCGCGCCGGCTGCTCCCGCGGCTGGCGGAGCCACTAAGTTCTGCATGAATTGCGGCAAGCCGATTCCCCGCGCGGCGCATTTCTGCTCGGAATGCGGCGGCGCGCAGCAATAAGCGAAGCGGATTTCATGACGCCTGAAAAGAAAGCCGCGCAATTCCCTTGTCCGGGATGCGCGGCAGACATGCAGTTCGACCCTGCCACGGGTGGCATGAAGTGCCCGTTCTGCGGACTGACGCAGGCCCTTCCCGCGCCCGCCGATGGCGACGTGGTCCCCTCGCACGGGTACGACGAATTCGTGGCGGCCGGTGCGTCGAAAATGCAGCCGCTCACCGGCCAGGCGCTGCAGGTGAGCTGCGACGGATGCGGCAGCGTGGTAGCGTTCGAGCCGCCCGAAGTCGCGGGCATCTGCCCGTTCTGTGGCGCTGCCCTGGTCGCGCAGGCCAAGGCAGCCGATCCGCTGATCGCGCCCGATGCGTTGCTGCCCGCCAGGATTCCGAGGGAGAAAGCGTCGGCGGAGGTAAAGCAGTGGCTGTCGTCGCGCTGGTTCGCGCCCAACGCGCTCAAGCGATTCGCGCGCCCCGAAGGGATCAACGGTGTCTATCTCCCGTTTTGGGACTACGATGCCGACACCGACAGCCGCTACACCGGCGCGCGCGGCCAGCATTATTACGAGACGGAATACTATACCGAGACCGACAACAACGGCAATACCGTGCAGCGCGAGCGGCAGGTGCAACGCACCATGTGGTACCCCTGCGCGGGGGAAGTGTCGCGCCATTTCGACGGCGTCCTGGTGGCGGCATCGAAGGCGGTGAACGAAGCCAAGCTGAACGCCCTGGAACCCTGGGACCTGGAGTCGATGCGGCCTTACGAACCGGCTTACTTATCGGGCTTCAAGGCGCAGCGCTACCAGGTGGAACTGCCCGACGGATTCGTAAAGGCGAAGGGCACGATGCAGGTGACCATCGCCCAAGACGTGCGCCGTAATATCGGTGGCGACGAGCAGCGCATCGACGATATCCAGACGCTGTACGCCAATGTGATGTTCCGCCATCTTCTGCTGCCCGTCTGGATCGGCGCGTATCGGTTCCGAGCCAAGGTGTACCAGGTGGCGGTGAATGCGCGGACCGGCGAAGTGCAGGGCGAACGGCCGTACAGCAAGGCGAAGATCGCATCGCTGGTGGCGGCGATCGTGTTGTTCATCGTGCTGCTGATTGTGCTGAAGGGGTCGCATTAGCGGCAGTTCGTTCACTTTGTACTAACAGATCTGTGCAGCCCTGATTGCCGACCTGTGGGGCAGACTTCAGTCTGCGGCGGGCTTCAGCCCGACCTCCCGCAGATCATGTGAAACCTGCGGCAGGCGGACTGAAGTCCGCCGCAGGCTGAAGCCTGCCCCACCGGAACGCACCGCGATGTCTGCTAAGTGAACAGTATTGTCACTAGCGGCAGTTCGTTCATTTTCCTGGTGGGATCCTGCGAGGCGATGCTTGCCATGCAGTGCAGCGAAGTGGGCTTCTTTCCGGTGGTTGTTTTGGCGCCCTCGGCCTGGTTTGGAGTGGCGCTAAAGGAATCCGAGGCGATCGGAAACGGTTGGCTTCTCCGTGCACCTGAGGCTTTTCAAGTCACCGATTTGGCACGATCCCCATGGTAGTCTACGATAAGCGACGACGCGCCGGTTGGCTTCAGGTCGGACGCTCGAATCAAGGAGAAATGACGATGAGATTGGTGAATGCAGCGTTGCTTTTCACCGTGGTGCCGGTGGCGGCATGCGCCCAGGTCAATATAGGTCAACAAAAGCCGGAAGCCAGCCAGCCCTTCACTATGACCACGGTGGCCACCTTTAACCTGCCCTGGCGGCTGGCCTTCCTGCCCGATGGCCGGATGTTGATCACCGAAAAGCCCGGACCCGTTTGGCTGGTGTCCCAGAAGGGAGAGAAGATCCAGGTCGGGAATACGCCCAAAGTCTTTTGGCAGGGCCAGAACGGCATGCACGGCGTCTTCCTCTCGCCGCATTACGCCACCGACCACAGTATCTATCTCACCTATGCCGAGCCCGGTGAGTATGGCGGCGGACTGGCGCTCGCCCGCGCCAAGCTGAACGCCACGGCCGCTTCGGCGACCCTGGAAAACTTCGAAGTGCTGTGGCGCCAGATGCCCAAAGGCAAAGGCGGACAGGAAGGTGCGCAGGTGGCCTTCTCGCCCGACGGCCAGTATCTGTTCCTCA
>Ga0182030_10013523_pt1 | contig 16224 bp, 13 predicted proteins | sample 812S3MmetaG_FD_121299 | JGI IMG/M metagenome (GOLD analysis project Ga0182030, IMG submission 121299) | Permafrost microbial communities from Stordalen Mire, Sweden - 812S3M metaG (Illumina Assembly) | ecosystem: Environmental > Terrestrial > Soil > Wetlands > Permafrost | place: Sweden...
ACCATCGCCAGCTCGGCGTGCTCGGGCTCGTCGGCCATCCGCCGCAGGCCCCGGGCCGACGGGATCAGCAGGCCGGCCAGCGCCGCCAGCACCAGCGCGGCGGCCATCACCGCGAACCCGGTGGTGTAGCCGGACTCCTTCGGCAGCCCGGACGGCTCGAGTGAGGAGGTGACGATGCTGGCCATCACCGCCGCGCCGATGCTGCCGCCGATCGTCCGGATGTTCGCGTTCATGCCGCTCGCGACACCTGTCTGCGAGGACGGCACCGCCGCGACGACCAGCGCGGACATCGCCGAGAAGGCGAGCCCGAACCCGATCCCCATGATGGCGCTGGACAGGTAGATCTCCCCCTCATGCCCGTGGGCGAAGGCGAGGATGCCCATGGCCACGGCCCCGGTCAGGCAGCCGGCGACCACTAGGACCTTGCCGCCAACCCAGCGGGTGAGCCGGCCCGCGAACATGCCCACGGCGACAGCAGCACGGCCGGCAACCAGCTGATCCGCCCCGGGGTCCGCACCGGTGACTCGGGCACGAACAGCACCGCGGACACCGCGGCGGCGACCGTGAGGATCATCGGCAGCCAGAACAGCCAATGGTAGTCCAGCACGTCCACGATCGGGCCCGCCAGGACGATGCCCAGGCCCGCCCCGACCGCGAGCAGTGACGCGAGAGCCCCGACCGCGCCGGTCACTTTCCCGGCCGGGAACTCATCCCGGATGATCCCGAACGCGACGGGGATCATCCCGCCGCCGGCCCCCTGGATCACCCGCGCCACGATCATGACGCCGATGGAAGGCGCGAGCGCCGCCAGCAGCGAACCCGCCGCCAGCGCGATCAGCGTGGCGACGAAGACCCGCTCCTTGCCGGTCATGTCGCCGAGCCGCCCCAGGATCGGCGTCATGATCGACGCCGACAGCAGGTACGCGGTGAGGACCTTGGTCCTAGACCGCTACCCTTGCTCGACGCAGCCCGAACCCTCCGGCGGCGGCCAGCAGCAGCCCGGCGGCCAGCGTGGCCAGCCACGGCACCAGGCCGGGACCGGGGTCGGGCGCGGTTCCGCCCAGGCCGGTGGCGGCGCCGCCCCTGGCGGCGGCCTGGCTAGCCGCCGCGTCGGTCAGGTTGTCGATCTTCAGCCCGGAGGTCCCGTCGAGGACGACGACGGTGTGCACCGAGCCCGCGGCCAAGGTGACCGGCATGGCGACGTGCCCGTCCGGCGTGCTGAAGGTAACGGTGGGCGTGCCGGGCGAGACGGTCTGGTAGCTCGTGACGGAGCCGGGGGCGAGCTGCCGGGCCAGGGTGTCAGCGCCGACGCTGACAGTCACCCTGGGCTGCTTGGACGAGGCCTGGATGACCCGGACGAGCGCCTGGCCGCCGGGCGCGGTGATCCGGTCCTGCAGCACCTGCAGCCGCCGTCCGGCCACCGATTCGAGGCTGGCCACGGTGTAGTTCGTCCCGGCGCTCACCATGAAGCTGGTGGTGACCGACGCGGGACTGGAGGCCGCGGCGCCGGCCGGGCGCACCGCCACCGTGTACTCCCCGGCGCTTAGCTGCATGTAACTGGATACGCCGCCGTAGTTCTCGTGGGTCAGTACGATCGGGTTCCCTGGCTCGCCGAACGAGTACAGGTACACGTCCTCCGCTGTTGTTCCCTGGGACAGGTTGGCGCAGCGCACCCAGCCCACGTTTCCCTGGTCCGCGGCGGCCGCGGCGGCCATCGCCCCGGCCCGGACGGCGGCCGGCGATCCGGCCGTGGCGGCGAGGGCCGCGGGCGCCGCGGCCGCGATCGCGCCGACGAGACTGCCGAGCGCAGTGGTGACCGCGGCGAGCAGGACGAGAGGCCTAGCTAGTCTCATCGTGGGTTCCTTTCACCCGGTAACACTGCCTGCCAGCAGTCCGAGCGGGTCCGGCGCGGCAAAGTCGATGCGCAGTCCCTGCTGGCCGCCGGCCAGCCGGACGGTGGTGACCTGAGCGGGCAGGTAGGGGGCCTGCTGCGCGCGCAGCAGGGCGATCGCCGCGGCGAGGATGGCCGTCCCGCTCCCGCCGTCCGCAGCGGCGATGGTGACCTGCCGGTACGGCGCCTCGCTAGCCGGCACCCCCGGGGAAGGGTCACCGAAGGCGATCACCCGCCACGGGTGCTGCGAGGCCAGCACCGCGAGCATTATCAGCAGGCGGGAGTCCACCTCGCTGTCCGCGAGCTGCCCGGCGCCCTGGGCGCTGACCTCGATACGCCTGCTGTGCATCAGCTGCGCACCCGCGGACTGGCGGTCGGCGAGGTCGGCACGAAGCGCCGCCTGGTAGCTGGCGGTACCGCCGGGGGAGACAGCGCGGACCTCGATCAGGCTGACGCCGGACCCGACGCTCGCGAGCAGCGCCGGCGCGGCCTGGCTGAGCCAGGGACGGGTCGCCGGAGACGCGACGATGACGTCGGCGCCAGGACCGCCGGACGCGGACGGCGACAGCGAGAGCAGACGGCTCGACGCGACACCGTGCGCGCGGAGCGCGGCGCACATGGACGGATCGCACGCGATGGTCTCGGCCTGGCTCACCTGGCCGGCCATCCACGCCGCGGCCTGCGACCGGATCCTCGCGGCGGCTGAGGACCGGGCGGCTCCGCTGCGGGACGGCTGGCTGTGGCCGGCCCGGGCCGACGCGGGGGCCCGCGCGGATGTGCCGGCGGCCTGGACGACGACAACCACCGCGACCGCGGCTACGGCGAGCACGCAGATCGCGACGAGCCACGCCTGCCGCGAGTGGCGGAGCCGATGCAGCCCCCGTGCCGACCACAGCTTCACGGTCGTAGCCAGGACCGGGCCCCAAGACGGAGCCGCGGGTTGCGCCGGCCGGGCGGCTGGCCGCACGGTCTCGGTGGCCTGCTGCTCCCGCGAACCGGTAAACGGCATCGTGTTCCCGCCTCCAACACGGGCAGACTGGCACGCGAGGTAGCTTTCCGGGCCTGTTCGTCATCCATCGCCGGGGAGCGCGCCCCGGGAAGAACGCCGTTAAGGCGGTCCCCGGCCGCCCGGCTAACTGGGACAGCAGAACACACACCCCGGCCGTTATCAACCGGAATGCGCGATTGCATCGCATCCGCTACGGTCCGCACCGCTATCACCCGCTCAGCCGGGCGAAGACCACGATGTTGCTCAGGTAGCTCCCGAGCGACCGGTCGAAGATCCCGCCGCAGGTGATCAGCCGCAACTCCGGATCGGGGACGGAGCCGTACACCGCGGCCGTGGGGAACTGGTCTTTGGCGAACTTCTCGACGGCGGTGACCGTGAAGACCGTCATCGTTCCGTCGGCGCGTCCTACGTACACGCGGTCGCCGGGGCGCAGGTCCCGCAGCCAGAAGAAGATCCCGAGCCCGGCGCGTGAGTCCACGTGGCCGGCGATGACGGCGGCGCCGACGGCACCGGGCCGCGGGCTGCCGGTGTACCAGCCCGCCACGGCCGTGCTGGACGGCACCTGAAGCGTGCCGTTCGCGTCCAGGCCGAGGCCGACCAGCGAGGTCCGCACCCCGATCACCGGGATGCTCAGCCAGACCGGCCGGGCGGGCGGCTGGGTCGTCGTCAGCGACGTCGGCAGCACGGTCCGGGCGGACGGAGCCGCGATCGGCGACGGCCGGGCGGGCAGCGGCACGGCGTGTCCCGGTGAGAGCGCGGCCGCGGCCAGGCCGGTGCTCCCGACGGCTACGGCGGCCAGCCCGGCGCCGAGCGCCACCGCCGCCAGCCGCCGCCGGGGAACCCGGCGCAGCCAGGGCAGGCGCCGCGACGTCCACAAGCCGACGGTGGTCGCGAGGACCTGCCCCCATGACGGCGGGGGCTTGTCCGGCTCCGGCTGCGGCGGCGGAGCGGGTGACGGGGTCTCAGCGGGGTCCCAGAGGGCTGGCGCGGGCTTGCTGGCATCCGGAGATTTCACCGACTGCCAGGCCGGATCCCACCAGTCGTCCGGCAGGCACGTGAACTCGGGCATCGGCGCTGCCATCCCGCTGTAGCCCATCGTGCTCCCCGTTCCCACGGCCGTCTGGCACAGCAGATTACACCGGTGAGGCCTGAATACACCGGATTGTTCGAGTGCATCCCGTGCGCGGCGGTTCACGCTGGTTCCAGCCGGGCACGCCGCTGTATCCCCTCCGCTGGCAATATGCTCAGGCGCGCCATCGACCTGACTGTGCTACCCCGTCCGGGCCAGGTCGTGAGCCTGGTCACTATCGTGGGCCGGATCTGATTGTCGTTGTCCGCCGTGCGCTGCGGGCTGACCGGGGGCTGCCAGATGGGACCTGCCGCGCCGCTGCCGCCTTCGCCCGCGCCCGGGCCCGAGCCGGTGCCCGCGCCCGGGCCCGAGTCGGCGGCACTGCGGGCCCGCGCCCTGGCCGCCGCGCGGCGACGGGCCACTGCTCTCCTGGCGGGGGTAACGGTTCTGTTCGTGGCCGTGACCGCGGCTGGCGCCCACGGGGTCCTGCTCGGCTACGTGCAGGCCGGCGCCGAGGCCTCCATGGTCGGCGGCGTGGCCGACTGGTTCGCGGTGACAGCTCTCTTCCGCCATCCCCTGGGCCTGCCGATACCACACACCGCCCTGATCGTCGAGCGCAAGGACCAGTTCGCCGCCACCTTGGGCCAGTTCTTCCAGGAGAATTTCCTCAACGCCGACGTGCTGGCCGAGCGGGTCCGCTCGGCTCGCCTGGTGCCCCGGCTGGCCTCCTGGCTGGCCGAGGAGGCCAACGCCGCCCGCTTCGCCCGTCACGCGGCGGATCTGGTGGTCACGGTGGCCGAGACTTTCCGTGATGAGGATGTCCAGCGTGTGCTCACCGCCGAACTGACCCGGGTGGTAGACGCCGTCGAGGTGGCGCCCTTGGCGGGGCGGGCCCTGCGGGTGATCATCGCGGGCGGCCACCACGCCGAGCTGTTCAACGCGATCCTGTCCGGCGCCGACCGCTATCTCGCCGACCATAGTGCTGAGCTGCGTGAGGTGTTCGAGGCCGAGTCGCCCCGCTGGGTGCCCGACGCGGTTTACCGGCGGGTCTTCGACCGCATGTACACCCGGCTGCGCGAGCGGCTGGCGGCGATGGCCGCCGATCCGGGCGATCAGACGCGGCAGCAGTTCGAGGAGTGGATCGCCGGGCTTCCCGGCCGCCTGGAGACATCCCCGGAGCTGCGCGAGCGCGGCGAGCGGCTCAAGCGCGATGTCCTGGGCAGCGCCGGCCTGCGGGAGTGGTCCTCGGCGCTGTGGCGCAAGGCCAAGGAGGGACTGCGGATCCAGGCGGCTGACCCGGAGTCGGAGCTGCGCCGCCGGCTGGCCGAGGCGCTGGCGGCGGCCGGACGGCGCCTAGGCTCGGACCGCCGCCTTCAGGACGGCCTCGACCGCATGGTCGAGTCCGGAGCCCGGGCGCTCGCCGATCAGTTCCACGACGAGCTCGCCGGGCTCGTCACCGGCACCATCGAGCGGTGGGACGCCACCGAGACGTCAAGCCAGCTGGAGCTGCTCCTCGGCCGCGACCTGCAGTACATCCGCATCAACGGCACCGTGGTGGGAGCAGGCGTCGGGCTGGCCTTGCACGCCATCGTCCTCGCTCTGGCCTGATGGCGGCCGCTCCTGCCACTGCGGACGTCCAGGTCGGCCGGCCCGGCCGACCTGGACGTCATGATCAGACGAGGTCGAACCGGTCGAGGTTCATCACCTTGTTCCACGCCGCGACGAAGTCGGTTACGAACTTCTGCTTCGCGTCATCGCTGGCGTAGACCTCCGCGAGCGCGCGCAGCTCGGAGTTCGACCCGAAGACGAGGTCGGCACGGCTGCCGGTCCACTTGACCTCGCCGGTGGCGGCGTCGCGGCCCTCGAACCTGTTCGCGTCCTCCGACGTCGCGTGCCACGTCGTGCCCATGTCGAGCAGGTTGACGAAGAAGTCGCTGGTCAGCGACCCGGGGGTAGTGGTGAGGACGCCGAGCTTGGACCCGTCGTAGTTCGCGCCAAGCACGCGCAGGCCGCCGACGAGCACCGTCAGCTCGGGCGCGCTCAGGGTGAGCAGGTTCGCCTTATCGAGGAGGAGATACTCGGCCGGCAGCCGGTTTCCCTTCCCCAGGTAGTTGCGGAACCCGTCTGCCTTCGGCTCGAGGTTGACGAACGACTCCACGTCGGTCTGCTCCTGCGACGCGTCGGTGCGGCCCGGCGTGAAGGGGACTTCGACGTCGAAGCCGGCGTTCCTGGCCGCCTGCTCGACGCCCGCCGCGCCGGCCAGCACGATCAGGTCGGCCAGCGAGACCTTCTTGGCGCCTGCGCTGAAGGACTCACCGATCCCCTCCAGGGTGCGCAGCACCGTCGCCAGCTCGTCTGGGTTGTTGACCTCCCAGCCGTTCTGCGGCTCAAGGCGAATGCGCGCGCCGTTGGCGCCGCCGCGCTTGTCACTGCCGCGGAAGGACGAGGCGGCCGCCCACGCGGTGGAGACCAGCTGGGACACTGACAAGCCCGAGGCGAGGACCTGGCTCTTGAGGGCGGCGATGTCCGCCGCGTCGACGAGCTCGTGGTCCACCGCGGGAACGGGGTCCTGCCAGATCAGCGTCTCGGCCGGGACCTCCGGGCCGAGGTACCGAACGATCGGGCCCATGTCGCGGTGGGTCAGCTTGAACCACGCGCGGGCGAAGGCGTCCGCGAATTCGCCGGGGTTGGCCAGGAAACGCCGCGAGATCGGCTCGTAGATCGGGTCGACCCGCAGCGACAGGTCGGTGGTCAGCATCGTCGGCGGGCGACGCAGCGACGGGTCCTGCGGGTCGGGCACGGTGCCCGCCCCGCCGCCGTCCTTCGGCTGCCACTGGTGCGCGCCCGCCGGGCTGGTGGTCAGCTCCCACTCATAACCGAAGAGGGTCTCGAAGAAGCTGTTGTCCCACGTGGTCGGCGTGGCGGTCCAGGTGACCTCCAGACCGCTGGTGATCGCGTCGCGGCCCTTGCCGGTGCCGTAGGAGCTCTTCCAGCCGAAGCCCTGCTGCTCGAGCGGGGCCGCCTCGGGATCGGGGCCGACGTTGTCCTCCGGGCCCGCGCCGTGGGTCTTGCCGAAGGTGTGACCGCCCGCGATCAGGGCGACCGTCTCCTCGTCGTTCATCGCCATCCGGCGGAACGTCTCGCGGATGTCGCGGGCCGCGGCCAGCGGGTCCGGGTTGCCGTTCGGACCCTGCGGGTTGACGTAAATCAGGCCCATCTGAACCGCGCCGAGCGGTTCCTCGAGCTCACGGTCGCCGCTGTAGCGCTCGTCGTCCAGCCACACGGTCTCCGGGCCCCAGTAGACGTCCTCCTCCGGCTCCCAGGTGTCCACCCGGCCGCCGCCGAAGCCGAACGTCTTGAAGCCCATCGACTCCAGCGCAACGTTGCCGGTGAGCACGATCAGGTCGGCCCAGGAGATCTTCTGGCCGTACTTCTTCTTGACCGGCCACACCAGCCGGCGGGCCTTGTCCAGGCTCACGTTGTCCGGCCAGCTGTTGAGCGGCGCGAACCGCTGCTGGCCGGCCCCGGCGCCGCCGCGGCCGTCGCTGATGCGGTAGGTGCCCGCGCTGTGCCACGCCATCCGGATCATCAGCGGGCCGTAATGGCCGAAGTCGGCCGGCCACCACTCCTGGGAGGTCGTCAGCACCTCCGCGATGTCCTGCTTCACCGCCGCGAGGTCCAGGGTCTTAAACGCCTTGGCGTAGTTGAACTCCGCACCCAGGGGGTTGGCCACGGCCGGGTTCTTGGCGAGGATCTTCAGGTTGAGGCGGTTTGGCCACCACTCACTGTTCGCGTCACCCTGGGTGGGGTGGACGCGGCCGTGCGCGACCGGGCAGCCCCCCTCGCTCGCGGCTTCCGGGGTCGGCGGCTCGACGACTAGCGGATCGTGGTTTTCTTGCTCGGACATGGAAATCCTTCCTGACTATTCGATCACGGTGATCAGGAACTGCGGGCGGTGGAACAGCTGGGGCACAGGCCCCAGTAGACGACCTCGGCCTCGTCGATCGAGAAGCCGTGGTCTTGCGAAGCGGTCAGGCAGGGCGCGTCGCCGGTCGCGCAGTCGACGTCAGCGACGGCACCGCACGACCGGCACACGACGTGGTGGTGGTTGTCTCCGACCCGCCCCTCGAACCGGGCGGGGCTGCCGGTCGGCTCGATGCGGCGCACGAGGCCCGCCTCGGTGAGCGCGTGGAGAGCCTCATACACGGCTTGCAGGGAGACATGGCCGATGCGCTCGCGCACCCCGGCGGCGATCGCATCGACGTCGAGGTGGTCACCGTGCCGGACGGTCTCGAGCAGCGCGACGCGGGCGGCCGTCACCCGCAGGCCGGCCCCGCGCAGCTCCTCGGCGGCGGGCGGACTCTGGGATGCGGTCATGGCACCAAACCTACCGCCCTAAACACGAACGGTACAAGAGAATGAATATTTCAAGTTTAGTGCCTCGTCAGGCAACGCAATCCAAGCTGCAGTTTCTCGGCGGACCAGTGGCTCGGGCCACACACCGGGGCGCCGGCCAGGGTCTTCTACGGGCGCGACCGGCGACTTGGAGGGCGACCGTGGATGCCAGGACCAACCCGGTGGCATGAGACGGCAGAAAGAGCGGCACGTCATGAACGAGACACTTCGTGGCCGGCCTGGTGCTGATCTTCGTCCATATCCCGGGCGGCGACCGGATCTACTCGGTGCTCGGGCTGGTGATCTTCGCCGGTTTCACCATGTTCGACTTTCAGCGGCTGCGGACCTCCCGGGACATGAGCGCCGCGCCGCTGCTGGCCGCGTCGATCTTCCTCGACGTGCTCAACGTCTTCCTGTTCTTCCTGGAGATTTTCTCCGGCGAGGAAAGGGCCTGAACCGCGGTGAGCAGCATCGAGGCGGCCGGGACCTGTCACGTCTCCCAGGGTGGCACCTCGCCATGAGCGGCCAGCATCGAGTCATAGTCCGGCTGGCGGAAGGTAACGGCAGGCCTCGATGCGCATCTTGATGTCAGCGAGCATAAAGCCGACATTCTGGTGCTCTATGACAGGTACCGTGCCGAGCCGCTTTTCGTTCCGGGACTGCGAGCCGGCAGTCTTAAGGACTGGGAGCGGTGGATGGGGCGGGATGGCCGGCGGGGGGGTCAGGGGGGAGCGGGATGGTGGCCTCAAGCACCGTCCCGCCCGTGGCCGGGCTGGTGATCTCCATTGTTCCGTTGAGGGCGCCAATGCGGTCGCGCAGGCCGCTCAGCCCGCTGGTTTCCGAGCGGGGCTGCGCCCCGCCGATCCCGTCGTCGCGGACCTCGACGGCGCACCGGTCATCGATGAGTTTCACTTGCACCCAGGCGGATGCGGCGTGGGCGTGCTTGACCACATTGGTGAGTGCTTCGGAGCAGAAGAAGTACACGCTCGCCTCGACTGGGGCCGGCAGCCTGGAGTCGGGTACGTCGAGCTGAACGGAGAGCGGCAGGCCGGCGGCGAGGCCGTCGATGGCCGCAGCCAGACCGCGCTGGGTGAGTATCGCCGGATGGATCCCTGACGCGATCTCGCGCAGGTCTTCGATCCCCCGCCTGGCGTCGCGGACGGCCAGGCCGATCAGTTCCCGCGCGCGCTCCGGCGCGGATTCCCATTTCAGCTCGGCGAGCTGGAGATTGATGAGGGTGGTGACGAGCCGCTGCTGAGCACCGTCGTGCAGGTCGCGGGTGACCCGCTGGCGGGCAGCGTCGGACGCGGTGACAAGGCGTGCCCGCGATGCCATCAGCTCTTTCTCGGCGCGCTGGCGTTCGGTGATATCGCGGACGTAGGCAGTGAACGCCGGAACTCCCGTCACCCCGGTGCGGGTAATGGCTATCTCGACCGGGAACTCGCTCCGGTCGGCACGCATGGCCGTTATCTCGATCCGCCGGTCCAGGACGCGTTGTTGCCCGGTGGCCAGATAGCGGGCGAAACCTTGCCGGTGTGCTTCGCGCAACGACGGAGGAATGATCGCTTCCGCGAGCTCCCGGCCGATCACTTCATCAGCCCGGTACCCGAAGATGTGCTCGAACGCGCTGTTCACGTACGTCACGCAAGCGCGCCGGTCGATGCTGATGACCGCGTCGAGGGCGGCTTCGAGGATGGCGCGCTGGCGTGCCTCGCTCGCCGCGAGTTCTGCCGCCCGGGCCTGCGCGATGTTACGTTCGAGGGTCGCCCGGCCGCGCCGTTCGGCCTGGGCGAGGCTGTGCAGGCGGGCAAGTTCGGCGCTCAGCACGGTGGCGGCGTACTCAAGCGCGGCGAGATCAGTCGCGCTCGCCGTCCGGGCGGGGTCAACGAGCGCGATCACCCCGAGGAGCTCGGCGCCAGCTAGGACCAGCCAGGCCCGGCCGTGGTAGACGGGGCGACGGGTATTCCGCAGTCGGCGGATGAGCTCGCGCCGCCGCTCAGGCGGATCCCGTGCGAGGTAATCGCCCGGCACGTCAGCAGTGGCGGCACGGGTATTACCTCCCGCGTCCTGAACGAAAACACCGAACGTCGTGAGCTGGTGCAATGTCTCGGCGATGCCCATTTCCCCGGCGTTGGCCGCAATCTCGTTCAGCCGGTGGTGGACCTCCATTACTTTCGTAAGCGTCGAGACCGTTGACTCGAGTTCGGCGTTGAGCGCGGCAATTCGCTGGCTACTAGCCCGTTCGGCCGCGATCAGCTCAAGTTTGGCGATCACGGTGCCGGACAGTTGCGCGAGTACTGAGAACAGGAAGGTGTCCTCGTCCGACAGGGCTTCGCTGCCGACCACTATCAAGAACATTTGCTCATGCGCCAGCGGGGATGCCATCGGGAACGCCCACGACGGCAGAAAGTCTTCCACCTTGAGCAGGTCAGGTCCGGTGAGCTTCGCCAGCACTTCGCTGATGTTATCCGGCGCTCGCTGGTAATACTCTCCCGATCTGGACAGATGCCAGATCAGCGCCTGCTGGCAGGACACGATCGACGGGACCGCGGTGGTGACAAGTCGTATGACCTGGTCGGGCGAAGAGGCTTGGGTCAGCATGAGCGACAACGTAAAGACCGCGTTGAACGACGACAATCTGGCCTCGACGGCCGGATCCATGTCGTCGGTACTCGGTATGCCCCCCGCGGTTGACGTCATCGCCCCCCGAGGAACTGGCGCTTGGGAATGTAGTACGGATTCGTGACGATCAGTCCATTGAGGAAGATCCGGGTATGAGTCCTCAGCACGTACATAACCGTGTCGCCGGACTGCAGGCCCTGCGACACGAAGTCCACGACGATATCGTCCAGGTGATTCCCGCCGCCATTATAGAAGGCGCAAATGTGATTACCTGGCTGGAAGCCAAGGCCAGGACTGTCTGCTAGCGGAGGCAGGGACACCCCACCAGGGTAACCGCTCATTGTATCGCGCACCAGGCAGCCAGGGCCGGCAAAACGCCGTGGGTATGCCCGTGCACCGTGGGCAATGCCCTGGCCCAGGCCAGGGCACCAGCCAGGGCCTTCCCTGGGGCGACCGAGCGCCCGGAGCGCGATCGTGGATACAGGCGGAGACAACCGAGACGGTGAGGCGACCATTATGTGTTTTGTCCATTCCGGCAGCGCGGGTGGCGCTGGGCTGGTGCAACTGGCTCGTGTCGATGACGTTGCCCCGCGGGATCTTCGCCTGACACCGCGATGAACAGCTTGCCGATAGGCGACTATGCCCTGCTGTCGGACTGCCGCACGGCGGCGCTGGTCAGCCGGTCCGGCTCGGTGGACTGGCTATGCTGGCCTCGGTTCGACGGGCCGGCCGTATTCGCCCGCATCCTTGACTCCGACGGCGGTCACTTCGCGATCGCCCCGGCCGGCGATTTCCACGTCAGCCGCGCGTACGCTGCCCAGACCATGGTCCTGGAGACCACGTTCCGGGCGCAAGCCGGCACCGCGGTGCTGACCGACGCCATGGCCCTGGGCCGCAACGACCGTGGCCACCAACTAGGTGCCGGGTCGCCGGGAGTCCTGCTGCGCTCGCTGACGTGCACCGCGGGGGAGATCGACGTCGATGTCAGCTATACGCCGCGGCCCGAATATGGCCTGATCCACCCGATCCTGGAAGCGGTCGCCGGAGGCATCGCGGCCCGGGGTGGCGCCAGCCGGCTCCTGCTTTCCGCGCCAGCCGGTTTTCGCCTCGCCGGGGACACGGCCACCGCGCACCTGCACCTGTCCGCGGGGCAGACGGTGAGCTTTGCCCTTCAGCACGGACAGCTGCAGGAGCCGCCGCTGGCCGCCTGGGAGGCCGGCCAGATCGCCGCCCGGCTGCAAGACACCGTGGCGGGATGGCGCTCCTGGTCCGCCCTGCACCAGGCCTACGAGGGCCCGTGGCGCGACCTGGTGCATCATTCCGGCCGGGTCCTGCAAGCGCTCACGTTCGCTCCGACCGGGGCCATTGTGGCCGCGCCCACGACGTCGCTGCCGGAGGCGGTCGGCGGCGAGCGCAACTGGGATTACCGCTACACCTGGGTGCGCGATGCCAGCCTGACCATGGAGGCCCTGTGGGTGGCGGCGTGCCCCGATGAGGCCGGCAAGTTCTTCGGCTTCCTGGCCGACGCCGCGGCATCTCAGCTGCGGCGAGGGCAGGACCTGCAGATCATGTTCGGGGTCGGCGGCGAGCACGACCTTTCCGAACGGGAGCTGCCGCACCTGGGCGGCTGGCGGGCCAGCCGCCCAGTCCGCGTGGGCAACGGCGCGTGGAGCCAGCGCCAGCTTGACGTGTACGGCGAGCTGCTCGGGGCCGCCCAGCGGCTGGCCGACCAGCTGGGTGAACTCGACCCGGTCACCCAGCAGTTCCTGGCCGCCGCGGCGGATACGGCCGCGAGCCGGTGGACCGAGAAGGACCAGGGGATATGGGAAATCCGCGGCGAGCCACGGGACTTCCTGTACTCCAAGCTCATGTGCTGGGTCGCGCTCGACCGGGCGATCGCCCTCGCCCCGCAGCTCGGCGCGGCCGACCGGACTAAGGCGTGGGCCGCCGCCCGCGACGAGATCCGCGCGGCCATCGACGAGCGCGGCTGGAACGACCGGGCCGGCGCCTTCACCCAGGCCTTCGGCAGCGAAGATCTTGACGCCTCCAGCCTGATGCTGGCGATCACCGGTTTCCTGCCCGGGGACGACCCGCGGATGAAGGCGACCGTCGACGCGATCGCCGCCCGGCTGACTGACGAGCGTGGCCTGGTGTACCGCTACCTGGCTCATGACGGCCTGGCCGGCGCAGAGGGGACCTTCCTGCTCTGCACGTTCTGGCTGGCGCACGCCCAGGCGCTGGCCGGAGAGCTAGACCAGGCAACCGCGACGTTCGAGCGCGCCGTGGCAGCCATCAACGAGGTGGGCCTGCTGGCCGAGGAAGTCGACCCGGGCAGCGGTGAGATGATCGGCAACTTCCCGCAGGCCTTCAGCCATATCGGCCTGGTCAACGCCGCCTGGGCCATCGCCCAGGCTCGGGAACTCGCGGCCGGCCGAGGCCAGATGCCGGCACCAGGTGCCGGCACGACGCAGGAGCACGGAAGCCGCCCGGACGGAAGCTGGCCAGTGGGTGCGCTATACAACTTGTGGCGCGAGCGCCTAGTACCCGGCACGGATGACCCGGCAGGGCCTGCCCCGGACGCGACCAGCCCTACGCGCACCGTAACACCACTGTCCGTTCGGGATAATTCCGAACCTGATCCAGGCGCGGCGCGGTAGCGGCCGGCCACCGGGCCGTAACCCCGGGGACCTGCGGCGTGCCCTGGACCGCCGCCAGCGCGCCTGCACAGCACGCCGGGCCGCGCAGGCGCCGGGCTGACAGCAGGGCATCCCCGGCATATGCCGCTGGCGCCGGCCGAGTTGCGGGCATAGTTTGGTGCCGTGAGCGTGTCCGAGCCGATCCGCGTCGCCGTCGGCGAGGACCAGGCCTTCGTCCGGGAAGGGATCGTGCGCGTCCTGCAGGACAGCGGATTCGAGGTGGTCGGCACCACGGACAACGCGCGTGAGCTGGTCCGGATGGCTGACGCGTACGGCCCGGATGTGGTCATCGCCGACATCCAGATGCCCCCCGATCGTACCGATGACGGGCTCCGGGCCGCGCTTGCCATCCGTGCCGCCCGTCCCGGAGCGGGCGTGCTGGTGCTCTCGCAGTTCCTGGAGGACCGTTACGCGTTCGACCTGGTCGCCGACGGCGCACAGGGCGTCGGCTACCTGCTGAAGGAGAAAGTCGGTGACATGGGATTGTTCACCGATGCGGTGCGGCGCGTCGCCGACGGCGGGTCGGTGCTCGATCCTGACGTGGTCGCGCGACTGGTGGGCCGCAAGCGGAAAGCAAGCCCGATCGACGGCCTGACCCCACGCGAGCGGCAGGTCCTGGCGCTGATCGCCGAAGGCCGCTCCAATGCCGGCATCGCGCACGACCTAGTAGTCACCGTGGCCGCCATCGAGCGCCACGTGACCGGAATCTTCGACAAACTCGGCCTCCATCAGTCGCCCGAGGAGCATCGCCGTGTCCTCGCCGTACTGACGTACTTGCGGACCTGACCAGCGCAGCTAGCCGGAGAATAGTGTCCAGAGGTCGGCGGCAGCCAGCTCCTGCTTGGCCACGAACGCAGTGGCGGCGCAGGTCTTGATGACCTCGGCCGGAACGTGGCCGATATCGGCAGAGGTCAGCACGATCCGGATCCCGGCGCAAGCGACCGCCAGTGACGCCGCCACCGCGAACCCGTCTTGTCCCGGAAGGTTGACGTCCAGGAGTACCCCGTCCGGGCATCTCCCGGCCACAGCGGCCAGCGCCTGCTCCCCGTCCGCCGCCTCATCGAGCACCTCGAAGCCGCGCACGGCGAGCAACTCGGCCGCCACGGCGCGGAAAGGCGGACTGTCGTCGACGATCAGGATGAGGCCTGCCACGAAACAATACTGGCGGCGGACCGGGTGGCCGGCAATCGGGTTAACCCCACATTTCGCGGTCCGCCGGCATCGTGCGCTCGGGTTAACCCTATGGCGTTTGCGGGACTTCCTGAGCCCTGGAGCTGAAGGGCACTCCATTGGCGTGCGAGCACGTCCCCGGCAGGCTCGTCTTATAACCCGGTAACCCGGCACAGTGACCCAGCCAGCACGCGTCTAGCCGCCTAGCCAGGATCACCTCGAGCGAGGAAATTCCATGACTGATTCATCGATGTACCTTCCTCGGCGCCCGGCCCGCCACCCAGGCGCCGGCTGGCCTGATCAGGCCGCGTATCGCGGCCTCGACCCCGACCGGTCCGCCCTGATCAGGACGGAGGTCTGGCCCGGCCCGACCCGCACCGGCGCGGAGCCAGATCGGACGTCGACGATGTTGCGCGGGCGGCGAAGCGAGTGTGCGGTGCTGGGCGGCTTGCTCGACGGGGTGCGCGGCGGGCGTGGCGCGGTGCTTGTCCTGCGGGGCGAGGCGGGGGTGGGCAAGACGGCGCTGCTGGATTACGCGGTGGCGTCGGCGGCGGACCTGCGGGTGGTGCGGGCCGCGGCGGTGGCGTCGGAGATGGAGCTGGCGTTCGCCGGGCTGCATCAGCTGTCCGGGCCGGTGCTGGACCGGCTGGGGCGACTGCCTGGCCCGCGGCGTGTCGCGCTGGAAACGGCGTTCGGCCTGGAGGCGGGTCCGGCGCCGGATCGTTTCCTGGTCGGCCTGGCCGTGCTGAGCTTGCTGTCGAAGGTGGCCGGGGAGCGGCCGCTGGTGTGCGTGGTGGATGACGCACAGTGGCTGGACCGGGCGTCGGCGCAGGCGCTGGCGTTCGCGGCGCGCCGGCTGCGGACGGAGTCCGTGCTGGTGCTGTTCGCCGCGCGGGAGCCGGGCGCGGACCTTGGCGGGCTGCCCGAGCTGGTGGTCGAAGGCCTTGGGGACGCCGATGCGCGGGAGCTGCTGGACTCGGCGGTCCGGTGGTCGATGGATGAACGGGTCCGGGAGCAGATCGTGGCGGAGACAAGGGGAAACCCGCTGGCGTTGCTTGAGCTGCCGCGGGGGCTGTCGCCGGCCGAGCTGGCCGGCGGCTTCCGGCTGCCAGAGGTGCTGCCGCTACCCGGCCGGATCGAGCAGGATTTCCTGCGCCGGGTTGAGGGGCTACCCGGGCCGACCCGGCTGCTGCTGGTGGTCGCGGCGGCCGAGCCGACCGGCGATCCGGTGCTGTTGCGGCGGGCCGCCGGACGGCTGGGCATCCCGGTCCAGGCCGCCGTGACGCCGGCGGCGGAGGCGGGGCTGCTCGAATTCGGCGCCCGGGTGCGGTTCCGGCATCCGCTGGTCCGCGCGGCGGCCTACCAGTCCGCC
>Ga0182030_10013524_pt1 | contig 16224 bp, 10 predicted proteins | sample 812S3MmetaG_FD_121299 | JGI IMG/M metagenome (GOLD analysis project Ga0182030, IMG submission 121299) | Permafrost microbial communities from Stordalen Mire, Sweden - 812S3M metaG (Illumina Assembly) | ecosystem: Environmental > Terrestrial > Soil > Wetlands > Permafrost | place: Sweden...
GATGTGACGGCTGTGCCGCGACTGCTTTCGGTCGTGGCCACCCGCGCTGGTGGCCTGTTGAATTTTGCTGACTTGTCACGCACCCTTGGATTGCCGCAAACGACTTTGAAACGCTACTTCGCCCTGTTGGAAGCGACGTTTCTGGTGCAACTGTTGCGGCCTTGGTCGAGCAACCTGGGGCAGCGGCTCATTCAAACCCCGAAGGTTTATTTGGATGATACGGGGCTGCTGGCCCATTCATTGGGATTGACCGTCGGACGGCTGAAGGTGGATGCGAACCTGGCGGGCGGGGTGCTGGAGAATTTTGTGTTGATGGAACTGCGCAAGCAATCGGCTTGGAGCGAGATTCAACCGGAATTCTACTACTGGCGCACAGCTTCTGGACAGGAAGTGGACATCGTGCTCGAAGATAGCGCCGGGCGATTGGTGGGGGTTGAAATAAAAGCTGGCGCCACATTGGGCGGAAGCGATGTTCGGGGTTTGCAGGCGATGGCCAATGCGGTGGGCAAACGTTGGGTTCGCGGAGTGGTGCTTTACACCGGCACCGAAGTCATTCCGTTTGCCACCAACCTACATGGCCTGCCACTGCCGCACCTTTGGGCGACCACTTCACAGTGACGGTGCTGCGTGTGCCATGAATCTTGGTCAGATTGAATCTGCACAGGGGATAGCGGATATGTTCATGGCCAGGCCGCCGTCATTCGAGACGATCATGACGGAGTTGGAGGCAATGGAGAAGCGGATCAACGCCGCGTAATCGTCGCGTCGCGGAAGTCTTTACTCGTTGCGCGCGGCACTGTAGAGCGGCCCCGGTCATCGACGGCGACGAAACGCTTGTTTCAATCGCTGCGGCGGACTAAACTCGCCCGCATTGGAGGAGACTGTAGAGATCGAGAACAACACGTAACAAAAACCAATAATCTATTTGCGTAGCTTCGGCTGCTGTCCGTCTCGAAACTGACAATTTCACTTCAAGGACGGCGCTCGAAGGCGCGCCCGCAAGGGCGTGCCTGAAAGCGTTCCTTGAAAGGCATGTCAGTGCCTGAGACGGGGCGTGTGTAAGACACGCCCCTTCGCTTTTTCAGGCACAAGCATCTTTTCAAGGAAGCCATCCACGACAGGGCTGATTTGCACGCGAGCGAACAGCCTATGGCCAACAAAGAAGCCAAAGCACGAATCCGCATCAACGAGTTGCTCCAGCGATCAGGCTGGAGGTTTTTTGACGATGGCAACGGCCCTGCCAATCTCGCCCTCGAAGCCAATGTCAAACTGAAGCAGAAGGCTCTCGCCGCCCTTGGGGACGACTTCGAGAAGACGGCCAACGGCTTCGTTGATTACCTGTTGCTGGATGATCGCGGTTTCCCAATCGCCGTGTTGGAGGCCAAGCGCGAAAGTCTCGATCCGTTGGTCGGGAAGGAGAAGGCACGGCAATATGCTCGCTCGCTGAATGTCCGCTTCGTCATTCTCTCCAACGGCAACCTGCATTACTTCTGGGATTTGGAGCAGGGCAACCCGACGATTATCACCGAGATCCCGACACCGGTATCCTTGGGCCAGTTCCACACTTTCAAGCCCAATCCGGACACGCTCGTCAGCGAGAAGGTCGCGGATGACTACGTGGCGATCACGCAGAATGCGAACTACCGCAACGACCCGCGCTGGCTCAACGCGGCACTGCGCGAGGAGTTCGTCAAAGACGCCGAGCTCAAGTTTCTGCGCCCGTACCAACTCCGGGCGATTGCCGCGCTCCAGGCTGCGTTGCAAAAGGGCGGCACGCGTTTCCTTTTCGAGATGGCCACCGGCACCGGCAAGACGCTGACCGCCGCCGCCCTCATCAAACTGTTCATGCGCACCGGCAACGCCAAGCGCGTGCTCTTCCTCGTGGATCGCATCGAATTGGAAAATCAGGCGTGGAAAGCTTTCGTCCGTTTACTCAAGAACGACTACCGCACGGTCATCTACAAGGAGAACCGTGACGACTGGCGCAAGGCTGAGATCGTCGTGTCCACCGTCCAGAGCCTACAGTTCAATGACAAGTATCGCCGCCTCTTCTCGCCGACGGATTTTGATCTGGTGATTTCCGACGAGGCGCACCGGTCCATCGGCGGTAACAGCCGGGCCGTGTTCGAGTACTTCATCGGCTACAAACTCGGCCTGACTGCCACGCCGAAGGATTACCTCAAGAAGATTGACCCCGCCAAGATCAACGCCAAAGACCCACGCGAATGGGAGCGCCGCCAACTGTTAGACACCTATAAGACGTTCGGCTGTGCCAGCGGCATCCCGACGTTCCGGTACAGCCTGATTGACGGCGTGAAGGAGCACTGGTTGCTCAACCCGGTTGTCGTGGACGCGCGCACGGAGATCACCACCGAACTGCTCGCCGACGAAGGTTATTCCGTCATGCAGGAGAACGAAGACGGCGAACTGGTCGAGCAGACCTTTTTCGGCAAGGATTTCGAGAAGAAGTTTTTCTCCGACGAGACGAACCGCATTTTCTGCGAAACGTTCCTCAACAACGCCCTCCGCGACCCGCTCAGCGGCGAGGTCGGCAAGACAATCGTCTTTTGCGTCAATGTGAAGGCAGGCCACGCCTCCAGCATCACGCAAAAGCTGAACGAACTCGCCAACGCGATGTTTCCCGGCAAGTACAACTCCGACTTCGCCGTTCAAATCACTTCGGACGTGGACATCGCTCAGCAAATGGCGATCAACTTCGCCAACAACAACCTGAACGGTCACACCCGGTTCCTCGACGGCTACATCAGTGCCAAAACCCGCGTCTGCGTCACCGTAGGCATGATGACTACCGGCTACGACTGCGAAGACCTGCTGAACATCGTCCTGCTGCGCCCAATCTTCTCGCCGACCGATTTCATCCAGATCAAGGGACGCGGTACGCGGAAGTTTGCCTTTCGTTACCGCGACGGTACGGAGGAGCACGCAAAGCTGAAGGAAAAGTTCAAGCTCTTCGATTTCTTCGCCAACTGCGAGTACTTCGAGGAGAAGTTCAAGTACGACGAGGAAATCAAGCTCCCGCCGATCAATCCGACCGGCCCCACACCGCCGCCACCGCCTCCACCACCGCCGGTGCCCCCCGGCTACACGAACGTTGACCCCGACCCGCTGAAGTCAAAGGTCGAGTACGCAGTGCCGGTGTACGGCATGAAGATTGACCGCAAATTCTTCGAGAAATTTGAGGACACGGTCAAGGCCGCTCCCGAAGTGCGCGCCCGGTACGAGCGCGGCGACATCAAAGGCGCGGAGGAAATCGTCGCCCGCGACCTGTTCAACAAGCCCGAAGACTTCTTCAACCTCGACAAGCTCCGCAAAGCCGTCCAACTCGACCGGCGCGTCACGCTCCGCGAACTTCTCGCCAAAGTGTTCGGCGAGATTGACCGTTTTAAGACGAAGGACGAACTGCTCGAAGACGAACTCGCCAAGTTCGTTTCCATCCACCGCCCCGATGCTGGCCACATGCCGGTCATCCGCCAGTTCTTCAAAGCCTATGTCACCGACGGCGGCGTCCGTGCCATCGTGGACTCCCGCGAGTTTGGCCGGTTGGCCGACAATCCCAAGGTTTCACTCGCCGATGTTCGCGCCCTCGACCAGTGGCGCGACGTGATCCCGGAATACGTCAAAGACTACGTCCCCCTCAACCACTTCATGAACTGACCTTATGCTCGACGCCGAAACCAAATCCCGTATTGATTCCGCCCGCGATATCCTCGTCGGCAAAGTGCCCGACCCGAAATCCCAAGTTGAACAAATCACCATCGCCCTGATCTACAAATTCATGGATGACATGGATCGCCAAGCCGAGGAGCTTGGCGGTAAAGCGTCCTTCTTCAAGGGCGAGTTCAAGAAATACCGGTGGGCAGACCTGCTCGACAAACGGTTCGGCGGCCAAGAGCGCCTGCTGCTCTACGCCGAAAGCATCGAGCGGATGAACGAGAACAAAAACATCCCCCAGCTTTTCCGCGACATCTTCAAGGGCGTGTTCCTACCGTACCGGGATCCGGAAACCCTGAATCTCTTCCTCAAGGAAATCAACGGCTTCACCTACGACCACAGCGAACGGCTCGGCGACGCCTACGAATACCTGCTCAGCGTCCTCGGCACGCAGGGCGACGCCGGCCAGTTCCGCACCCCGCGCCACATCATAGACTTCATCGCCACGGTCGTTGACCCGCAGAAGCAGGATACCGTCCTCGACCCGGCATGCGGCACGGCCGGTTTCCTCATCTCCGCCTACAAGCACATCCTCAAGCACAATAAGAATCTCACGCCTGACGAACGCGCGCGACTCATGACCAATTTTTGCGGCTACGACATCGCGCCGGACATGGTCCGCCTCTCACGCGTGAACCTGTACCTTCACGGCTTCCCAAACCCGGTCATCCACGAGTACGACACGCTCACCAGCGAAGAACGCTGGGACGAACGGTACGACGTCATCATGGCCAACCCGCCGTTCATGTCGCCGAAAGGCGGCATCCGTCCGCACAACCGGTTTTCGATCAAAGCCAATCGCAGCGAAGTTTTATTCGTGGACTACATCGCCGAACACCTCAACCCCAGTGGACGCGCCGGCATCATCGTGCCGGATGGCGTCGTCAAAACGAACCAGACCGCCTTCCAGCAACTCCGACGCATGCTGGTGGAGAATTATCTCTGGGCAGTCGTTTCTCTGCCGGCAGGTGTCTTTAATCCATATTCCGATAATAAGACGAGCATCCTATTTCTTGACCGTGCTCTTGCCCAACGCACCGAATCGATCCTCTTTGTGAAAGTGGAGAATGACGGTTTCGACCTCGGTGCGCAGCGTCGTCCAATCGAGACAGACGACTTACCGGATGCACTAAACGCTCTCCAAGCGTGGAGGCAAACCGGTAAGTTCACAAGAGCGAGTACGATGGCACTGCCGGTCACTCGAAAGAGATTACTCGAATCCCACGATTGCAGTCTCTTAGGCGACCGTTATCGTGCAAGCGCGCTTCCTGCGAATGGAAAATGGCCGGTGGTGAAGCTGGAGGGCGTGTGCAACTTCATGACCGGCGGGACTCCCTCGTCCACAAACAAATCGTATTACGAAGGCGGAGACATTCCTTGGTTGGTTTCGGGTGACATTCACAAAGAGGAGATTACGGACTGCGAGCGCAGAATTACGGCAAAGGGCATGGGGAATTCCAATGCGAAGGTGCTGCCGGAGGGCTCGGTACTCATTGCGCTAAATGGAAAAGGGAAAACACGAGGAACTGTTGCACTTCTCCGTATGTCGAATGCAACGTGCAACCAATCAATCGTTTCAATCGAGCCGAAATCCCGCGAACAGCTCCTACCTGAATTCCTATTTTATCAGTTGAGAGGGATGTATGCGCGCATCCGCGCTCTTACCGGCGATAATGAAAGGAGCGGCCTGAGTATTTCGATCATCAAGACAATTCCCATAGCACTTCCTCCGCACACTGAGCAGAAGCGGCTGGTAGCAGAATTGGCGGCCTATCGGAACGGAATTGAGGAGCACAAGCAGGCAATCGCAACCATTGAACGAAAGATTCAAAGCAGGTTGGCTCTGATTTGGGGCGAATCCGCAACCCCGGTAAAATGAATACCATCAAAGACCTGCCGGAACACGCGCGCCCGCGCGAGAAACTCCGCGAGCGTGGCCCGGCCACGTTGACCGACGAGGAACTCGTCGCCGCCATTCTCGGCATGGGCATAGCCGGCATTGACGTGCGCAAGATGGCCAAACAGGTGGCCGGCTTGATTCGCGAACACCGCGACGCCGGATAGGATTGATTCTCTTCCTATGCAGATCATTCGTGCCATGCAGGTGAGTGCTGATCATTACGTGAGCACAAGCTTCCATCAGGGCATCGAGCCTCCGGTTGAATGCCCTCATTGTGATGCAAGGGATGCGCTAAAGGCGCTGGGTTATTATTGCCGCAACATTACCAGCACGAAACGCGGAGTTTTACGCATTTTTGTGCGGCGGTTTCGATGTTGTATCTGCGGCAGAACAGTCAGCATCCTTCCAGCATTTGTGCAGCCATACCGCTTGGTCTTGAATACCACGATAAATGAGTTTTTCGGCGGAACTTTAGGAGCAAACGCGCTTTCGTGGCTTCCTCTTCTGCAACAATACTGGAACCGGTTCACTAAATGGATTCCAGAAATTAACCGCATCATAAAATCCGTAGTAGAGCGTTCGCCACCTCACCCAGACGCCGCGGGCTGGTGGCAGGTTATCGTCGCGGCTTTTGGCAATCTCGAACAAATCACCGGGACGCTTGTGAGTCGTTTCGGCGTCACTCTGTTTGGTCGTTATCGCTGCCACTCGCCTTGCAACAAGGGGGCAATCGCTAATTGACCCGTCTCCACACAACTTGTTTATTTCCCTTAAAAGCAATCCGTGGAAAACTTTCCGCGTCAATGAAAAGTGCCGTTGAACCATATTTGAGTGATGAACGAACCATTGCCAGCGCGTCGCATTCAACAATTAGGGAACAGACAAATCGCGCTTTTGATCTCATCATCAGTGGCGACTGATTTATTTTGTATGAGTAAAGAAAATACAGAATTACCAACCATGAGCGCCGCCGCTTACGTCAGGGTATCCACGGAACACCGTCAATTTGCGATCAGTAAACAGAGGTGTGCGATTCGCAAATACGCCAAGCACCGGGGATTGGAAATTATAAAAGAGTATTCGGATGGGACAAAACAGCCGATTGAACGATAAAATATGGAGCCTATTCAAATGAGCATAGAAAACCAGGAGCTGCCACCCACCAGCGCCGCTGCTTACGTCCGAATGTCCACGGAACACCAGCAGTACTCGACCAGCAACCAAATGGATGTCATCCGGGAGTATGCCAAACGTCGTGGAATGCAGATCGTCAAAGAGTATTCGGATGCGGGCAAGAGCGGTTTGAATATTCAGGGACGCGACTCCTTGGCTCGGATGATTGAGGACGTTAAGAACGGACAAGTAAACTTCACGTGTATCCTTGTCTACGATATCAGCCGCTGGGGGCGTTTCCAGGATGCGGATGAGAGTGCCTATTATGAATACCTTTGCCGCCGCGCTGGCGTCCCAGTCCATTATTGCGCCGAGCAATTTGAAAATGACGGCAGCCCTGTTTCCACGATAGTCAAAGGCGTCAAGCGCGCGATGGCCGGCGAATACAGCCGCGAATTGTCCTCCAAGGTGTTTCAGGGAGCCTGCCGCTTGATTCAGTTGGGTTACAAACAGGGCGGCACGGCCGGATTCGGCCTGCGACGAATGTTAATTGACCAGAACGGCCAGCACAAGGCCGCGCTCAAGATGGGGGAGCACAAAAGCCTTCAAACGGATCGGGTGATCTTGGTCCCCGGCCCGGATGAGGAGGTCAAAGTGGTTCATTGGATTTATCAGACATTTATAAGTGAAGGAAAAGGCGAATCGGAAATCGCCAAGTCGCTGAATGCTCAAGGGATGGTCACAGATTTTGGACGTGCGTGGAACCGAGCCACGGTCCATCAGGTCCTCACCAACGAGAAATATATCGGCAATAATGTGTATCATCGCACCTCCTTCAAATTAAAACTCAAACATGTGGCCAACCCGCAGGAAAAGTGGATTCGCGCCGATGGGATATTTGAAGGGATTGTCGAGCCAAGCTACTTTCATACAGCGCAGGGAATCATTTTGGCTCGCAGTCGGAAACTAACCAATGATGAGATGTTGGACAAACTGCGTGGCGTATTGACGAAGCATGGACGCATTTGCGGTATGCTTATTGATGAAGCTGACGACCTTCCTTCCAGCACGGCATTTAGTCACCGTTTTGGTAGTTTAGTGTCCGCCTACCGGTTAATCGGCTACGATCCTGGCATCGACTACAGTTTCATTGAAATCAACCGCAAGTTGCGCAAACAACATCCTGAAATCGTCGCGTCGGTGATTCGGCGAATTGAGGATTTGGGCGCAGTCGCTACCCTCGATGAGCAAACACAATTGCTTCACCTGAACAATGAATTGCGCATCTCCATCGTACTGTGCCGCCATATTACTACACACGCCGGTTCGTCACGGTGGTTCATACGGTTGGACGAGGGGCTGAAGCCGGACATTACCGTCGCTGTTCGGATGGACGCCAGCAATGAAGGCATCCGCGACTATTATTTACTGCCAGCGATCGACATGACATGGGAAAATCTGCGCATCGCAGAAGAGAACGGCGTTTACCTTGATGGCTACCGGTTTGATACGCTGGATTATTTTTTGGGCATGGCCGAGCGCATCAAGTTTCAGGAGGCTCCGTGAAAGATGAAATCAAAATGATCCCGATTGATCGGATTCGTGTTCTGAATCCGAGACATCGGGACCGAACAAAATTTGAAATTATTGTTCAGAGCATAAAAAACCTGGGATTAAAGAAGCCGATTCAGGTCAGCCTGCGCTCGGCACAGGAGGAGGAAGGGGCAGGGTACGATCTGGTTTGTGGTCAGGGGCGAATCGAAGCATTTATCGCCCTGGGCCACAAAGAAATTCCGGCGGTGGTTGTCGAAATTTCAAAAGAGGAACGCCTGCTTCGCAGCCTGGTTGAAAACATGGCTCGCCGATACCCCGCACCCCTGGCACTGATACGTGAGATTGAGCGGCTCAAGGCGGCAGGGTATGGCAATACTGAAATTGCGAGAAAACTCGATCTTGATAACACAATGGTCGCTGGCTTGATCGCCTTGCAGAATTCTGGTGAAGAACGACTGCTGGACGCGGCGTCCAGTGGGAGGATTCCGCTGGGAGTCGCAATGGACATTGCCAAGGCGGACAGTGTTGAGACACAACGTGAATTACTCAAAGCCTACGAGACCAAACAACTCAACCAGGTGTCCATTCGTACCGTGAAACGCCTCATTGATCAGCGACGCTTCGCTGGCAAGCAACGGGACACCCGCAGCCGGGCCGGGCGGAACAGACTGACCAGCGTCGAGAGCCTTGTGAATGCTTACCGGCGCGAGAGCCAGAAGCAAAAACTGATGATTCGCAAAGCCAAGATTTGCGATGCCAAACTGGTCTTCATCGTCACGGCGTTTGACAAACTCCTCAATGACGAAAACTTCGTGACCCTATTGCGGGCTGAATCTCTTTCCACCATGCCAAAATACCTGTGGGCTAAACTCGGCACTAAACATAAGGAGACTACATGATTGATGCAAAAATCGGATTTGAAATGCGGAAGGTTCGGCTGTCACTCGCCGTCATTCTTCCAGTGCGTCAGTTGAAAGACCCGCAAAAGAATATCCGTCGCTACCAAACAATCCGTGCCTCCATTAAAGAGGTTGGTCTGGTTGAACCGCTCGTGGTGCATCCACAGAAGGACGGGGCAGGAACATATCTGCTTCTGGATGGTCATCTCCGCTATTTTGCGCTGAAAGAACTCGGCGAAACCGAGGTGGACTGCATCATCGCCAACGACGATGAAAGCTTCACCTACAATGCACGCATCAGCCGGCTGGCCCCCATCCAGGAACATAAAATGATCGTAAAAGCGGTTCGGAATGGGGTGAGGCCGGAGCGGATCGCAGCAACGTTGAACATTCCGGTCAGAAATGTACGCGCGTCAATGAAGCTGTTGGATGGTATTCACGAAGAAGCAGCCGATTTGTTGAAGGACAAGGCAATCAGCCCAAAAGCCATTCATCTGCTTAAACAAGTCAGTTGCGTCAGGCAGATCGAAATATCCGAACTGATGGTGAGCGCCAATAATTTCACCGCCGGCTATGCGGAAGCTTTGGTTTTGGGCACGCCAAAAGATCAATTGGCGCAACCGGAGAAACCGAAGATTAAGCAGGGATTGTCAGCCGAAGAAATCGGCAAAATGGAGCAGGAGATGGAATCTCTTGAGCACGATCTCAAGGCCGTTGAGGAATCGTACGGCGAAAACATGCTGAACCTCACCCTGGCTCGCGGCTATGTTAGAAAGCTCATCGACAATGCCAAAGTAGTCAGATTCTTGAATGGGAATCATCCTGACATCTTCTCTGAATTCGAATCGATTGCGACCGCCGAGACAGTGTGATGGTAATCAGCCTTGCTTCAACGGGGCCGCGCTCACGGGATGCGGAGATTCATCGGCCTTATGGGATGGCCAGTGAAAGACTTGGACTTTGCCGCTTCGGCTTCCCCCGTGCCCTACGCCGCCGCTCGCAAAGCTCCAAGACTTTTCCTGGCATGGGCTATCCGAAACGCTGGCGATGTCGCCGCTCGCACATCACTACGCGGCCATATCGCTTCGTTGGAATCAGATACTCTCCACACCAAGCGCCTTCTGGCGTTTTGGGTTTCCTGACCGGATGCGCGCAAATTCAGTCGTCGGGTTACAACAGAGAAAGAGCCGGAGGCATATCCCGCTCCTTCGATATCAGAAACGCTTTTGAACCGATGTATCCGGATGGCGGATAGGGAAACGGCCTGCGTTATCTAACTTTGTCTTGATTCCACCGGCAGGAGTATCACAATCGGTCAGGCGAATCTAGACAGCCAAGCGGAACGAGATATGGATCGAACAGACACGATATGGGCGTTTGATTTGGGCAAAGGTTCCATCGGCGAGGCGGTGCGACGCGGAACGCAGTTTCTGCACAAGGCGTCGTTGCTGATTCCGGCCGGCTTTGCGGAAACCAAACCCGCCGCCAACCGTCGCCGCATGATGCGCACGCGGCAGGCACATAAAGCCCGCGAGCAATGGTTGGATCAGGTTTGGGGCAATGCTGGCCTCGAACCGTTGCGTACACGTGAGGTCGAACTCGTGGACTTCGAGGTGCGGCGCAAGAGAAAGAAGGTTCGCGACAAGATTCGATGGAAAAACAAGAAAGTTGGCGGGCGTTGGATTCTTGCCCGCAAAGCTGACTACCGGCTGGAGCGGGAGTTTGCACCGAAGATCGGTGAGAAAACCAAGGATGCTGCGCCATCGGATGAAGCCGGGGCCAATGTCTGCTACACGTCCTGCCTGCTTCGCATCAAACTGCTGCGCGGAGAAAAACTGGAGCCGTGGCAGATTTACAAGGCATTGCACTCGGCGATCCAAAAGCGCGGCTATGAGCGGGTTCCTTGGGCGGCACGCGAAGCAAAGCGCAAACTAAGATCGGAAGATGCCGACAAGGAAATGGCGAGCACTCAAAAGCGCATGGAAGAATTTGAGAGAATGCTTGTGGCGCTCTCCAAAGGCAAACCGGAGTTTCATTACTCCTGCTATTTCGACGCACACGAAATGGGGCTGTGGGACGGCGGGACGCAATTCAAAGACCGGATTGATTGTCGGGCAAAGAGCACTCGCAATCAAATCGTGCCACGCCACCTTGTGGAAAAGGAAATCCGTGACCTCATGGATGCCGCCGCAAAGCACTATCCCAAACTCAAAGGACAGGCGGAATATCTACTCTACGGTCCAGCGAAGAAGCCATACGCTTCTTACAATACAAACCCGAAAAAGGCACCATTCTTGAAGGAGGGTGCCCCGACGGACTGGCAAGGCGTGCTCGGCCAGAAAATTCCGCGGTTTGACAATCGTATTCTTAATGACTGCGCACTAATCCCCCGCCTGCACGTTTGCCGTAATCCAGATCGTGACGAATATAAGAAGTTACCCGACGACAAGCTCCTTCCCGCGCAAGTCACCTTTCTGATGAAGTTAAAGAATATGCGTGTCGAAGAAAAGACACCGGAGCGTAAGCAACGCGGCCTAACTGCTGCACAAATCAAAGACATCTTTGAAGAATACAATCCGAAGCGCAAATACAATCTGACTTCCACTCAGTGGCGAAACTGGTGTGAGCAATTTGATGTTCTTCCGATTACCGATGCGGGCGAAAAGGGAACGGGCGCGACCGAGGAAGCAAACAAGAAAGAGAAGAAGGAGGAAAAGAATGCCGTCGAAGCGCCAACTGCCGGCGGGCGCTGTAGGTTTTCGCGCCCGGCTCTAAGAATCCTCAAGGCTCTAATCTTAAGTGGCCTAAAACCGTCGTTGATGCACAAAAAGCTTTTTGAACGCGACTCAACTTTGTTAACCCAGCTTGGCGTGGATGTTTTGGACAGCCCACCGATCAAAGAGAAAAAGGATACCGGTGGCAATGTGTTTCGTAACTATGTCAGGCAATCAAGGCCCTGGCTGCTGGGTTCCGACCTGTCGTTTCTTCTGGCCATGCGGAAGACAGGCGCGAAAGAAGATTCATGGGAAGATTTGTTTATCCCGAATCAACGCCTCGACCAAGTCGTCCAAGAAATCTCCAGTGCAGGTCGTGGTGGTGATGCAAAGGCAGAACGACAAAGGAGAAACGTAGCAATCCAAGAACTTATCGGATCTCAGAATGACCCGATTGTGCGGCATCGGCTGAATGCGTTCTGGGATAGGCTGAAGCACCTTGAAGATTTGCGCGATGAAAATGAGCAGCCTTTTGGTGAACCCGACCAAATCGTTCTCGAATTTGTGCGTGAAGATTTCATGGGACAAAAGGCCAAAACCAAGTTGAAACAGTTTCAGGACGAACGCGCCGCCGCTCGGAAAAAGGCGCGGGAATACGGTGGCTTGAAGTATGAGCTTTACGAAGCGCAGGGCGGTCTTTGCCTTTATGGGAAGCAAGTCATCCAGAACGGCAAGTGCGTGTATCTTGAAAACGGCTTGCCCCAGCCAAACACGCCGGGGTGGGATGCCTTGGTCATTGATCACATCGTTCCTCGGGAAGCTCCCTACAATGGGCCAGACGCGATGGTGAACTACGTCCTTACTACCCCAAACGCGAACAGCGCAAAGCGCAAGCGTACGCCATTCGATTGGTTTCACCAGGACCGTTTGGATCAGTGGGATTGTTACAAAAACTTCGCCACATCCAAAATCGGGACTCTCGGCGGCAAGAAAGTTCAACTACTGACTCGCGCCGATGCAGCAGAGTTGGTCAGCAAGTACACGTCGCTCGCGGAAACGGCTTGGATTTCCAAACTAGCTCAAACCCTGATCCGTCTTCACTTCGGCTGGCCGTTGGAACACCAGCGCGGCAAAGAGCGTGTCACCGTGGTTCCGGGAGGATTGACCGGACGCATCCGCAGGAAGTATCTATTGAACACGTTGCTCGACACACGATTCAAGAGCCTGCCAACTGCTCAGATCAAGTCAGAGGATGAAGAGGAAGCAGAGAAGGATCGTAAAGACCTGCGGCATCACGGTCTGGATGCAATGCTGATTAGCTTCTTCCCGGACTGGATGCGGAATCCGCAAAAGGACGATTTCTTCCGCTTTCCCCCACCACTCGACAAACCATTTCCCGGCAAACGGAACAAGCACGCTGTGCGGGAGTTTTTCAAGAAGCAACTGGACGAAGTCTTGCCGGAGAATATTTTCTTAGAGAAAGCCAAGCTTGCTGAAACAGCCTACGGGCGGTCGTTCCAGCCGGAGGAAACCGGCGTCAGTGGCACGGCGATCAGATACAAAACGGCCAAATTATCACTTGCGGAACTGGCCTGCGGAAAGGACGCGGCCGGTAACTCGATTTACGACCACAAACAAGCGCGCCGCATGGCGCACGGGATTGTAGATGAAACCATTCGGACAAGAGTGGAAGGGTTTCTCAAGATGCGGCCGATCGAGACCGACTGGTCGGAGTTTTGCCAGAAGCTTGAGTCGGAACTCGCCAGCGAGAAAAAGCGTGGTGAACCCATCAAGATCGAAGTGCGGAAGGTCATGGAAATCCGCACACGGCGGAGATCGGTCAAGGAATTAGCTTATGAGCAGGGCAACTCACGCGAATATGATTTGGAATATGCCAGAGAAAATGTGAACGAGCTTGTCGAAGACTCGCCCGAGCAGAAGACCATCAAGGCGAGACTACGCGAATTCTTCGCCAGCACTCCGAGCGAACTGCAATGGAAAGCCTTCGCTGAATCTCTCAAGCCGACTGACCGGTGCAAGCTGCGTGCTGAATCAGATCAAGCTGGGAAAAAAAGTAAGGCGCGAACGGTGAAGTTTGCGGTACTTGCCCATCGCCCGATTCCCATGAAGTTCAATCTCGAAAAGGCTCATGCACGCATTGATAAAATCTGCGATGAACATGTTCGGCTGCGTTTGAGAGCCTTCACAAACCAGACTCCCCCACCCAATCAAACCGCGTGGAACGCCTTCTGTGAGTCGTTCGCGCACGAACGGAGAGATCCGGGTGGCGATTTGTTGGAAGACGACGGTGGAAATATCCTGTATGGCGCTGCGATCAAGAAAGTGCGAGTGAACGATGGTAGCCCCGACGAATACAAGGACTTTTCCAAAGACGGAACTGGCACGTTTTACAAGAACAAGAAAGAGCACAAGGGACAGTTCGTTTATTTGGTGGACGACGGCACTCCTGATGGCGCGGTCAACGTGCGTCCGGTGTATGTATTCGAGTCCATCCAAAAGGTCAAAAGTACAGTGGAAGCGGTCTTAAAATTCAAGCACCTCATCGGATACTTCCAATCTGGTTGCACTATCAGCATCAAACAGCCTGTCCCAATTGACAGTTTCAAACTGGTGACTTGGAACGACGAGAAGAAGAAACGTCGAATTGCAGCGACCACGCCACTTGCCCCGAGTAAATTCCTATTGAACACAATCATCACAGAATCGCAAGCCGTTGAAGCAAAGATAGCAGACGGAACGGTGGTCGTTTCCACTCTCGAAGCCTTAATCAAAGCTGGATTATATCGCGTGCATCGAGAGTCTAATAAATGAGTATAGCTATGAGCCATCACATTCTCCATATCTTTCAACACGGGGCGACGCTGGCGCAGGAACGCGGGTTTGTTGTGTGTCACGCCGCAGACAAGACGGAGCGCAGGTTGCCATTGGAAGATATTCGAGCAGTGATCATCGCGGCACGCGGTGTGACGCTCACGTCCAATTTTCTATCGAGCATGATGGACCAGGACGCCATCATTCTGCATTGTGACGAGCGGTATCAGCCTTGCGGTATCACGGCCCCGCTGGGGCGCGTGGTTGATCTTCTGGCGTTCCAACATCAGGCGGATCAGCCGAAGCGCCTCAATGATCGGCTTTGGCATGTGTTGATGCGGGGCAAGACATTCAATCAGAACCGGGTGTTGCAGCATCGGAAGCTTCAATCGACGTATTTGGAAGCAGCGCTGCGTCGCGATGAGTTTGACGAGGCCAACTGTGCTCGCCGTTACTGGCAGCTTTATTTTCCGGCCATCGGCTGGACGGGGACGAGGCGAGATCGCAAAGAGGACACAGCCCCAAACCAGATGCTTAACTACGGATATGCCGTCCTGAGCGCGCTCTGCCACCGCAGCCTGATTGTGCATGGTCTGGTGCCACAGCTTGGGGTACATCATAAGCCACGTTACCGTTCCGATCCGCTGGTCTATGATTTGATGGAGCCGTTTCGTCCCGCCGTGGAACTCATGCTGGCAGAGTTCCTATTGGAACCGGATGTTTCGATGAAGGCTTGGGCCAAGAAGGTGGGTACAGAGTTACGAGAGCGGCGGGTCAAGCGGGGCAGTTTTACATTGAAGCTGATGGATTCGATCGATGCGTCAGCCAATTCGATGGCACGGGCGTACGCCTCGCTTTCGTCGGTCGATTTTTGGGTGCCGGAACTTCCCGAGGCAACGCTGCACGCCGCATGAATAGTAGTCCGTTCAGTATGGGCTGGCTCATGACCATGTTTGACTTGCCGGTGATGACTCCTGAAGAGCGCAAGACTGCCAGCCAATTCCGCAAGGACCTGTTGGATCACGGATTTCTGATGATTCAGTTCTCGGTTTACGCACGTCCCTGTGTGAACTTCGAACAGTTAAAGAAACACATTGGCGATGTTCAAGGGCTTGTTCCTGCCGCCGGCAATGTCCGGCTGTTGTTCATCACGGACGAACAGTGGGCGAAGAGTGTGACGGTGATTGGTCCGAACTACGATCAAGGGAAGCGGTCGGTCGCTCCGAAGGTACCCGATCAAGTGGAGTTTTGGGAATAAAAGAGAGCCTCGCTGCCGTGCAAGCAGTGGGCAGCGAGGCTCTTAATCAGTTAAGGCTTCCCCCGGAAACGCGTAACTTGACGTAACTACATCACACTCAACCCCATCCCGCAAGCCTATTCTACCTCACGCGGCTCCGGGGGGAAGCCAAAACGCAGTATTGGCGCTCCTTTGCGCTTTGGGCATTCTACCTCACGCGGCTCCGGGGGGAAGCCAAAACGC
>Ga0182030_10013527_pt1 | contig 16223 bp, 13 predicted proteins | sample 812S3MmetaG_FD_121299 | JGI IMG/M metagenome (GOLD analysis project Ga0182030, IMG submission 121299) | Permafrost microbial communities from Stordalen Mire, Sweden - 812S3M metaG (Illumina Assembly) | ecosystem: Environmental > Terrestrial > Soil > Wetlands > Permafrost | place: Sweden...
AACTCACAACTCACAACTCACAACTGACCCTAAACCGCCGCGCCGTGATGGCGCACATCTTTGCCGCGCACCCAGAAGATCACATCCTCGGCAATGTTGGTTGCGTGGTCACCCACCCGCTCCAGGTTCCGCGCCACAATCAGCGCGTTCAGGCTTTGCGGCGTCTGCTCCGGTTTCTCCTTGATCAGCGTACTCAGCGCGTAGAATGCCGCGTCGTTCAACTCGTCCACTTGGTCGTCCAGCATCAGCACCGACTGCGCCAACTCAGCGTCGCCTTCAATAAACGCCTGCAGCGCCTTGCGCACCATCGCCGCTGCCAGCGACGCCAGCTTGGGAATATCCACCGGCAGATCGATGTTCGCGAAGGCGCCCATCTCCCGCACCCGCACCGCGATATTCACGGCCTGGTCGCCCACCCGTTCCAGGTCCGCATTGATGCGAATCACCGACAGGATGAAGCGCAGGTCGATCGCCATCGGCTGTTCCATGGCCAGCAGGTCGAGCGCCATCTGGTCGATCTCGCGCTCCAGCCGGTTGATCACCGGCTCCGATTGGAACACCAGCTCGCAGATGGACAGGTCGCGCGTGCGGTACGCCTCAATGGACCGCTGGATGGCCTGTTCCGCCATCCCCGCCATAATCAGCAGGCGTTCCTTCAAGTCGTCGAGGTTCTGCTGAAACTTGATGCGCGTTGCCATCAGCCGAACCTCCCTGTGATGTAATCTTCCGTCCGCTTGTCCTTCGGGTTGGTAAAAATCTTATGGGTGGAATCAAACTCGACCATCTTGCCGTTCAGGAAGAATCCCGTATTCTCCGCCACGCGCGCTGCCTGCTGCATGTTGTGGGTCACTATGACGATGGTGTACTGGCTCTTCAACTGGAAGATCAGGTCCTCGATCTTCGATGTCGACACCGGATCCAGCGCCGACGCCGGCTCGTCCATCAACAGCACCTCCGGATCCACCGCCAGCGCACGCGCAATGCACATGCGCTGCTGCTGCCCGCCGGAGAGGCTCGCGCCCGATTTCTTCTTCAGATCGTCCTTAACCTCTTCCCACAGTGCCGCCGACTTCAGGCTCCGCTCCACCGTCTCGTCCAGCACCGCCCGGTTGCGAAAGCCGTTCAGCTTCAAGCCGCTGGCCACGTTGTCGTAGATCGACATGGTCGGAAACGGGTTGGGCCGCTGGAACACCATCCCCACGCGACGCCGGATCTGCACCGGCTGTGCGTCCTTGTAGATGTCGATATCGCCCATCCTCACCACGCCGGTCGCGCGCGCAATCGGATTGGTTTCGTGCATCCGGTTCAGGCAGCGCACGAACGTGCTCTTGCCGCAACCCGACGGGCCAATCAGCGCGGTCGCATGGTTCGCGGGTATGTTCAGGTTGATGTCCTGCAGCGTGTGCGTCGTCCCGTACCACGCGTTCAGGTGCTCGACATTGATCCCGACTCCCACTTAGCTTGCCCCTTTCAGCATTCCGCGGGCCGCGTAGATGCGCACCAGCGTCACCGCCACCATGATCATCACAATCAGCACCAGCGAGCCCGCCCACGCCAGCCGGTGCCACTCATCGTACGGCGACATGGCATACACGAAAATCTGCAGCGGCAGTGCCGCAATCGGCTCGGTCAGCTTGAAGCTCCAGAACTGGTTGCCGAATGCCGTAAACAGCAGCGGCGCCGTCTCCCCCGCAACCCGCGCAAATGCCAGCATGCAGCCGGTGATGATTCCCGGCGCCGCCGTCTTAAGGCTCACCGAAAGCACCGTCCGCCACTTGGGAACGCCCAGTCCCAGCGCCGCTTCGCGGATTGAGTGCGGTACCGTCGCCAGCATCTCCTCGGTCGTCCGCGTAATCGTCGGCACCATCATAATCGCAAGCGCGACGCCGCCGGCAAACGCAGAAAAGTGATGCTGCCGCATCACTACTAGCGAATAAATCGCGAGACCCATTACGATAGACGGCACTCCATTCAGTACGTCTGCCGTAAAACGAATCGCCCCAGCCAATGGCTTCCCCCGGCCGAACTCAGCAAGATAGACACCTGCCGCAATTCCCACCGGAATCCCCATCAGGCTGCAGAGCCCCAACACAATCCCCGAACCTACAATTCCATTGGCCATGCCGCCGCCCGGCATCCCCACCGGCGCAGGAATCTTGGTGAAGAAGGCGAGATTCAACGACGTGGCTCCCATGTAAACCAGGTAGGCCAGGATTGCTATCAGCGGCACAATCACGATGACTGTGCTCAGCACCGCCAGCACGGTCACCAGGTGATTCACCACGTACCGCCGGACCGTGTTCAGGCGCATGCGCCTGCTCTGCAAGTTGATGGGCGGCCGTAGCTGCGTGTCACCGGCCGGGGGCGGAGTGTGGAAAGGGTTGGCGCCCATTAGTGCACCCTCGCCGGCGTGCCCCGCGTCACTGCCCATACCAGCGCGCGCGCGATCGCGTTCACCACAATCGTCACCAGGAACAGCGCCAGCCCGATCTCAATCAGCGCGCTCAGGTACATATCGCCCGTGGCTTCCGTAAACTCATTCGCAATCACGCTCGCCAGCGTATATCCGGGAGCAAACAGGCTCTTGGAGATCACCGGATGGTTGCCAATCACCATGGTCACGGCCATGGTCTCTCCCAGCGCGCGTCCCAGGCCCAGGATCACCGCGCCCACGATCCCAATCCGCGCATTCCGCAACACGCCGGTGCGGATCATCTCCCAGCGCGTCGCCCCCAGAGCCAGCACCGCCTCCCGCTGCGAGATCGGAACCGCCAGCATAATGTCACGCGTAATCGAGGAGATGATGGGCAGAATCATGATCGCCAGGATGATGCTCGCCGTCAGCAGGCCTTCCCCGAAGTTGTACCCCTCAAAGAATCCGGTCCATCCCAGGTACTTGTACAGCACCGGCCCCAGCTGGTCGCGCATAATCGGAACCAGCACAAAGACCGCCCACAGTCCGTACACCACGCTCGGAATCGCCGCCAGAAGTTCAGTCAGGAACGAGATCGGCGCACGCAGCTTGGCCGGGCACAGTTCGCTAAGAAACACCGCGACCCCAATGGCCAGCGGCACCGCCATCGCCAGCGCCAGCAGCGACGTCGCCAGCGTGCCGAAGATAAACGGCAACGCGCCAAAGTCTCCGGAGACCGGGTCCCATGCGCTCCGCAAAAAAAAGTGGAACCCGAACTGCGCCAGGCTCAGCTTCGACCGGTCAATCAGAATCCACAAAATGAACAGCACGATGGCGAAGATGCTCAGACCGCAAAGCAGCATCAAGCCGGCAAATACCCTGTCCGCAAGGCCTCCGCTTCCACGCGTCTGCAGGTACCGGCGAATCACCGAGGGTTCCCCCTCGGGTCCGGCTGGCGCGGCCTCAGCGACAAAGCTTGTCAGCGCGGGCGCCGTCGGTTGCGGCGAAGGATTCGGCTGTTCGTCAAGGGACATGGACGGAGGAGTCACGATTCTATATGGGTCCCGCTTGGGTTCGGCTTGGCCCTAAATGCTGGGCTGGAAAGGATTGTAGCTGGCTCGCATGAAAGTTGTTGTGCCAGGCCCAAAAACAAGGTCGCGCGGCCCCGTCTGCCGGAGCCGCGCGACTGCCACGTTATTGAATCTTGTTGATCGCCAGCGCAACCTTGTCCGCTACTGGCTTCGGCAGCGCCGCGTAGCCCATGCCCGAGGCCTCGCTCTCTCCGTGCGCCAGCATCCAGCCCAGAAAGTCCTTCATCGCCTTGCCCTTCGCTGGGTCGGCAAAGCGCACCGGGATCAGCATGTATGTAAAGCTCGAGATTGGATACGCATCCGCACCGGGCGCATTGGTGATCGATACCCTGAAGTCGGTCGTCATCGCTTTGGCGGCGGATGCGGCAGCCGCAGTTGCCCCTTCCGGCGTCCCCTTCAGAAACTTGCCGTCCTTGCTCTTCACCGCGCCATAGTCGATCTTATTCTGCAGCGCATAGATCAGCTCAACGTAGCCGATTGCTCCCGGCGTCTGGCGCACCATGCCTGCCACGCCTTCGTTGCCCTTCTGTCCGATTCCTGCCGGCCATTGCACGGATGTATTCTTGCCAACCTTGCTGGCCCATTCCGGGCTAACCTTCGACAAGTAATCCGTATAAATAAAGGTCGTGCCGCTCCCGTCCGAGCGGTACACCGGCAGGATCCCCTTGGCCGGCAGGTTCACCCCCGGGTTGTCTTTCGCGATTCGCGGGTCGTTCCACATCTTGATTTTGCCCAGGTAGATGTCCGCAAGCACGTCGCCGGAGAAGTTCAGCGTCTGACTCACGCCAGGTATGTTGTAGACCGGCACAACCGCTCCCAGAACCGTCGGGAGGTTCCAGAATTTCACCTTCGCCGCCGCAATTTTCTCGTCCGCTACTGGCATGTCGCTGGCGCCAAAGTCCACCGTTCCTTCAGACGTCTGCTGCACCCCGCCGCCCGAGCCAATCGACTGGTAGTTGATGTGAACGTTAGGATGCGCTTGCGCATACTCCGTAAACCAGCGGTTGTAGATCGGGTACGGGAACGTCGCTCCCGCCGCATTGATGTTCTGCGCGCCCGCAACGCCTGCCATCACCACCGTCAGTACTGCCGCAATCCATTTCAGTTTCACTTGTTTCTCCCTTGCACCAAGGCTCGCAGCCTGTCGCACATCGACCAGTTCGATGCGTCGGACATTCTCCATATCCGGCCTTTGGATGCCGCTACCAGTCTCCTGCCGCCGTGTTACGGGAAGGTTACAGAACCGTGAAAGCGAGAATAAACCCTTGCCCGACAGTGATAAGCGACCGGCCGTTCCGCCACATTTGTCCCGTCGCCGGGTCCGCAAATCACAATTCCTCGCTTGAATCCCCAGTCCCGGATACACCGTTGCGATCGCCGAATCCCCCGATCCGGGTCAGCGCGGAGCCTGCACGCCGGGCAGCGTGACCAGAAAATTGCTGCCCGCGTTCAACTCGCTCTCCGCCCGGATCGTCCCACCCTGCGACTCCACCATATGCCGCGCGATGGACAGCCCCAGCCCCGTCCCGCCCGACTCCCGCGACCGCGCTTTATCTACCCGGTAGAACCGCTCGAATATCCGCCCCAGGTGCTCCGACGCAACCCCCTGCCCGAAGTCCCGCACGCTGAACTCCACCCCGAGCGGCGGCTCGGAGACCTCGCGCGCGCTCACCACCACGCGGCTCCGCGTCGCAGTGCGCGCCCGCCCATACTTGATCCCGTTCTCGATCAGGTTCCCCAGCACCTGCACCATCGAGTCCGTATCCGCAAGCACCTCCGCGGCCGTTGTCTCGCCAATCTCCAGTTCCGCCTGCTCGTCCTGCACCAGGCCGCGCATCGCCGCTACCGCGTCCCGTATCAGCACATCCGCGCGCACCGGCGCCGGCCGCAGCATCGCCTCCTGCGAATCGGCCCGCGCCATGGTCAGCAGGTCTTCGGTCAACCGGTTCATGCGGGTCGCATTCTTCAGGATCGTCCCCAGGAACTCCTTCGCCTGCGGTCCCAGCGATTTCTCATGGTCGAGCAGCGTCTCCACATACCCTGAGATCGACGTCAGCGGTGTGCGCAGCTCGTGCGACACATTCGCCACAAAGTCCCGCTGGGTCCGTTCCACCTGCTCGATCCGCGTGATGTCGTGCAGCACCGCGACTGCCCCGCCCCCCTCCATCGGCGATGCATTCACCTCGAAGATCCTTCCCGGCACCATGGTCGTCGTCCGCCGTTCGCACACTGTCCGTTCCTCCAGCGCGGCTTTCACGCACTCCAACACCTCCGGATCGCGCACCGTCTGCACCAGCGCGTGTCCCACTCGCACCGGGCTTTGCCCCGACGAGCCGGGAATCAGCCGCTGCATCGCCCGGTTGGCCCACTGGATCCGCCCCGCCTCATCTACCGCGACCACCGCGTCCTGCAGCGAGTCCAGCAGCGCCTCCAACTGGTGCCGGCTCTCCGCCGCCCCCAGCAACGCGCCCCGCGCCTTCGCGGAAGCGTTCGCAATCGCGCCCGCAAGATCGTCAAAATCGCTGTACTTCGGAAGTTCGAGATCGTCCAGCGTCGGCGCCTGCTCCGGAGCAATCTCCGCCAGCTTCTGCAGGGGAGCCAGCCCGCGCTGCACCAGCCGACCCATCGTCAAAGCCGTGACCGCAGCGAGCAGCACCAGGCCCGCCACAATCGTCAACCCAATGCCCAGGCCCCACCGCTCGCGAAATCCCACCACCGCCACTGCCAGCGGCAGTACAACGAGAATTATCCGCAGAAATGACGCCAGGAAAAAGCTCCGCCTCACGCCGCGACCTCCCGCGTCTTATGCCAGCTCGGTCTTCGGTATCTCAAACCGGTATCCGGCTCCACGCATGGTCTTAAGATACCGCGGCATCTCCGCATCTGCCTCAATCTTCTCCCGGATCCGGCGCACGTACACGTCCACCGACCGCGGAGTGACAAACCGCGCATCGCCCCACACCGCATCCAGCAGGTGGTCGCGGCTGAACACGCGCCCCGGATGCCGCGCCAGGTAGTCCAGCAGCCGGAACTCCGTGGCCGTCGTGGTCACCAGCTCTCCATTCACCCGCAATTGCATCGCGTGCGCGTCGATCTCCACGTTCTCGAACTTCACCAGCGATGGCGTCGTCGGCCGTTCGAATCGCCGCAGCACCGCCTTCACCCGCGCCACCAGCTCGCGGGTCCCGAATGGCTTGGTGATGTAGTCGTCCGCGCCCAGTTCCAACCCCATCACCCGGTCGTTCTCCGCGGCCCGGGCCGTCAGGAAGATGATCGGCACCGTGCTCAGCGCCGGATTCTTGCGCAGCCTCCGGCACAGATCCAGTCCGTCCCCGCCCGGCACCATGATGTCCAGCAGAAACACCGCCGGCGGCTGCCGCTCCGCGTCCGCCACAATCTGGCCTAACGCCATGTAGGGCCGCACCGCAAAGCCGGCCGACTCCAGGTGGTACTGAACCAGCCGCAGAATATCGGCGTCATCCTCCAGCACGAAAACTGTCTGACTCAATGCTCAATCCCTCGCTCTTGCATCCCTTACCATCTTTCCCCGCCAATCAGCCTTTGCCGCTGCAAGTTTACCCTGTCGCCGCCGGCGCGGGGCTGCCCAAACCATACACCTGCCTTCGCACTTTCGCGCGTATTCCGATTCCCTCATCCTCTCTCTCCAAGGATCAGGCGCAGCCGAGCTCAGCTTAGCTCACGCCCGTGCCTTGCTTTGCTAATGTTCGATGAATTACCCGCATATCCTGTACTGGTCAAGTTTGACCAGTACCGCATAAGCCGAGCGCCCGACAACCCGACGCGGCGGCAGGTATACTCTGTACTTGTTGCCGCTTTGGCCCCGGAGAGTCCTGGAACGTGAAGAATAATGCCCATCTGGTTCTATGCGTTGACGATGAAGTCGTCGGCCTGCGGGTGCGGAAGATTCTGCTCGAACGCGCCGGCTACCACGTCGTCACCGCAGTCGATGGCCACTCCGGCCTGGAAATCTTCGCCGCCCAGCCCATCGAGGCGGTCGTCCTGGACTACTCCATGCCCGGGATGCATGGCGGCGAGGTCGCCAAAAGGATGCGCCAGGCCAAGCCCGAGGTTCCCATTCTCCTGCTCTCCGCCTATGTCGGTTTGCCCGACGAGGTCAGCTCGTTGGTCGATGTCTACATGACCAAGGGCGAGGGAGCGCCGGCGCTGCTTGATAAATTGGGTAACCTGCTTGCGCTCCCACCCGCATCTCACTCATCTGGCGGGCCAAAGGACGGATCAGTCTAGCCCGCAAGAAGGACGCCAAGGCCTTGGAGCTCAAACGATTCAAACGAACTCTCCTGCAAGTCCTCATCCTTCCGATTGTCGCTTGCCTCGTCCTTGCAGAAGTGCTCGTCTGGCAGATCGCCGGATCCAACTCTACCGTCACCCAGATAGAGAGATCGGACCGCCGGATTGCCCTGGCAACCAGCATCGAGAAGTACGTCGTCGATGAAGAAACCGGCCTGCGCGGTTACCAGGTCACCTCCGACCCGCGTTTTCTACTTCCATACACCAGCGCTCAGGCTCCCATGCAGCAGGCGGTCGCGGAACTCCAGTCCCTCCCCAGCCCCGGACAGGACCAGGCCCTTGCCCAGTTCGTCGCCGAACATCGGACTTGGCGCCAGGGCTTTGCCGAGCCGATCATCGCCACCATCCGCGCCGTCGGCCACGCCACCGACGACGATGTGAACCTGACTGGAAGGGCCAGGATGGACACCATGCGTGCGCTCCTGGACCAGATTGCCAGGGACTCCGAGCGGCTCAGCGCAGAACGAATCAGAAAATGGCACCGGCAGTGCTTCCTGGTCTATGCGGTGCTCGTCATGCTCACGCTGGCCGTCGGCATCATCATCGGCCTCTTCACCCGCGACCGCCTGGAGGCCGTCAACGCCGCCTTCCGCCGGTCTCTGGACCTGCTGCGCCGCCGCGCCGAAGAACTCTTCCACTCTGAGCAGCATCTGCGGACCACGCTCGCCTCCATCGGCGACGGCGTCATCACCTGCGACGCCGAGGGCACGGTCCAGATGATGAATCCGGTCGCCCAGGAACTCACCGGCTGGCCCGAGTCCCAGGCCCGCGGCCGTCCCATTGCGGAGGTCTTCCACATCCTGAATGAGACCACGCGCCAGCCCGTCGAGAACCCCGTAGCCAAGGTCCAGCGCCTCGATCACGTCGTCGGCATCGCCAACCACACCCTGCTCATTCGCAAGGATGGTTCGGAGATCGCCATCGACGATAGCGGATCTCCCATCCGCAACGAGGCCGGCGAGCTCGCCGGCGTCGTCATGGTCTTCCGCGACGTCACCATGGACCGCAGGACCCGCGCCGCCCTGCTGGCCAGCGAGAAACTCGCCGTCGCCGGGCGCCTCGCCGCCACCATCGCCCATGAGATTCACAACCCACTCGACTCGGTCGGCAACCTGCTCTATCTCCTGCAGCACGAACCCCAGCAGGAAGAAGCCAGGCATTTCCTCGAAATCGCCCAGACCGAACTCGCCCGCGTCACCCAGATCAGCCGTGCCATGCTCAGCCTCTATCGCGAATCCAGGGCGCCCGTCCCGGTCAATCTCCGCGACATGCTCGACGACCTCCTCCTGCTCATGGAGAGCCGCTTCAACTCGCTCGGCGTCCACGTCTCCACCGAACTCCCCCCGGAGATCACCGTCGACGGATACCCCGCCGAACTCCGTCAGGTCTTCACCAACCTCATCACCAACGCCGCCGAAGCCGCGGGCCAGGGCGGCGACGTCACCGTCCGCGTCATCCCGCAGGTACCCGATCCCTCTCCTTCAGCATGGCGGCCCGCCGGGGCCATCGTTGAAATCACCGACAACGGACCCGGAATCGCCCCGGAGATCCAGGATCGCCTCTTCCAGCCCTTCTTTACCACCAAGGGAGAAGGCGGAACCGGCCTCGGCCTCTGGGTCTCGCAGGGCATCATCCGCAAACACGGCGGCACCATTCGCCTCGACAACCACGCCGATGGCTCCGGCCACGGCGCCATCGCCACCGTTTTCCTCGCCTCCAAGCCCGTCCTCGACCCCGGCGGCGACTAACCTCACGATTCCGGGTGCCCCACGCTCGCGAAGCGATCGTGGGGTTTCGCCTCACCACCCCTTCAACACATCCCCAACCACCTCCGCCGCGCGTTCGCAATCCTCCCTGCTCACGTCGTAGTGGGTCACCAGCCGCACTACCCGCGGCCCGATCCCGCTCGCCAGCACTCCTCGCTCCTTCAGCGCCGCACAGAACGCCGCAGCATCGCCACGGCCCCGCAGATTGAAGATCACGATATTTGTCTGCACGGTCGTCAGATCGATCTCCGCCGTGTGCTGTGCCGCCGCCTGCGCCAGCAGCCGCGCGTTCGCATGGTCCTCGCCCAGCCTTGCCGGCATCTCTTCGAGCGCCACCAATCCCGCCGCCGCCAGCACGCCTGCCTGCCGCATCCCGCCGCCCAGCGCCTTGCGAAACAGCCGCGCCCGCGCCATCGCCGCCGTGCTGCCCACCAGCATCGACCCCACCGGCGCGCCCAGTCCCTTCGACAGCGAAAACATCACCGTATCGAATCCGCCGGTCAATTCCTCTACTCCAACTCCCAGCGCGGCCGCCGCATTGAAAATCCGCGCTCCGTCCAGATGCACCGGCAGCCCCAGCGCGTGCGCTCCAGCGATGATCTCCCGCGCCGTCGCCACCGGCGTCACCGTCCCGCCCGCCATATTGTGCGTGTTTTCGACACAAATCAATCCGGTCGACGCATGGAACGCGACCTTCTGAAAAACCGCGCCGCGCACCAGTTCCCACGTCAGGATGCCGCGCTCCGCCGCCACCGTCCGCAGCGTGCACCCGGAGAATGCCGCGGTCATTCCCATCTCCCAGTCCAGCACGTGCGCGCGTGCCTCGCACACCACCTCCTGCCCGGGCTGCGTATGCAGCCGGATCGCCACCTGGTTGCCCATCGTCCCGGTCGGCAGCAACAGCGCCGCCTCGCGCCCGAATATCTCCGCCGCCCGCGCCTCCAGGCGGTTCACCGTCGGATCTTCGCCGTACACATCGTCGCCCACTTCGGCCTCGGCCATCGCCTTTCGCATCTTCGCCGTCGGCCGCGTCACCGTATCGCTTCGCAGATCAATCACGCCATCTCCCTTTCACATCAAACAAAATCTGATCAACATCTAAGCGTCCGTCATCCTGAGCGGAGTTTGGCGCGGTCCGCGCCAAATGGAGTCGAAGGACCCCGATGAAGTGCGTCCTCACACCGCCGCTCGTACCGTTCTGCCAACGCGCCCCGCAGTTCACACCGCCGTTCCCACCAGCAGCCGGCTGAAAACCTCATTCGACGCCATCCGTCCGCGCGCCGTCAGCCGCAACCAACTCCCCTCACACTCTGCGAGCCCCGCATCTTCCGCATCCTCCATCGCATCCATCGCCCCGCGAACCAGCCCCTCGCCAAACTCCGCGCGCAGTGCCTCCAGATCGACCCCCACGTTCATTCGCAGCCCCAGAAACATCGCCTCCTCAAATGCCTTCTCGTTCCCCACAACCTCAATCTCCGGCCCGGCCCCGTTCGTGATTTGAACCAGCCCCGCCCGCTGTTCCCTGTTCCCTGTCGGGATCCCCGGCGAGCGGTCTTGGCTCGCTGGGGTGACTGTCGAGGTCCCCGGCGAGCGGTCTTGGCTCGTTGGGGTGACTGTTTCCTGTTCCCTCTCACCCGCAAGGTATCCCTCCAATTCGTCCGGATTCGCCCACCTCACCGCACCCTCACCTGTCCGCAGCATCGAGTGCGCATCCAGCCCATACCCCACGTATGGCTCCCGCCGCCAGTACTTCATATTGTGCCGCGACGCGTGCCCTTCCCGCGCAAAGTTCGAAATCTCATACTGCTTCACTCCGGCTGCCTCCAGCCACTCGCACGCGGCCAGGTACCACTCGGCAATTTCATCGTCTGAAGCCACCGACCCCGCACCGTACCTGTTCCCTGCCTTTAGCATCTCCCGCCCCAGCCGCGACTCCTCATCCACCTCCAGCATGTACACGCTCACATGCAGGACCTCGCTCTCAATCGCTGCCTCCACTGACTCGCGCCAGCTCGCCGCCGTCTGCCGCGGCAATCCCGCAATCAGGTCGACGTTGATGTTCCCCACTCCCGCGGCCCGCAGCCGTCCAATCTCGCTCAGGCACATCTTCCGCGTGTGCAGCCGCCCCACCGCCGCCGCCTCGCGATCCACAAACGACTGCACGCCAAAACTCACCCGGTTCATTCCCTGCCGCAGCATCTCCTCCAGCGTCTGCTCGCGCAGTTGCCCGGGCGCGCACTCCAGGGTTACCTCGGCATCTTTGGTAATCTCAAACTCCGCCCGCAGCGCCGCGAACAGCCGCCGCAACTGCTCCGCCTCCAGCAGGCTCGGTGTCCCGCCGCCCAGGTACACGGAATCCGCGAGCGCGGGAAACTCCGCTGTTTCCGCCATTTTTACCAGCCCAGCCACGCGTCCCCGTGTCGCCGAAATCTCGCCGCACACCCGCTGTACATACCCGTCCATCCGCTCTGCGCCGAACACTCCCGAGGCAAAATTGCAGTACGTGCATTTCGCTTTGCAGAACGGCACCGAGATGTATACTCCAACAGCAGGCTGGGCCATTCGCTTATTCTTTCACGCCTCCAGAGTAGCCGGGTCCCTTGCATTTCCCGTTGTCTCTTACAACAGGTTGCATCCGTTTATTCTTTCCCGCATCTGACAGTAGCCGGGCCCTTGCATTCTCCCGTTGTCTCCAGCAGCAGGCTGCATCCGCTTATTTTTTCCCGCTTCTAAAGTGGCCGGGGCCCTTGCATCTCCCGTTTATCTCAATTTCAAAGCCGGATTCCCGGAGCCGCCATGATACGTTGTGTCGCACCCCGGCCCCGTACTTTTGTTGTCCTAATTGCCCTGGTTCTTGCACCAGCCTTCTGCCTCCTCGCTTGCCGCGGCGACATGGTCCACGCCGCGGAGCGGGCCTCCGCTGCCGCGGACGAAGAAACTCGCGGCGCAACGAACGCGGCAGCCCAGCAACCCTCGTCCGCCGGCACGACCCCGGTCCTGGTAGAGCTGTTTACCTCCGAGGGCTGCTCCAGTTGTCCAACCGCCGACACCCTGCTGGCCCGCCTGCAGCGGTCCCAGCCCGTCCCCAATGCGGACATCCTCGCCCTCGAAGAGCACGTCGATTACTGGGACTCGCTCGGCTGGCGCGACCGCTTCTCCTCGCAACAATTCAGCGCCCGCCAAGACGCCTACATTGAGCGCCTCCGGCTCAGCAGCGAATACACCCCGCAGATGATTGTCGACGGCACCGACCAATTCTCCGGCAATGACGTGGTGCATGCACTCCGCTCCATCGCGCAGGCCGCCAGCACGCCCAAGCTCGCCCTTTCTCTCTCCCAGCTCACTGTCGACGGCAATCGCATCGCAGGCCAGGTCCGCGTCCCGCGGCCAGCCGCTTCCCGGCGCAAATCCGCTCCTTTCCCCCACGCCGACGTCTATGCGGCACTCGTCCAGTCCGTGGCTTCCAACCAGGTTCTCGCCGGAGACAACGGCGGCCAGACCCTCCACCACGTCTCTGTCGTCCGCGAAATGCAGCGCATCGGCAGCCTCGCCCAGGCAGCCTCCACGCGGCTGAAGTTTTCGCTCGTCGCCCCCCTGGACGCAGCCTCCGCGGACCTCCGCGTCGTCGTCTTTGTGCAGCGCGCGGGACAGGGGGCCGTCCTTGGCGCAACCTCATCCCCGCCCATCGCCCTGCCCGCCCCTGAAATCTCCGCCGCAGCCGCGCCATCGCCGTCCGGACAGTAGCCATTCCGCACCCATCAGCCGCCCCGGGAATCCCTCCGCCCCCATTCCCATCTAAAATGGAGGTTGACGGATGCCCGACCAGCAAAAATCTACGCAGCCCACGCAAGCATCACCGACGCCCGCACCGAAACGTGAGCGCTCCGAGCTGTCCGACGATGTTGCCGGCAAGGCCTACGACTCGCGCCTCATGCGCCGCCTGCTCACTTACCTGCGCCCCTACAAGCCGCAGGTCGCCATCTCCTGCATCGCCACCATCCTAAAGTCCGCCACCGACAGCGCAGGCCCGCTGCTGGTCATGATCGCGGTCGACACCTACATGGCTGCCACTCCGCCGGCCCGGCTCGCCTGGCTTCCGCGCCACCTCAGCCGCTACGCACTCACTCCCATGCGCGGCGTCACGCTTATTGCCGCCATCTACCTCGGCTGTCTCCTCTTCACCTTCCTGCTCGAACTGCTGCAGACCTACCTGATGCAGTGGACCGGGCAGAAGGTCATGTTCGACCTGCGCAGCCAGATCTTCCGCCACCTGCAGCGCATGTCGCCGGCCTTTTACGACAAGCATCCCGTTGGCCGCCTGGTCACCCGGCTCACCTCTGACGTCGACGCGCTCAACGAGATGTTCACCTCCGGCGTGCTGGCCATCTTTGAAGACATCTTCACTCTCGCCTTCATCGTCGCCATCATGATCTATAAGAGTTGGCCGCTCGCCCTGCTTACTCTCGCCGTCATTCCGGCCATTCTCTTCGTCACCCGCATCTTCCGCGCCCGCGTCCGCGACAGCTACCGCCGCCAGCGCGCAGCCACCGCCCGCATCAACTCCTTCACCCAGGAGTACGTCTCCGGAATGCCGGTCGTCCAGCTCTTCAACCGCGAGCGCCGCGCCTTCCGCGACTTCTCCGCCGTCAACGCCGAAAACAAACACGCCTGGACCGATGCCATCTTCGCCTACGCCTGGTACTACCCGGTCGTCGAATTCCTCTCCACCACCGCCATCGCCCTCGTCCTCTGGCGCGGCGGCGAAGCCGTCCTGCACAACGACGCCTTCCTCCGCGCCGCTGCTGCGTTGGGCCTGCATCCCGCCCGCGTCGCCGGTTTCTTCGGCACCGTCACCGTCGGCGTCCTCATCGGCTTCATCCAGTACGCGCAGCGCTTCTTCCGCCCCATTCAGGACCTCAGCGAAAAATACAACATCCTGCAAGCCGCCATGGCTGCCTCCGAACGCGTCTTCAAGCTCATCGACACCGCGCCCATCATCGTCTCGCCCGCCAATCCCATCGCCGGCGACGGCTCCGGCTCCATTGAGTTCCGCAACGTCTGGTTCACCTACCAACCCCTCACCGACGAACAGCAAGATTATTTGAAGGCTGTCATTCTGAGCGAAGCGAAGAATCCCCGCATTTTGCCCGGGGGCGCCACTGCTCTCACAGAAGGCCCACTCGCCGGCATCGAATGGATCCTCCGCGGCGTCTCCTTCACCATCGCCCCCGGCGAAACCGCCGCCATCGTCGGCCACACCGGCGCCGGCAAAACCACCATCATCTCCCTGATGATGCGCTTTTACGACATCCAGCACGGCTCGATTTTAATCGATGGAATAGATATCCGCGACCAGGACCTCACCCAGCTCCGCCGCCGCTTTGGCGTCGTCCTGCAGGACCCGTTCCTCTTCACTGGCACTATCACGGACAACATCCGCCTCGGCTCAAGCTGGATTACAAACCAAGCCGTAGAGAAAGCCGCCGAAGAGGTCAACGTCGCCGACTTCATCCGCACCCTCCCCAGCGGTTTCAACGAGCCCGTCCGCGAACGCGGCGCCACCCTTTCCACCGGCCAGAAGCAGCTCATCAGCTTCGCCCGCGCGCTCGCCCACGCACCCGCCATCCTCGTCCTCGACGAAGCCACCAGCTCCGTCGACACTGATACGGAACACCGCGTCCGGATCGCCCTCGCCCGCATGATCACCGGCCGCACCTCCGTCCTCATCGCGCACCGCCTCTCGACCGTCCAGTCCGCCGACACCATCCTGGTGCTGCACAAAGGCCAGCTCCGCGAGCGCGGCAATCATCAGGAGCTCCTCGCCCAGCGCGGCCTCTACTGGAAGCTCTACCAGCTCCAATACAAAGACCAGGAACTTGCCGATCCAGCCCTCGCCACTCCCGCCGCCCCGCCCATCCCCTCCACCGTCTAGCGAACGGTCACGCTCAACCACTCCGGTTGTCATTCTGAGCGCAGCGAAGAATCCCCGTATTTTGTCTTTGCCCCTCGTACTTCCCCGCGCCTCTTAACAGCTTCCTTACGAACATCATGGAATAGTGAAGCAGAGGACCTCTATCCTTATGACTTCCTTCCGCGCATGCCGCTTGCCTCTCGTCGCCGCCGCATTGGTTCTGTCCACGGCGTCTCTCCTCGCACAGACCTCCGGCCAGCAGCCCCCCAAGCGAACCTGGCTGCAGCGGTTCCTCGGCATCAAGCCCGACCTCAGTGGCGGCTGGCTCTTTGTCGGATTCAAGGGCGACAGCCGCGACGGCCTTTACTTCGCAGTAAGCAAAGACGGCTCTCACTGGCAGCCGGTAAACTTCGACAGACCTGTCCTCTGGCAGGAGCAACGCGGAGAACTCATGCGCGATCCATTCATCCAGCGCGCGCCCGACGGCAGCGTCCGCCTGGTCTGGACCTGGTCCATCGACCCCGCCATCATCGGCTACTCCACCTCAACCAACCTCATCTATTGGTCGAAGCAACTTCAGTTGCCTGTGACCCAGGTCCTCCCCGCCGCCACCGGTGTCAGCGCACCCGCAACCTACTACGATCCCGAAAAGAAGGACTGGCTCCTGCTCTTTGCTGCAAGCGATGCCGGCACTCCAACCCAGGACCGCCTCT
>Ga0182030_10013529_pt1 | contig 16220 bp, 15 predicted proteins | sample 812S3MmetaG_FD_121299 | JGI IMG/M metagenome (GOLD analysis project Ga0182030, IMG submission 121299) | Permafrost microbial communities from Stordalen Mire, Sweden - 812S3M metaG (Illumina Assembly) | ecosystem: Environmental > Terrestrial > Soil > Wetlands > Permafrost | place: Sweden...
CGGAGAGGGGCTCAGTCTGTCGAGTGAACCCTGAAGCGGGCTGCGCCGCCGTACCCCCGGCCGGAATCGAACCAGCGCACAAGGTTTAGGAAACCTCTGCTCTATCCACTGAGCTACGGGGGCGTAAGGGTTTTCCGGTGATCCGTACCAACTCGTACCAACAAGACTATAGTCATCTCAGGTACGGGCCGCCCCGTCAGGGGCCAGGAGAGGGTCATGCCCAAGCGGAGGGCGCCATCGGGGGCGGGGGCGGTCATCGACAGATGGAAGGGTACCAGGCGTTCCGGAGCTGGAAGCCGCTGGGAAGGCCGATACAGCGTGGTCGTGGACGGCCGGAGGGTCCAGCGTTCCGTCTACGCGGCGACCCAGAAGGAGGCCCAGGTCAAGCTCGCCGTCGCGCTGGCTGACGCCGGGGCCGCCGCGCCGGCACAGGGGGAGAGCCTGACCGTGGAGGAGTGGCTCGGGGCTTGGCTCGTGGCCCAGGAGGGTCGGCTCCGGTTCCAGACGTACAAGCGCTACGAGAACATCACCCGGCTCCACCTCGTCCCGAGCCTCGGCGGTAAGCAGCTCACCGCCCTCACGGTTGCGGACGTGGAGCGATTCCTGCGCTCCCAGCCGGACCTCTCGGCGCGCAGCGTGGGTCACCTCCGCGCCGTCCTGCGCACTGCCCTCAACGACGCCGTCCGGCACGGGCACGTCACCACCAACGTTGCCCAGCTCGCGCGACCGCCCAGGCTGCCGGCCAAGGAGCGACGCGCCTGGACGGTGGAGGAGCGGGACCGGGTGCTCTCTGCCGTGGAGGGCACCGAGTTGCTGGCGCCGGCGGCGACGGCGCTCTACGCGGGGCTGCGACAGGGGGAGCTGCTCGGGCTCCGGTGGCGGGACGTCGACGGTGGCACCCTCCACGTGCGCCACTCCGTCATCCGCCAGGGAGGCCGGTCGGTTCTGGTAGAGCCGAAGAGCGCCACCTCGCGGCGTAGCCTCCCGATTAGCGATCGGCTCGCCGCCATCTTGGCCGATCACCGCCAGCGCGAGGAGGCGAAGCGGGCGGCCCTCGGCATCGAGCCGCTGACCGCGGACGACCCGGTGTTCACCAACCAGTTCGCCGAGCCACTGGAGCCCTCGTCGATGACCCGGCGCTTCCAGCGCCTCCTGGTCGCGGCCGGGCTGGCGCCCTGCGGCTTCCACGAACTGCGTCACGCGTTCGGTTCGATCCTGGTCAACGCCGGGGCAGAGCTGGTGACCGTCTCCCGGCTCCTGGGGCACAGTGGCATCGGGATCACCGCCGACACCTACACCCGCGACCCCAAGGATCGGATGGCGGCGGCGATCAGGCTGCTCTAACCATCTGCGGAAACTGACCCGGGGACCGACCCTAGGCCCGAACGGACAGCACGTTCGCAACTAGAGCATGAGATCAGCAGGAACTCAGGGGCGTGCTAAACTGACTTTACGTTCGTGTTCCCGCGGAGGGGCTCGAACCCTCATCTAAGTCTTCGTAAGGGGCTTGCTCTAATCCGATTAAGCTACGCGGGCTTGGTGGGTGGAGTGAGTTTTCGGGGCCGCTGGGGTGGTAAGACCCTAGCGGCCCCGCCTTGTCTACGTCAGATTCCTTGCGCTTCCTCCTCTGGTGTGTAGACGGGTGGCCGGGGCAGAATCTTGTCCGAGAGCCGCCATATCGGGGCCTTTTCGTTGGGCACCGAATGCGACACGGTGATGCCGTTCCGCTGCAGCGCCAGCATCACCTGGCGGACCGACTCGATGGAGGGGTTGCCGTCCTTCCCCCCAACCCAGCCCCGGGCCCACAGTTCTTCGGCGATCCTGGCCAAGTTCATGCCCTCAGGCCTCTCCCGCAGCAGGATGGGAATTGCGTCGCGGAGCTTCGGGCGCCTCTCTGCCACCGCGTGTCCGCTGGGGGCTTGCCCCGTGGACCGAGACAGGGTGCCGGGCTGCAGGAACTCGGCCCAGACGGGCTCGGGAGCTGGAGGTGCCGACGCTGGCCCTTCCGAGGGCAGCAGCCCTCGGAGGTCGTTCAGCGCGTGCCGAAGTTTGGAGGCGTGAGCCTCAACCTCGTGGAGTTGGCCCTCTAGGTCAGCGATGGTGGATCTGACGCGTTGGATCTCTAGCATCACCTCATTATTATAGGGGATCTTGGGGGTGGTACGCAAGATTTTCCCCACAGGAGCGGACGTTTGCTATGGGGTTCTGCCCCAGCGAGTGCTCCGGCCCTTGCGGCTTAGGTTGGCCTCGATGTATGAGTCCAAGTCCCTGCGTCTCACTCGGACGGCGCGGCCGATGCGGACGACGGGAAGTTCGCCCGACCAGACCAAGGCATGCACCTTGGTTCGGCCTATGCCCAGCTCGGCCATGACGTCGTCGAGCCGCAGCAGTGGCACGGCCATCAGCGGTCGTGTGGGCGAACTCAACTGAACCTCCAGAGTCACGCGGTCACGTCCAACCGGCGCTGCCGCTTACTCGCGACCAGCTCCGCGAAGCTCGCACCCCGCTGCGTCAGGTAGGGCCGGACACTCGGCACCGTGGCGACGAGCGCCCCACCAACGCCGTGGCCCGCTCGCGCCGCCTCCACCGAGGTCGCATAGCCGACCAGCCCCTGGGTGAGCTGACGTACCTCCGCCTCCCGCACTCGGTCGCGGATCAATGGCACCGTAGAGCCACCGATACACGCCCCGGCGAGCTGGGCCCACTCCGGAGCCACGGGCCGGCGCCCACGGTTGCTGTCTCGAGCCTCCGACCGCAATGAGAGCCAGCGGGTGCCGTAGTCCCAGAGGCCCTGACGGTGGCGGAGGACGTCACCCATCCCGGTGAGCCCCAGCGCCGCCAGCACCGGCCGGCGGTACTGGAACTCCACCCGCCATACCGGCAGGTCGGGAGCGCGGCCGGTCCAGAGCAACTCCGGCCAGGTCTTGCCGGTGATCGCCGATTCCAGGGTCTTGTCGTAGATGCGGGCGACCAGGTCGTCCTTGCCGAACGTGAAGCCGGAGAGCCGACTCCCGTAGCCGTGCTCTTGACGAGTCACCTCGAACATCCGCCGGCGCATGGCCCGGCAGCGAAAGTGGGCGAAGTCCGAGGGCTCAGGGATCCAGCCCTGCTCGTCGACGAAGACGTCGACTCGGGAGGCGATTGCCCGGCAGCCCCGCGGGAAGAGGTCGGCGACCAGCATGGCCTCGACGTCCTGGATCGCCTGCTCCGCACCGACGGTGTGAAGGTGCGCGGCGTGGAGCTGGAGGTAGACGGGCGGCAGGGGATCGGGCCCTCCCATGAAGAGCTCCCACCGCGGTGAGCTGAACCACCACGGGTACCCCCGCCAGCCATGGGGTCGGAGCAGTAGATCAGGCTCTCCCAGTCCCAGGCTCAGGGGGATGTCGCCATCGGGGTGCATGGCCCGCAGGTCCCCGAGGAAGAGCAGCAGCCCGTCGATCAACTCCCCTCGGACGGAGGCGTAGAGGCTGTCGATGCCGCTCGCCAGAACGCGTAGGTCGCTCATCGAGCACCCTCCGTTTCTCCCGTATCGGGAGACCCCCAGGGGGTTGACTCGATACCTGGGAATTCCGACCTTCCGGAGATCGAGCCCGAGTTCAGAGATGTATCGAGAGGGCCTGGTGTTACAACAACCGGCCCTCCCCCAGACAGCTCCCGCGCACGGTCGGCCAGGAGCCGCTGAGCCTCATCCGCAGGCAGGTGGATAGCCTGGAACTCCTCCAGGCGCTCATGGGCCCAGATGGCCCGGCCCGGGTGATGCGGAAGAAGGGCAGCCCGGTCGCTCTCCAGAAGGATGTGGCTGTTGACCTCGGACCGGACGCGGAACGCCACGGTGCCGGCGAGGTTGGCCTTGAGCTGGCCAGGCACGGCCTCGGCGTCAGGTCGCTGGGTGCAGAGGATCAGATGGATGCCGACGGCCCGTCCGAGCCGGGCGATCTCCCCCAGCCGCCCTGTCGCCGCCTTCTGGGCCGCGACGGCGGCTGGGGCGGCTCCCAGCTCACGGACCGTCAGCTCTGCCAGCTCGTCGACGACCACGAGGATCCGCGGCCACGGAGGCCGTCCGGTCTCGGCCGAGGCGTCGATGTCGCGCACGCTGGCGTTCCGCAGCGCTTGGAGGCGCCGATCGACCTCGTCGCGGATCGACCCGAGCGCCCGGGACGCATCCTCGACCGTGGTGACGACCTCCTCAAGGGAGTGGGGGGTATGGGAGAAGGCGTCCAGCTCGATGCCGCCCTTGAGATCGACACAGACGACGTGGAGCCGCTCAGGGTGGTGCGTGAGGACCAGGTGGGTGAGAGCCTGGGTGAGGAAGACACTCTTCCCGCCACCAGTCATGCCACCGACGAGGAGGTGGGGGAGGGCGGCCAGATCGACCCAGAGACGGCCGCGGTGGCTCTGCCCCAGCCCGATCACCAGCCTTCCCGGTGGGGGCGTTGCCTCGTAGAAGCTGAAGAAGGACACGTGGTCGGGGATCGGGGCGCGGAGCACCTCCATGACCAGACGCCGGTGCTCGATCCAGCACACGATCTCGGAGTCGGTGGCCTGCTCGATGGCCTCCTGGCGGTCGAGGACGTCGCTCAGGGTGACCCCGGGCGGTAGCCGCCAGGTGAGGCGGCCATGGTGGCGTGTGACCTGGTGCCAGCTGGAGCAGCGGAGGCGCTGGACACGTCCCCGTGGGGGGTGGTGAACCAACCCGAGCTGACCGGTGACCCGTCGCATCCGCGCCGGAAGGCTGAGAAGATCCCAGTAGATGGCGATCCCCAGCGCCGCGACGCAGCTGCCGACAACCAGGGCGTCCTGCGCCGGTGGAGCGCCGAGAGGGAGGAGGGTGAGGATCGTCAACGACACAACGAAGGCGAGGCCAACCGGATTGCTCAGCAGTCCCCAAACGACGGCGGCCACGCCGAGCCGGTACCAGGGCTCACCCGAGTTAGCGGAAGCACGCGATCTCATGGCCGTGGCTCAGCACCCCGGCGCCAGGAGGGCGCCGGGGTAGAGGGGCTGGATCAGCGCCTGGAGCAGGGGCGGCAACGCACCCCCGCGCCAGAGCTCGATGGCAAGGAAGACGATCACGATCGCCAGCAGGGGACCGCAGCCCTCGTAGTGGCCGGTGAGCACCTTTGCCAGAGCGATCACGAAGCCGATGGCGAGCAGGACCTCAACGAAGGTGAGGGCGATCTCACCCAGCGTGGAGAGCAAGGTGGTCATCACTTCCCCGCCTTGCCAGCAGGGGCTGCCGGGGCGGCTTCGGTTCGGGGCTGGGTGAGGTAGTCGATGCCGTCGGCGACCACGGTGGGGTGGAGGCTGCCGCCCCGCTCCTTGCCGTTCGGGTCGTAGAAGCGGCTGCGCAGGCGTCCGCTCACCGCGATCCGGGATCCCTTGCGGTTGAAGCGAGCGAGGTTGCGGGCCTGAATGTTCCAGGTCTCGACCGGGACCCAGTCCGGCTCCCCACCCTTGGTCGGAGGGGGGACGGCGAGCAGGAAGGAGGCCTTGACTATGGGCTCGGCACGCTTGGTCGAGGGGAACTCGCGGAGACGAATGTCGGTGGCGATCTTGCCGACGAGATGGACGGTGTTCACAGGGCTTTCCTCCAAGGGTTGAGTGGTTCTGTCAGTGGGCGTGCAAGCCCACGGATGGCCCAGGGGGCAGGGCGCCAGCACCGCGGCGGGTGGCGCGTCGGGTCTCAGGCCGCGACTACGGCGACGGCGACCCGGTCAACTGCTGATAGGTGATGGCGCCGCTCACGTCGGGCCAGGTCACCTTGTCGTCGAGATGTTCGAACTCGATGCTCTCGGAGCTCGTTGCGGCGCGCAGGAGGTATGGGGTAGCGCCGGTCGTGACGTCCAGGGTCTCCCCGTCCGCGCTCAGCTGATACGCGGGCTGCCCATCCAATGTTGTCCGGGTGCGGGAGATAGTCGACCCGTACGACAGCGTCGCCGGAAGGAGTTCATCGACGCTCACGGAAGGGTCCGCCGCCATGTCGAGCAGCCCCAACATGACCGAGTCCTCGCCTCCCGCATCGGAGACGTCGAGCCAACCGTCTCCCAGTGTCTGCGCCTGTGAGGTGGTCAGGAAGTAGTCGGAGGCCACCGACACCAGGTTCGCGTTGCCCCGGAGGTAGTAGTGGCCGTCGAGGTCCGCAAGGGTGATAGGCAAGCCCGGAGATTCGACACTGGTGGCGGTCCCGAACCAGCTCCCCGGCGGCCCCACGCTGAGGTCGAAGGCGACGACGTCGGAGATGGCCACCGTGTTCGAGTACGACACCGTGTAGGAGTGGAGGTCACCCAGGTCCTGGATGGCCTCGTCCCAGAGGGTCGCGTCGTCCAGCTGAGAGGTCGCTCCGCTCGAGGTGGCAGGAGGCGGCGCCCACGGTCGGATGGTGGCCACCGAGATCCCCGCCACGGCCAGGGCGACGGCGACTCCGCTTGCCAGGAGGGTGTGGCGGTTGACCGCACCCCATCGCGGCCGGCGCAACCAAGGACGCGGTGATGCCGCTCCTGTTCCAGCGGAGTGCGCGGCCGCCAGCTTGGCGGGCCACAGTCCCATCGACGGAACTGCGGGCGCGTGCTGGACGCTGGTAGGAAGGGCAGCGAGGACGATGGCGCCGAACAGCTCTTCCGGCCGGGTCAGCTGGAACGCCAGGGCCCGGCAGGTGGGACACAGCCGAAGGTGATGATCGACCGCCCGGCGCTGCTCGACGGTAAGGGGCCCGGTGCCACGAGGGGCGAGCACCCGGAGGTCCGGACACGATGCCGAGTTCCGGGCGACGAGGAGGAGCTGCACCGCCCGGCCCAGCGCCTCCCGGCTTCGGATAAGGAGGTCGTGGGCCCGAGCAGCCCGGAGGCCGAGGACGTCCGCGATCTCCCGGTACGTGAGCCCGTGGCGGAGGCTCAGGTTGAGCGCTTCCCGGTGCTGGGGCTCCAGCGATGCCGCAGCGGACCAGACGAGGCGCGCGGCATCGTCCGAGATGGCGACATCCTCGGGGCCGGGCTCGCCGACTGCAGGCTCGGGTATCGCCTCCAGGAAGGCCGCCGCGCCGCGCGAACGCAGGTGATCCTGGCCGGCGTGTCGGGCCAGGGCGTACACCCAGGCCTTGACCTTCGCGGGATCCTGCAGCGACGCCAGGCTCTGCCAGGCGTCGAGGAAGGTCTGCTGGACGAGGTCCTCGGCCGCTGTCCGGTCGCCGGTCAGGACAACAAGGTAGTCGAACACGCCGGGGGCAAGCCGGCGGTACAGGTCGGAGAAAGCATCCTCGTCTCCCTCACGCGCCGCCTGGACCAGCGCGCCGAGACCCGATGAAGTGGTCGCTTGCTCCAAGGCCGCCATTGGCGGCGCACTATGCCCTACCGGCTGCCCGTCCGTCAGGAAAGCCGTCGCCTCCGCGTCGCTGGTCATCCCGGGTACCTCCTCGAGGGTGGTCTCGGGGGGTATGTCGGGATTTCAAGCCGATTTGTGCCCTCAGCTTTCAGATTGAGCCGATCGCTTTGATTATCGTCCCGAGCCAGCCCACCCCTGGGTGCAGCCACAGAACCGTCGGTTGGCCGAACGGGGGTTCGCCGTTGTACTCTGCCCTAGCTGTGACCGGATCGTCCCCCGTCCTCGAGACTGAAGGGCCGCCCGATGGGTATACCTTCGACTTCGTCTCCGGTCTCTCGGTGCGGGAGACCCCGGAGGAGAAGGACGCGGTTCAGGTCTTCGCCCACCGCCTCGTCGAGGACTTTGGGTACCCCAAGGCGCACATCCAGACCAGGCCGCAGTTCCACGTTCGCCGCCACCCCTCCGACGAGCGGCGGTCTTATCCGGTCGACATCGCCGTCTTCGCCGGCGAGACCCGCAAGGAGGACGAACTCCGCCTTGTTGTGGAGTGCAAGCGCAAGAACCGGCGAGAGGGGCGGCGGCAGCTCGAGCTGTACCTCTCCATGAGCACCGCCGAGGTCGGGGCATGGTTCAACGGCGAGGACCACCTATACCTGCACAAGCGCTACGTCGGCGACGGCTCCATCGTCTTCGACCCCTTACCAGCCCTACCACGTTATGGCCAGCGGATCGAGGACATCGGCCGGTTCCGGCGCGGCGACCTCGTCATCTCCAAGGCACTGCGCCCCATCTTTCGCGACATCCGCAACCACCTAGCCGGCAGCCTCGTCGGGATTAACCGGGACGAGATTATCGCCCAGCAGATCATCAACGTTCTCTTCTGCAAGATCTTCGACGAGATGGACAAGGGCCCCGACGAGTACGTCGACTTCCGGGCCGGGTTCGGCGAGAGCCCCGAGACGGTCCACCAGCGCCTCATGGACTTGTTCACCGCAGTCAAGACCCGATACAGCGACGTCTTCTCCAAGACAGACACCATCGAGATCGACCCTTCCAGCCTTGCATACGTCGTCGGTGAGCTTCAGAACGTCAGCATCACCGAGGCCAACAGAGACGCGGTCGGGGATGCCTTCGAGCTATTCATCGGGCCTGCACTTCTCGGCGCCCAGGGACAGTTCTTCACCCCTCGCAATGTCGTGAAGATGATGGTCGAGGTCCTCTCCCCGAAACCCGGAGAGCTCATCATGGACCCGGCCTGCGGCAGCGGCGGGTTTCTGATCATGGCCCTTGAGCACGTTTGGCGCGCCATCGAGGAAGGGGCTCGTAAACGGCGCTGGACCGCGGAGCGCGTTGCCGAGGAACGGCGCTACGTCGCCGCCCAATTCTTCCGGGGCATCGAAAAGGACCGCTTTCTGGCCAAGGTCACCAAAGCGTACATGGCCATTGTCGGCGACGGGCGCAGCGGCGTCCATTGCGAAAACAGCCTCCTGCCGCCGGCATCGTGGGACCCCGCCACGCAGCGCGACATCGCCCTTGCCAGCTTCGACGTCGTCCTCACCAACCCGCCCTTCGGCACCAAGATCCCTATCAAGGGCAAAGACGTTCTCACGCAGTACACACTCGGGCACCGCTTCGAGCGTAGCAAGACCGATCGAGCCGTCTGGGGTCCGAGTGAGGCCTTGCTCGACAGCCAACCGCCCCAGCTTCTCTTCATCGAGAGGTGCCTGCAGCTCCTCAAGCCAGGTGGGCGTCTGGGCATCGTGCTCCCGGAGAGCATTTTCGGCATGCCGACCTACACCTACGTTGTCCAATGGCTGCGGGCCCGAGCCACAATCGTCGGCGTGGTCTCTATGCCCGAGGACCTATTCCAGCCCCACACTCACGCCAAGACCTGTATCGTTTTCATCCGGAATTCGCCACCCCCTACCGACTACGATGTCTTCATGAGCGTGGTCGAGTGGTGCGGTCATGACTCGCGCGGCAACCCCACAGTCCGCCGCAACGCTGACGGCAAGGAGATGGAGCTCGACGACGTCCCTCACGTCGCGCGCCACTTCCGTGAGCTCATGGGAGACGTCTGGCGGGCATGAGGCGAGGCGCGCGGCTCGGTTTCACCGTTCCCGCATCCCAGATCCGCAACTCCATCTACACCCCGCGCTACTATGACCCGGAGATCGACGCCCGGCTCGAGGAGCTCGAGGCCACGCACGAGCTCGTCTCCATCCAGGACCTCATTGACAGCTCCGAGCTCCAACTCCGCCAGGGCCGGTACATCGACAAGATGCACTACGGCACGGGCCCGGTCCCTTACATCCGAACCTCGGACATCGCCAATTGGGAGCTCCGGGGCTCTCCCAAGCACGGTATCGCCGAGGCGGTCGCTAACGAATACCGGGCCTGGATGGACGTCAAGGAGATGGACGTCCTCCTAGTCCACGAGGGGACCTACCTGATCGGGACTCCGTGCCTGATCACCCGCTTCGACACCGACATCCTCTTCCAGCACCACCTGGCCAAAATGCGCTGCGTCGGGGAACGGCTTTCGGGGGCTCTGTTGATGGCCTGCCTGGTGGCACCCATCGTACAGCGCCAGATCCGCGCTCGGCAGTTTACCGCCGACGTCATCGACTCCATCGTAGGGCGGCTTCCCGAGGTGAAGCTGCCCCTGCATCGCAACTCGCAGCGCCGCCGTTCGCTCAGCGGCCTGGCTTACCGTCTCTTCGACGGCAGGGCCGAAGCGCGGGCCCGGGTCGCTGCCCTGATGCGCGGCCTGGACAATGCCTTGGCGACCGGAACGTGCGGCGAGCTGGTTCAGCGCATCGGGGACGAGGCGGTGACCGGGACCGGACACGTCGATTTCCTGGGGGCCCGCCCCGGCTCCGACTCTTTCACGGTGCGGAGTGCGGCGTTGCGCGGTGACGTGCTCATCCCGCGCTACTACGACCCGCGAGCCGGGGAGCTGCTCGCTGGCATGGCAGACCGCTGCACCCTGGTATCCATCGGCGAGCTGGCGGACAGCGGGGCCATCGAACTCCAGACCGGCGACGAGGTAGGCAAGCTAGCCTACGGTGGCGGCGACATCGCCTTCGTACGCACCTCCGACTTCGGCAACTGGGAGCTCGTGCACGATCCCAAGCAGCGCGTGTCCAAGGAGGTCTTCGACGAGTACGGGGCGAGGCAGTCGGCGCTGCCTGGGGACATCCTTCTAGTGCGCGACGGCACCTACCTCGTCGGCACCACCACTATCGTCCAGGAGGACGACGTCCCCATGCTCTTCAGCGGCGGGATCTATCGGCTCCGCATCAAGGACACCCAGCGGCTGTCGCCCTCGCTCCTGCTCGCTCTTCTCAACGCCCAAGTGGTCCGCCGCCAGATGCGAAACAAGCGGTTCACCCGCGATGTGATCGACACCCTGGGGCACCGCGTGAGGGAGGTTGTCGTCCCAATACCGAACCAGGCCTCGGAGTCCGCCGCCCTAGAGCGTTGCATGTCCTCACTGCTAGCGCGGCGCGCAGTCCTTCGTCGCGAGGCGACAGCCCTAGGAGACGAGGTGGAGGCTGTTTGATTGGGATAAGGAGCGAGAGGCCGCAAGCAGCTCGCCACAGGCAACGGGAAAGGGCCGCTGGGTGTGGGCAGGCACCCATGCACCCGCCCAGATCCATCTGCCTATCACCAGGGCCGAGCCGCTCCCAGATGCTAGCGAAGGATCTGCCACGGGGGAAGCCTAGGTTCCGCAGTAGCGAGAGGAGCCGAACCGCCCGTGGCGCGGTCGGGTCGAGTTCCCTGCACCCACCGCCCCCCCGAGAGGTCGCGTCGAGCATGGCTCCAACCTCGCGGCGCCCGGTAGGCGCCGACAGGCCGAATTGCGCGAGGCCGCGGCCCAGCCTTCGGCCGTCGGAAGGTCGGCCGACTTGGCGCGTCTGGCCCGCGCGTCAATCAGCCGAGGCCCCCGCGCCGCCTGTCGTCCGCCTCTCAGCCGTAGCGAGCGCCTGCGGCCGCCCGTCAGCTCGCTCGCGCCACCACCACCTCACCCTCCGCTCAGGTGCGGCAGATGACGGCACGAATTGACGCCACGTGACACACTATGTGGCCTCGGAGGGAGAATTGGGCGCGCCTGAACGTGGCGAGATCGTATTGCGATCCTTGTGGCTGCGCGTCGGTGATACACGATGAGCCTCGATCGCATTCCCGTGGCGCCCCCAGTTTTGGAGTGGGCGCGCAGGTCGGTGGGCCTGTCGGTCGATAACGCAGCCCGCAAGCTTCAGCTAATCCCCGCCACAGTGGAAGGGTGGGAAAGCGGTTCCGTTAGTCCGACAATCAAGCAACTGAGACGGGCGGCAGCTGTTTACAAACGGCCCCTGGCGATTCTTCTGTTGCCGACACCGCCAAGAGACTTCGACGCCATGAAGGATTTCCGACTCGCCGCAACGAGTGATTTGGAGCAAGCCTGGAGCCCCGAGCTGCACAGCGAATTCCGGCGCAGCCTGTCGCAACGAGAGGTCTTCCTCGAGCTCGCGGAACTATCGCCGCAGTCGGTAGCCGGTGCAGACGCCGTGCCCTTCAGAACGAATCGCCCCATCGGCGCCGAGGCGGTGGGGGCTCAGATGCGCGAGCTGTTGGAGCTGGATTCGATCCGGTCAGCATCGTGGGCGAATCCAGGAGAGGCGCTCAACGAATGCATCACCGCTGCGGAGACGCTCGGAATGATAGTCGTACAGACCAAGGGCATCGAACCTGCGGAGATGCGCGGCTTCAGTATCTCGGAGTGGCCGTTTCCCGTTGTTGCCCTGAATGGCAAGGACGCCCCGCGGGCGCGTATCTTCACTCTGCTCCATGAAATCTGTCACATTGGCCTCCATGCTGGCGGGCTCTGCGACCTTCATGAGCGCAAGATGGATGCAGGCCCTGACGATCGATTGGAGCACTTTTGTAACGAAGTAGCCGCTAGCGTTCTCATGCCGGCAGCGCCGTTCCTCGGACTCCCAGCTGTGCAACATGCGGCCGCCGACTATCGATGGTCCCTGGACGAACTCTATGCGCTAAGTCGCCGCTTTGGCGCGAGCTCGGAGGCCGTGTTGCTCCGGCTAGTGTCCTTAGGGAAGGCCACCTGGGACTTGTATTGGGAACGGGAGCCGGAGTTGGCACGAGCCTACGAAGAGGCACGCCAAAGGGAGAGGGAGCGGCAGCGTGAATCCGGAGGTGGCCCCTCCTACTACGTAGTGAAGGCTCGGGACTTGGGGCATGGCTATATTGCGTCTGTGCTTGACGCATTTCAGGCAAGGGCGATTTCATCCATGGATTTGGCCGACTACCTCGAAGTGCGATTTGACCAAGTTCCGAAACTCGCAGCGGCTGTCCGATAGAGATGAATCAAGCGTCGAGGATATACTCCGTCGATACCAGCGCCCTCATCGATGGGTTGGAGCGCTTCTACCGGCAAGACTCCTTCCCTGGGTTGTGGGAAGAGGTTGATAACCTGATCCACGCTGGCCGCTTTCTGATGTCCGACGAGGTCGTGGAAGAAGCAAACAAGTCGGATCTGGTCGCCAAGGCTTGGTGCGACGCTCGTGAGCCCGCGAGGTTCGTCGTCGCCACCGATGTCGTCGTGATTCGAGAGGTGCAGGCGATCGTTGCTAGGTATCCGAACATGCTAAAGAAGGGAAGGAACCGGGCCGACGCCTTCGTCATTGCCGTCGCTCGGCTCCGATCTGCCGCGGTGGTTACGGGGGAGGGCCACGACGGTAACGAGCGTCAGCCGAAGATCCCGTACATATGCGGGCACCTCGGCATTGAGTGCCTGTCCCTTCCGGAAGTCGTTTCTCTCGAGGGATGGAGGTTCCGCACGGCATAGGCCAGATGCCGCCGCCCCGTTTCAGTGGGACCCTCCGATCCATGAGCGCCGTCCTGCTGGCTCAACCTCAGATCCGGATGGTGGCGAGCCTGTTTGGGGCGGAAGCTGCACGGCGTAATGAAACCCCAGTTGCCACAAGTCAGTGTCAAGTCTTCGGAAGGCTCGGGGGTGCTGTGCGAGTAGCTCATCGAGAACAGCTCTGCTCATGTACGCGCGCTGAGCGAGCGTGTCGCCAGAGATAGGCACGCGGGCGCCTGCCAGCGCGCGGGCTATCCGCATCTCGGCGGTGATGGGCTCGGTGTCCGCGCGAGCGTGAGATGCGAGGTAGGCGGTCGCTTGCCCGTGTTGTCGCTGGGCTGTTGCAGCCACCGAGACAGAGAACTCCGCAGAGGTGGACAACGCCTTCACGATCGGCGAGGCGGCCGCCTGCGCGCGCCGGTCGGCATCCGATAGGTACCACGTGCAGCCCAATGCCAAGAGGGCGAGGGCGGCTATCGTGGCAGGCCGCCCGATGGCGGCCTCAGACGCGCGGTAGGCTCGCACCACTCGGGTGCCGACCGCGTAGGCTCCCTCGCTCACAGTGATGGTCGCAGCGTATCCAAGAAACTCGCACCTAGCTGCGTCGACAAGGGCCACTTCGTGCTTCAGCCAGTCGCGTCGCCCAATGCCCAGTGTCATCAGGTCGTTGTCCTCGGCCCAGGCCCGGACGCCGAGTAGCTCGCAGAGAAGTGCGAGCGAAGCATCAGGGGGGTGTCGCTGGCGGACTACGAGGACAGCACGTCGTTGCCCCACTGTGTCCGTGAAGTCGCCCACATCCACGACACGCAGGCGTGGCCGGTACTCCCCATTCCAGAGCTTCCACGCCGCGTCGTAGTTGGCACCTAGTCGCGTTGCATGGAACCTGAGATCGCGAGTAACTTCGACAGCGACCTGCGGGGTGGTGAATATTCGGACTTCGCCCGTGCGGAGAACCTGTCTCATCCGAGAGCTCGGGACGGGGTCGCGCAGGGTGCGGAAGATGTCATGGATGAGCGGCCCGGTATCCACCGCGCCGACACGAAGGTCCGGCCATGGCCGGGAGGTCAGAGCCATGCTTCACCTTGCAAAAGACGGCGCCCCTCGCGACCCTCATGGGCCGGAACAGATGTTCCATTCTAGAAGGTCCTGGCCGCAGCTCGCACCCTCCCGGGGGGCAGAGGCGGTGCCCCGCGTCGTGCGTGCGGGCCCGGCCCACGTCGTCGGGGCGGCGGCGGGGGGTATCGAGGCTTCGACCTCTACCGGAAGGCATCCCCTTTTCGCGACCGTTGGTCGATCGCCTCAGCGATCAGATCCACGACGCGGGATGGCGTCTTCCACTTCATCGCAAGGGTGTAGGGCTCGATCCTGTAGTCAGCCACGATATCGCGCAGCTCGTCGAGTGACAGTGCCGAGAGCCGTTCGCGGAGGCCCGCCGGGCCAACTTTGCGGAGGATGTCAAACGGATCGACCGACGCCGGCGACCGGCGTCGCGGTCTGCTGGCCAGGCCTCGTGGCTCCGGCGAAGACCGTGGTCCGCCGGGCGTCGCTAGCGCTCGCTCGAGATCTGTCAGGAAGCGCGGGTTATCTCTGGCCGCCTCTGTGATAGCCTGGAGAACTGCGTCGAGGCGAGCGTTGTCCGTCAATTCGCCGCCTTCATGATCTCTTCCGTGAGTGCGTAGTAGCTGTTGAACGTATCCCCGTAGCCCAGCTTCTGGCGCACGGTCCCAATCGCCTGGTACTCCGCCGCGGCGGCGAGGCTGTTGCTTTCGGGGATCTGCGCGTCGAACACCGGGATCTGGCTGCTGCTGCGAAGCCGGCGCGCCGTATTGCGGTGGGTCGTGCTCTGCTCCCGCACCTTGGTCAGGGCGATACCCAGCGGTCGGATTGGGATGCCGACATTCTGGGCGAATTGCGCAATCCGGGATTCGATTTGCGGAATGCCATACGTCGAAAGGATGTCCGGGATGGTGGGGATGATGTAGCCGTCTGCAATCCGCAGCCCGTTGAGGGTGATGAGCCCGAGATTCGGCGGGCAGTCGATGAGGACGTAGTCGTACTCATCGACGAGACCGCGCGTCGCGCGGTGGAGAATATCCGTTGGGACATTTGCAAAGAAGGGTCCGCTCGGCATCGTCGCCAGGCGGTCTTGCAGGCCAATGAGGTCGAGCGATGAGGGAAGCAGGTCGACCTTACGCGCCTCCTGAACTTTGCCGACGTTGCGTTGAAGGGCGCTCGCCAGCACGAATCGTTCGTCGGACCCGTCAGGTGCGAGCGCGTCGGCGAAGAGCCGTTCAAGGGTGTTTCCTGCATCGTTCAGGACTCCCCACCGTTTCTCGCCGATGAGCATAACCGTGGCGTTCGTCTGCGGATCGAGGTCGATGACCAACACGCGCTTGCTGAAGAATCCCGCCATGATCAGCGCCGTCGCGACCGTCGTCGTCGACTTGCCCACCCCGCCCTTGAGATTGATCGTCGCGATCGTTCTGCCCACCGTGGTCCTCCTGCGCCGTACCCAGCGCTCTACTTGGTCCTTGTCGAAAACCGGCCCCGACCGCAGCTCCGCTACGGACGGGGGGAAGTCGGGGTAGCGGACGCGCCAATTTGCTACGGCCGAGGCGCCCACGCCAGCCAGTCGGGCCACTTCCTGCAGCCCGATGAGATCGTCCCGTGCCAATCCAGCCGCCTCTGTGAACCGCTTTCACACTACTCGTCCCTGGGAGTGTGAATGATGTTCACGGCCGTTGTCAAGGGGCGTGCCCGAGGGGGAGGAGATGAGAGGAAGAGAAGAGCAAGAAGTCCCAGTGTCTCCTGCCGCCTGTACCAACTGCCATACCAACAAGAGGGCGGCGGAAGGCGGCTCCGGGGGCTCTCCCGAATACGCGGAGGCATCTCACGACCCGCCAGGGGAGAGTTAGGAAACCTCTGCTCTATCCACTGAGCTACGGGGGCCCGAGCGTCCTCTAGCTTACCCGGCCACGAAGCTCATCACGTCCGTCGCACCGAGCGTGCACGTGACGCTTGCCGGGTGCGGTTC
>Ga0182030_10013530_pt1 | contig 16220 bp, 8 predicted proteins | sample 812S3MmetaG_FD_121299 | JGI IMG/M metagenome (GOLD analysis project Ga0182030, IMG submission 121299) | Permafrost microbial communities from Stordalen Mire, Sweden - 812S3M metaG (Illumina Assembly) | ecosystem: Environmental > Terrestrial > Soil > Wetlands > Permafrost | place: Sweden...
CCACCCCCTCCTACTATATCTACTTCGATAATTCGGCTAACTGGCTTCCGTTATCACCGTCAACACCAACCGCTTATACCTCCGCTCAGACCACGGTTCCCACAGGCGCCGCCTTCATGGCAGTCGTCTATCTGAGCCGGATCGGGACGGTTGGCCCCACGACTACGCCGGCTTCGCTTCAGAGCAACGACATGGCGCGCGTCGTCGTTTCCTGGCCTCCCCCGACGTCTGCCCAGATTACCGCCGGGATGGCGCCTGCGGGCAGCGTCGATGTCATCTCCCAATTTCTGATCCATTAACATGAGCAGGTCACAATCCCATTCTCTTCGCGCGGGTTTCACGCTGGTGGAACTCATGGTGGCCATCGCCGTGCTGTCCATCATCCTCGTGGCCACCGGCCAGATCCTCAGCACCACCGCCACCCTGACGACGGTCAACAACAAACACATGGACGCGAATGACCAGTCCCGGATGGTCTTTGACCGGATGGCCGATGATTTCGCCCGGATGGTCAGGCGCAAGGACGTCGATTATATTTTCTGGAAGGCCGGGGGCAACGATGTCATGTATTTCTATACCGAAGGCGCCAGTTATTTCGATAGTACAACATTTTCACTCGCCTCAGGATACACGGCGGCCACCGGAGGATATATGGCGGAGAAGAACCCGGTTTCACTTGTGGGCTACCGGGTGAACAACACGCCTGCTGCGGCTGCGCCCTTGTATGTTGCGCCCTATTACCAACTGGAACGGCTTGGCAAGGCGCTCTCGTGGGATGGCGGGGCCTATAATTCCGGCCAATCCGCGAATAATTCCAAGCAACCGAATTTTATGGTTTTTCTTACCTATCCTTCAGCGGGAACGGACGTTCAGTCGGTTGGCGCTCCTGACAGCACCGTCCCCTATTCGACCGCCTTTTTTAATTCCACCCTGGCGGGAGCTTTTTCCAATAACTCACCAGCGACGAGACATCTTAATCCTGCAACTCCAACGGCAAATCAAACACCGACGGTGGGGACCGAGGCCAAAGCTTTTAATGACAGCACGGACACCTCGTATCGCACCGTGGGCAGCCAGGTCTTCCGGTTTGAGTACGCCTTTCAACTCAAGGACGGCACCCTGTCGGATGTCCCCATTATGTACGCGTCCGGCACCAACGGCATTCCCAGCAGCAACTTCACTAGCGCTCGTCCCATCACGGGCGCCAACCAACGCCCGCTCCCCACCAATGATTCTTCGACGACCGGAGGCAGTTGGTCGATCGGCTCACGCTGGTGGGACTCAACCAATCACATCGGTTACATCTGCCTCGACGCCACGCCTAATGCTGCCATTTGGCATGAGATCGGCATTCAGGATGTCTCTGCCATTATCGTGACCATTGCCGTGATCGACAAACAAGGCCTCACCTTTGTGAATGCGAACAGTGGGGACCTGAGTAAAATTGCGGCCAAATTGCTGGATTATAGCCCCACTGTAACTTGGCCCACAAGCACCTCCCCTGCCGGCAATCCCGCCTATCTTCTTGATCCGACCCAGACGACGGGTTGGGCTTACGCCCTTCTTCCCACTAGGACGGTTAGCACGACAGCGATAACCGGTACCATAAAGCTTCCGCAATCCATGATTTCCCAAATCCGTCTCTATCAGCGGTATTTTTACCTCAACACTTATTGATAATGCCTCCTATGAAGAATCCATCCGCCCGGCCCGCCGCCCATTCCCAGGGATCGGCCCTCCTCATCGTCCTCGCGTTTCTCCTGCTGTTGACGACACTGACCGTCGCCTTCCTTTCCCGCGCCACGTTGGAACGCCAGCTCTCCAACGCCAGCTTCAGCCAGGGCAAGTCCGACTTGGCGGGCCAGGGCGCCATCAACGCGATTATCGGCGATCTCCAGCAGGAAATTGTGGCGGGATCCAATGTCGGCGCGGGCACCACCATTCCCAGCGTGGCCACCGGCTATTATTACCCCAACAACCCGGCGACCGTCATTCCCGCCGTCGTCGGCTTTACCCCGGCGGCTGGAGTGGAGGATTTGCTCAAGATCAGCTACCGGAGCACGTCTTTTTGGCCAAGCTCAAGCAACACGACCGCGAGCAATTATAATGCTACGAGCGCAGGCTATTATAATGCTAATGCGGTTCCATCTCGCGCCGCGTCCGTTTCCACTGTCAATGATCCTTCGCTTAACAACCGTTTTGTATCCAAAGCCAGGTGGAACAAACCGCTCCTGATGAACCCCATCAATGTGGCAACTACCGTTACCGATTTCACCCCTCCCGCCGCATTTACCAGCAATCCCCCCGACTGGATTTACGTCGCGCCGGACGGGTCCAACCCTGGCTCCAGCAACGGCTCGGCATGGAGTTCCGCCATGACCGTCAGCGGCAGCACCCCCGTCACCCAGCGCTACGCCTACGCCATTTACGATGAAGGCAGCACGCTTGACCTGAATGTGGCGGGGAGTCCGATATCGACTACCGGAACTTCTGCTAATATCGGAAGTTACAGCAATAATCAGCCTTACAAAAATGCTCTCGCTTATGCCGACTTGCTGCAGTTGCCCTATAATGGTCCAGGTACCTCGACGTTGAGCGCCTATTTAACTACTGCTGCTCAGAAGGAAGCCTTTATTAATGCCATTGTCGGCTGGCGAAATTTTACCTCATCAGGATTAACCAGCACCAGCATCTTTCCGAACACATACCCGTTCAACTACATTACCACGACGACACCTCCAACCGGGACGGTGGCGAACTTTGATCAAAATGTTATCTTCAATTCCAGCGGCTTTCTCACCGTGAGCGGGACGGCGCCTCAGTACGGCCCAAACTTTAAAGGTTCCCGAAATCAAACCGACAATGCCTTCGCCAGCCGCCAGCAATTGCTCCAGTTCTTCCTCCAGGGTTTGGGGCAAAATAGCAACGGCTCAACTAATTTCCTCAGCAGCACCGGCCTCACCCTCGCCAATCTGGAAAATCTCATGCCCTATCTCGGCACCTTCAGCCGCGACATCAGCCAGCCGAGTTATGCGCCGCCGCCCTTGCTCTATAATGCGACCTACAATCCGTCCGGGAGCACCACCGGTCGCCCCGCAGTGCTCGTCTCAACTGCAGGAGGTAATAGTGCCGCACCGGATGTCAATGGGACCAGCCCTGCCGCGTCCATCGATAACAAGGTCAATCCCGCTTTTCTTGCCACGACCGTGACAACTAGCTTCACCCGCAACGATGGCAGCACGGCCATTGTGGGCGAGCCTTTGGTCAAGAAGCGTTTCGCCCTGAACCGCCTGGCCTGGATTACCTACAAGGGACCGAGCGCCACGGTTTACGCCTCTACCCCTACCGATGCAAATCTCGTGGCGTTGATGAATGACGGCATTCCCGCCTCTTTTTTGCAGCAGGGTACCGCCGCCAATATCCAGAAGTATTTTGGCCTCGATTGGGATGCGACCAACCATGTGTGGGACTACGATTATCACAACAGCGCAGGTGCACCGGCCACAGGCAGCAAGGGGCCCATTATGCAACTTGGCCTTATTGCGGCTTTAACCACGCCCCGCGATCCCGATTTTTTTGAACTGCTCAAGGCCAGCATCGGCGTCGGTTCCGTCGGCAAAGCCCTCCTCTATAGCAATACCGCCACCACCCCCACCAACGGCAACGTACCGGCGTCGACCTATCCCTATAGCTGGAACTATTATGCGGAAAGCTCCGTCGATTATCAGATTCTCCAGATCGGAGCCAATATCATCGCTCAATTCCAGCCCGCCAACTACGCGCCCCAGATTGTTTTTAATGACGGTCAGGCACAGTCGTATTCCGGTTCCAATCCTAGTGCTGGTCTGCGCACCATCGTGGGGGTGGAGAATTTGCCCTATCTGAGTTTAGTGACGAATGGCGCCATCCAGGTCAAGCCCACGACCAGCACGAGCTCAAACGGCGCGCCCGGCAACAACTTTACGAATAGCGGAATTGGCGCATGGTTGCAGGTGCCGGTGGTTTGGGATCCCTACGATCCGACGAGCAGTCTGAATGGCGGCTCCGGGCTTGGCCCCACCAAGTTCCGTGTCGTGGCGGATAGCACCACGCCCGATCAGGCTGTTGCCGCAGCGGCTGCAGGGTATACCTCTAGCAGTTTAAGCAATTACAATTCCTTTTTCGTTTATGGGACAACATACGGGTATAATTCTAATGCTGCCAGCAACTCGTCTACTTACGGTAGCAATAATGGCTATTATAACACGACATCGAAAACCACCACAGCAAGCTACGTGGATACTGTCGGGGATGGTTCGGGCATTGCGCAGAAGATTACAGCCAGCAACTCCGAGATTGATTTCACGGTGACGCCCGTAAAGTCGAACTTTTGTCCGGAGCCAGTCGCGCTCCTGCAAGCAGCAACCATCACGGACAGTAATACCAACACCATCTCCGTTTCCCTGGGCGCGAGCCATTTGCTGACCACCGACCTGGCCATCATCCAATTCCTGACGGGAAGCGGCGCAACCCAGGGTGTGCCCAGTGTCAACTCCGAGATGGGGAGCTTGCCGGCAAATACGACTCCTTACGTCGGTTTTTACCTGGGCGCATTTCCCCTTGCCTGGCTAACTAATGTAACATCACCGACGGTACCAGCGACATGTGTATTGATTAGTGGAAGCATGGCCGGCGGTAAGTGGGTTAATGGTGCTCACTTGGCGCGAGTATTACCGGGTGTATTAAACAATCCTGCCGGGGATCAGAGATCGTGTTACATGACCTACCGGATGCAATATCAGGATCCCATCACAACGACCAATTGGATCACTTACGACACCAAATACGGTCAGGCTTACGGTTCCCAAAATGGCTGTGGTGACTTTCCTAATTATGACAGCTACATGTATCTTTTCTCGCAAACCGACACGGGTTTCCCCGTCGATCCGCGGACCAGCCGCTTTGGGCTGCATTGGAATGGTCATATCTCTGACGGGGTTGCGAGTAATACTCCGCCGTTTGCGAGTAATAGTCCGGTCGACTGGGCCGATCAACCAGTCAGCAACGGTAATGTAGGTGCGGTGCCACCCGGCGGAACCCAATTTGTAGGCTCAACTTGGATCGACTCAGCCAATGGCATTATGTATTCCGTCCGTCCCGATGCCCGATCGGGATTCTACGCCACGCATAGCTGGCCTTGGAACCAGTATACTGTAAATACTCCAAATACTGCAATGAGCTCCTCCGCTCCAGCTTCAGGATGGATGGCAAATGTCGCCGTTCTGGATACCGCCCACCATAATATAATCCTTAGTTTCCCGGGCCTTGCTCCCGGTCTTCTCTCCCAAAATAACACCGATATTTTTTATAATTCCATTATTTTTGCGGGGACCGGGCAAGGCGGTGGCAATAGCACCGGGAATTATTTTGCCGATCCGGATGGGATCGTGCGGCGGGCGATGGGTGCGTATATACCTCTCGCTTCATCCGGCTGGTCTCTGCCTAATGGGCCTGCCGATACGACCGTGGGGCTTCCGGGGCCAGTGGCTTTTGCCGGCGATGGTGATCCGAGCATAACTGCTTACCCAGGTACGGTGCCGACGAGTCCGGCGCCGACGAGCCAGGCGCAAAGCCGCCCCTATTTCCTCCATCGTCCCTTCTACTCGGTCGCGGAACTGGGTTACGTCTTTTCGGACACACCGTGGCGGAACCTCGATTTCTTCACCGCCGAAAGCGGGAATACCGCCTTGCTCGATACCTTCTGCATCAATGATACCAATGATCCGGGTGGTCTCGTGGCGGGCAAGGTGAATCTCAACACCCGCCAGACGGCCGTGCTGCAAGCCGTGATTGCCGGAGGGTGCTTCGATCCCTCTTTCTACCCTCCTGCCGCTGGAAGCTCTCCAGGTCCGGTTGGCCAGATCGACTCGATCACGGCGAATCTCGTCGCCGCTGCACTGGTGGCGCGGACTACCGATACGGCCAATATCGGCAACGGCACGGGTCCCCTGCAAAACGTGAGCGAATTGGTCGGCAAGTATATGTACAGCGTCCCGATTTGGGGTTTAGGAAACCTTATTACCTGCCGAGACGATGGCACCCTTGCCTCCGGCACTGGATTTTACGACGGCAAGCTCTCCTACGCCGGGTTCAGCGGCGGGGTTTGGGATAATACAGCTTCTGCTCAACAATGGGGCGCCGCACACTGTCCTTATCCCAACCCTTATTCCACCAGCCCCAATCCCTACACCACCATCAGCGGCGGCGTCGAGGACTTCTCTGCAATGTCATCAGGAATTCGGACAGGAGCACCTAAATCGACCACCAATCCTGAAGATGTCTATGCGGCCTTGATGAAGTCCAGCTCGTTCACCAGCAACGCGAACCACAATGGCTCGAGGGAAACCGTCACCTATATCCAGCGGTTCCGGGAAGCACCCATTCGCGCCCTGGCGGCGGCAGGGACCACCCGCGTCTGGAACCTGATGATTGACGTCATCGCCCAGACCGGGCGTTTCCCGTCCTCGGCGTCGAGCCTGGCCAATTTCAACGTCGAGGGTGAACGCCGCTACTGGGTCCATGTCGCGATTGACCGCTACACCGGCAAAGTTCTTGATGAACAAGTTGAAGAGGTCAAAGAATGAAAATGCCCGCCATCGTTCCCTATTCTGTAAATAGGCATTTGTTACCATCAGCCAATCCTGAAGGGATTGGAATCACTCAGCCCAGGGTTGCGAGGAACGAGCTACCCTGGGTAGGTTTAATCAAATTCCCAACTCTGAAAGAGTTGAATCCAATCCGTCACAGACCCCGGTTGTCCTTGATTCAACCCTTACAGGGTTGGATCAAGATGAAGTTTACCCAGGGTAGGCGTTGCTACGCCAACCCTGGGCTGAGTGATCACAACCCCGTTGGGGTTGCGGAGGATTCCCTATTTTCATACCGCGTGGTGGACGAAGTTCATGGAGACTTGTTCCCAAGTTACATTACGAGTGTGGCTGCGGCGCGTCTTGAAGGAAGTAGGGAGAAGCACAGCTTCGCCGACACGCGCGTTCCCAAGTACAACTTGGGAATGAGGGATGCCTTCGCCATCGGTATCATGTTTCTGAGCACCCTGCTGTCGCTACCGGCCCAGGATCAGGAGTCATCGGCACAACAGATGCCGACAGGCCCGCTGCTCAAGCGGGTTTCCGCACCTTCTGAATGGACCGTCATCACTCAGGCAGCAGCCCCGCAACCGGGGGTGGGCAATGCCGGCTCTGGAGCAACCGGGACTCCGTTGAATCCTGCAAACCCTGCCAAACCAGCCAAGCCCAAGGTGATAACAGTCATTAAAGACGGGAAACTCATCTACGAAAAAACCGTGAACGAACATGGCGACGTGATCGAGGCATGGCACACTTCCGCCGCGATGGCGACCAGGGTCAATGCCAGGGATTGGACTGCTTTGCCTGGCGTTGGAAGTGATTTTTATCATACGGACTACTCCAACTCGGATTTCGCCGGATTCGACTGGATATCCCTGAACAATTTTGCGGGCAGGGGAAGCGTCCTGGGAAAGAAATGTCTCATCTTCAAAAGCAAGGTGATCATCATGGATGCGGAGGCTCTCCGGGTCGCCAGACAGAAGGCGCTTAACGAACTGGTTGCGCTGCATCCGGATGACTACTCTATCTCTTTCAAGGACGTCAACGACGATCAATTCAAGGTCGCTGTCGAAGCCGATATCGATGAGCAGACCCGTTTGCCGGTGAAGCTCACGTATCAAACCGCGGAAGGGACGACTACGCGCACTTACACTTTTCAAGCCCCCGCAAGCTCGTTGGACCTGCCGCCCGAAGCCCAACAAGCACTGAATAAATACGAGAAGTATTTGAAAGGCATGTCGGCACGAATAGCCCCGATCTGACTGCCCTATTTACGATTATGCCCAACTCCATCCTCAGGCAAACTCGCCTGGCGTTGATCGTTTCCCTTGTCTCTCTTTTGGGAGCTTCGACGCTTCTCGCCGCGGACTATCAATGGTCCGTCTCGGTTGATGTGCCGCCACGCTCGGCGGTAGATTCCGGTTATCCCCGGGCCTTTCTCTGGATTCCGCCTAATTGCAAACGGGTGCGGGCCGTCGTCCTCTCGGAGAACAACATGCAGGAGGAGTCGATCCTCGAAGACGCCAATTTCCGCAAGACCCTTTCCGATCTTGGTTTTGCTGAAATCTGGGTCACGCCCGATCTCGGGTCGATCCACTTCCGGTTCGACCAGGGGGAAGACCAACTGCTCGACAAGACGTTGAAGGCCCTGGCCGACGCATCGGGTTATCAGGAAATCGCCTTCGCCCCGCTGGTGCCGATCGGCCACTCCGCCACGGCCAGTTTCGGGTGGGACATCGCCGCGTGGAATCCGGGCCGGACGCTGGCCGTTCTCTCGATCAGCGGACAGTGGCCTTTCTTCAAGGACGTCAACATGAACGTCAACAGCAGTCCCGAATGGGGAGATAAGACGGTCGACGGCGTGCCGGGGCTCACCACGAAGGGCGAATACGAAATCGGTGGGAACACCGACGGCTGGTACTTCCACCTCAAGGGCGATTCCTTGAAGAAGCACCCGAAAACGGTCTTCACCCAGGTCGTCGAACCCGGCGCGAGTCACTTCAATGCCACCGACGAAAAAATCGCCCTCATCTCTCTCTATCTTCGCAAGGCCGCCCAATACCGCCTGCCCGCCGACGCGCCGCTGGACGGTCCGGTGACGCTTACGCCCATCGATCCCACGCAAACGGGATGGCTCTTTGATGGATGGCATTTGAACCAGGGCCCGGCGTCTCCCGCGGCCGCGGTCGCCGATTATCAGGGAAACCGGGACCAGGCGTTCTGGACCTTCGACGAAGAGATGGCCAAGGCCATCGCGGACTTCCAGTCCAAGTTTCAGAACAAAGCCAATGTTCTCGTCGGCTACAAGCAGAAGGACGGGTTGACGCCGCCCAGGCCCGATCATGGGATGGTCCATCTCAAGTTCGAGCCGCAGGATGACGGGCTGACGTTCAAGCTGACCGGGGGCTTCTGGGACACCGTGCCTCCGACCTCCGACGGGAAAGGCGCCGAATGGAACGGCTGGCTCGGCGAGGGGAGTAAGGTCAACCAGGGCGACCCGATCACCCATCCGCAGGGCGCGGACGACAAGATTGTCATCACCCGGATTACCGGCCCCGTGATTCAGACCGCACCGGATACTTTCGTCATCCATCCCTACCGGATCGGCACGCATGACGTGCGGAAATCAAACGACATCTGGCTCGCGGCGACCTGGCCGGGTGACGACACCACCAAGCGCATGATCCAGCAGGCGGAGTTGCAATTTCCATTGAGCAACGGGAATGGAACCCCGCAAACGATCACCTTCCCGGAAATTCCCGACCAGACCGCCGGCGCCGCCCCGGTCAAACTCGCGGCGACATCGAGCGCCGGGGTGCCCGTCTCCTACTACGTCCGCGAGGGCCCGGCCGAGGTTGCCCAGGATGGGACGCTGACCCTCACGCCGATCCCGCCCCGCAGCAAATACCCGGTGAAGGTCACCGTCGTCGCCACGCAATGGGGGCGCTCGCTCGACCCGAAGCTCCAAACCGCGCAACCGGTGGAACGGACCTTCTCGATCACCGGGCCGTCTGGGACGCCTCCTTAAAGCCGAGAGTCGTCTTCCAGTTGCAGATCCATGAATGAACCCATAAGATCACGGTATGAATGCCCTAGTCCGCATGCCCGGGATGTCTCCCGCGTGCCTGGCTGGGTTGCTGCTGTTGAGCTTCTTCGCCGTTCTTGAGCCGGGCCGGGCTGACCCTCCTTCCGTTATGGTGACCATCTGCAAACGGGCCCCCATCGAAACGCTCTCTCCCAGCGGTGGGGTGATCGGGGTTACCGAGGCCACGGTCGGCGCCCGTTACACGCTCGTGAGCGTCCAGGGTTCGAAGGTCATGCTCCAGGACTCATCCGGAACGCGCTACCTCATCGCGCTGGACTGCACCGATTGTCCGCCGCCGCCACCACCGCCGATTCCGGCGCTGACGAATCGTGCGCCTCAACTCGCGGCAGCCCCCACAGTCACCGTTTCCAACCCGCAACCCATCACTCCGGGAGAAATCTGGCCCGACGATCGCGGCAAGCACATCCAGGCCCACGGCGGCGGCATCATCAAAGTCGGCGATACCTACTACTGGTTCGGCGAGGACCGCTCCCAGGACAATCCGCCCGGAATCCCCGTCGTCGCCTGTTACGCCTCCAAGGACCTCGCCCATTGGCAATTCCGCAACCAGGTCGAGAAAGCCGACGACCCGGCCCATCTCGGGCCCGGCTGGTTATTGGAGCGTCCCAAGGTCTTCTATAACGCCGGCACCAAAAGGTATGTCATGTACGTCCACATCGATGACAAGGACTACCGGCTGGCCAACGTCGGCGTGTTTATTTGCAACACCATTGATGGCGACTACCAGTTCGTCAAAAACTTCCGCCCGCTCAACCACGAGAGCCGCGATATCGGCCAGTTCATCGACGACGATGGCTCCGCCTATCTCATATCGGAGGGTCGCCCTCTGGGTTTTCATATCTACAAGCTCTCCGACGATTTCATGTCGATAGATCGGGATATGCATCTTTTCCCGAAGGAACAAGGGGGCAATCTCGAGGGTGGGGCGCTTGTCCATTACAACGGCCTCTACTATGTTGTGGGGTCGCATATGACCGGATGGAACCCGAATCCAAACGTATATGCCACCGCTTCCAATCTCGAAGGCCCCTGGTCTGAATTCAAGGACATCGCTCCACCCGAAAAAAAAACCTACGGCTCGCAATCGACCTTCCTGCTCAAGGTCACCGGCAGCAAGACGACGAGCGTCATTTTCATGGGCGACTGGTGGAAGCCCAGCGCTCAGTGGGATTCGCGCTACCTCTGGATGCCGCTCGAAATTGGCGACGGCAAGCTCTGGCTTCCCGAGCCGAAGGAGTGGACGCTCGATGCCGGCACGGGGGAGGCGCAAGTGGGGTCGAACAATTCATTGAAATAACAAAATGCACGAACAAAGATCCAAACCATGGCAGGAAAGGTTCGTCCGCTCCGGTTACTTTTTCGGCGCGCTCCTATTCCATCTGATCCTCTTTTTGATGGTCGCCACGTGGGTGATTTTCAAAGCGCCGCCTCCGCCTCCGACGGATGTTTTTCACGGTGTGGCCGTCAAGGTGCCTCCCCCTCCGGTCCAGCCTCCGTCGAGCGGCGCCGCGGCGAACAATCCTCAATTTGAACCGCAGCCGGTGGTGGTGCCCGTCGTCACGCCGCCGAGCCTGATTACCACCGTCAACAGCAGCGCCTTCAAGGTGGATGCGTCCAAAGTCATGAACCAGGCGCTTAGTCACCTCAGTGACCAGATGGCGCAGGGCACGGGGCTTACCTCGGGAGGAGGAGGCACCAGCGGGACGGGAACCGCTTTTGGCTCTTTCACCGGCACCAGTAATCAACTCATGGGCTATTTCTATGACATGAAACAGACCGCGGATCGCAAACCGACCGGGATGACTCAAAAGCAATGGTGTCTCATCATGGCTAAATACATCGCCCAAGGGTGGGATGATTCATTGCTCGCGCCCTACTATAAAGGCCAGCAGGCTCTCTATATTGAATCTTTCACGATTTCTACAAGACTTTCTGAAGAAGGGCCGAAAGCTTTTGGCCTGGAAAATGAGGTTCAACCGGCTTTGTGGTGTGTTCACTACCATGGGAAAGTGATGGCGCCTAAGGAAGGCGATTACCGATTTATGGGATTTGGAGACGACTTGATGGCGGTCAGAATCAATGGCGCCCTTGTCTTGGATGCGGGGACAGTATCCGTGTCGCCCAAAGCGGATGTGCACCAACTTCTTCCGAATGTCTGGTCGAAATTTTATGGCCATGGCGCAGGGCCGCCCTATGTGCCGGGAATGGGCCCTGCAAATTGCCTGCTCAAGATGGGCTCCACCTTTCATATGGATGCGGCCAAACCCGTCGATATGGATGTGCTGATTGGCGATCAAGGTGGCAGCATCGCCTTCTTTTTGCTGATTGAGAAAGTGGAAAACACCTATGAGACCCTTCCCGACGGCACCCCCGTGATTCCTTTCTTTCAGTTGAATAACGGAGTCGCACCCACGTTTTCGAGCAATGAAGAACATCCGCCCTATAACATGATTCCCGAGCCTTGGACAGGAGCGCCCTAAACCCTATAGTGCCAATACGAGAAATCCCATAACATGAAAAAATCCCGCCTCTCCATTCTCGTACGCTGGCGTCTTGCGATCGCCCTCGCCGGATTGATCTTCGGAATCATCGGCGTGAATGCCACGCCGATCCCGGCTCAGTCCTGTGTCAAGGACGCGGCGGGCGTGACGCTCAAAATGAACCCCGGCCTCCTGCGGATCGAACCCGTCGGAGACCGGACTTTCCATGTCGTCTACGCGCCGGGAGACGCCCTGGCGAATAATCCCCTTTTTGCCGTGCAAAAGCAACCGGCCCCTGGGGCATTCGATGTAACCGAGACAGCCGATACCGTTACCTTGAAAGCCGCCCAATGCAGTATCGTGGTGGATAAAAAGACGGGATCCCTCTCCTTCCTCGATGCCGCGGGCAAGCCATTCCTGAACGAGACGGCCGACGGCGGCAAAAGCCTCACTCCCGCGACGGTCGGCGGCGTGGCGACAAACGCCGTGGACCAGAAGTTCATCCTCGATCCGCGGGAGGCGCTCTTCGGCCTCGGCCAGCAAGAGGGTGGAGTCATGAACTGGGTCGGTCATACGATTCATCTTCAGCAAAAGAACAGGGACATTGCGATCCCCGTGCTCGTCTCCTCGAAAGGCTACGGCGTTTTTTGGAACAATCCGGCGATCACCGACGTGAAGGTCTCCAAGGCGGACGATCCTTCTCCTGTCCTCGAATGGAACTCGGAAGCGGGAACCGGAATCGACTACTACGTCTTCTACGGTCCCGAAATCGACCAGGTCATCACGGATTACCGTGAACTGACCGGGGCCGCGCCCATGCTTGGCCGCTGGGCTTGGGGATTCTGGCAGTGCAAACAGCGTTACCATTCCCAGCAGCAGCTTCTCGACATTGTCGCCCAGTACCGGCAGATGCAGGCGCCGATCGACGGCATCATCCAGGACTGGCTCTGGTGGTACCCAAACCCGTGGGGCTCTCATCAATTCGCTGAAACGCGCTATCCCGATCCCGAGGGGATGATGAAGCAGCTTCACGACGAGAACGTCCATCTCCTGATCTCGGTCTGGGCGAAGTTCGATGTCGGCAGCGACAACGCGAACGAGTTGAACGCCGCCGGGGCGCTCTTCCCAAAGGTGATTTCCTATGTCTACCCTCCGGGCAAGGGCCAATGGTACGACCCCTTCAACCCCGATGGCCGCCGCATCTACTGGAACCAGATGTCGAAACAGATCTTCTCGAAGGGCGTTGACGGCTGGTGGCTCGACGCGAGCGAGGCCGAGTTCAGCGGCAAATGGGGCGAGTTCCGCGATTTCACGACGGCGGCGGGTCCCGGCGCGCTGGTCTACAACGCCTATCCGTTGATGCACACCACCGGCATCTATGAGGGACAGCGGGCCGAAAACCCGGACAAGCGCGTTTTCATCCTCACCCGTTCGGCCTACGCCGGGCAGCAGCGGAACGCGGCGGTGGCCTGGTCCGGCGACGTGCAGGGGACCTGGGACGTTTTCCGGCAGCAGATTCCGAACGGAATCAACTTCTCGCTCAGCGGCATTCCCTACTGGAACACCGACACCGGCGGCTTCGGCGGTGGCGGTAAGCCCTCCGATCCGAAATACGCCGAACTCTTCACGCGCTGGTTCCAGTTCAGCGCCTTCTGCCCGATGTTCCGCGTCCACGGCGACGCAACGGGAGACTGCGAGGAGCCGACCAAGAGGGACAATCCTGGCAAGGAGATGTGGCAGTTTCCTCCCGAGACGGAGAAAATCCTGATCGATTACGACAACCTCCGCTATCACCTGCTGCCTTACATCTACTCGGTGGCGTGGAAGGTGACCTCGGAGAACGACACGATGATGCGCGGTCTCGTCATTGACTTCCGCAACGACCCGAAGGTCTACGCTATTCCCGACCAATATCTCTTCGGCCCCGCGCTGATGGTGAGCCCCGTCACGCAAGAAGGGGCGCAGAGCCGGAAGGTCTACCTCCCGGCGAGTACAACATGGACCGATTTCTGGACCGGCCAGACCACGCCGGGCGGGCAGACGGTCGATGCCGCCGCGCAGATCCAGACGCTGCCGCTCTACGTTCGCGCCGGGTCGATCCTTCCCTACGGTCCGAAGGTCCAGTACTCTGCCGAGGCGGCTGATCCGCTCGAACTCCGCGTCTACAGAGGGGCCGACGGCGCCTTCACGCTCTACGAGGACGAGGGGGACAACTACAACTACGAGAAAGGCGTCTACGCCACGATCCCGTTTAAGTGGGACGAGAAGGCCGGCGTGCTGACAATCGGCGCCCGCAAAGGCAAATTCCCGGGGATGCTCGAAAGGCGGAAGTTCCGCGTTGTCTGGGTCGCGCCGGGGCACGGCGCGGGTCTCGATTCGACGGAGAAAGCTGATGCCGAGGTCGTCTACAACGGGTATAAGGTCGTCGTACACCCATCATTCTAAAATATATGTCCAATCCCAGATGCTTTTCGTTTTCAGATGGGAAGCGCATCTCCCTGCTCTTCCTTTTATCGATCTCACTCTTCGCATGGTCTCCTCAAAATAAGGCGTATGGGCAGGATCCTGGTTCTCCGCCAGCCTTTCATCCCGGCGAGGTTTGGCCCGATACAAATGGAACCGCAATCAACGCGCACGGTGGAGGTATTCTCTTCCATGACGGAACCTACTACTGGTTCGGTGAGCACAAGCTCGATGGGGGAGCTGGGGACGTCGCCCAGGTTGGGATTCATGTCTATTCCTCCAAGGATCTCTACGCGTGGAAAGACGAGGGGATCGCTTTGGCCGTCTCCGACGATCCGAAAAGCGACATCACCAAAGGGTGCATCATCGAGCGGCCCAAGGTGCTTTTCAACGCCAAGACCGGCAAGTTCGTGATGTGGTTCCATCTCGAATTGAAGGGGCACAGCTATGACGCGGCCCGAGCCGCGGTCGCCGTGGCGGACTCTGCAACGGGACCGTATCAATATGTCATCTCCTTTCGTCTCAACGCAGGAATTTTGCCGAAAAATGAACTGCAAGGAGGGGACATCAACACCTTCCATCGGGACTTCAAAGGGGGGCAGATGAGTCGGGATATGACGCTTTTCCAGGACGATGACGGCAGCGCCTACACCATCTACGCGTCGGAAGAGAACCAGACGCTTCAGATTTCAAAACTGAGCGACGATTATCTCGGCTCATCGGGGGAGTATATCCGCATCCTCCCTGGCAAGGCGAACGAGGCCCCCGCGATGTTCAAGCATAGCGGCCGGTATTTCCTGATCACGTCGGGAACCGCCGGTTGGAAACCGTGCGATGCGCGCCTCGCGACCGCCGACAGCATCTTCGGGAACTGGGTGGCCCAGGGCAATCCCTGCCAGGGGACTGACGAGCAAAAGAGGCTGACGTTTGAATCCCAAAGCACCTATGTCCTGCCGATCGCCGGAAAAAAAGATGCCTTCATTTTCATGGCCGACCGGTGGAGGGCGGGGAACCCCCTGGACAAACCGGGGATCGCCATCGACCGCCGTTACGTGTGGCTGCCGATCCAATGGGATGGCCAGGGCCTTCCGTTTTTGACTTGGAAGGAGAGCTGGAGCCTCGACTTCTTTGATTCGCCGGATTTCCCGCCTAGACTTTGATTTCAGCCGGGGGTTCATTAACGAAACCCATAACTACTACTCAAACCAATCGACAGCTTATCCGCTTCCCCTTATGCGCTTCTCCAAACGACTCGCCTGCATGACATCGATGCTCGGCACCACCCTCTCGATCCTCGCCGCACAGGACGTTCCTCCGACGAATCCGGCTCCGGCTGATCCGACACCTCCCGCCCCGATCCTCGACGGCTACCGCGCCGATCCCGATATCCGCGTCTTCGGCGACACCTATTACATCTACCCAACCTCGGACAAGCCGAACTGGAACACGACCGACTTTTCGTGCTGGTCGTCGAAGGACCTGATCCATTGGAAGAACGAGGGGATCATTCTCGACGTCGCGCACAACCTTTCGTGGGCGAACATC
>Ga0182030_10013533_pt1 | contig 16219 bp, 11 predicted proteins | sample 812S3MmetaG_FD_121299 | JGI IMG/M metagenome (GOLD analysis project Ga0182030, IMG submission 121299) | Permafrost microbial communities from Stordalen Mire, Sweden - 812S3M metaG (Illumina Assembly) | ecosystem: Environmental > Terrestrial > Soil > Wetlands > Permafrost | place: Sweden...
GGTGGGTTCGTTGCGGGCGGAGGCTGAGGCCCGGCGCCTCGAAGGCAACTATGGGCCGGGAAAATGCGAGCCCAACGGATTCAGAATCAAGGCGATGCGAGATCGGCCCGGCGGCCGGTGCGCTGCCAAACGGGCAGGCCGGAAGGTCGGCATGGGTGCCTGGGTGGTGATGGCCTGCCGGCATTCCCGCCATGGCGGCGGGACACAATTCCAGCGCGAACGGTACACCGTTCGCCGGCATGAAGCCGGCCGGAACGTAGGCGCGAAACAAGAGAAGGGCCAGCAGCAGCATGCTGGCCCGCGAACCTCTGCGCCGACAATTCACGGTGGCCCTCTGCATCAGGGATGCCTGGCTCCTAGGCCAGGGCGGGCGCCCGCACTATCGGGCGAAATTTCTTGAATGCCGCGATGCCAAATCCGATGAACAGGATCAGCACCACTCCCTGCGCGACGGCAAACGGCGGTTCCTTCTGCGTGGGCGCCAGAGCATGAAAGAACGGGATCTTCATGAACGACTGCACGACGAGAACGAAGCAATTGAAGTACAAGGACACTACGGCCGTGAGCACATACACGCCGCGCCACGCACCCGCGAGCTTGTAGGCGTAAAGCGCGAGTATCGCCAGCGCCAGAAATACCAGCGAAATGATGCCGATCACGTCTGCCGCGTCAAAGGGCGTGGGGAACATGAATCCGGTGACGCTCGTCGCGACGGTGGTAATGAGAAATAGAGCCGTCATGCCCGGCATGCGTTTTGCGCCCAACATTCCCAATACGACGACGATGCCGCTGATGATGGCGATCAGACTGATGATCACATGAAGCTGTGTGAAAGTTGCTAAGGACATCCCAAGAATCATGACGACCCGGCCCCCCTTTATTGGCTGGATAGCTTACCCCCCTGCAACGACGAAGAATACGCCGTTCGCGGGAAATCTTCAGCGCAGATAAGGAAATTCGCTGGTCGATCGGGGCTTGGCGATGTAAAACCCCTGGGCAAATCCGATCCCCAGGCGGCCCAATTCGGCCAAGACCTCCGGCGATTCCACCCGCTCGGCAATGGTTTGAATCCCCATGGCGTTGCCGACTTGGCTGATTGCCGCCACCATGCTGCGATCCACCGGGTCGCGAGTGACATTTTCGACGAATTGGCCGTCAATCTTCAGATAATCGACCGGCAATGTCTTCAAATACATGAACGACGACAGACCGCTGCCGAAATCGTCCAGCGCGAAGTGACAGCCCCGGTTTTTCAGTTCCCGCATGAAGTACACGACGTTGCTCAAGTTTTCGATCGCGGCGGTTTCCGTGATCTCGAAGCACATCGCGCCCGCGACCAATTCGCTTGAACTCAGTTCGGCGATCAGAAACTCGAGAAACCGTTCGTCGTTGAGCGAGGTGCCCGACAGATTCACCGCGACGGTGAAGGGCTTGACGCCGGATTCGATGCGATGAACCACCCGGTCGAGAGCTTGACGCACCACCCAGCGGTCGATCGACGGCATGATGTTGTAGCGCTCCGCTGCGGGAATGAATTCGGCGGGCGTGACAATGGTTCCTGTCTCATCGCGCAATCTCAACATCAGCTCGAAGTGATCGCGCTCATGCGGCCTTGAGCCGATCGGAACAATGGGTTGATAAAACAACTCGAAGCGGCTCTCATCGCGCGCGCGTGCCAGCTTCGAGACCCAATGCATTTCCCGATGCCGTTCAGGCATGTCGTCGGGCCGGTAAAGCTGGACCCGATTCCGGCCCGAATCCTTGGCCGCGTAGCAGGCCACGTCGGCCGCGCTCATGGCGTTGGCGACGGTGGGTATCTCCTTGGTGATTTCCACGATCCCAATGCTGGCGCCGACCGCCAGTACGCCGCCCTGCCAAGTGAAGCGATAGTCGCGAATGGCCTGGCGCATATTCTCCGCGATGCGCAGCGCCTGATCCCGCGCACAGTCCTGCAGCAAGATGCCGAACTCATCGCCGCCCAAACGCGCCAGCGTGTCGCCGCCGCGCACCCGCGACTGAATCACGCCGGTGATCTGTTTCAGGAGCAGGTCGCCCGCCGGATGTCCGCAGGTATCGTTGACGAGTTTGAACTGATCCAAATCCAGATACAGCAGCACGTGGCGCGCTTGTGCGTTCTGCCGCGTGTCCTCGACAGCGGCGTTGAGGCGGTTTTCGAACTCCCGGCGATTGATCAATCCGGTGAGCGCATCGTGGCTGGCCTGATAGTGCAGGGCTCGATGCAGCCGGCGCTCCTTGCTGACATCGTGAAACACCATGACCGCGCCGATTAGATTGCCGGCACGGTCGCGGATAGGCGCCGCCGAATCCTGGATGGCGATTTCCTGGCCGCGGCGATTCACCAGCACGGTGTGCTCGGCAAGCCCTAATAGCTGCCCCTCCCGAAGACAACGCGCCACCGGGCTTTCGCCGGCTTCCCGGGTGATCTCATCCACCACGGTCAACACATCTCCGATCAACAGGCCCTGCGCTTCACGGTTTTCCCAGCCGGTCAGGCTTTCGGCAACCGGATTCAAATAATCGATCCGGCCTTCCGAGTCCGTCGTGATCACCGCGTCGCCGATCGATTGTAGGGTGACCTGGGCGCGCTCCTTGGCCTGGAAAACGGCGGTTTCCGCTTTCTTGCGTTCGGTGATGTCGGACAGCGTGCCCTCAAAGCCGCAGACTCGGCCGTTCTGATCGCGCACCACGCGGCAATTGTCTACGACTACCAGCATCGAACCGTCTTTGCGGCGCATCACGTACTCTTCGTTGCGCAATTCGCCCTCGATCTCCGCGCGACGCGCAAAATTTTCGCGATCGTTGGGATACCAATACAGTGCGCCGGCGGGCACTTGATAGAGTTCCTCGGCGGAGCCGTAGCCCAGCAGATTCACGAAGGCTGGGTTGGCGACGAGAATGCGGCCGTCGCGCGAGGTTTGATAAACGCCTTCCATGACGCTTTCGAACAGGCCGCGAAACTTCGACTCGCTTTCGCGCAGCGCGTCTTCGGCGGCGCGGCGCTCAATGGCGATCCCGGCGATCTGCGCCATGCGCATCATGAGTTCGTGGTCGCGGGACGAGGGAATGCCGGTTACGCGGCGGTATACCGCGAACGTGCCGACCACTTGGCCGTCCGAGGCCACGATCGGCGCGGACCACGCGGCTCTGAAGGCGGCCTGACGCGCCGCCTCACGGCGATACTCCCAGAGGGCATCGGTTTCGATATCGGCGACGGTGACGAGGCGGCTCAAGTACACGGCGGCGGAACAGGAACCATAGCGGATCCCTATCGGCGCATAGTCCATGGCCTGCACAAATTCACGCGGCAGGTTTGGTGCGACGCCAAAACTCAAGGCCTGCTTGTCGCGCTCCAGCAGGTTCACCGCACAACAGCTCTCCGGCATGGCGCGTTCGATCAGTTCGCAAATCGCCTCGAGTACCGCCGGCAGCGGCGCGTTGGCGGCGATCTTCTCGAATACCCGGCGCTCTCCCGAGGCGATTGCCTCGGCACGCTTGCGCTCCGTGATATCGATGATGCTGGCCCTGAGCAGCCGACGGTTGGAACTGGGGAGACGGACGAATCTCACTTCGCAGGGAAAATTCTGACCGCTCGAATCGCAATGCACCCATTCGAACACCGGCACGGCGCCCGCCAGGGCGCTTTCAATGTAGCCGCGAGACACGCCGAAGGAAGGCGTACCGTCGGCCTGGGTCGCGGGGCTGATTTTGTCCGGCCCGCAGGCCAGCAGCGTCGCGCGGTTCATCTTGAAAAACCGGCAGGCGTTCTCGTTGACGTCGATGAACTTGCCCGCATCCACGTCGAACACAATGATCACCTCGGGAGCGTGTTCCACCAGCGTGCGGTAGCGTCCCTCGCTTTCGCGCACCGACATCTCGGCGAGATGTCTCTCCGTGATGTCGCGAATACACATGATGTAGCCGTCCCGCCAATTGAGCCTCGCTTTGCTGACGGCGATTTCGATCGCGACGCGGCTGCCGCCCTTGGCCAATCCCCATGTCTGCGTGGCGGCCAAGTCAACGTGCGTATCGTCGATCTTGGTGGCCAGGCGCTCGAGATATTCGCAAGGACTATTGGGATCGATGTCGGCGAACAGAAATCCCAAAGACCGGCCGAGTATCTCCGCGGCGGCGTAGCCGAATATCCGTTCTCCCGTGTGATTGAACGACTCGATGCGGCCGGCATCATCGACGGTGATGATGGCGTCTTTGACGTTGTCGAGAATCGCTTGGAGGTGTGAAGCGGTTTGCTCGCGAATTTCGCGAGTCATCGCCTGCGCCTCGTCGGACATGAGCTGCATGGAGCGCACCACGCCGCGCCGTTCGGCATCGAGCCGATCGTAATGCGCGCTGATGATTTTCAGGAGCCGGTCTAAGTCAGGCTCGCCGCCGCGCCCTCGCGTCTCCGCGATCTGACGCTCCAGCAGAGGGTTGATGATGCTCTCTGCCGGCTGCGTTGGCTCGCTGCGGATTGCAGCCGCGGTTTCGCGTGACAAGACCTAGGATCTCCCGCACCTGAATCGGTGCACCCGGCACCTGAATTCATCAGATGTTAGGGAGATCCCGGATGCGCGGCGTGACGGGTGTCTCGTTTCGGCCAATATTCCGTCAAATGCGCCGGGAGCCTGTCTGACTGCTAGGTGCCGGTTTCGCGCTCGGAGCGCTTGCGGTCGGTTTCCTTCAAATTGCGTTTGCGCAGCCGAATGGAGGTGGGAGTGACTTCGATGAGTTCGTCGTCGTCGATGAACTCCATGGCCTGTTCGAGCGAAAATCGGATCGGCGGCGACAGGATGACCGCCTCATCCTTGCCGGATGCCCGCATGTTGGTGAGCTTCTTGCCTTTCAGCGGGTTGACGACCAGGTCATCGAGGCGATTGTTCATGCCGATGATCATGCCCTCATACACCTCTTCGTTCGCTCCGATGCACAGGCGCCCGCGCTCCTGCAAGCTGAACAAGGAATAGGCCAGCGCAACGCCTTGGCCGTTGGAGATCAGCACACCGTTCGGGCGCTGACCCAACTGGCGCTGCACGACCGGCCCATAGTGATCGAACACGTGATGCAGCAACCCGGTACCGCGGGTCATGGTGCGAAACTCGGTCTGAAAACCGATCAAACCGCGCGAGGGAATCATGTATTCCAACCGCACGCGTCCGCGCCCATCTGCCTGCATGTCCTTTAGATCGCCGCCGCGGCTGCCCATCGCCTGCATGATCGCCCCCTGGGCATCGCTATCCGCGTCGATGGTCACTTGCTCGATCGGCTCGTGTGCGGCGCCATCGACTTGCTTGATGACCACGCGCGGCCTAGAAACGGCCATTTCGTAGCCTTCACGCCGCATGTTCTCGAGCAGCACGCCCAAGTGCAATTCGCCGCGCCCGAACACCACGAATTTATCCGGATCTGCCGTCGGCTCGACGCGCAGGGCGACGTTGTGGATGGCCTCGCGTTCCAGGCGCTCACGGATCTGCCGGCTGGTGACAAATTTGCCTTCGCGGCCCAAGAAGGGCGAAGTATTGACCTCGAACGTCATGCTGATGGTCGGCTCATCCACGGTGAGACTGGGCAGCGGCTCGACCGTCGCCGGGTCGCACAATGTGTCGGATACCTTAGGTTCAGAGATACCCGCGAAGGCCACGATATCGCCTGCGCCGGCCGATTCCACTTCGATGCGAGTCAGGCCGTGGAAACCCAGAATTTGCGTAATCTTTTCGGAGCGCTGCTTGCCCTCGCGAGACACGACGGTGACGGTCATGCCGCGCTTGAGGGTGCCGCGTTTGATGCGTCCGATGCCGATGGCGCCGACATAACTTGAGTAGTCGAGCAATGTGACTTGCAGCTGCAACGGACCGTCCACGTCCACATCGGGGGGCGGGCAATGTTCCACGATGGTTTTGAATAGGGGCTGCATGTCGCCGTCGCGCACCGTGGACTCGAGCCCCGAGAACCCGCGCAGGGCCGAGGCGTAAATGACCGGAAAATCCAATTGCTCGTCGGTCGCGCCCAGCCGGTCGAACAGGTCGAAGGTCTGATCCAGAACCCAGCCCGGCCGAGCTTCGTCGCGATCGATCTTGTTGATGACGACGATCGGCCGGAGCCCGTGCTTAAAGGCCTTTTGCGTCACGAAGCGCGTCTGCGGCATGGGCCCGTCCACCGCATCGACGAGCAGCAGCACGCAATCGACCATGGCCAGCACCCGCTCGACCTCGCCGCCGAAGTCGGCATGTCCCGGCGTATCCACGATGTTGATTCGATAGTCGCCCCAGGTGATCGCGGTGTTCTTGGCAAGGATGGTGATGCCGCGCTCGCGCTCCAAGTCATTCGAATCCATGACGCGTTCTTGCAGGTCCTTGCGCGCATCGAGCGTACCGGACTGGCGCAACAGTTGATCGACGAGCGTGGTCTTGCCATGATCGACGTGCGCGATAATGGCGATGTTGCGAAGTTTCTGAGTCACAGTGGGACCTAAGGGAGTAAACCCACCATTATAGAGCCTTCGGGATCAGCCTGCCCCGGTTTCAACGATCGGCGATGATGGGGATCGAAAAAACCCTTTGATCGGTGACATCGTCGTGCTTGAGCGATACGGTGATGCCGACGAGCAGCACGCCTTCGGCGTTGGGCGTCACATTCACCGTTTGGCGATAGACCTTGCCGGCTTCTTCCGCAGGGATATCGAACTGAGTTGCGCCCGGCGCCACGGTTAGCCCATCGGCGCCGTTTACTTGAATGGTGGCCGGACTCGCGGAAATTTGCGCGATCAGGGCCAGATTGATCTCCAGCATTTGCCCGACTTTCGGCCTCTGGCTCAAGTCGAACTTCAATTCGACCGGCACCAGCGATTTGCCCTGACTCGCCGCCTCCACCATGCCCGCCGTTTGTTCCGCAGCCGTGGGGCCGCTCTTGGCGACGATCGGGGTCTTGGGCTTGACGCGCGCCGCATCATTGGGCGCGGGCGCGGAGCTGGTTGTTGAATCGCGGTTGCACGCGCTCAACGCCGCTACTGCACAGAGCAGCAGAACTTGGATGCTCGTCATCCCCACCGTGTCGCCAGCCATCTTCGTATCATCACTAAATATGTCACCAATCACAACGTGCGACCGTCACAACTCCAACGGCGGCTCGAGTACGGCCGCCAACTGATCCTCCAGCGAACGGTAATGCTGCTCCCAATAACGCGGCTCGGCAAACCACGGGAACGCCTTGGGAAACGCGGGATCATGCCAGCGGCGCGCCAGCCACGCCGAATAGTGGATCATCCGCAGCGCGCGCAGAGGTTCTATCAGGGCAATCTCACGTCGATCGAAGGGCAAGAATTGCTCGTAGCCTTTGAGTAAATCATGCAATTCCGTGCGCATTTCCTCATTGCCGCCGGAGAGCAGCATCCACAGGTCCTGGACCGCGGGACCGGTCAGGCAATCGTCGAGGTCCACGAAGTGCGGCCCCAGATCGGTCCACAGGATGTTGCCCCGGTGACAGTCCCCGAGAATGCGCCCCAGCCTCGCCCCGCCCCAATTCTGCGCTCGAGCCTCCACCGCCTCCAGGAGTTCGTCCGTGAGATCCGCGTACTTTGTCGCCAAATAATCCGGCATCCATTCGCCGTCCAGCACAAAATCGCGGGCGTTGCGGCCAAGATCGTCCATGCTCAAGGAAATGCGCTCGTGGAAGGCACCGGCGCGGCCCACGGCATGGATGCGCCCCAGAAAGCGGCCGACCCATTCCCGCTCATCGCTCGTACCCAGCTCCGGCCAGCGCCCGCCACGGCGCGGAAAAACCGCGTAGCGAAAGCCATGATGCACATGCAAGGACTCGCCCCCTCGCAGCAACGGCGCGACCACGGGAATCTCCTGGGCCGCCAGTTCGCCGGCGAAAGCATGTTCCTCGCGAATCGCGGCATCGCTCCAGCGGCCGGGCCGATAGAATTTGGCGACCACGGGCTCCGCATCCTCGATGCCGATTTGATACACCCTGTTTTCGTAGCTATTGAGCGCCAGCACCCTGCCGTCGCAGCGGAACTCGAGCGCTTCGATCGCGTCCAGCACGGTCTCGGGAGATAGGTCGGAATACGGCGCTTCGCTGTTCATGCCAATCAATTCTACAGATACGAGCCGGTCACTCCTTTTTAACTCCTACACGCTGCTAGAATGCCGCCCATGCGATTGCCCCGACCCAAGTCACTGAGCGGACTCATGCTGATCGGATTCACGGTCGTGGCTGCCCCGCTGCTGTTTGCAATCGTCAACGCCGCCGTGCAAATGAATCGCCTGTCGATTCGCAGTCAGCAGCTCGTGGTTCACGGCATGCAGGGTACTCGCAACAATCAGCGCATGTTCGAGGAGATCGGCGCACTGGAGCGCCAAGCGCGCCTCTATCAAATCATCGGCAGCGCGGATCTGTTGGAGGTATACGCGCGCCATCACGCGCGGTTGGCCACCGCTATTCACGAGCTGCTGACGCTGCCCTTGGACGAGGAATCGCAGGAAGGCGTACGCGCGGTGGAGTCTAAAGCCGATCAACTGCTGCAGGATTTGCGGCACGCCGCGCCGAATTCGACGCATATGGCGGATCTGATCGGCAGCTTTCCGCAGCTGTCGGACGCGGCGTCCAATGTATCGGATCGGATCAGCCTGCAGATCGACCGCGAAACGGCGAGCCTGGAATTGGCGACGCAGCATGCGCAGCAGAATCTCGTCTGGCAAACGCTGCTGCTCGTGCCCATGACGCTCGCCGTGGTCGGCGTGTTCACGTATTTGTTCGGCAGACCCATCAGGGCGATCGATCGGGCCATCAGCGAGTTGGGGCGCGGCACCTTCTCCAGACCTATTGCCATTCGCGGACCGGCGGATCTCGAGCGGTTGGCGGCGCAGCTGGAATGGCTCAGAGGGCGCCTGCTGGATTTGGCGCAGGAAAAGAACCGGTTTCTGCGGCACATGTCGCATGAATTGAAAACCCCGTTGGCAAATATTCGCGAGGGAACCGAACTGTTGATGGACGGCGCGGTCGGTGAATTGCAAAGCGGCCAGCGAGAAGTCACCGCGATCTTGCGCGAGAACGGCATGAAGCTGCAGCGGCTCATCGAGAATTTGTTGTCCTTCAGCGCTTGGCAGGCTAAGAGCGTCGGACTGGAGATTTCCGAATTCAAGCTGCGTCCTTTGATCAAGAGCGTCCTGGAGAATCAGCAGCTCACTCTGGTGGCGCAGCGCGTGCGCCTCGATGTGCAGGTGGAGGATCTCATGCCCTTCGCGGACCGCAGCAAGGTTCGGCTGATCCTCGATAATTTGCTGTCCAACGCGGTCAAATTCACGCCGCGCGGCGGCACGATTTCCCTGCACGCCCGAGCCGAGCGGGAACAATTGCTGTTGGATGTCATGGACAGCGGACCGGGCATTCCGGCGGATGAGCGCAATCGGATATTTGAGGCCTTCTATCAGGGAAAAACCCCTCAAGGCGGGCACGTCAAGGGAACTGGCATCGGGCTTTCGGTAGTGACGGAATTCGTCAACGCCCACGGCGGCAGTATCGAGATCCTCGAGTCCAAGGCGGGCGGTGCGCATTTTCGCGTGCGGCTACCCTTGCGGCCGACAGCACCGGCTACACGTGAAAAAGCTCATGCCGCATAGGAGAAGCCGCATCGCAGCATGCGCCCTGGCAGGCGTCTGGATCAGCGGCTGCGGCTTGCTGGGAACGACGAAACCGCCCGCTCCGGTCGTGCAGGAGGGCCCGCAACCCGACATCGGCCCCATTGCACCGCTCTTGGAAATGATGAGCAATCTCCCGCAGGGCGATCCTGCCCGGCAAGCGGAAGTATTCCAACGCGCCAAGGACGCGGCAGAGCTGCAGCCCACGACCAGCAATAAGCTGCGGTATGCGCTGGCTTTGGCGACGCCGGGCTACAGCGGGGCGGATCCCGTCGCCGCGCAGCGACAGCTGGCGGAACTGCTGGCGAGGCCTGAAACTCTTCTGCCTGTGGAGCGTCTTTTGGCCGCGGTTGAGCTCAAAGAGGTCGAGCAGAGGCTGATACTTCAGGCCGAAAATGCCCGCATGCGCGACGCGGTGCCCAATGATTCGCACGAGAAACTACAGGCCCTGAATCGCCGTCTGGCGGCAGAGGCGGACGAAAATGCGAAGTTGCGCAAGGCCTTGGACGAGGCTAGGGCTAAACTTGAGGCGGTAACACATATCGAGCAACGATCTGTCACCGACCGCGGAACCGGCGCCGCCCACACGCCATAAACGGACACGGAGAGATTGCACTGAACGCCTATTCCATTGCCGCCACCAGCCCGTTGTCGCTCGGCTTGATGTCGAGCACACGCGAGTCGCTAACACCCCAAAAGCGCAAAGCCCGCATCCTGGTCGTCGATGACGACCCCGGCCTGCTGCGCCTGTTGACGATCCGCCTGCGGGCCGAGAACTATGAGGTTGAAGCCGTCGAAAGCGCGGCCGCCGCGCTTGCCGCCTGTGTGCGCTTCAGACCGGATCTGGTGATCACGGATCTGCGCATGGATCAGATGGACGGCATTGGGCTGCTCAAGGAACTGCAAAGCCGCTGGCCGGGCTTGCGGGTGATCATTTTGACGGCCCACGGAACGATTCCCGATGCGGTGCATGCCACGCAGAGCGGCGCATTCGGTTTTCTCACCAAACCGGTCGATAAGCAGGAACTGCTCGATAACGTGCAAAAAGCGCTCAAGGTGTCGGGCTTCGCGCATGTGGATGAGGACTGGCGCGCGAACATCATTACGCGCAATCAGCTCATGGAAGATAAATTGGCTCAAGCCAACATGGTAGCCGGAACCGATGCGCGGGTATTGCTGACCGGCGAGAGCGGAACGGGAAAGGAACTGCTGGCACGCGCGATTCACGAGGCCAGCCCGCGCCGCAATAAACCCTTCGTCGCCATCAACTGCAGCGCAATGGCCGAAAACCTGCTGGAATCGGAACTCTTCGGCCATGAGCGAGGAGCATTCGCAGGCGCGACGCGCGCTCAGAAGGGCCTGTTCGAAACCGCCGACGGCGGCACCTTGCTGCTGGACGAGGTCGGCGACATGCCGATGCGGCTGCAAGTCAAATTGCTGCGCGTACTTCAGGACAACACGATTCGCCCGGTGGGCGGCGCGGATGCCGTGCAGACCAATGTGCGCATCATTTCCGCCACGCACCGCGACCTGCACGAGTTGATGGTGGCCGGCGCATTTCGCGAGGATTTGTACTACCGGCTAAACGTGGTGCACATCGAGGTGCCTTCGTTGGGCCGGCGCCGCGAAGACATTCCGTTGCTGTTGGCGCATTTTCTCGAGCAGATCGCCAAGGAAACCGGCCAGCGCAAGATCTATGCGCCGGAAGCGGTGGAGCTTTTGGCAACGGCTGAGTGGCCCGGCAATGTGCGTCAGCTCTACAACGTCGTGCGGCAAAACGTCGCGCTGTCGCACGGCCCCATCATCACCGCGGAACTGGTGCAGCAATCGCTCGGTGGGAATCCGACCCGGCTACCCTCGTTCGACGAAGCGCGCGATGAATTCACGCGCAATTATCTGTCGCAGATTTTGCAGATCACGACGGGCAACGTGAGCCAAGCGGCGCGTCTCGCGAAGCGCAACCGTACGGACTTCTACAAATTGCTGTCGCGCCACCAGCTGCTGCCGGACGACTTCAAAAAGGGTTAATTCGCCGCTTTCCGCCGGCCCGCGCCCGGGCCGGCGTAGAATTCAGAGATCGAGGCAACCACGGCATCCAGCTGCGCCTGCTCCAATTCGGGGTAAATCGGCAACGCCAAAGTTTCCTCGGCGGCAAGTTCGGATTCCGGAAAATCTCCGGCGCCATGCTTCAAATAGGCGAAACACTTCTGCAAGTGCATCGGCACCGGGTAGTAAATCTCGGTGCCGATGCCGCGCGCGGTCAGAAAATCCTTGAGCGCATCCCGATTCTGAACACGCACGACGTATTGATTAAAAATGTGTCTGCCGTTCTCGGCGGCAGACGGCGAAGCGACCAGATTCGCCAAGCCGGAAGCGGCCAACGCCGCGCTGTAAAAGGCGGCGTTGCGCTGCCGCGCCGCGGTCCAACCGTCCAAATACTTCAACTTCACGCGCAGCACCGCGGCTTGCAGTTCATCGATCCTAAAATTGCCGCCAATCACCGCATGAAAATACTTTGGCTTGCCGCCGTGTACCCGCAGCACCCGCATGCTCTCCGCCAGCGCCGCATCATTGGTCGTGCACAAGCCGGCATCGCCGAAAGCGCCCAGGTTCTTGCTGGGAAAAAACGAGAAGCAGCCGATATCGCCGATCGACCCGACCCGCGTGCCTTTGTACTCCGTGCCGATGGCCTGCGCGGCGTCCTCGATGACCTTCAGGCCATGCTGCCTGGCTATCGCCATCAGCGGATCCATGTCGGCCGACTGGCCGTAGAGATGCACGGGCATCAGCGCCTTGACGCGGCCGCCGGTAGCGCGGTTGATGAGCTGGCCGCCTTGCACGCTGCACTGCCGATCCACGAAATTCCGCACGGCCGCCGGCGATAAATTAAATGAGACGGGGTCGATATCGCAGAATACGGGCCGCGCGCCCAAGCGGGCGATCGTCCCGGCGGTGGCGAAGAAGGTAAAGGGCGATGTGATGACTTCATCGCCGGCGCCTATGCCGAGCGCCATGAGCGCGAGCAGCAGCGCGTCCGTGCCGGAAGAGACGCCGATGCCGGCCGCCGAGGCGCAATAGCGGGCAACCTCCGCCTCCAGGCCAATCACGTGTTCGCCCAAGATAAATCGCTGGCTTGCGCATACTTGCTCGATAATCGGCATGACTTCGGAACGAATCTGCGCGAATTGAGCCTTAAGGTCGAGTAATGGAACGTTTGTCATAGCTGCCTAGAATATCATCGCTTTAAGACCCGCCGGCTCCGCGTAAAGGGCCCGATTTAACTTTTGTAGATTCAGGTCACGCATAAATCATGAACTTGGCCGATAATGGACCGCGCTCATTGAGCCCCGTGCCCATATTGAGCTTTTAAATTGCGCCCCAAGAATATAGCGCAAGGCGTTCGCGCTCCAACGGATTCCAGATGCCCCAACCGGTCTTATTAAAGCAAAGTTTTCTCATCGCGATATTGACCGGAATTCAAGCGGTGGTGCCCGCCGTAGTTGCCGTCGCCTCGCTGTACACGACCATCATTCTGTTCGGCGACAAATTCGACCCTTCCTCCGCGGCCATCGTCATCGTGGGCGTGCTGTGCCTGGTCTTGGTTCAGCCGCCGCGCGAAGTCAGCACACAACTGACCTCGGCTCGGCTCTCGGCGGTTGTGGATGTGATCTTACGCTGGCTACTGCTGCTTGCCGTGTTGCTCGCGGTCGGCTACGTCACCAAATCGCTCAACGGCTATCCGCGGCGTATTTTCCTCACGTGGGCAGCGGTCACGCCGGTCGTATTGATAGCGGTCACGCTGGCGATGCAGGAAATCATGCGCCGGTTCTTGATGAACGCTTTCGATACCCGCAGCGCCATCATCGCCGGATATAACACCAGCAGTTTGGAACTGGCGCGGCGTTTGAAGAGTAATCCGGGCATGCGCGTGGAAGTGACCGGATTCTTCGACGACCGCAGCAGCGATCGGCTTGGCATGGAGGCCGACACCAGGCTGGTCGGCTCCTTGAGCGACATGTCGCAATATGTGAAAGACAACCGCACGGATGTCATTTTCATCGCCCTGCCGATTCGGCATGTCAAACGGGTGATGAACCTCCTGGACGGCCTGCGCGATACCACGGCGTCGATTTACTACGTGCCGGACATCTTCGTGTTCGACCTGATTCAGGCGCGCTCGGGCGAGATCCACGGCATTCCCGTCGTCGCCATGTGCGAAACGCCTTTTTACGGCTATCGCGGCGTGGCAAAACGGGTTACGGACGTGGGTTTATCCGCGCTGATCCTGCTGCTGCTGCTGCCGCTGCTGGTGCTCATCGCCATTGTGGTCAAGCTCTCATCGCCCGGGCCCATCATCTTCAAGCAACGCCGCTACGGCTTGGACGGCAGAGAGATCGCGGTCTACAAATTTCGCACCATGCGGGTAACGGAGGACGGCGCGGAAATTCGTCAGGCGTCCAAATCCGACAGCCGCATCACCCGTGTCGGCCGCGTGTTGCGCCGATCGTCGATGGACGAATTGCCGCAGCTGATCAACGTGCTGCAGGGCCGAATGAGCTTGGTGGGTCCAAGGCCCCATGCCGTCGCCCACAATGAAGAATATCGAAAGCTCATCAAGGGCTACATGGTGCGCCACAAGGTATTGCCGGGCATAACCGGTCTTGCGCAAGTCAATGGTTGCCGCGGCGAGACATCGAAACTGGAAGAGATGCAAGAGCGCGTGAATTACGATCTCGATTATCTGCGGCACTGGTCGCCGATGCTCGACATCAAAATCATTCTGTTGACCGCCGTCAAAATATTCCGCGACGAGAAGGCGTATTGAACGCGGGGCTGCCTCATGAGGGCGGCCCAGCGTCCGGGCGGCCCGACCGCTTAAGGGCGGCCCGGTAGGGCGACGCCGGTGGTGACGAACTCCTCGTGAAATAAATACCGGCCCTGCAGCGGCAATGCGGCATGGCGCGCAAGCGCAATGCCGCGGTTCGCGTGGATTGCGAATGTTCCCCGCGCCGCTCCCCATGCCGGCGCGATAGTCGCGTCGTGAAAATTTAGGCGTTCGTGCACCAGCGGGTATTGGCACTTGTAGAACGCCTCCTTGGCAGAGAATATCAGCGTTGCCGCGGCGGTTTGCTCGGGTCTGGGCAAAGAGCGCAGCCACGCGGTCTCAGAGGGCGTGCAGATGCCGCGCCAAAGTTCCTCCCTGACGCTTCCGGTTATCTCGGAATCGATGCCCACGGCGCTTAAAGCCTCTTTCCTCGCGACGACCGCGGCGCAGAAACCCGCTGTGTGCGTGATGCTGCCCACCAGCGAATCGGGCCAAAGGGGCCGGCGATCGTCGGCGACTTTGATGGGAAAATTCATGATGCCGAACTCCGCCAGGAGCCGGCGCGCGCACATCCTGCCTGCGGCGAATTCCTGTACGCGCTTTTCGACCGCGGTGCCAAAGTGCTGCCTCTCCTCGGGCCAGAGTACCTTAGGGTCGCCCGGTTCACGCATTTCGGCGGCGAGCGCGCCGGGCGGGAACAGCTCGCTCAAACTCATGGTCAACTTCGCGGGATTGGTTTCGATGATGTACTTGGGTTCACGGAAGTGACGCGCATTTTGACAGAATGCCACGGGAGCCTGTCTGAGATTCCCCGCCGGCGTTGTCGGGGCGCCGCCTGCCGCTGCTAGAATGCCGGCAATGAGTTCCTTGTGGGAATCTGTTTCGCAATCAGGCGAGCCCGGCATATTTCACGGCCGCGCCGGGTCTATTGCACTTTCAGACCTTGCGCGGGGTTCGATCCTGGGCGGCAGGCTGGAAGCATTTCGCGGCCGGTCCGTCGTACTGGCAATGCGCGAACAGCTCGCCACCGCGGTCGCACTGGTGGAACTCGACGGCATCGCGCGGCGGCTCGTGCTGTGCACACCGGACTTGACGCCTGAGCAACTGGCGGCCGTCTGTGCGGCGGCCGAAGCAGAGGTGGTCCTGGACAGTGTCTCGGCCGCGCCCGTCCCGGAAGACCTGCATCGCCGCCGCACGCAGGACACGGAATGGGTACTTTTGACTTCCGGCACGACGGGTGTGCCGAAACTGGTTGTGCATTCCTTTGACAGTCTCGCCGGGGCGCTGCCGCGCCATCCAACCTCCGTCAAGCCCATGGTCTGGAGTACCTTCTACGACATACGCCGCTACGGGGGACTGCAGATTTATCTGCGCGCCGTACTGTCCGGCTCGCCGCTGGTTCTTTCGAATGCCGGCGAGCCCACACGCGAATTCCTGGCGCGCGCCGGAGCCGCGGGGGTAACGCATATATCGGGAACGCCCTCGCACTGGCGCCGCGCACTGATGAGCGGGGACACTGGGCTGATTGCGCCCGAGTATGTCAGGCTTTCCGGCGAAGTCGCGGATCAGACTGTACTCGACAACTTGCGTTCGGCTTACCCAAACGCCCGCATCGCGCACGCGTTCGCATCGACGGAGGCAGGCGTGGCATTCGACGTGAATGACGGGCTCGCCGGTTTTCCGGCGGGTTTGATTGGAACCACGGGCGGTGCCATCGAAATGAAGGTGCAGGATGGCA